>LULM01000241.1_pt1 | contig 14393 bp, 10 predicted proteins | sample 728151 | NCBI WGS metagenome assembly LULM01 (sample SAMN03860289, study PRJNA289734) | marine metagenome | biome: seawater column; feature: ocean; material: water; isolation source: Red Sea water column Station 149 - depth 200m | place: Saudi Arabia: Red Sea | collected 2011-10-15 | depth 200 m
TGTCCAACTTTCAGTTTTAATGCAGGCTTCAAAAAATCACTTAAATTATTTTTTGCTGACAGCAGGGGCAATTTTGGCTGCTGAGGTAAATCAGAAAAACGCTTAATCAAATCAGAAAAAATGACTCCTTTTCTTCGAGCAAGATCTGAAAGTTTCACTGCAACTTCTTTTGCTCCAGACTTATTATAGTAAATATTCTGCTTAGGTAAACGTACACCTTTATAAGCTACCACAAGCATTTGTGTGCTGACTTCTTCCGCCATTGCCTGTGTTGAATTCGGAACTTTTGAAGTATCTATTTCTGATGTTGGTTCTGGAATGATTTTCCTGTTTTTCTCGGCAAGTTTCTTGTTTTTCTCGGCAATTCTTTTTGAAATTGATACAGAATCAAAAGACTTGGCGGATTTTCCTTTCCTGATGATTGTGACTGAGTTAATGAGGTCTCCTTTCACAATGTCGTTAACCACCTTCATGCCTTCAACAACTTCTCCAAAAACAGAATGCTTGTTGTCAAGGTGCGGGGTTGGAACATGTGTGATAAAGAACTGGCTACCGTTTGTGTCAGCTCCTGCATTGGCCATGGAAAGAATTCCGGACTTGCTGTGCTTGAGCTCGGGATGAAACTCATCCTGAAATGTATAGCCCGGACCACCAGTCCCTGTTCCCAGAGGATCTCCTCCTTGAATCATGAAATCCTTGATTACCCTGTGAAAACTCAAGCCATCGTAATAACGTGTTTTTCTGGCTTTGCTGGTAACTGGATCTTTCCACTCTTTTGAACCTTCAGCAAGACCGACGAAATTCGATACGGTCAACGGCGCACGTTTGTAGAAAAGTCGCAAAACAATCTCCCCTTTAGAGGTTTTCATTTTTGCGTATAGACCATCAGCAAGGGGTCCCGCAGAAGCAGTTAATGAAAAAAATAAAACACTTATCAATAAAATCAGTGTTTTCCTAATTGCTGATAGAATTAGCGGTTTATATATAAGGAAAAAAGTCATGCGATATCCTAAAAAAAGGTAGCTAAATATTCTTGATAACATAAAACAGAAATGTGAAAAAGGGGGAAAAGAATCGACTCAGACTAGCTTGTTTACTCTGTTTGTCTCAAGTCATTTGTGAGATAAGAAAAGTTCATTAGATAATTTGACCCTAAAAATTTAGTAGAGATTGATCAATCAAGCAGTGTTTTTAAGCAAAAAATCAACTGCACTCCAAAGATCATCTGACCAGTAATCAGGTTCGACGGACATCTTACCGTCCTGTCCTGCACAGCCGGTACGAACACCAATGGAGCATGTCCCCCATTCAGCGGCGGCGGCAAAATCAGTGGTGGTGTCACCAATAAATACTGCTTCTTCCTGAACAAATCCATGTTCAGACGAAAAATACTGCTTCTTCCTGAACAAATCCATGTTCAGACGAAGCCTGTTCTAGCATCTGTGTACCCGGTTTCCGGCATAAACATGGTACCGGACTTGTCAGTCTCCTGCTGTTTTTCCAGTCAGGATGATGTGGACAAAAATATTGTCCGTCAATGTGTGCTCCGGATTTCTGTAGTTCACGGTGCATTTTATCAGTTATTTGTCCAAATACGTCCGGATTCAGATCTCCCCTGGCAATAGCAGCCTGGTTTGTTATCACAAAGCATTTCCAGCCTTGTGAATTAATTCTGGCCACTGCATCAGCACTTCCTGGAATCATCACAAACTGTTCCGGATTAAGTATGGGTCCAGGTTCATGGTTGATTACACCATCACGGTCTAGCAGTATAACTCGCAATCTATTGAAGAATATTTCAGTCATTGGATCTGTCAGTTCAGCAGTGATAAACGACGATTACGCTCTTTGAGAGATTCTGCTGCCAGTTCCCGTACCACTTGGAAAAACTCTCTCCAGTCTTTACCATGCTGATCAAACAACCTCTCAAATTTGTCAACGTTGCTGTGGTAGCGCTTTACACCTAACAAATGATTATTATTCAAATCCTTTTTAAACCAATTATCATATGATAGCACTCGAAATTCATTTTTGAGTGACTTATAGTTCTCACGCAAATCATCAAACAGCTGCTGCTTTTTTCGCAGCTTCTCTGCATTTGTAAGTTCGGAAGAAAACAATTCCTCCATTTCATCAAATGTTGAATTAATAAGGTGCCTAAATAATTGACGATCTTTTCTTGCCTTCAAATACCATTGATATAACTCTGCTCTGTCTTTATCAAGGATAGCCTTTTCGTCAGCATATCCCAAAAATTGCCTCAATCCTTCCTGTTCAACAAAAACCGCGAATGATTCATTAAATGATGTGTCGTTGTTGACATAAACCACCTGATGCGCCATTTCATGGATCAGCACTGCAATCATTTCCGCATCATTGCGGCGCAGAAATGTACTGAGCACAGGATCTGAGAAATAGTCGAAATATCCACGGTACTCCTGGCATCCTATGAACAAGTAACACCATTTATGTGCTTTTAACTCAAGTTTAGGTGCAGCGGTTACTACCATTGTAACGAACGGACGGTCCAGCTCAACGTAGCCAGAATAACCTTCATTTTCAGGAATAGCCAATTGCAGTAGTGCGAATTTTCTTACACTCTTTACAAGCTTTAATTTCCGTTTTAATTCTGCTGGAGTATGAGGCGAATCAAGCAGTGCCTGTATATCCTGTTTACGGTTGAGCAAATCCAAATGTCCTGATGCTGCTTGCCAGTAATAGCCTAAGTCTGAGCAGCCACTGCAGAAAGCAAATATTCCAAGGACAAAAAATAAAACGTTCTTGTAACTCACAAAACTTTTTGGGGGTGTAAATTCATGAATTGCAAAAATTTTTCAGCAGGCTTTATGATGCCTGCACGTTTGGCGATTACATTATCACTTGCATCAAGAATTACATACAGAGGCAGGGCTACAGTTTGAAATCGACTTATTTGTATTTGCTGATTTTCTGCAGCCTTCTCTCCTCCATCAGTGAAAAGCTGAACAAGCACAAATTTATTCTTAAACAGTTCAATTACGTCAGGGTGAGAGAAAATATTTTTTTCCATCCATCGACAGTTAATACAGGTGTATCCTGTAAAATCAATAAAGACATGCTTGTTTTCTGCTTTTGCCTGTTCCAGGGCTTCAGATAAGTCATTATGCCAGGGCAGTGAGTGAGCCTTGATTCCTGATGCTGTGTCAATTTTTTCTGAAAATGCCAGCTTGTTTTGTTCTAAAATTTGTAGATCCGGAGGCAAAAAAGTGTCTATCCAGGGATTTAACTGTACTCCAGCCAGACCACGTGCCAGGTAGATACCCAGTGCAGCAAAAACAAACGCTGCAACAAATCCAGCAATGCCTGTTTTAATAATCCGAACATGATGTATTTTCAACAGACCCAGCAAATATAATGTTCCGATCAGGCAAATTATTACCCATGCTGCAAGTACAAATTCCCTGTTAATCAGACCCCATTGCCAAACCAGGTCAGCGTTACTGAAAAATTTAAAGGCTGCTGCCAGTTCAAGCAATCCCAGGATTATTTTGAGATGCTCCATCCAGCTTCCTGACTTTGAGTGCATCTTTTGAATAAGGCGCGGAAAAAGACCCAACAGGAAAAACGGAAATGCAAACACAGTAGAAAATACGAGCATTCCCACTACAGGCCAAAACCACATTCCCTGAGATGCAGCAATCAGCATGGTGCCTACAAATTGCACAGTACAAGTGAAGGAAGTAAGTGTGAACACCAGGCCCATGGCAAGCACTCCAAAAGTTCCTCTCAATTGTCGTGACCAGCGGTCAACAATGTTTGTTAAACCGCCCGGAGCAGTTAACTGAAGAAAGCCCATCAGGCTAAAGGCAAAAAGAGTAAACATCAGGCCTATTGCCAGATTGATCCAACCATTAGTGGCAAATTTAACCGCACCTGCCGCCCCTAGGATTATTGAAAGCAACATGCCTGTCACTGTATATGTACCTACAATTCCAACACCAAACAATACAGCAAGGCGCAATGTTTCTCTTGTTCCGGTATGACTTTGTTTAGTAAAAAAAGCAACCGTTATTGGAATCATTGGAAATACACACGGTGTGAGCAATGCCAAAAAACCTGCAATTATTGCCAGTCCCATAAATCCAAGGAAGCCGCCGCTGAGTGCCTGATCAATTTCCGTAGGGTTTTCCGGAGGAGTGTCAACTGCAAACTGTGGCAATTTATATTCCTCACGAATATTGCCCTTTCCGATAGCAATATCTGTAGATAACTTTTCTGTTTTTGGGGGAAGGCAAATACGGTCACTGCATGCCTGATAGCGTAATTTAAGAGTACTATTCAGTACTGTACCTCCCGTTATATCATCAGGAATCAGGATGTTTTGGAATAATTTCGCTGTCTTTTCATGAAAGCTCAGCACCATTTCCAGAACCGGATCTTTGGCATTGATCGGGTTGCTTTCGTATACAGGACCGACAATTATCAGTGACTCGTTTTCAAGAGTTAATGAAGTAGGTATTGGAGCAAATTCTCCCTTATCCGGAATCACTGAATAAACATGCCACCCAGAATGGACATCTATGTCCACAATAATACGAGCATGTTCTCCTGGGCGAGGTTCATTCGGTTCAAGTCGGTAATTGAAAGTGAGGACATTTTCAGGAATTACAATTTCATCATCAAACTGTGAGCTTGCATAGCTAGGAAGCAGAATAATGATTAGTAAAGCCAGACAAAGCATTTGTCCAAGCTGGAATAAGTAGCTGAAAAAATTTCTATGAGATAAATAGCGGGTGGGCATGATCTGGAAATAAATTATTTGGCAATGAACAGTTCGGATGGGCTCACCAAAAAGAAATTCAACAGTGTATACTAGTTAAATTTGCAGATGGTGTTTCGCAGAATCGAAGTCTTTTCAGCTTTCATTTCCTACACGAACCGGTTCCATTCGCATCGCCGGGCTTCCGTTCCGTACCCATAAACGAACCTGTTCGACCGTAACACCGTTTGGCTTTGAGAGACTGGACAATTCTTCCGCATGTACAATATCTTCAGATCTGAACTCAAAAACTTCGCTACTAGATTCGAGGGGACTGGTAAGCAACAGAATCATGTTAGGGTTATAATGAGGACGTAATGCACCGCAAAATGGAGTAGATTCCTTCTCCAAAGAGTCAGAGCGTGTGTTGCGCTTCTGTATTTCAAAAAATTTGCCTTCATCGAGCAGTTTTACGTAGCCCATTGTATCCTAGAAGATTGATTTATAAATTTTCCGGACGAAGATTGCGCAGTACTTTTCCAGCCTGCCACATTTCCTGGCTGCTAACCTCCTTTAATTCCTTTTCCAGCTTTTCACGGTAATCTTCACTTGAATTGGAATCTATAGCAATTTTGGCTTCAGTTCCGTTCAGCACACTCTGATAGCATTCCTCAATAAGCGGCTTGATCACATCACGAAATTTTGGTGCCCAGTCCAATGCCCCTCTCTGGGCGGTAGTTGAGCAATTTGCATACATCCAATCCATTCCTTTTTCTGAAACAAGAGGATAAAGACTCTGCAGCGCCTCCTCAATAGTTTCGTTGTAGGCTTCTGAAGGGCTATGTCCGTGTTCTCTCAGAACTTCATATTGTGCCAAAAATGCACCCTGCAACAGTCCCATTAATACACAACGTTCCCCGGTGAGATCACTGTGAACCTCGTCCTCGAAGGTCGTTTCGAAAAGATGGCCAGAGCCGATCGCAAAAGCAGTTGAAATGCAGCGATCTCTCGCACGCCCTGTATAATCCTGCTTAATAGCGTATGAGGCATTAATCCCACGTCCTGCCTGAAAATGAGTGCGAACAGTCAGGCCGCTGCCTTTAGGTGCGACCAGAATCACATCCACATTTTCTGGCGGTAAAATCCCGGTGTCCTTGTGAAAAACTATGCCGAAACCATGTGAAAAATAAAGCGCATCGCCGTCACTCAAATTGGATTTTACCATAGGCCACGCAGCAATCTGGCCGGCATCTGAAAGCAGGTACTGAAGTATAGTACCTTGATGAGCAGCTTCTTCTGTTTCAAAGAGAGTCTTTCCCTCAACCCATCCATCCTCAAGAGCTTTGTCCCAGCTTCTACCTCTTCGCAAACCCAAAATAACTTTAAACCCTTGGTCACGCATATTAAGACCCTGTCCCCTGCCCTGGGGTCCATAGCCAAGAATTGCTGTAACTTCATCCTCCAGATTTTCCTTACACTTTTCAATCGGATAATCTGAACGCTCAACTATGGTTTCTTTTATTCCGTTTATTTCAATTTCCTTCATTGTTTCTCCGCAAGTTTAATAACTGATTTTTTTCTACAAACTATTGCAATTATTGTCTGACTCAATATGTGAGAATTAGCCTCAAAAGTCAATCCAATCAAGCTCTGCAAGCGAAACTAATCAGTTGCAGATATATATTTTTTAAGCAGCTTGCTTATTTTTGGAGGTGAGTTCATTTTGCGAAACCAGAGCAACCTCTGATTCTTTATCAGCATCATGTTTTGGAGCATTATCATCGACCTGGTGCTTCAATTCTGTAAGTCTACATAGAATTTCTTCAGCAGTAGCAGGAAGGTTAAGTTGAGGACACAAATCTTTTTGTAAACATGATAAGGCATGTTTGACTGCAGCCCAAACTGACAGGCAAAGCATTAACGGAGGTTCTCCCACAGCTTTGCTGCGTTTTATATTAATTTTATGGTGAGGATTAGTGATAGTGTCCACGTTGAATATTTCAGGTAGATCCTGAATGTTGGGGATTTTGTAGGTTGTAGGTGAAAAGGACAGAAGTTCTCCCTTATCGGAGTAGCGCAGTTCTTCATTGGTTACCCATCCCACTCCTTGAATAAACCCACCGATTATCTGGCCGCGATCAATTCCTGGGTTGATCGATTCACCAATATCAATCAGCAAATCCGATCGCTCCAGCTTAAGCTGACCGGTAAAACGGTCTATCAGCACTTCCGATACCGAAGCTCCCATCGTGTAATAAAAAAACGGTTCGCCTTTCTCTGTATCACGATTGAAATGGATTTTCGGAGTCTGGTAAAAACCTCTTTCTCCCATACTTACTCTCTCCATGAATGCAAGCTGCACCAGTTTCCGAAAAGGTAGCTTGTTTTTCGGGTTACGCTGATCAAAAACACTATTATCGTCAAAACAAATTTGCTTGACGGAAGGTTTTAGACCTCTCTTTTGAGTTGCAAGGTATTTGCTGGCAACCACGCATAATTTGCTGCGAATTTTCTGACATGCATTTACAGCTGCAATTCCGTTCAAATCAGTTGTCGCAGACGCTGCACTTGGAGGTGTATTGTTATTTTTCTCAGTTGACGTAATCATCAACTTTACATCCTTATAAGAAATCGCAAATTCATCTGCGACCAGCTGCCTGATTTTCGTGTTAAGTCCCTGGCCCATTTCAGTACCGCCCGTTGATACCTGTACAGTGCCGTCCCTGTAAACATTGACCAATGCATTTCCCTGGTTGAGAAATGTTGTGGTAAATGAAATACCGAACTTCATCGGTGTCAATGCCAGACCGCGCAGATGCGTTTGTGACTTGCGGTTAAACTCCTCCACTTTCTTCATGCGCTTTTTGTATCGAGATGTTTCAGCAAGCTGATCAATGATTTCCGGAAGAATATGGTTCTTAACAACTTGTCCGTAAGGAGTAATGTTTCGCCCACGATGGGCATAACAATTCAAACGCCGTATCTCCAATGCGTCCTTTTGCAGGTAAATGGCAATTTCCTGAATCACATTCTCAATATTGGCCATTCCCTGTGGTCCTCCAAATCCCCGAAATGCTGTGTTGGGAGGAAAGTTTGTTTTGCAGATAATCCCATTAAAAATCAGGTTAGGTATATAATAGGCGTTGTCAGAATGAAATAAGGTACGTTCCAGGACTGAACTTGATAAATCGGCAGCTGCACCGCCGTTTGAATAAATATCAAACCTGATGCCGGTAATTTTTCCTGTAGATGTGAAGGAGGCTTTGTAATGAATTTTGTATGGGTGCCTTTTTCCGGTTGAACGCATATCATCATCTTTAGTATATGCGACCCTTGCTGGGCGCCCTGTTCTTGTAGCTACCAGCGCGGCCATCACTGAGGGAATTGCCGCCTGAGTCTCTTTACCTCCAAAGCCTCCACCCATACGCTTGCATACACATACAACCTGGTGATATCCAATACCTAAAGCTTCTGCGACAACTGTCTGTATTTCTGATGGATTCTGGGTTGAAGAATGAATGTGTATATCACCATGCTCTCCAGGGCGGGCCAAAGCTGCTTGAGATTCCAGATAAAACTGCTCCTGACCATTACAGACAAATGTTCCTTTCAATTTATGCTCTGAGTCTCTCCATGCCTTTTCAAAATCACCCTGTTTGAATGTACGTTTTTCACCAATGTACTGTTTTGCCGCAATTGCATCATCAATGGTGAAAACAGGCTTTAATTCCTTAATATTGAGTCGAATCTTTTTTTTAGCTTCTCGAATGGCTTTATGGGACTCTCCAGCAATGATTGCAATGGGCTGTCCCACATATTGAACTGTTTCCGCTGCCAGAATTGGTTCGTCCTGAACAACTGGTCCGTAATGATTTTCCCCGGGAATGTCGGAATGAGTGAATACTCCTGAAATGCCATCCTGCTGAGCCAGTTCCATAGAATTAAGGTTCTTAATCTTACCATGAGCAACAGGACTCGAAATGAAATCAACAATTAATTCATTCTTTGCGGGCGTAATGTCATCAACAAATAAAGCTTCTCCAGTTACGTGTCCCACCGCTGAATCATGTGGTAACTGTTTACCAACCAATTTATTGTTTTCCAACTTTAATACAGGCTGATCAAATTTGTTTGAGTGGGTTCTATTTTTACCGGAAGTATAATTGTCACTTGACAAGGGCTTCTTGCTGACAGTACCTGCTGATGATTTATGTCTCGGTCTTGAAAGGGGTTTCATGCAGCCTCTTTTTTGTCAAGGTAGTTATCACAGTATTCATGAAAAAACTTGATCAAAATATTTTCAGCCAACTGTGTACGATAACTTGTAGAAGCACGAACATCTGAAATTGGAAATATTTCATCAGAGGCAATTCTGCCCGCGTGCTGGAAGACTGATTTAGTCACTGGCTTACCTTCAAGGAACCTCTCTGTTTCAGGCAAACGAAGTACAATTGGTCCAACTCCCCCGTATGCTAGGCGTACCTTTTTTATTTTACCATGTTTCAGCTTCAGCAGAATCCCTGCAGTGAAAGTGGATATATCTAAATCCTTGCGTTTTGAGACTTTGTAGAGTTTCAAGATGTCAGACCGGTCAGGAAGGTTCCAACGTATGCTCGTGATCAGTTCATCCGGTGCCATTTCAGTTTTTTTATAGGCATGATAAAAATTGTTGATATTAATCCATCTTTTGCCCTTATTACCTGTCAACTCAATTTCAGCCTCAATCACGTGAAGGAAGGGAAGGGAATCCGCAATGGGTGAAGCATTTGCAATGTTGCCTGCCAGTGTTCCAGCATTCCTGATTTGCCGAGATGCAAATAATGAAATAATCTTGGAAAATTCAGACAGATTTTGCTGACAAAATTCTCCCAATTTGGTCCATGTAACGCTGGCCCCAACTTTCATTTTTCTGTTTTTTACTTCAATAAAATCCAACTCGTTTAAATTCGTAAGGCTCATTATGCATTTTGGTTCAATATGCTGCTTGTTAATCTGCACAGAAATATCTGTTCCTCCCGCAACGACTGTAACATTTTTATGTTTTTGCTTGAATTTAATTGCATCTTTCATGTTACAGGGCACAAAAAATCTAAACCTATTTGTTGCTCTGTTCCATTTTTGAACATACTCACAAAGTACAGGTTCTGATACATGTCTCTCAAAATCTGCAATCATTATTTTTTGATCAAATCTTTTTGAGGCCGGCTGCAATCCTGATGAAGCTGAACGAAATTTTGGAAGAGACAACGCCGCTTCAACGATTTGTTCATAGCCGGTACAACGACACAAGTTTCCAGTCAAAGCATCTTGTACTGAAATCCTTGTCAAGGTCTCCCTCGTTTCCAGCATGGCTGCCATGGACATTACAAACCCCGGCGTGCAATACCCGCATTGTGATCCCATTGCATCTACCATCGCCTGCTGCACTGGGTGAATTTGGTTATCTTCTTTTAAACCTTCAACAGTTATCACATGCGTACAGTCTAGTTGATATAGATACTGAATACAGCTGTCAAACCCCTCAAATTTAAGCTCTCCATTCCGGAGGCGTCCCACCAATACAGTACAAGAACCACAATCGCCCTCGGCACAAACTACTTTTGTACCAACTAAACCTAGGTCATGGCGCAAATAATCAGAGAGTGATTGAAAGCATTTTTCACCTGAAATCTGGTGGCGACTTCCGTTTACATATATCAGAAGATGGTTACGCATAATCTATGTTGTTTGCTAGATCAGATGAATTTTTATTTTCCATTCCAGTCATCATCTGCCCAATTAAACTGATTGAGGCTTCCTCCTGAGTTAGTATTCCAACAATACGTCCATCAAAAATTACAGCAATGCGATCAGCAACCATAAGTAACTCATCAAGATCCTCTGAGATCCATAGTACAGCCAACCCCTGATCACGTGCCTGACATATTTGCTCACGAATGAATCTGGTTGCGTGAATGTCTAGTCCCCTGGTAGGCTGGGCAGCAAGCAGAAGTTTCAATGGCCGGGAAATTTCACGTGCAAGAATCACTTTTTGCATATTTCCACCAGAAAGCAGTCCCACCGGAGTCTTCTCTGAAGGTGCACGAATATCAAATTCCTGCATTTTACCGCTACCATATTCAAAGATATTTTGAAGACTCAATAATTGATTTGAAAATAATTTGGGATTCCGGAAATCACGAAGCAAAAAATTATAAGCAATAGACATTCCTGAGGAAATACCAAACCTTTTACGATCCTCCGGAATGTAACCCACACCTCTGTCAATCATTTCATTCACTGTAGGTTTTTCCAGAGGTTTTTCTTCAAACTGATATGACCCCTGAATGGGACTGCGCATGCCACTCAACACGTCTGCAAGCTCAGGTTGCCCATTCCCTGAAACACCAGCCATACCCAAAATTTCTCCAGCATATATATCAAGCGAAATCCCCTTAAGTGCTGGTTGACCCAAATCATTGACTGCATGAATATCTTTTAGAGCCACAGTCAATTTCCCAAATTTATGCTTTTTTTCTTCAGTCCCAGTATTATGTTTCTCCCGCTTTTCAAGCTCAGTTTCTTTAAGTAATTCAGCAACTTTTATAGACTCCTTTGCTTCCAAGCTACCAATCATCAAACCTGCCAATTCTTCAGGACCTGTATCTTCTCTCTTCAGGGTTGCCATCACTTTGCCACGACTCAAGACGGTTATCCGATGAGAAAGAGCCATTACCTCCTTCATTTTGTGTGTGATGAAGATGATGGAGTGTTTTTCATCTGCCATTCTCTGCATGATTTCGTACAATGCGTTGGATTCCTGGGGGGTTAATACAGCGGTTGGTTCATCCAGAATCAGAATTCGTGCGCCTCTGAACAGAACCTTGACAATCTCGACACGCTGCTGTTCACCTACTGAGAGTTCCTGAATTTTCTTTTCCGGGTCAACAAATAAATCATACCGTTCGCTTATCTCACTGATTTGCTGCTGGACTTTTTTTAATTCAAGTTTAGCCATACCTGGCATACCCAGGATAATATTTTCTGCAACAGTATGATTGCGCACCAGCATAAAATGCTGAAATACCATGCCGATGCTTTTCTCAATCGCCTGACGCGGATTGGTGAAATTAACTAGTTCCCCAAAAACCTTTATTTCCCCTGCATCAGCAGGATAAAGGCCGGCTATTATATTCATTAATGTTGATTTACCTGCACCATTTTCACCTAAGATGGTGTGTATTTCTCCCTCTCTCAAAGTAAATTCAACATTATCATTGGCAATTATACCTGGAAATTTTTTTGTAATCCCCTTCAAGTCCAGTGGCAAATTTTGGAATTTTTCAGCCTGTACGTTTTCAGCTATACCCATGCTGATTTTTACAAATGTTAAAAATTGTTCCCTGACTCTGTTCTGATAAACTTATGCTAAACAAAATATTCTGTAATTCTCCCGTAATGCTAGTCTTAAAGTCAGGCAAACAGCAAGTCTTTTTGGAGTTTGAAAAAATGAAAAGTCTGTTTGAATAGGAAGGAAATTATGTGTTTCTTAGATGTGCAAAGCAATACGCTTTATTATTTCATCTGTTGTTTTGAATTAATCCCAAAACTGTTTCAGGCACCTGATTGGCCTGCGCAATCATGGCAGTGCTTGCCTGCAGCATAATTTTATCTTTGGTAAGTTCAGACATTTCTGCTGCCATGTCTGAATCGCGGATTGTCGACTCCGCCTGAGTGATATTCTGTTCTGCAACCCTGAGACTATTTAGGTTGCTTTCCAGTGCGTTCTTCTGAAAGGAACCTATTTCACCGCGGTAGACAGAGATTTGTTCAATAACCTTATCTACTATTATAGAAGCATCTTTTGCTCCCTGCAGTGAGGTTACATCAATATCCGCAAGACTTCTAAATCCACTTTTATTCTTAATACCGTTTCCCATCAGGCTTGTACGTACATTTGCTAAAGAAAAAGATGGATTCAAATTTTTGTCAAGTCCAACTTGGAATTCTTTGGACATCTGGGAAACATGTACATACCCTTCAATCTTTGGATTTTCTCGGCTTCCAACTAAATCCTCGTTTTTGACTTCGACATACCTTGTTCCTGTCTGCATTCCATACTGATCTAGAACTGGAATTTCTTTAAATCCAATTTCCTTATCAAATTTTATCTTTACACCAGCAGCCTGCATTCCTGTAAGTGTTGATAAATACTGTCCTTCTCCCAGGGCAACTTCATTGTTAATTGTGCCATCAATGTTTTTTCCAGGCACAGAAGATTGTGCAATGTTTGCTTCATAGGAAAGTATGCCTGCCACTGAACTCCCAGCCGTAAAAGATGCCGCATCACCAAATTTGTTATGCCTTATAAGCAATTTATTTCCCGGTGTAAGCATTGCGTGCAAATCTAATCCGCTCTCAACAATTTTTTGATTCAAGGCATGAACAACGAAACCTCTAACTTGTGAGGATACTTCTGCTGGGGGGAATCGTAGTGGATCTCGATCAGAATTTTTTATCATTTCCTGAATATCTTTTCCCAACTGATTTTCTTTTATGTTAAAATCAAGGTTTCTTCCACCTTCATTTATAACTATTTGCAATCCATTGCGAATGTTATTCATATCAATTGGTACGGAGCCAACTATATAAGCTCTTGTAGCAACATGATGAATATCCACCTCCCATCCTTGTTCCGGTGAAGGAGGAGCTGTTGCTTCGGCAGAGACAAACTGCAGTGAATCTCCTACAGCGGTGCCGCTGGTCCCCATACTGCCGTCAAGCAGTCTTTTTCCACCAAACTCAGTGTTTTTAGAAATACGGTCAATCGTGTTAAGAAGATTTTCAATTTCCTGCTGATCCGCCGCCAGCATTTTTGAGTTATTAGTTGCCTCATTTTGCGCGTGTACAGTCAGCTGTTTTATTTTTATTAAAAGATCACTGACTTCATTTAATGCACCTTCCGCCGTTTGAAACAGCGCTACAGTAGATGATGCATTGTCAAAAACCTGCTTTAGTCCAACAATGTGCCCGCGTAATCGTTCAGAAGCAATCAATGATGCTGGACCATCTGCGCCTTTGTTTATCTTAACACCCGAACTAAGGCGCTCAATACCACCTTTCACTCTATCGAAGTGATTTGAAGTATGTCTCAATGTGTTTAATGAAGCTGGATTTTGTCTTATTTTCATTACCTTTTGTATATTTTGTCAGCTTTGTCAGATCGTAATAATCTAAGAATATAAAAACCTCTGATAAATGGACATAACAAGATTCTTTAATAATTATTCGGCATTTTTAGAATAATCTTTAGTAAATTACCTGATTCTTCAAATTTTTCTTTTTTTGCTTCTACCAAGAATGAAAATTTCAACACTTTCTGATCGTGAGCTTTTTGGTTTACACAATTTTACATCAGCAAACATTTTTTTAAATTCATAACACAGCTCATCAAACAACTTCCCTTGAAAGGCCTTCACCAGCAATGATCCTCCAGAGCATAAGATGTCATTTGCAAGGTAAAGAACCTTTTTGTTCAGCTCAAAAGATCGATGTCCGTCTGTTGAGCGTATACCACTGGTTTTTGGGGCCATATCACTAAGGATTACATCAGCCTGCCCTCCTTTGATCTTCAAGTCTTCATCTTTAACTTCAAATATATCTGCCTGTATAACCT
>LULM01000164.1_pt1 | contig 14390 bp, 16 predicted proteins | sample 728151 | NCBI WGS metagenome assembly LULM01 (sample SAMN03860289, study PRJNA289734) | marine metagenome | biome: seawater column; feature: ocean; material: water; isolation source: Red Sea water column Station 149 - depth 200m | place: Saudi Arabia: Red Sea | collected 2011-10-15 | depth 200 m
TATGAAAATAAATATAAACAAGAGGTACAGAAGTTTGCTAACGAGCAAGTTGGTAGAAGACGAAGAGATGACTACACTGATGGCGCTGTTCGTATACCAATAAGATCAGCAAACCCGTAGGAGAATAAATTATGGCAAATACATCAGCAATATGTTCTAGTTTTAAACAAGAACTTTTACAAGGTAAACACAGTTTTGAATCATCTGGTGGTCACACTTTTAAACTTGCATTATTTGATAGTTCTGCAACTTTAGGTGCTTCTACAACAGACTATTCAACATCAGAAGAAATTACAAATACATCTGGAACTGCATACACTGCAGGTGGTGCAACTCTAACTAACACTGGAGTTGGATTAACTGGTACGACTGCATTCACAGATTTTTCTGACGTAACTTATTCATCAGCTTCTTTCACTGCAAATGCTGCACTAATTTATAATACGACAACAGATGGTGGCTCAGGCACAACCGATGCTGTTTGTGCAATTGCATTCGGTGGAGATAAAACAGCAAGTAACGGAACTTTTAAAATAGAATTTCCTACAAACGACGCTACAGCAGCAATCATCAGATTAGCATAGGAGGCCGACCATGTCGGTATCTTCAGGATGGGGCCGGTTAACCTGGAATCAGGCTAATTGGAACGAAGCCGTAACTTTTAAAACAGGTTGGGGTGCACAAGCCTGGAATGATGGTGAATGGGGCGAATTAAAAGATCAAACAATATTTCCAACTGGTTTATCAATAACTTCTAGTGTTGGTTCAGTTGATATACCTGATCAAATAATTACACCTACAAGTTTTGAAATTACAGCTTCTCAAGGAGAAGGTTTTGTTCCTGTAATTGTAGAATCAGGTTTATCTGCTTCTTTCTCTATTGGTTCGGTGTCCGTGGTTGATATGCAGGTAGGACTGACAGGTCAATCAATAACCTCTTCAGTTGGATCTGTAACAGTCAATGATATGACTATTGGATTGACTGGTCAGGACATGACTTTAAGTCAAGGAACAGTTACAATACCAAATACTGTAGCGCAGCTTTCTGGTTTATCTATAACTTCTGAACAAGGAACCGCTGTTGGATCATCTTCGCAAGAAGCTACTCCAACTGGTATATCTTTTAGTGCTAGTATTGGTTCAGTCACAATACCAAATGATGTAGTCCAACTTTCTGGTTTAGAGATTACTTCTAGTTTAGGTTCTATTGTAGGACTAGGTGGAGCACTAATTCAACCTAGTGCTTTAACAATGACACCTAGTGTAGGTTCTTTAACTATTGAAGAGGGTCTAGGATTAACAGGAATATCAGCCACATTTAGTGTTGGTAGTATTTCATTAACAGATATTACAGTAGGATTAACTAGTTTTGAAGCAACATTGAGTGTTGGGGCTGTTGATATTTTTGCTTACGGTGATGTTGACACTGGCTCAAATACATCTTATAGTAATGTTTCAACGGGTTCGAACGACACTTATTCGGATGTTGCAACTGGATCAAATACAAGTTATAGTGACGCTGCATAGGAGAAAAATATGGCATCAACATACACACCATTAGGTGTAGAACTTCAAGCAACTGGTGAAAACGCAGGAACTTGGGGTACAAAGACTAATACTAATTTACAAATTATTGAACAAATATCTGGTGGTTATACAACTCAAGCTGTTTCTGATTCAGGAGACACAACATTATCCGTATCAGATGGATCGACTGGTGCAACTCTTTCACATAGAGTTATAGAATTTACAGGATCTCTTACAGCATCTAGAAACGTTACAATACCTTTAGATGTACAAAATTTTTATTTTTTAAAAAATGCAACATCAGGATCTCAAAACGTTGTATTTAAATATGTAACTGGTACAGGAACTTCTGCTACAGTTGCAAGTGGTAAAACTGTAATTGCATATGCAAAAGCAGACGATGGAACTAATCCAAATATTTCTACAATATCATTAGCAAGCGATTTAGTTGATGATACTACACCACAATTAGGTGGTAACTTAGATACTAATTCTTTCATGATAGACTTTGATGATGCTCACGGTATCAGAGATGAAAATGGAAATGAACAATTAATATTTGAAACAACATCATCTGCAGTAAACCATGTTGATATTACAAATGCTGCAACAGGATCAGGACCAGAGATCGGTGCAGTTGGAGATGATTCTAACATTAATTTAGAATTAAGACCAAAAGGAACTGGTGAGATAATGATTGGTACAGGAGCTGCAACAGCAACTCTTACTTCAAGTGGTGCATACGATTTAACTTTAGATACAAATGGTGGAACAAACTCTGGTACTATTACAATTACCGATGGTGCAAATGGAGCAATTACTGCAACACCAAATGGAACTGGTGAAGTAGTTATTGGTGGTAATACTAATCCAGGTACTCTTGTTCTTAATTGTGAGTCCAACAGCCACGGGATTAAACTACAGTCACCTGCGCATAGCGCATCCCAAAGCTACACCTTAAAATTCCCTACTGGAAACGTAACAGCAGGAACATTTTTAAAAGTAAATTCTATAACTGGTTCAGGAACAACAGCAGTTGGTCAATTATCTTTTGCGGCTGCAGGAACTTCTTGGCAAGCAGTAAAAACTTCTACTTTCACAGCAGCAGCTGGTGAAGGTTATTTCGTAAATACAACAAGTAGTGCAATCACTATGAATTTACCAGCAGGAACATTAGGCGATGAAATTGCGTTTATTGATTATGCTGGTACTTTTGATTCTAACACATTTACAGTATCTGCAAATGGTTCAGAAAAAATTCATGGATCAACAGATGATTTAACAATTTCAACAGAAAGAGCAGCAAATACACTTGTCTTCACTGATTCAACACAGGGTTGGTTGCTGAAGAATAACTAATTATGTCTAATTATAAGGATATTGTTGGGACGGCAGTCCGTAATAATGCAGGTAATCTTGACAATCCAGAAACAGGACAGGTTTGGTTTGATAGCACAAACTTAGATTTTAAATATCAGTATCCAAATTTAAGCTCAGGTTCTTGGAGAAGTGGTGTGAATGTGAATACTGCTAGAAGAACATCAGCTGGTATTGGAGATGTAGACAATGGTTTATTATCAGGAGGATATGCTACTGCCCTTTCTGCTTTAACAGAATTATGGAATGGATCTTCGTGGACTGAAACAGGGGATTTAAACACTGCACGAAGAGCTTATGCTGCAGGTGGAACTTATACAGCAGCAATTACAGGTGGAGGATATACTACAACACGAGTTGCAGTTACTGAATCTTGGAACGGATCTTCTTGGACTGAAGTCGCAGATTTAAATAGTGCGAGAAATGATTCAGGAGTTGGTTCTATGGGAACACAGAGTGCTCTTTTAAATGTCACAGGAGTTACACCACCAGGATCAGCCCAAGCAATAGTAGAAAATTGGAATGGTTCAAGTTGGACTGAGGTTGGAGATTTTAATACTGCAAGAAGAAGCACAACTTCTTCAGGCACAACAACTGCTGCTATTGCAGCAGGAGGTGGTAATGCACCTTTAACAACTCTTTATGCAAATGTTGAATCTTGGAATGGATCAGCATGGACAGAAGTAGGAGACTTAAACGAAGCAAGAGCGCAAGTATCCGGAGCAGGAACTCAAACCTCTGCATTAGCATATGGAGGTTTAAATCCCTCTGATTCTACAACTGGAAAAACAGAACAATGGAATGGTTCAGCATGGACTGAAACTGGAGATTTAAGTCAAACAATCAGACAACATCAAGGTGGTGGAGCTTCTGCTAATTCAGCTATGTCTATGTCTGGATATTCAGGCACAGCAAACGTAGCATCTGTAGAAACTTTTTCAGCAAGCACTCCTGTTGGAGCATGGTCCAGTGGTGGAACTGCAAATACAGCAAGAAGATTTTTAGCAGGTTCTGGAACTACAACAGCAGGATTGATTTTTGGAGGAAGTCTTCCTTCTCCTATGGTAGGAAATACAGAACAATATAATGGATCAAGTTGGACAGAGGTTAACGATTTAAATCAAGCAAGACAAGCCGTAGCTGGTAATGGAACTCAAACTTCTTCACTAGTTTATGGAGGAAATGCTGGAAACCCTACAGATTATGCTCAAACCGAGAGTTGGAATGGTTCAAGTTGGACTGAGGTTGGAGATTTGAATACTGAAAGAGGTTCTGCATATGGTGCTGGAGCTGATAATACTTCTGCCTTATTCTTTGGTGGATTAGCAGATCCTGCAGTGCCAGGAGCACAAGTAGAGTCATGGAATGGAAGCGCTTGGACAGAAGTCGCAGATTTAAACACTGCAAGAGGACAAATGGGTGGATCTGGAATTGCAACAGCAGCACTTGCTTTTGGTGGTGGTCCCTCTAGTTCTCTCAAAGCTGTTACAGAGTCTTGGAATGGATCAAGCTGGACTGAGCTTAATGATTTAAACACCGCAAGATATTATATAGGTGGTGCTGGAACTCAAACAGCTGCTTTAGCTATTGGTGGAGATACTAACCCACCAAGTGGAGCTAGTTTATCAAATACTGAAGATTGGAATGGTGCTAGTTGGGTAGAAGTTGCAGACCTTAGCACAGATCGAGATGGTGCTGGTTCTGCAGGATCGTCGACATCAGCTTTTATAGCTGCTGGTAGAACAGGTCCATCTAGCGGAGTGACAGCAGTAACAGAAGAATGGAGTGGAAGTTCAAACGTAATTAAGGTATTAACAGATTAAGGAGGAAACTATGGCAAAAACATATCAATACTGTGTAGCAGAGAACTGGGGCAAAGGTTTTATCGATCACGATGAATCTTGGAGAATCACGTTCAAAAGCTATCCAGCTAATGTTTGGCAAGTTCCTGCATACAACAAACATGCTAATCTTTGGATTGCCAAAGTAGCGGGTGTCGTTAAAACAAAAGACGAAGCTCAAGCATTAGTTGATGCAGAGGTTCAAGCGGCACAAGCTGCATGGGATGCGTTACCTGCAGAAGAAAAGACAGATGACAATCCAAGACCTGCTGATATTATATTGGAGGAATAAAAATTTAGATGTCAACATATAAAGGCATAAGAGGACTTAAAGTTCGGGATTATACCACTAACCCTGATAACCCGATAGAGGGACAGCTATGGTATAATACAACGGACAACGTTGCTAAGTATCAAATACCAAATATATTTTCTGCTTGGGCAACTGCTGCTAATATGAACACTTCAAGAGCAGGATTAGGAAGTTCAGGAACTGGTTCAGCTAGTGCTTTAGCTTTTTCAGGTATTTCTTCAGGAACAGCAAAAACAGAAACAGAATCTTACAATGGATCAAGTTGGACAGAAGTTAATGATGTAAATTCAGCAAGATTTTATGTAGGTAGATCTGGAACTTCTACTTCTGCTTTAATGTTTTCAGGAGAAACTCCAAGTTCAGTTGTTGCCACAAACGAATCTTGGAATGGATCTTCGTGGACTGAAGTAGGAGATTTGAATACTGGAAGAAAAATATTTACAGGAGCTGGTGCAAGTAACACATCTGCTTTAGCTTTTGGTGGACAAGGGCCTCCAATTACAGGTGCAACAGAATTATGGAATGGTTCTAGTTGGACTGAAGTAAATGATTTGAATACTGCAAGACATCAAACTGCTGGAAATGGAATAGCAACATCTGCACTTTGTATTAGTGGAAGTCCTCAAAGGACTATAAATGAATCATGGAATGGAACAAGTTGGACTGAGGTTGGAGATGTAAATACAGCAAAACAAGCAGCTGGAGCTGCATTGGTAGCAAATACAAACGCTTTAGCTTATGGAGGAACAGCACCAGCACCAGCAAACAACAGAGCAAATACGGAATTATGGAATGGTTCTAGTTGGTCTGAACAAAATGATTTAAATGTAGGTATAGCTTTTGGTGGAAATAGTGGGACGTATACTGCAGCTTTAACGTATACAGGACAAAGTGATACTTCGGGCACTGAACCATCAGGAACGGAACAATGGACTACAGGCATGGCACAAGGTGCGTGGACAAGTGCACCCTCTGGAAACACAGCAAGAACTAGACTTGCTGGTTTTGGAACATCTACAGCAGCTTTATCTTTTGGAGGCAGAACAACTCCTCCTGCAACGAATAGAAACGAAACAGAATTATTTAATGGATCAAGTTGGACAGAACAAAGCAACTTAAACACAGCAAGAGTGGATTTAGCTGGTGGAGGTATTACAACATCAGGAATATGCACTGGAGGTTATGTTGATCCTAGTGTTCAGGACATAGTTGAATTATGGAATGGTAGTTCTTGGAGTGAAACAACAGACATGAATCAAGCAAAAAGTGGTGCATCAACTGTTGGTGCGGACAATGAAGCTATATTAGTTTTTGGAGGTCATTTAGGTCCTCCTGGAAATACAGCTAATACTGAAAGTTGGAATGGATCAGCATGGACAGAAGTTAATGATTTAAATACAGCTCGTGCTTTAGCTTCTGGTTCTGGAATTAACACTGCAGCTTTAAACTCTGGAGGAGATGGTTCTCCTGATTATTTAAGTGTAACAGAATCTTGGAATGGAACAAGCTGGACTGAAGTAAACGATTTAAACACTGGAAGAAATGCTATGGCAAAAAACGGTGCTGGAACATATACAGACACTTTAGTCTTTGGTGGATTAGAACCAGCTTACAGTGCAAAAACAGAAAAATGGAATGGCACTATTTGGTTTGAACAATCTGATTTAAGTAATTCTAGACAAGCTTTAGCTGGAGCAGGAGCAAGTTCAACAGCAGCTTTAGCATCTTTTGGTGATGCTCCAGGACAATCGGCTGATGCAGAATTATGGAGTGGTACAAGTAATTCAACTAAAACAATAGACACGGATTAATTATGGCAACTTATAAGGATATACGCGGCACACATATAGTAACAGTAGCATCAGATCCACCTGCACCTGTCAATGGTCAGGTTTGGTATAACTCAACTGATAAAGTAATGAAAGGGTTTACATCTAACCCTGTAGGATCATGGGCAAGTGGTGTTAGTATAAACACAGCTAGAGGAGTAGGTGAAGGTGCAGGAAATAAAACAGCAGCTTTAGTTATTGGAGGAAAAACACCTCCAGGTTCGGCGGTGGCTTTAGTAGAATCTTGGGATGGGTCCTCTTGGACGGAAGTAAACGATTTAAATACTGAAAGAGGTGAAGCAGGCGGTGCAGGAACTTCTACATCTGCATTGGCTTTTGGAGGAAAAAACACCGATATGATTGGTAATACAGAATCATGGGCTGGTTCTAGTTGGACGGAAGTAGCTGATTTAAATACAACAAGAGGTGTTTCAGGAGGTAATGCAGGAGCTGATAATACATCTGCTTTAGCATTTGGTGGAAGAACTCCTCCAAATACCAGAGTAACTAATACAGAATCGTGGAATGGATCTAGTTGGACTGAAGTTAATGATTTAAACACTGCAAGAACTGGTTTAGGTGGTGCAGGGATAGTTACGGCTGCATTAGCTTATGGTGGAGGATTACCAGCAAACACAGCTGTAACAGAATCGTGGAATGGATCTAGCTGGACGGAAGTAAATGATTTAAACACTGCAAGAGATGAAGGTGGAGCTAATGGAGAATATACGTCTGCGTTATGGTATGGTGGGCCAAGTTCTACTCCTCATTTAGGTAATACTGAAAGTTGGAATGGCACAAGTTGGTCTGAAACAGGGGATCTTTCTACTGGAAGATATGGAATATTACCTGCAGCTCAAGGTAGTAATACAGGTGCGTTAGCAGCAGGTGGGTATAGCACCGCATATATTGCAAACACAGAAGAATTTACAGCACCTACAACTAGCACAGTAACATTTACAGTTTCTTAATACTTGTAATAATTTTTAAATATAGTATATAAGAAAGTATAGAAGGATATAAAGATATGAAAAAAGATGTAAGAGAAGTAATACAAGGTGAAGAACCACATTTAAATAATTTGTTATCACCAGAAGATTTGTCATCGTTTAAAGGTATGGTAGACGAGCTTCGTGACACATGGACCAAGAAACAAATGTTTCGAACAGAAACAGAAGCAAGGTTTTCTGTGTTGCAAGATAATAGATACCCAACTAAAGCTGCAAAGTATTGGCAGTGTGTTAGAGAACAGTCTACATATTTAGATAACTTAATGGCTTTATCATTTGATTATAGAAGAAATGAAGCTAAAATTAAATGGTTAGAGGGTAAGATAGAAAAAGAAGAAGATGAATATAAAGCTACTAAATATAAAATAGATTTAGATGAAGCTAGATTTGGTAAAGCATCTATGGAAAAAGTTGCAAGACATAGAATGCGAGAAATTAAAATGTGGTCTAAATTAAAGAAAGAGTTTAACGATGGTTCGTTTAATGATAAAGATGTTAACGTGCATCAGTTAGAATCTTATGGCATGCAATATCATGAGAAAGCAAAAACATTAAACTCAAACTCAAGTGAGGCTGAAATATTTAATGTGATGGGTCAATTGCAATCACTACAAAGAATTAAAAAATCTGGTGAATTAGAAAGTAGTTATCAAGAGAAAGAACAAATCACGCAACATGGAAAACCCAAAGTTTGATTTTATATTCTTAGGTCAATCTATTTTAAAATATCAAGTACCTCTTGATATCTTTCATAGCATTAATCAGATCTACGAACAAAACTTTAATAAGTTACATCCTGCTAATAAACAATTAGTTGGTAAAATAGAAAAAGAACACAGTCTATTTTATCAAGGTAACGATGAGTCTAAGGTTAAAAAACACAATTTATTACCAACCAGTATTACAGATTACTTTTTAAAAACATTTCAACATTATTTGAATTGGAATAAAATTAGAGAGTATGATCTTCACATGAATTCTATTTGGATTAATGAAATGAAAGAACACGAGTATAACCCAGCACATATCCATAGAGGAACTTTGTTTACAGGTTTATCTAGTGTTATGATATTAAAATTACCATCAACATTTGGTAGAGAATACTCAAATGCTGAATTACCACAAAACGGTAGATTACAAATATTAGGCGCTGCTAATGGTCAATTTGCAAAAATAGATTATCAACCTCCAATGAATTTAAGAGACTTTTATGTATTCCCATATGATATGAGACATTGTGTTTATCCATTTAATGGAACTAATGAAACAAGAAGAACACTCGCTGCAAACTGTGATGTATTATTTGATCCAATTAAAAATAGAGGAGCTGCATGATTACTGAGCCACGTTGGAAATCTTTTATTGTGCAAACCACAAAACCTATATTTACACCTAAACAGTGTCAGATGATAATTAATGCAGGAAGAGCTGAACCAAGAAAAGATGCAGAAGTTGGAAATGACATAGGAATTAAAGGTGGTGTAATTGATACTAAAACAAGAACCTCACATATTAGTTGGATACCATTTTCTAAAAGGATTGAAATGTATAAAGACATTGAACATGTTATGAAAACTACTAATGGTAATCATTTTGGTTTTGATGGAATGTGTATAAATGAAATGGCACAATACACAGAATATCCAGAAGGAGGTTTTTATGATTGGCATGTAGATAACGATGTTAACTTTCAACACGAACCACCTGTAAGAAAAATATCTATGACTCTTTTATTATCCCCTGAAAATGAATTTGAAGGTGGTGATTTAGAATTAATGTCTGAAGGTAAAGTTGCAAAAATAAAACAAGGTCATGCAATATTCTTTGCATCATTTATAAGACATAGAGTAAAACCTGTTATACGCGGCAACAGAAAATCTTTAGTAATGTGGTTTGGAGGCACACCTTTTAAATGATGATTAAAGCTGCATACTTTCCAACTATTATATATGCTAAAGATGTCAACTTAGACAACAGACTTTTTGAAAAAGAAGTTGTAGATTGGGCTAATAGAGATAAAGGTATTAAAAGAACTAATATGAATGGTTGGCATAGTACGACCAATATGCATGAGATACCAATATTTAAACCATTAGTTGATGAACTGTTTAAAATGCAGAACGAAATATTTCAAGAAGAATGGCTAGAGAGTGAACCTATTATTGGAAACATGTGGGCTAATATAAATCCACCAGGTGGGTATAATAGACCTCACGTGCACCCCAACAGTCATTTTAGCGGAGTGTATTATATTAAAGCTCCACAAAACTCAGGACAAATTGTTTTTAATGAACCAAGAGCATCAGCGCATATGGTTATGCCAAGACGTAAAGAAGGAAAACCACCATCACATTTGTGGAGAGAAGTTAGGGTAGATCCTTTAGAGGGTAGAATAATTATATTTCCAGCATGGCTTTGGCATTGTGTTGAACCAAACGAAAGTAATGATATAAGAATATCTGTATCATTTAATTTTATACAGAAAGGATTCAATGTTTAAATATGTATAAATTAATTTATAAAAAATTACCTATAAATAAAATATCATATCTTAATAAAGAGAAAGATGGTTTTTCTGCAGAAGGTGTAGGAAAAAAATTTTACAATTCTTTAAAATTATCTATATCTAAACATGGAATAAAAGATCCAGTTTATATTGAATATGGTTGTAAAAGTTATGGGGATATTTTAAAAATTATTGTAGGTAATAACAGGTTAACTATAGCACACGAATTAGGTATTAAAGAAATACCTTGTATAATTAAAAATTGTAAACCAGACACTTATAATATCGAGGGTACTGTTTTAAATACGGATGAGGAGATTAAAAGATATTTTCATCTTCCTAATCAATTACAAATAAGAAGAGATAAAGATAATAACATTGATCAAATTATGCCAGTGTATTATATGAATGTAATGGATAAATATGTTTAAATATCAAGTAATTAAAAATGCGGTCTCTTTTGAACTAGCTAACTTCATATTTAATTATTTTTTACTCAAAAGAGATTCTGTTGAATTTATGTATAAAAATAATATCATATATGACACAGGTATGTTTGGAACATGGACCGATAAACAAGTCCCCAACACATACTCTCATTACGCAGACATGGTAATGGAAACATTAATGATGAAAGTATTACCTAAAATGCAACAAGAAACAAAATTACAATTAATCCCTACTTATTCTTACGCTAGATTATATAAAAAAGGCGATATATTAAAAAGACATAAAGACAGGCCTTCTTGTGAAATATCTACTACGATAAACCTTGGTGGAGACCCCTGGCCTATATTTATCGACGGTACGGGGGCTAATAGCGTCATAGACGAGTATAAAAACATACATAAGCCAGATGCACCCAAGGGTACAAAAGTCTTGCTTGAAGTAGGCGATATGCTAGTATATAGTGGCTGTGAACTCGAACATTGGCGAGAGCCTTTTGACGGGAACATTTGTGGCCAAGTATTTTTACATTATAATCATGTAAATGGCCCATTTGCTGATAAGAACAAATTTGATGGAAGACCAAAGCTAGGTCTACCGTCCTTTGTAAAATAGTATTATAATGGAGTCATATGCTACAAAAGATAGGTTTTGCACCTGGAATCAATAAACAACTAACACCGACAGGAGCAGAAGGTCAATGGATCGACTGTGATAATGTTAGATTTAGATATGGCACACCTGAAAAAATAGGTGGTTGGAAACAATTAGGTGAGAGTAATCTTACCGGTGCAGGAAGAGGACTTCATCATTATGTAAATAGTCTAGGTCGAAAATACGCAATCATTGGTACAAACAGAATTTTATATGCATACTCGGGTGGTGTATTTTACGACATACATCCAATCAAATCTACAAACACTCTTACAAGTGCTTTTACCACGACTAACGGATCCTCAGCCGTTACAATAACTTTTGGCAGCGCACATGGTATATCTGCGAGTGATATAATTTTATTAGATAATTTTTCTACAATAACTGGATCTAACTTTGGTTCATCTGATTTTGATAATAAAAAATTTATGGTAACAACAGTTCCATCGAGCACAACACTTACTGTTACAATGCCATCAAATGAATCTGGATCTGGTGCAACCACATCAGGCGGTATAAGAGTTCAACACTATTATCCTGTAGGACCAGCTGTACAAGCAAAAGGTTTTGGATGGTCTTTAGGGACTTGGGGTGGTGAAGAAGTTGGAGCTTTTACTACAACATTATCAGGTGCAATTAATGCTTCTGTTACAACTGGTATTACACTAGCAGATCCTTCACAGTTTCCAGACTCTGGTACAAACTTTATTTTAATAGGCACAGAGGAAATATCTTATACAGGTATAAATGCATCTAACGAATTAACTGGTGTAACAAGAGAAGTTAGAGGAACAGATGCTGCATCTCATGGTGCGGGAGATACGGTTACCAGTACGGCAAATTATGTAGCGTGGGGTGAAGCCGCATCAGGAGACTTGGTCCTTGAACCTGGTATGTGGTCATTAGATAATTTTGGTGATAAAGCAATTTGTTTAATACACGACAGTGCAGTGTTTGAATGGGATTCAGCACAATCAAATGCAACAGATACAAGAGCAAGTATTATATCGGGTGCACCAACTGCATCAAGACACATGATAGTATCTACACCGGACAGGCACTTAGTATTCTTTGGAACAGAAACAACTATTGGAGATACATCAACACAAGATGATATGTTTATTAGATTCTCGGATCAAGAAGATATAAATACTTATACACCTACAGCAACCAATACTGCAGGTACACAAAGACTGGCCGACGGATCACAGATCAGAGGAGCTATTAGAGGTAGAGATGCAATTTATGTTTGGACTGATACAGCATTATTCACACAACGTTTTGTTGGTCAACCATTTACCTTTGCATTTGCACAGGTTGGAACTAACTGTGGACTTGCAGGACAAAATGCATGTGTTGAAGTTGATGGTGCTGCGTATTGGATGTCAGAGAATGGTTTTTTTAGATATGCAGGTAAACTAGAATCACTACCGTGTTTAGTAGAAGATTTTGTTTATGACAATATAAATTTAGAATCTGGTAATCAAATGGTATCAGCAGGCTTAAATAATTTGTTTGGTGAAGTCATATGGTTTTACCCAACAACAGGATCTTCAGTTGTTAATAGAATGGTTGCGTACAACTATTTTGATTCATCACCACAAAGACCTGTATGGACTGTAGGATCTCTTGCTAGAACTATGTGGGAAGATTCTGCCGTATTTGGATCACCACACGCATTAGAATACGATGCTGGTACTGATACATCTTTTGATGTTGTAGGTAATACAGAAGGTAGAACAACATACTATCAACATGAAACAGGAACTGATCAAGTTAAAGGTGGAACGGTTACAGCAATTACTGCAAACATTGCATCAGGAGATTTTGATATAAGCCAAAGAAGAAGTGCATTAGGTCAAACAACTGGTACTGCCGATCTTCGAGGAGACGGTGAGTTTATAATGAAGATTAGAAGATTTATACCTGACTTTATATCACAAACTGGTAATACCCAAGTTACATTACAATTAAGAAATTTTCCAAATGATACACAAGCTAGTTCATCACTAGGACCTTTTACAGTTTCATCATCTACACAAAAAGTAGATACACGTGCAAGAGCAAGAGCGATTGCGTTAAAAATAGAAAACACATCTTCTGCTCAAAGTTGGAAGTTAGGAACTTTTAGATTAGATATACAACCGGACGGACGTAGATAATGGCAAAGATAGTACAAGTATTAACAAGACCTAGTAAAGAGTATGAAGTAACAACTGCAGAAGCACAAGTTAGAGATCTTGATGCGATTGTAGAAAAATTAAATACTACGTTTCAAGAAGAACTAAAACAGGAGATAGAAGCATTTAACTTCTTTTTAAATTAATGGCTAATAGTTTTAAAAATAAAAAAGTAGATTTAACTACAACAGATCTTACTACACTATACACAGTCCCTTCAGCGACAACGACTGTTATAAAATCATTATTAGTATCAGAAGACGCTGGATCAGGAAGCACAATAACAATAACTTTAGTAAATTCTAGTGGCACTATATTTAATGTATTTAAAGATAAAGCCATAGGGTCCAAAGCAACAACAGAACTTTTAACTCAACCTCTTGTAATGGAGGAAAGTGAGGTATTGAAAGTACAAGCTGCTGACGCGAACGAGCTGCACGTCATAGCTTCTATATTAGAAATACAGCCGCGAGAGGTAACAACATAGTGAAAGACATACCAACAATAGAACCAAAAGAGATTATAACAACAATAACAAATATGAAGACAGGCGAGGTATATAAAGACGATTCTGAGTGGAAAGCTAAGAATATACCTGAATCTGACATAAGAAAAGATGTTAGAGTTATCATGCCAAGCCTTGATTTATTTGGAGAAACAAAATAGAATAGTAAGATGGCCATAACTAAATCACAACAAGCAAGAC
>LULM01000854.1_pt1 | contig 14259 bp, 8 predicted proteins | sample 728151 | NCBI WGS metagenome assembly LULM01 (sample SAMN03860289, study PRJNA289734) | marine metagenome | biome: seawater column; feature: ocean; material: water; isolation source: Red Sea water column Station 149 - depth 200m | place: Saudi Arabia: Red Sea | collected 2011-10-15 | depth 200 m
GGCGGTACGATGCTGGCTTTCGGCGGCATCGGCCTCGATTTCTTCCTGTCGTGGATGACGACCGTGGCGCTCGGCATGCTGATCGTGGCGCCGCCGTTGATCATGCTGACGCGGCTTGTCGCATCGAAGGCGCTCGACAATGCGACGACGCGAATGAAGGTCGAAGCGATCGCAGTGCTCGCGCTCGCGGCGCTGATCACGGCGGTCAGTTTCGAACAATCGCATTTTCCTGCGACATTCCTTCCGGTCATCGCGGTGATCGTCGCCGCCTATCGCATCGGTCCGTTCGGCGCCGCGGCCGGCATGCTCATCATCGCCGGCATTGCAGCATGGCTGACCGGGCAGGGGCACGGGCCGATCGCGGCGATGGAGGCCAGTGTCAAGGAACAGGTCTTCTTCCTGCAATTCTATCTGCTCGCGCTTCAGTCGACCGCGCTGCCCCTCGCTGCATCGCTCGTCGTCCAGCGCCGGCTCGCCAAACGGCTCGAGCAGAGCAATCGCTGGCTGGTGCAGGCCGAAGCGGCTGCGCTGGTGGGCCATTGGCGCGTCGATCTGATGCGCTGGACGATCCACTGGTCGGACCAGACCTATCGCATCCACGGGCTGGAACCCGGCGCGCCGGTCAGCGTGACGACCAGCGTCGAGCAATATGTCGAAGAGGATCAGCCCGCGGTGAGGGCGATATTGGAAGAGGCGGTGCGCACCGGCGAACCCTTCGAATATCAGGGACGGATCATCCGCGCCGACGGCGCGATACGCTATGTCAAATCGCACGGTTCGATCGAGCGCGGGCGCGGCGGGCGCAGCGTCGGCATTTTCGGTACGGTGCAGGATGTCACAGCAACGGTCGAAAATGCCCGCAGCCTGGAAGCCGCGCGCAGCATCGCCGAGGAAGCCGCGAACACCGACATGCTCACTGGGCTGCCCAACCGGCGCTCGACACTCGCGCTGCTCAATCGCGCCTTGCTGGCGGCAGGCGAGGGGCGGACGCAGCTCGCGGTGGCGATTTTCGACATCGATCATTTCAAGCAGATCAACGATCGTCACGGTCACGCAGTGGGCGACGAGGTGATCCGCTGGGTCGGGCAGCGCGCGAAGGCGACGCTGCGCGAGGAAGATGTCGTTGGCCGTTATGGCGGCGAGGAATTTGTGTGCATCTTTCAGGGGCCGAGCGCCCGGTCGGCGGAACTGGTCGCCGAGCGCATTCGGGCATCGATCGAAAAGGCCGATGTCGAGGCCGAAGGCCCGGCGCATGTCACGATCAGCATCGGCCTTGCGGCCTATGCCGCCGACGCCAGCGTCGAGGAATTGCTGCACCGCGCCGACAAGGCGCTCTATCTCGCCAAGCGCGAAGGGCGCAACCGGCTGCGCATGGCGGCCTGATCCGCGGACAAAAAGAAGGGCGCGAGGGATCTTCCTCGCGCCCATCCTTAACCAATCGCGCTGCGATCAGTTGGCTTCTTTTGCCGTTGCTTCCGCGGGCGCCGGATCGGCTGCCGCTTCGGCGGTCGCCGCGGGCTGCGCTGCAGCCTTGGCTTCGGCAATCGCCGCCGCAAACTGCTCGGCGGTGAAGCTCGTGGCCAGACCCTGCTGCGACTGGAAGAAAGCCGACTTCGGCAAGCGCATGTCGCCTTCGGCGGTCGTCAGCACGACGGCGTCGGCTTCGACAACCTTGACCTTGCCAACGATAGCGGTGCCCTTGGCGCTGCGGATGTCGGCGCCGGGGACGAGCGCGGCGTTCAGCGCGGCGGTGGCGGCGGCGGCCTGCTGGTCGAGCCAGGCGGTGAGCTGTTCGAGGGTCAGCGTGATCGCCGGGCCCTTGTCGGTTTCCATGAACGACGTCTTGGGCAGTGCGACCGACTTGCCATCGACAGTGATGACGACGTTGGGGTCGGCGACACTGGCAATCGGGCCGATCGCCTTGCCGGCCGAGTCATAGACCGTCGTGCCGGGCGCGAGGTTGATGGTCGGCGCCGCGGCGGGCGCGCTCTGCGCGAATGCCGGCGCGCCGGCGGCCATCGCGAGGCCGAGAGAGAGGGACGTGACAATGCCTGCGATCTTGCGCATAGCTTCTTTTCTCCTTGGTGGTTTTCGGATTGACATGGACCTTGAACGCATGCCGTGACGCGAAGGCCATGCCAAAGCTGCCGAACCGTGGCAGAGCCGGGACGAAGCGAGCCGCGGCGCGCAATCGGCACGGAATATTCGCTGATGGGCGACGTCATGGAGCCGGCGGGCCTGATGCAACGCTTATATTGGGGGACGACAATTGACAGTGGCGGGCCCCGATCCTATATCCGCCTCACACCTTTCCGTCCGGGAAGCGGCCTGACTTTGCGCAGCAGGCGGCACGAATAGGGCGGTCGGGATTTCGAGATGCGTTGGAAAGCTGCGGTAAACCGGCAACGGTTGCCTGCGGCTTTTTTGCGTCTCTATCGCGCTCGCGAGTCGAATTTTTACAGGCGAGACAATCCTTTATGGCGACCAAGGCGAAGTCGGTGGGCAAGGCCCTCGAAGCAACCGCAACCAAGCGAATCCGCAAGCTGTTCGGCAATATCCACGAAGCCGTGGAAATGCCCAACCTCATCGAGGTGCAGCGCGAATCCTATGAACAGTTCCTGCGTTCCGATCCGTCGGTCGGTTACGTCTCGGGCCTTGAAAAGACGCTGCGCAGCGTGTTTCCGATCCGCGACTTTGCCGGGACCGCGGAGCTGGACTTCGTCCATTACGAGCTCGAAGAGCCCAAATATGACGTCGAGGAATGCCGTCAGCGCGGCATCACCTATGCGGCGCCGATGAAGGTCACGCTGCGCCTGATCGTCTTTGAAGTCGACAGCGAAACCGACACGCGTTCGGTTCTCGATATCAAGGAGCAGGACGTCTACATGGGCGACATGCCGCTCATGACCGAGAACGGCACCTTCTTCATCAACGGCACCGAGCGTGTCATCGTCAGCCAGATGCATCCTGAACTTCTTCTACGACCGCATGATCTTCGAACGTGCGGCCGATGGCTGGAAGATTCCGTTCGTCCTCGAAAACTGGCGCGGCGCGAAGCCGGCGTTCGATATCGTGGACGCCAAGACCGGCGAAGTCGTGTTCGCTGCCGGCCACAAGATCAGCCCGCGCCCCGAGGAAATCTTCGGCCGTTACAGCGCCTATGACCTGATCAATGAATCGACCGGCGAGATCTACATCGAAGCCGGCGACGAAGTGACCGCGGAAAATCTGGAAAAGATGGACGCCGCTGGCATCGACAAGCTGGTGCTGCTCGACATCGACCACAACAACACCGGTCCGTGGATCCGCAACACGCTGAAGGCCGACAAGGCCGAGGATCGCGATCAAGCGCTGAGCGACATCTATCGCGTCATGCGCCCCGGCGAACCGCCGACGCGCGAAACCGCCGACGCGCTGTTCGCGGGCCTGTTCTTCGATCCCGAACGCTATGACCTGTCGGCGGTGGGCCGCGTTAAGCTCAACATGCGCCTCGGCCTCGATGCAGAGGACACGGTGACGACGCTGCGCAGCGAGGACATCCTCGCCGTGGTCAAGGAACTGGTGAATCTGAAGGACGGCAAGGGCGAGATCGACGATATCGACAATCTCGGCAACCGCCGCGTCCGTTCGGTCGGCGAACTGCTCGAAAACCAGTATCGCGTCGGCCTGCTGCGCATGGAGCGTGCGGTCAAGGAGCGCATGTCGTCGGTCGACGTCTCGACCGTGATGCCGAACGATCTGATCAACGCGAAGCCGGCGGTTGCTGCGGTGCGCGAATTCTTCGGCTCGTCGCAGCTTTCGCAGTTCATGGACCAGACCAACCCGCTGTCGGAAGTCACCCACAAGCGCCGCGTCTCGGCGCTCGGGCCGGGCGGTCTGACCCGCGAACGCGCGGGCTTCGAAGTCCGCGACGTCCATCCGACGCACTATGGCCGTATCTGCCCGATCGAAACGCCGGAAGGCCCGAACATCGGTCTGATCAACAGCCTCGCGACGTTCGCACGCGTCAACAAATATGGCTTCATCGAAACCCCGTATCGCCGTGTCGTCGACGGCAAGGTGACGAGCGAAGTCGTCTATCTGTCGGCGATGGAGGAATCGAAGCACACGGTCGCGCAGGCGAACGCCGATCTCAACCCCGACGGCAGCTTCGTCGAGGAGCTGATCTCGGCGCGTGAAGCCGGCGAATTCCTGATGGCGCCGCGCGAACAGATCACGCTGATGGACGTGTCGCCGAAGCAGCTGGTTTCGGTTGCGGCCTCGCTCATTCCGTTCCTGGAAAACGATGACGCCAACCGCGCGCTGATGGGATCGAACATGCAGCGTCAGGCCGTGCCGTTGTTGCGGGCCGAAGCGCCCGTCGTCGGTACCGGCATGGAAGGCACCGTCGCACGCGATTCGGGCGCGGCCATCGCGGCACGCCGCGGCGGCATCATCGACCAGGTCGATGCGACGCGTATCGTCATCCGTGCGACCGACCTTGTCGAACCCGGCAAGTCGGGCGTCGACATCTATCGCCTTCAGAAGTTCCAGCGGTCGAACCAGAACACCTGCATCAACCAGCGTCCGCTGGTGAAGGTGGGCGACGTGATCCGCACCGGCGACATCATCGCCGACGGTCCGTCGACCGAGCTTGGCGAACTGGCGCTCGGCAAGAATGTGCTCGTCGCGTTCATGCCGTGGAACGGCTACAATTATGAGGACTCGATCCTCATTTCCGAACGCATCGTGAAGGACGACGTCTTCACCTCGATCCATATCGAGGAATTCGAAGTCACCGCTCGCGACACGCGCCTCGGGCCGGAGGACATCACGCGCGACATTCCGAACGTCGGCGAAGAAGCGCTCCGCAACCTCGACGAAGCGGGCATCGTCTACATCGGCGCCGAAGTCGGCCCGGGCGACATCCTGGTCGGCAAGATCACGCCGAAGGGCGAAAGCCCGATGACGCCGGAAGAAAAGCTGCTGCGCGCCATCTTCGGCGAAAAGGCCAGCGACGTGCGCGACACCTCGCTCCGCCTGCCGCCTGGCGTGTCGGGTACGGTCGTCGAAGTCCGCGTCTTCAACCGTCACGGCATCGACAAGGATGAACGCGCGATCGCGATCGAACGCGAGGAAATCGAGCGTCTGAAGCAGGACGCCGACGACGAGCGCGCGATCCTCAACCGCGCGACCTTCTCCAGCCTCAAGGAACTGCTGGTCGGCCAGGCCACCAGCGCAGTGCCCAAGGGCATGAAGAAGGGCGACGTGCTGACCGAAGATCAGCTCGCCGAACTCGATCGCGGCGACTGGTGGAAGCTCGCCGTCGTGGACGACAAGGCGCAGGCCGCGCTCGAAGCGATCAAGGCGCAGTATGACGACGCGATCAAGCGGATCAACGCGAAGTATGAAGACCGCGTCGAAAAGCTGCAGCGCGGCGACGAACTCGCGCCGGGCGTGCTCAAGATGGTCAAGGTCTTCGTTGCCATCAAGCGCAAGCTCCAGTCGGGCGACAAGATGGCCGGCCGTCACGGGAACAAGGGTATCATCAGCCGCATCCTGCCGATCGAGGACATGCCGTTCCTCGAAGACGGCACGCATGTCGACGTGGTGCTCAACCCGCTGGGCGTGCCGTCGCGCATGAACGTCGGTCAGATCCTCGAAACGCACCTCGGCTGGGCATCGCGCGGTTTCGGCCGTCAGATTACCGCGGCGCTCGAAGATTGGCGTGCGGCAAACCCGAACCCCGAAGCGGGCGCGCCGCCCGAAGCGGTACGTGAGGCGCTGCTCACCGCCTATGGCGACGATTATGCCGACGACATCAAGGGTCGCAGCAATGATCAGATTGTCGAGATGGCGGGCCACCTGTCGCTCGGTATTCCGTTCGCGACGCCGGTGTTCGACGGCGCGCGCGAAGGCGATGTGTCGACGATGCTGGAACGTGCCGGTCTCGACCGGTCGGGTCAGGTCGATCTGTATGACGGCCGCACGGGCGATCGTTTCGACCGCAAGGTGACGGTGGGATATATGTATATCCTGAAGCTCCATCACCTGGTCGACGACAAGATCCACGCGCGCTCGATCGGGCCGTACAGCCTCGTCACCCAGCAGCCGCTGGGCGGTAAGGCGCAGTTCGGCGGCCAGCGCTTCGGTGAAATGGAAGTGTGGGCGCTCCAGGCTTATGGCGCCGCCTACACGCTGCAGGAAATGCTGACGGTGAAGTCGGACGACGTGATCGGCCGCACCAAGGTTTACGAAGCGATCGTCAAGGGCGACGACACCTTCGAGGCAGGCATTCCCGAAAGCTTCAACGTGCTCGTCAAGGAAATGCGCTCGCTGGGCCTCAACGTCGAACTGTCGTCCTATACGGACGAAGACGACAAAGATGGTCCGGACGCTCTTCCCGAAGCCGCCGAATGATTTTCCTCACCCCCTTCCGCCGGCGGTGGAGGGGGAAGAGTGGAGCTAGAATATGAACCAGATTACCAACTTCATGAACCCGGTCGCGAAGCCCGAAACCTTCGACATGATCAAGATCGGCATCGCGAGCCCGGAGCGCATCCGCTCGTGGTCGTTCGGTGAGATCAAGAAGCCCGAAACGATCAACTACCGCACGTTCAAGCCCGAACGCGACGGCCTGTTCTGTGCGCGCATCTTCGGTCCGATCAAGGATTATGAATGCCTGTGCGGCAAGTACAAGCGCATGAAATACAAGGGCATCGTCTGCGAAAAATGCGGTGTCGAAGTCACGGTGACCAAGGTCCGCCGCGAACGCATGGGCCATATCGAGCTCGCCGCGCCCGTCGCGCACATCTGGTTCCTGAAGTCGCTGCCCTCGCGCATCGGCCTGCTGCTCGACATGCAGCTCAAGCAGCTTGAGCGCGTCCTCTATTTCGAAGCCTATATCGTTCTCGAACCCGGCCTGACGCCGCTCGAGAAGTTCCAGCTTCTGACCGAGGACGAACTGCTCGACGCGCAGGACGAATATGGCGAGGACGCCTTCTCGGCCGGCATCGGCGCCGAGGCGATCCGCGTGCTCCTCGAAGGGCTCGACCTCGAACAGGAACGCGTCGATCTGATGGAAGAGCTGGCGACGACCAAGTCGGAGCTGAAGCCCAAGAAGATCATCAAGCGTCTGAAAGTCGTCGAAAGCTTCATCGAATCGGGCAACCGTCCCGAGTGGATGATCCTCGAAGTCATTCCGGTCATCCCGCCCGAACTGCGCCCGCTGGTGCCGCTCGACGGCGGCCGCTTCGCGACGTCGGATCTCAACGACCTGTATCGCCGCGTCATCAACCGTAACAACCGTCTGAAGCGCCTGATGGAGCTGCGTGCGCCGGACATCATCGTCCGCAACGAAAAGCGCATGCTGCAGGAAGCCGTCGACGCGCTGTTCGACAACGGCCGCCGCGGCCGTACGATCACCGGTGCCAACAAGCGTCCGCTGAAGTCGCTCAGCGACATGCTCAAGGGCAAGCAGGGCCGCTTCCGTCAGAACCTGCTCGGCAAGCGCGTCGACTATTCGGGCCGTTCGGTCATTGTGACCGGTCCGGAACTCAAGCTGCACCAGTGCGGCCTGCCGAAGAAGATGGCGCTCGAACTGTTCAAGCCGTTCATCTATGCGCGCCTCGACGCCAAGGGTCTGTCGATGACCCTCAAGCAGGCGAAGAAGTGGGTCGAAAAGGAACGCAAGGAAGTCTGGGACATCCTCGACGAAGTCATTCGCGAGCACCCGGTCCTCTTGAACCGCGCCCCGACGCTCCACCGCCTCGGCATCCAGGCGTTCGAACCCGTGCTGATCGAGGGCAAGGCGATCCAGCTTCACCCACTGGTCTGCGCCGCGTTCAACGCCGACTTCGACGGCGACCAGATGGCCGTGCACGTCCCGCTGAGCCTCGAAGCGCAGCTGGAAGCGCGCGTGCTGATGATGTCGACCAACAACATCCTCAGCCCCGCGAACGGCAAGCCGATCATCGTTCCGTCGCAGGACATGGTCCTCGGCCTCTATTATCTGTCGATGGAACGCGAAGGCGAACCGGGCGAGGGCATGCTGCTCGCCGACATGGCCGAAGTACACCAGGCGCTCTACACGGGCGCGGTTACGCTGCACTCGAAGATCACCAGCCGCGTTCCGCAGACCGACGAAGCCGGCAATGAATATCTGCGCCGCTTCGAAACAACGCCGGGCCGCATGCTGATCGGCGAATGCCTGCCGAAGTCGCACACCGTGCCCTTCGACGTCGTCAACCGCCTTCTGACCAAGAAGGAAATCGGCGACGTGATCGATCAGGTCTATCGTCACACCGGCCAGAAGGAGACGGTGCTGTTCGCCGACGCCATCATGGCGCTGGGCTTCCGCCACGCGTTCCGTGCCGGCATCTCGTTCGGCAAGGACGACATGATCATCCCCGACGCCAAGGAAAAGCTGGTCGACGAGACCCGCGCGCTGGTGAAGGATTTCGAGCAGCAGTATCAGGACGGCCTGATCACGCAGCAGGAAAAGTACAATAAGGCGATCGACGCCTGGTCGCAGTGCGGCGACAAGGTCGCGAACGCGATGATGGACGAAATCCGGGCGACGCCGAAGCTCGACGACGGCCGACTTGCTCCGGTCAACTCGATCTACATGATGGCGCACTCGGGCGCGCGTGGTTCGCCGGCGCAGATGAAGCAGCTTGCCGGCATGCGCGGCCTTATGGCCAAACCGTCGGGCGAGATCATCGAAACGCCGATCATCTCGAACTTCAAGGAAGGCCTGACCGTTCTCGAGTATTTCAACTCGACCCACGGTGCCCGTAAGGGTCTGGCCGACACCGCGCTCAAGACGGCGAACTCGGGTTACCTGACCCGCCGTCTGGTCGACGTCTCGCAGGATTGCGTTGTGATCGAGGATGATACGCTGCTCGACGAACCCACGGTCGCCAAGATCGAGGAAGCCGAAGTGCAGGCGGTGAAGATCCGCTCGCCGCTGGTCTGCGAAGCCAGCCTGGGCGTCTGCGCCAAATGCTACGGCCGCGACCTTGCGCGCGGTACGCCGGTGAACATCGGCGAAGCGGTCGGCGTCATCGCGGCGCAGTCGATCGGTGAACCGGGCACGCAGCTGACGATGCGGACCTTCCACATCGGCGGTGCGGCGCAGGTCAACGAACAGTCGAACCTTGAAGCGATTTCGGACGGCACGATCGAATATCGCGACATGGAAACGATCGTCGACCAGCGCGGTCGCCGTCTGGCGCTGTCGCGTTCGGGCGAAATCGCGGTCATCGACAGCGAAGGCCGCGAACGTGCGACGCACAAGCTGCCCTATGGTGCGCAGATCATGCACAAGAACGGCGAGAAGGTGAAGAAGGGCGACCGGATTGCCGAATGGGATCCGTTCACCATGCCGCTCATCACCGAAAAGAACGGCATCGTGAAATATCAGGATCTGGTCGATGCCAAGACGCTGACCGAACAGGTCGACGAAGCGACAGGTATCGCCCAGCGCGTCGTGATCGAATATCGCACCACCGGTCGCGGCAAGAAGGAAGACCTTCAGCCGCGCCTGACCCTGCTCGACGATGCGTCGGGTGAAGCCGCGCGCTATCTGCTCGCGGTCGGCACGATGATCTCGGTCGAAGACGGTCAGGAAGTGAAGGCGGGCGACGTTCTGGCCCGTGTCACCCGCGAAGCGTCGAAGACGCGCGACATCACCGGCGGTCTGCCGCGTGTTGCCGAGCTGTTCGAAGCGCGCATTCCGAAGGACAATGCGGTCATCGCAAAGCTTTCGGGCCGCATCGAATTCGTCAAGGATTACAAGGCGAAGCGCAAGATCGCGATCGTTCCGGAAGAGGGCGATGCGGTCGAGTATCTGATCCCGAAATCCAAGGTGCTCGAAGTGCAGGAAGGCGACTATGTGAAGCGCGGCGACGCGCTGATCTCGGGCTCGCCGAACCCGCACGACATCCTCGACGTGATGGGTGTCGAAGCGCTGGCCGAATTCCTCGTCGCGGAAATCCAGGAAGTCTACCGACTGCAGGGCGTGAAGATCAACGACAAGCACATCGAGGTGATCGTTCGCCAGATGCTGCAGAAGGTCGAGATCACCGACGGCGGCGACACGACGCTGCTGCCGGGCGAACAGCTCGATTATCTGGAGATGATGGAATATAACGCCAAGTTGCCGAAGAACGGCAAGCCCGCCGAAGGGCGCCCGGTTCTGCTGGGCATCACCAAGGCGAGCTTGCAGACGCGCAGCTTCGTCTCGGCGGCATCGTTCCAGGAAACGACCCGCGTCCTCACCGAAGCATCGGTGCAGGGCAAGGTCGACTCGCTGATGGGCCTCAAGGAAAACGTCATCGTCGGCCGCCTTATCCCGGCGGGTACCGGCGCGGCGATGAACCGCATCCGCGTCACCGCCTCGTCGAAGGACGCGGCGCTGCGTGCCGCCATGCGCGCCGCCAATGAAGCGCATCTCATCGCGCCGCAAACCGCGGCCGAAGAGCATGCCGCCGAACTGGCGCAGGGCCCCGAAGCGGCGATGGGCGACGATCCGCTCGGCGCGGTCGAAGGGGAAACCCACGGCACCGACGCCGATGCCGGCGATTATCTGATCCAGAGCGACGAGGACTAAGTCCTCGCGCCCTGGGGCTGCAGATACGCCACCGAAGAAAAGCCCCGCCGGAGCAATCCGGCGGGGCTTTTTCTTTATCCTTGAGGGTTTAGGCCGGGTGCCGCCTGCGCCGCTATCAGCTCGCGCCGACCTCCAGCCCGCGCTGGACGGCCGGGCGCGCAAGGCCGCGGTCGAGCCATGCCTGCACATGTTTGAAGCGATCGAAACCGACGATGTCGGCCGCGTCATAGAAACCGATCAGGTTGCGCACCCAGCCAAGCATCGCGATATCGGCGATGCTGTAATCGGCGTCCATCACCCAGTCCCGGCCATCGAGCCGCGCGTCGAGGACGCCCAGCAACCGCGCCGATTCCGCCGCGTAACGATCGCGCGGGCGCTTGTCCTCATAGTCGCGGCCGGCGAATTTGTGGAAGAAGCCGAGCTGGCCGAACATCGGTCCCATGCCGCCCATCTGCCACATTACCCACTGGATCGCTTCGTAACGCCGGTTCGCCTCGGCGGGCAGGAACTGGCCGGTCTTGTCGGCGAGATAGATCAGGATCGCTCCCGATTCGAACAGCGCCAGCGGGGTGCCGTTCGGCCCGTCTGGATCGTAGATCGCGGGAATCTTGCCGTTCGGATTGAGCGCCAGAAAGGCCGGGTCATGGCTTTCGTTGGCCATGATGTCGATGCGATGCGCTTCATGGGGCAGGCCGCATTCCTCGAGCATGATGCTGGGCTTGACTCCGTTCGGGGTCGGCGCGGTGAAAAGCTGCAGCCGCTCGGGATGCTGCGCCGGCCATTTGGCGAAGATGGGATGTGCAGCGGTCATGCGCCGGCCTCCCGCTTCAGATGTTCGTGGTGGCGGATCACCTCGTCGATGATGAAGCGCAGGAATTTTTCGCTGAATTCGGGATCGAGGTCGGCCTCGCGCGCCAGCGCGCGCAGCCGTTCGACCTGCCGTGCCTCGCGGTCGGGGTCGGCGGGGGGCAGGTCGATCTTCGCCTTGAGTTCGCCGCCCGCCTTCGTCACCTTGAACCGTTCGGCGAGCATATAGACGAGCGCCGCGTCGATATTGTCGATGCTCTGGCGGTAGCGGCTGAGTTGATCGTCCATGCGCGGCTCCTCTTGCGTCGGGCACGCTTGGCACCGGCGGGGGGCGGGTGGCAAGCCGAAAGTCGTTGCAAAATTGCAGGCGCACGGCCAAGGCAGCCCGTGTCATGACTGCCGAAATCCATCAGCTCCACGGCGACCGTCCGCCCTCGCTCGATCCGATGATGGCGCTTGTCGCCGCCGACATGAACGAGGTGAATTCGGTCATCCTCGACCGGATGCAGTCCGAAATTCCGCTCATTCCCGAACTCGCCGGCCATCTGATCGCGGGCGGTGGCAAGCGGATGCGCCCGATGCTGACGCTCGCCTGCGCGCAGTTGCTCGACTATCCCGGGCGCCGCCATTGCAAGCTCGCCGCCGCGGTCGAATTCATCCATACCGCGACCCTGCTCCACGACGATGTCGTCGACGGATCGGACCTGCGCCGCGGGCGCAAGACCGCGAATATCATCTGGGGCAACAGCGCGTCGGTGCTCGTCGGCGATTTCCTGTTCGCGCGTTCGTTCGAACTGATGGTCGAGGACGGCTCGCTCAAGGTGCTCAAGATCCTCAGCCATGCTTCGGCGGTGATCGCGGAAGGCGAAGTGAACCAGCTTTCGGCGCAGCGCCGTGTCGAAACCAGCGAGGACCAATATCTCGCGATCATCAACGCCAAGACCGCCGAACTGTTTGCCAGCGCGTGCAAGATCGCCGCGGTCGTTGCCGAGCGCGACGAGGCGACCGAGGCAGCGCTCGACGCATACGGCCGCAATCTGGGCATCGCCTTTCAGCTTGTCGACGATGCGATCGACTATGTTTCGGACGCCGAAACGATGGGCAAGGGCGTCGGCGACGATTTCCGCGACGGCAAGGTCACCCTGCCGGTCATCCTCGCTTACGCGCGCGGCAGCGCCGAAGAACGCGAATTCTGGAAGCAGGCCATCGTCGGCCACCGCGCTTCGGACGACGATCTCGCCTATGCGACCTCGCTGCTGCTCAAGCACGACACGATCGCCGACACGCTGGCGCGCGCGCGGCATTATGGTCAGCGCGCGGTCGATGCCATCGGGGGCTTTCGCAGCAGCCAGGCCAAGGCGGCGCTGACCGAAGCCGTCGCCTTTGCGGTCGCCCGCGCCTATTGACGCGGCGATGACGACCGCCGGGCCCTTCCTGCCCATCGACTCGGTGCTGCCCGACATCATGGCGGCGCTGCTCTTGAAGCCCAACGCCGTCGTCGTCGCGCCGCCGGGCGCGGGCAAAACGACGCGCGTCGCGCCGGCCGCAACGGGCCCGTGGAAAGTCCAGCTTGGCGCCTTCGGCGTACCCGGCAATGCGCAGCGCTTGTGGGGCCAGCTCGCGGGTCGGTCGGAGATCGCCGGGCGCGAGCAGATACTGCTCAAATCGGGCAATCTCACGCGCCTGCTGGCGGCCGGATATGCCACGCGCGGCGAAGCCGCCGCGGCCTGCGCCTCGCTCAAGCGCAGCGGGCAGGAATGCCTCGTCACGCGCTAGTCATTCCGTGATCGCGCTTCCCCCGGCCACCGCACCGCGATAGACGCTCGCCCCCACGGCCCATATTAAGGGCGGCCAAGGGGGAATGCATGGATCCGATCGACACTCGCAGCGACGCTGCGCCCGACCAGGCGGTGCCGCGCGCGATGGCGGGAAACCGGATCGCCAGCCTCGACTTCATTCGCGGCATCGCGGTGATGGGAATTCTCGCCGCCAATATCATCGCCTTCGGCCAGCCTTTCGCCGCCTATATGTATCCCGACGCCTTCCTCGTGCCGCACAACGAGGCCGAGGAATGGATGTGGATCGCGCAATTCGTGCTGATCGACGGCAAGATGCGCGGCCTGTTCACGCTGCTGTTCGGCGCCGGGCTGTATCTGTTCATGGAAAAAGCTTGGTCGCGCGGAGAGGGGCGGGCGTTGCAGGCGCGCCGGCTGGGCTGGCTGCTGCTGTTCGGCCTCGGGCATTTCTTCCTTATCTGGCGCGGCGATATCCTCACTTTCTATGCACTGTTCGGTCTTGTCTCCCTCGCCGCGATCCGCTGGGCGGCCAAAACGCAGCTGGTCGTTGGGCTGCTCGGCTATGCCGCCGGCATGGTGCTGGTCGGCAGCTTCATGCTGTCGCCCTATGTGATAGCCGAGACAGAATTCGGCGAGCAGCCAGCCTATTCCGAAATGCGCGAACAGCTGGCAGCCGACAAGGGCCGTGCACTCGATCACGAAATGGTCGAATACCGGATCATCTCCGAGGGTTCCTATGGCGATTTCGTTGCGCACAACGTGACCGACCATAAGGGCGACCTGCCGTTCAATATTTTCGTATTCGGGTTCGAAACGCTGCCGCTGATGCTGATCGGCATGGCGCTGTACCGGTTCGGCCTGTTCAGCGGCGCTATGAATACCGGCAGGATGCTGCGCTGGGGCAGTGCGGGTATTGTTATCGGCAGCGGGGTTACCCTACTGGTGGCGCTGTGGGTGAGGGATGCGGGATTTTCCTATTGGAGCACGCTGGCTGCATTCATGAGCCTGTCGGCACTGCCCCGCCTGCCCGTGGTGCTCGGGCTGGCAGCGGTCTTGGCGGTGGTC
>LULM01000243.1_pt1 | contig 14247 bp, 22 predicted proteins | sample 728151 | NCBI WGS metagenome assembly LULM01 (sample SAMN03860289, study PRJNA289734) | marine metagenome | biome: seawater column; feature: ocean; material: water; isolation source: Red Sea water column Station 149 - depth 200m | place: Saudi Arabia: Red Sea | collected 2011-10-15 | depth 200 m
AAAGATAAAAAAACTCATGTGATCACAATGGGAAACCAAGAACAAACATACCAAGATGTTAAGAAAGAATTGGGAGATGGAAGTTTGGTTGTTCCATTCACTGGTGATGTTAATTTCTCCGAATCTGAGGTTGTAGATAGATTAGTTGAAATTTTTGGTGATGTTGAGTTGGTGCCTGGAATTAGTTCTATTCAGGTTGCTGCATCAAAAGCCAGGGTACCATTAGACAAATCTAAAGTAATTACAATGCATGTCACAACATCTATTGAAGAAAAGAAGTTAGAACTTCAAAAAGCAATAATTGATGGGCAAAATGTTGTGTTAATTCCTAGGCCATGGCCAAAGGATCCCAAAAAACATTTCATGCCATCAGAGGTCGCGTTTTATCTTAAGAAGAATGGTTTTGACACGCCTACAATCCCAGTTCATGTTTTTGAGTCTCTGACTAATGGGAAGGAACAGACGTTTTCTGGATTTGTCTCCGAATTGGAAGGAAAGGAATTTTCTGACCTATCAGTAATGGTAATCAGTCAAACAAAACCAGAATCTTACATTAATTTGTGATTATAAGACGTCTGTGAATATTTCGTCAGATTTGAGAGTGTTTTTGACCAAATCTGGAGTGATTGTGAGGTTGAATTTTTTTGTATTTCCATGAATTCCTTGGTGGATCATTTTACCAGAAATGAGACCAGATAGTTCTATCTCGTTAAGCATTTGTGTAACACGCCTCTGTGTGAGTGTGTTTTGGTGAGTGGTTTTGCAAAGTGATTTGTATGCTGTGTAGATGTCTCCGGTTGAGATGTTTGGGGATTTCATTATGGTGATTACAAGTAATTTCTCGTGTAATGAGAAGGCATTAAGTTGTTGGGATTCCTTGTCTACCTCAATCCTTTGAGATGCCAAACGTATGTGTTCGTCTGTGATGGATTTGTCTTGCTTTAACTCTGCTGTCTTTGCAGCCACGTCTAACAGTTTGATTGCCCTTCGAGCATCGCCGTGTTCTCTACATGCCATAGAAGCACATAGGTTCAAAGCACCGCTTGATACAGCGTCTTGCTCAAATGCTAATGGTATTCTGTCTTCTAAGATTTCTTTAATCTCATTTGTCTCATATGCTGGGAAAACAAGTTCTTCCTCACTAAGTGTACTAATTACTCTTGGGTCTAATTCGTCCTTGAATCTGACGTCATTAGAAATTCCAATTAGAGATAATGAGCCGTTTTTTAGTTTTAGGTTTGCTCTGGTAATTGAATAAAGAACGTCTTTACCAGTCTTGTCAACAAGCTTAGCAAGATGATCAATTTCATCTATTACAAAGACAGAATTAATTTTGTTTTTATCAATAATGTAAAGAATACGATTGAAGACTTCACTGATTGATAGTCCTGTGTTTGGTAACCAAAGTTTGTCGTCAGGTGTCTTTTTTGATTTGAGGCCAAGTTGTCTGCCCAAGTCAACCAACACGTTGTAAAGGTTTGATTGGTCCTTTGCGTTTGTGGTTGCTATTTTGATTTTATGTGAGTTCTTGTCGACTCTGTTTTGAATTTGGTTTAGTACTTTTTTTATTACAAGCGTCTTGCCAGTTCCTGGTTTGCCATACACCAACAAGTTTGGTGGTATTGATTTTTTGTATAATGGAATTAATGATTGCGTTACAAGTTCTTGTTGTTTGTCCCTGTGCAAGATTCGTTCTGGGATGTAGTCGTGGCGTAACACGTTTGGGTTTTTGATTAACAGGTTGCCCTGTTCTGCATTATCTAGCAGTTTTTCCACTGGATCCAAAGTTGTTATACTCATTTTGAGATCATTCTCTATCGTAATTTCACACTTGAATGGATCCAGTAGTTCGTTTTTACAACATTGATCGTTCTGGTTGACATGCTCTGATCGGTCTGATCGATGACACACACACCATTATTTCTAATCTGTTTTTAGAATAATGTGTTATTTTGATTTGGTTTTTGTTAGTTTGTTCTTGTCATAAAAAATTTTTTTATAACAAAAAGAGTAGAAACCAAGGTGTGTGGGTTCACAACGAAGAGATTTGTTAATAATAGGTTATATTTTTACAAAAGGAGGCTAAAATGGGCTTCTTTGATTGTTAATGGTGTTAATAAGACCCTTAACACCTGTTAAGAGACCAAAAATACCCCCTAATTTCCACTCTAGGCACAAAGCCAAACCTTACCCCCCCATTTCCAGTCCAGCCTCTGTTAACAACCAAAAATAGGCCAGCGTGGACCAGGCAGTCAATCTTAACAAATTCGTTTGTTAACAAAACTTGTAGGATCCATTGAAGTGTTAACACAGGATCCTCATAGATCTCGATATGAAACAGAAAAGGATACGAATAAACCTAGAGGACACCGAAGGGGCCAAATTCAAGTTTGACATTGAGGGCAACGTCACCAAAGACAAAGTCCTCAAACTCTTCGAATTAATGGATTTGATGAACATAGAGGAAGAACAGACGCCAGACCTGGACTCCGTAGGAGGCAAGATATGGAACGTCGTAGAGAACCACTTCCCAGCAGGCAAATTCACCTCCTCAGACGTGCTTGAAAAGTACGAGGACGAGTACAACGAGCCTATCAAATTAAGCATAGTTTCTACCTATCTGGCAAGATTTGCCTCACGAAACAGGATTGAGCGTGCACGTGTAGGAAGGGAATGGTCATACCAAATCATTCGTATAGCACAAAAACATCCTTAGACTCTTACTGTGAGACTGCGTAAACAACGCCACCTTCACCAGAACCAATTCGTTCTCTACCTTTGTCGGTGATTGTGTACCGGTAAGGCCTGGTAGAAGTGTCTCTGCCAACAAGATTGTCCTCAAACAACTTTTTCATCAAGCGCGAAACATGTTCACGTGATTTTCCTAATGTCACTTCAATATCACGTGATGTCATGGGACCCTCTGTGATTTTTTCTAACACAAATGTAACTGACTTTTCAAAACTCATGTTAGGAACTCGTGCTGCTGCCTTTGGTTTTGGAGCAACAAATTCTGGTTCCTTCACTTCTGGTACGTCAAAAGACTTTACTTTTTTCGTTGGCAAGTCCGGTTTTGTGTACTCTTCACCATCCAATTCCATAGCATCTAGGCGTATTTTCATATCAATCATCTCCTTTTCGTAGTAGTCGATGCGTTCCAAGTTAGTTGGAGCAATCTTTTCCGAAACTCCCACCGTTCTTGTCTTGTTGTACAAGTACAAAGTTACAATACCACTGAGAAATGCTAGCACTGCAACCAACATGATGCCTGTATCAGGGATGTCAATTATCATCACAACAAACTAACAATGAGATGATTTATCATAACGGGACAACATTAGTTTACAATTTACGAATAAAAAATCATAACATCACAAATTTTGGTAATGAAACTCACAAACAAAATCACATGTTAACTAACTGTTTCACAGCTTTCTCTACAACATCCATGATCTGACTCTCGTTTTCAGGCGTAAAGTCACTATCTTTCATCACATTAAGCTGTTCTGCGAGCCTAAACATCACATCACTCTCAGGAAGTATCACATCATACGCCTGCAGGAGTAGAATGGTATAGTACAGGCTCTCAATCTTACTTCGTGCCTGGCTCAGCTGCCTGTAGTAGGCACCCTTAGACACACCAAACTCTACCTGCAACATTTTCTTCTGTTTTAGAATAATTTCAATTTGTCGCTCTGTAAACAGTGATTTTTTGATAATTTCTTGTATAATTGTATTAAAATTGGATTTATTGGGGTCGCTCATAGCTATACAAAACAGTATAGCTTCTTTCAATTAAGTTTTAATGCCACGTTTCGATCGTACCGTAGGTATGCGAAATAAGGTCGAAACTAGGCTAAAAAAGTGCAAAAAGGGGGGTAAAACAGCCATATTTTTGCTAGTTGATTCTGAGAACTTTAGCTCAACATCCAGCGTCGAAAAGATGGCAAAGGAACTCTTCAATGCGACCAAAAACATCAAGGACTTTTACCCCGTAATTCTGGTTGGAGGCTCATCCGCAACCGACCAAATGGGGATGGATAGGGCAGTCAGAATCTTGAGGAGAAAGACCAAACTGGAGATTGTCCTATTTCCTGGAAACATCACCGGCGTAGTCCCAAAAGCACACGCAATTCTGTTTAGTTGTTTGATGAACTCGGAGAACCCATATTACATCACCCAGGCCCAGGCGCTCGGAGCGCCCCTGGTGAGGAAGATGAAATTGGAGGCCCTCCCAACAGCATATCTGATAATTGGAGAAGGTACATCAGCTTGGTTCTTTGGCAACGCCAGAGGCATACCTTTTGACAAGCCAAAGATCGCCGCAGCTTACGCAATGGCCGCCCAATACATGGGTATGAGATTCGTATATTTAGAAGCGGGATCCGGAGCTAAGCAAAGTGTCACCCCAGAGATGATTCAGACCGTCAGAGCCGTATTTGACGGATTTATCATGGTTGGCGGAGGCATCAGATCGGCAAAAACGGCCAGCGCCATGATCAAGGCCGGAGCGGACGGATTGGTGATCGGAACGTTGTTGGAGCAAACCGGCGGTTTAAAAAAATTCACAGACATCCTCAAATCAATCTGAAAATAATATCATCTGGGGAGAATTATGATTTGCAAGAAATGTGGTGTAGATGGTCATTTCACATGGGATACTAATTTCTTTGAAAACACTGGACAGTGGAGACTCTTCGATCTTAACTTAGAAAGGCCACATGATTGTGTCCATGAACAACCACAAGAAGCTTCCCTGGATGCTGCAATGCCACCACCACGGGTAAAGTGTCCGCAATGTGATCCTTTGAAGGACAGCGCATGGATCGAACGCGAGAAGTTTCAACACCATATCAAGACCGCACATTTCGGTTTTTGGTAGCTTTTACGCCTAGATTTGGTACAAAAAACAGCTTATTTTGGTAGTTTTTGACATGTTTTATGTCTTAAAATGTTATGTTAATGCATACATTATGCATACATTTCGTTACTGTCTTTGTCGCTGAATTCTGAGACGAGATGCCTCTAGGCGAGCTAGGAAACTTTGGTGTTCCCGCAAATATTCCTGGTGTCTGTTATAGTGAGGTGTGTTAGCCATAACTTATCATACAAAATTTGTATTTAAGAAAAGTAAGAAAAGCGAACTAGTACATAAAACAGCTAATTTTACTGCTTTTTAGACACTTTTTTGTCCAAAAACACTAGTTTTAGACAGTTTTTGGGATGGCTTCCTGTAACGAGTCAACCATGAGTTGTTTGAGGCCTTTTCGCCTTGGACCAGCTCGTAACTTTGTTGCGCAGCATGGACATCTGACACCCTCCCAGTGGATGAAAAGGTCACAGTTCTGGCAACGTTTCTGACCATCTAAATATCTCATGCCACCGACTGGCTTCTTTGCCCTGTAATCTTCACAGACGTTTCTACACACCATTTTCTCTTGCCCTCGGAATCTCGGTTCTAAGTTTTTCATAAGCTATCGGAGCTTGATCTTCTTTCAATATCAAAACAATGCCGTCTCGGCTAAATAACGCGTCAACCAGGTCTATGCCGTTTCTATGCAAAATTTCAGTTACATAAGAAACGACATCTGCTCTATTTTGCTCTGGCACTTGAATTCTAATTTTTGCTAGTCCTGAACTGTAGACGTTTTCTTTTGGAAAGTTTTGGAATATTCTTCTGGTAACATCAGAGTCGTCAGCTAAAATTCTAAAGGAATCACCTAACCTGAAAAACTCTGAGTTAGAAAGTGCTTTTTCAGCTTCTCCCAACATCCTGGCCATATCCTGATCAAGAAGATCTTTCAGTGTCCACTGCATTCCCATGATTCTGTCTGTCATCGAAAGTCTTGCATCTTTCAAAACTGGCTCGTCTACAACCTCCTCGTTTTTCTCAAATGCGTCTGCATATCGCTTAATCGCGACAACAATGGTATTCAGTTGGATTGGATTGCCAATCTGTCTTTCAACCTCTGGCTGGATTTTGACAGCCAGGGCCGTATAGTTAATGACATCCATAGCCATGCAGTCATGGATTGATCTGTTTCTGGTAATTATCTCACGAACAACATCAGGAACAGATAGGCCCACAGTTCTCATAAAAACCATATATTATGTCAGGTATATTAATATTATGTAATAATAGTAGAATGAGTGTAATATTACTAATTAATAAGAAATAAACTATATATAATGTCATAGATATTACATACTTAGGTGAAATATGACAAATGTTCCACGATGATGAGTTCGACAGGATCTTTAAGCAGATGTCAGGTTCCTTCATGAACCTAGATAATGTCTTTGAGATGCTAAAGAATGCAGGAAACATTTCAGGCCCAGTCTTTTATGGCTATACCATGACCACTGGTCCTGACGGTAAGCCTGTAGTACAAGAGTACGGAAATGTCCAGCCAGACACACTTCCAACTGAAAACAAAAGAGAACCATTGATTGACACTCTAGTTGACGAGAAAGAGAAGACACTGAAGATTGTTGCAGAAATGCCAGGTGTCGAGAAAAAGGACGTCAGCGTAGTTGTGGGAGATGACAAAGTAATTCACATTGACGCAGAACATGGTGAGAAAAATTACCATGTAAAGGTGCCAATCAAGCACAAAGTTGATGCAGAATCTCCAAAAGCAACTTACAAGAACGGAATACTTGAACTAGTGTTCAAGCTAGAAGACGAGAAATCAAAGGGCAAATCTATAGACGTACTCTAAACTCTTTTTTTATTTTTAAAAACGTAATAACGTTTTAATCCTAATTTTTGATTTTATAATACATTATGGATACAAGGGATTGGCTTAGCTATAACAAAAAAAACATAGGCTGGGGTGTTGGAATAGGCATAATGACTATCCTATTTTTGGCTTATATTATGTTCAACAGATAACTAGTTTTGTTTTTATTCTACAAACGCAATCGCCCTAACCGGCGAACCCGTTGCGTTCTTCAATTTTAGTGGTAAAACTACAAGGTGAAATGTTGGTGATTTTATCTTGTCTAGATTTGCTAAATTTTCAACGATTAAAACTCCTTTTTTTGCAAAGATTTGATGGACAGAAAACTTGGGATCTTTGCCCAAGTCAATACTTGGAGAATCAATGCCCACCAAACTGATCTTTTTTGATGTAAGATATTTCGCAGCTGAAACTGACAATCCTGGGTTCTTTGTAAAGTAGTATTTTTTTTGTAAATTTTTCTGCCAGCCCGTATAGAAAATAACGGAAGAAAAATTCTCGATTTTTCCATGATTTTTTTCAAACTTTTGGATGTCTGTTTTTGTGATGGATTGGCCGCCATTTTTTCTACATTGTATCAAGGCTGCTTCTGATACCAGTTTTTTGAGGCTAATTTCATGAATTTTCGTGCCTTTTTCTAGAAAATGATGAGGCGCATCCATATGGGTTCCAGTGTGTGAACTCAAAAACAAAACTTCCAGATTGTAGCCATCTTCTTTGATGTTTTCCCATGGTATGAAGTTTGGTTGTGGTGAGCCTGGGAATGTAGGAATTTTATCTGAAACTGTCAGAGTTAGATCTATAATTTTCATAACAAAGAACCAACGATCTCTTAAATATCATTTTACTAATTTTTATTGTGCCAACCTCATACATTCTCATTAATTCTGATCTCGGAACAGACGAATCAATAATCACAAAACTCAAAGAAATACTAGCGGAGGAAAAAGACACACAATATGAAATTCAAGGAGTGTATGGAGTTTATGACATTGTGCTAAAACTAACTTCTGACGACATTGATTCTTTGAGGTCTACCATCACAAACAAGATTAGAAAAATTACCTCTGTGCAATCAACATTAACCATGATGGTTATCGAAGAACAGGAAAAAGCGTAGGTTATTTCCAACTAACAATCAACGACATGGATCAGAAAAAGACAACAGTTCGAAACGCGTTGGAACAAAACACAACAAACATGATCTTCTACGATGACTCTTTCACAAAAACATCTTTTTTTACAGAGGAGGTTTCAAACTGGAAAGCCCCCATATTTTACATTGATTTTGATTTGCAGTATACGGGATTCGTCAAATCTGGAATAACACAAGAAATGGAAAATCTAAGTTTACTTCATCCAGAGAACGGCAGCTTGCGAGAAGACTTGAAATCTATAATTGCAAAGATTTCACGAGAAAAATCACTGATAGTCATTGATTCGCTAAACGGGTTTTTTAACATCTTAGAAGGCGACAAAGATCTTGGACGCCTAATTAACTCATTTTTAATGCTACTTGTTTCGGCCGCAAATCATACAGAATCCACCATAATAGTCGGGGCTTTGTCCAAACTAAATGAAGAGGGCAAATGGGTGTTGTATAATACTGGTCGAAGTGTGATAGACAATGAGCATTTCACAAAGATCCAACTAACAAGGAAAGAAAACAATGCGTTTGCAACGCTGTTAAATCCTGACAACTCACAAGACTCGGATCTCATTCTATAAACTTAGAATGAGATAATAGCGATCAAAAACAAATCAAACAGCGTTATAGATTTAGGGGAAATTATATTAAGCTTGAATCTTGTGTTTAATTACAATGCCAGTAGCAATACTACCAGACATCAGTGAGCAGATGTGTATCGGATGTGCACTTTGTGTAGAAATCTGTACAACTTTGGGACCTGATGTTTTAAGAGTAAAACCAGTAGAAGGCTGGAAACGGGGTAAAGCATTTGTATTTTATCCAGAGAGATGTATCTCTGACGGTGCATGCATCGGTGTATGCCCAACAAAGGCAATCTTTTGGATGAGACCAATGGACTTTACAGTAGGTCAACCAGTACCACTTTACAAGAACTCAGTTTTCGTAAAAGGCTGGACTGAACTAATCGACTAAATCCACCCCTTTAACTTCTTTTTATTATTTGACTAACCAATCTTATATTACAAATTCATTATTTTTTGATATGACAAAGATTGGAGATGTTAAACGTAAACTTCATGGAAAAATCTGGAAAAAACCTGATAACTTTTCTTGGCTTATTGAAGGAAAACTTGCTGGAAGCGCAATTCCAACCTCAACTGATGAGGTACAATGGGCAATCGACCAAGGTGTAAAATCTATTGTTACTATTAGGGAGGAACCGCTTGACAGTGATTGGGCAAACAATGTGAATTATCTTCATGTACATTCAAATGATATGGGTGTGCCAGAATTCGATGATTTGGTAAAGTCAGTTGATTTCATTCACGACAGAATAGTTAATGACGAACCAGTCATGGTTCATTGTCTTGCTGGCCTAGGAAGAACGGGAACAATCCTAGCATGTTATCTCATAAAATACAAAAAAATGTCTGCTGACGACGCAATACAAAAAGTACGTGACGAAAGACCAGGCTCTATCCAATCATTTCCACAAGAGGAAATAATTTTCCAGTTCGCAAAATCTCTTTAAGGCTTATTCAGGAACTGATTCGGTAACAATCTTACCGTCGACTACTTTTACGTGAAGGAATTTGTCTTCTTTAAAGACAAGAGTGATTCCTCCATCTTTATCTGGATCCTGTACTTCAACAAGATCAGCCATTCTTATTCCATCAAACTTTGCCATGCAATCACTCTGGTATTGATATAGTAGACAGTTTACCGTCTTCCACTTTAATGAATAAAAATCTATTATCTTTGAAAATTAGTGTAACACCACCCTCTTTATCTGGTTCTTCCACTTCTAACAGTGGCTGTCCCAACAAACCATCGTACTTTGCCATGACAAGTTTTGAAATTTCGTACTTATATCCTAATTGATTTCAATTTCAATTTCTTCCGAATGTGTTTTTTCCTCATTTTTGTCAACGTATGCATGTTTGTTCCATGAGGCAAAAACCTCCGCACTGACTTTGTGTTTTCCCTGTCCAAGATCTGACGCATTCAAAATAACTGGTTCGTCGAAATCAAACAGTTCTTTTTGAATATCCTCTTCGGTTAATTTTATGATAGGTTCAAAGTTTTTTGCCACCTGAACCCAGATTCTTTTTTCTTTCATGGGATTTACAAGCTTGGGATTTCTAGTCCAGAAGATTGATGCCTTTCTATAGGTGTCAATTGGCTTTACGACCTCATGTTTTCTCAGTCCACTGGAAACGAGTTTTATTCCATATTTTAGCTTGAATTGGTTATCATTCTTCTCGTAAGCATCAGTCCAGTTTTTTTCATTGAATGAATTGCGAACATCCCCGCTTAGTGAGAATTTGACATTTATTGTTATGCTGTCATCAGATGCATACACATCTTTGTCCTTAACCAAATTCAGGTTTGAAATCTCGCTGGCCAATTCTGTACTTATAATGATTTATATCCACAATAAGTTGTTTTTCGCTTGGATGGAAGTTCAACTAAGAGAATTAAGCAAAAAAGAAGCTAATTTATCAATATTGGGCGGAGATATTGGCATTTTGTATATCATACAGGATGAACTGCTAAAAAATTCTAGTACTGAATTTGCTGGTGTAATAACTAGGCACCCACTTACTGACGAATTATGGATGCGAGTAGTTTCAAGCACCCCGCTTAAAGACATTGAAAGTGCCACAAACACCGCAATCAAAGGAGCAGCTGAATTAAAAAAACTGTTGGCTTCTAAGATAAAGGTAAAGTGAATGGATTTTTGTCCCAAATGTGAATCACGATTAAAAAAAAATAGTGATGGGTCACTAGTTTGTCCAAAATGTCAATTTGTTAAGGAAGGCAAGATCAAGGAAGATACAAAAAAATCAGAAGAGGTTAATTCTGAATTTCTAGTTATGGACGAGTCTGATGTGAATCAAGCAAAAGGACTAGAAACAACTGTGAAGATTGATTGCGAAAAGTGTCATAATACGGAAGGGGTTTGGTGGACTTTTCAGACACGTAGTGCTGATGAACCTGAAACTAAATTTTACAGATGCACGAAATGTAACTATACTTGGCGAGATTACACATAACTTTTAACATTGACAGTATGATATTTGATTAAAATGGAATTTTCAGCTAAAACAAATACTTCGGAAGAATGGAAGGCTATAATCTCTGCGATATCAACTCTGGTTGAAGAAGCAACTTTTGAAGCAACGGTTGAAGGTGTATCATTTAGAGGAATGGATCCATCACACGTTGCATTAATAGATATTTCCTGGCCTAACTCTGCATTTGAAAAATACAGTTGTGATGGGGACATAAAATTTGGTGTTCGTATTGATGAATTTTCTAAACTGATCAAACGTGCTGAAAAAAGTGACGGTGTTGAAATCAACATATCTGATGATAGCATGCTACATGTATCTATAGGGAAAAACAAGAAATACAAAATGAGACTAATTGAGAGTTCAGCTTCTGATACGCCATTACCAAAAATTTCTTATGACTCAAAAATTACTTTATCCTCATCCCGACTTGACAAAATTTTAGGAGATATCGACGTTGTGTCTGATTATCTGTCGATCAAAACAACACAAAAAAATGTGGAATTCTCTGGAAAGGGGGATGCTGGGGAAGCAACCATAAATCTTGAAAAAGATATGGAAGACGTAGAGGACATCTCTGTAAGTCAGGAAAGCTCTGGCACATACAGCCTAGAATATCTAGATCCAATAGTAAAGGCTGTAGGAGGCACTGCTGATTCGATAATTTGTGAATTTTCTAGCGAAAAACCATTACGAATTGAATTCAAAGTTACCAATATTGGCAGAATTCACTTCTATTTAGCGCCACGCGTTGAAAGTTAACGAATTTATTGATTAAGAAGGCAGGTATACTACTTTGAAACTAGTGTTAAAATTTGGCGGAACATCACTCGCATCTCCCAAGGATATTACAAACGTTGCAAAAACGGTTGCATCTTTCTCAAAGGGAAATGAGATTGTTGTAGTATGCTCAGCGGTTGATGGTGTTACTGACTCTCTAATCCTAATCTCTCGAATGATTGAACAGAAAAAGAAGAAGGATATTGCCAAAACATTAGATGAGCTAATCAAAAAACACAGAAAACTTGCTGACCAGACAATAAAAAATTCTGGGATAAAAAAACAATTGGTAGAAAAACTCGACGATGATATTTCTGAACTGCAGGAATTAGTACGAGGATTAACATTGCTAAAGGAAGTATCAGCACGCTCATTGGATTACTTGGTCTCTTTTGGTGAGCGTCTTTCTGATGATTTGGTATCATTTGGTGGGTTTGCTGGGGCGGATCAACATGGAAACGTAACAACATTTGGTAGAGGTGGTTCAGATTATACTGCAACAATAATTGCTTCTAGCATAAATGCAGACGAAGTTTGGTTAATGAGCGACGTTGATGGTTTGATGACAGCTGATCCAAAACTTGTAAAAAATGCAAAACTACTCAAAGAAGTTTCATATTCAGAAGCAATTGAAATGGCACAATTTGGAGCGAAGCAAATACATCCTAAAACATTTGAGCCATTATTATCCAAAAAAATTCCTATGCGAATTAGAAGCACGTTTGATGTAAAGAATACTGGTACACTAGTGACACCATCACCTTCAGCAGCAACTAAAAAAACGGTCAAATGTGTATCTGCACTTCGAAACATAGGATTGATGGATCTAAGTGGAGGCATATTGTTTGCCGCACCAGGATCAGCAGCAAAAATATTTACAATTTTAGCAGAAAAAAATATCAACGTGCTGATGGTCTCTTCCAACCCATCCGAGGCAAGCATTTCAATAATTGTTAAAAAAGTGGATCTTGCGAAATCTATCAATGCGCTTGAAATGAATTTGCTAGGCAAAATGGTTAAAAAAATAGAGGGATCATCAAATGCTTCCATAATAGCAGTTATTGGCTCAGGCATGAAGGGTACGGTTGGTGTAGCCGCCAAAGTGTTTTCTGCCGCACAAAAACGGAAAGTCAATGTAATGATGATAGCACAGGGATCATCAGAACTTAATCTAGCATTTGTTGTAAAGGATTCCGATTGTAAGTCTGTTCTAGAATCACTTCACGAAGAATTTCAGTTGGATAAAATCAACTAAATATTGAAAGAGATAAATTAATTGTAAATCCAGAAATAGTATGGTAGGAAAATTATACGTAGTGGGTGTAGGTCCTGGCCATCATGATCACATGACTTTTCGTGCAAAACAAGTAATTGAAGAAAGTGACACCATTGTTGGTTATTCTACGTACGTAAATTTGGTTGAAGATCTAATTGATGGAAAAGATGTTTACAAATATGACATGACACAAGAGGTTGAACGAGCACAACAATGCATCAAATCTGCGACTGATGGAAAAATTGTATCACTAGTTTCTAGCGGCGATCCTGGAATCTATGGTATGGCGGGACTAATTTTTGAGATACTTGCAGAGTCTGGTTGGGATCCTAAAACAGGATTGCAAGTAGAGATAGTACCAGGTGTTTCCGCACTGAATTCTTGTGCGTCATTAATTGGTTCTCCATTGATGACGGATTTCGCAGTGGTAAGCATGAGTGATCTTCTTGTTCCTTGGGAAATAATTGTCAAGCGAGTAGAAGCGGCAGCTAAGGGTGATTATGTTATAGTAATTTACAATCCTTCAAGCAAAAAAAGAATACACCAGTTACAGGATACTAGAAAACTTTTGATGGAACACCGTTCCCCGCAAACACCTGTAGCAATCATCAAAGGAGCATACAGAGAATCTCAATCCATAACTATCACTGATCTAGAGCATATGGAGGAATACGCTGACAAGCTAGGTATGATTAGCACTGTTATTGTCGGAAACTCATCAACTTACAACTTTAACGATTTAATGATTAATCCTAGAGGATACAAATCAAAGTACAGTCTTCAGGCAGAACAAAAAATACAGAACTAGTAACTATTTTTAATTAAATCAGACAGTTCATCACTTAATGCCAATTTCTCTCTAATTGGAGATACTATCTTAACTAATGATTCTCCAACAGACTGTTTTAGGTCAGCAGGATGAAGTTTCTTTTGTGAGAAATCAGATTCTAAACTTTCAAAACTATCATAACTAACATTACCACCAAATTTTTCTGGTCGCTCAATAGAGATTGTGTCAAATTCATGAAATACTACATGCTTTGCAATTTCTAATATTGGGTTGTTTTCTATAACACCTTCATCACAAAATCCCTTCTTAATTTTAGTTCTAATTTCATCGTCTGAGTTGTGGATGAAAACTCCAGCATTTGGGTCAGACTTACTCATCTTTGCTACTTCACCGTCAGGTTTTACTTCTGTTAGTTTAGTTAGACCAGGGAGTAA
>LULM01000878.1_pt1 | contig 14187 bp, 12 predicted proteins | sample 728151 | NCBI WGS metagenome assembly LULM01 (sample SAMN03860289, study PRJNA289734) | marine metagenome | biome: seawater column; feature: ocean; material: water; isolation source: Red Sea water column Station 149 - depth 200m | place: Saudi Arabia: Red Sea | collected 2011-10-15 | depth 200 m
CTTATGACGGCAGCGAGGGCGTGCTGGCGGAGCCGGTCGAAGGTTGGGCCGAGCTCAGCAGCATTGCGTGCGACGGGTCGGGGTCGGTGCTGGCAATCGGCGATACGATCTTGCCCGAACTGCGCCGCGGCATCGCGACCGGCTATGACGATCTCTATCATCTGACCCCGGCGCGGGTGGTGCGGCAGATCGTCCAGCTCGGCTATCGCGGCGAGGTCGTCCATTATGTCGGGATGAGCCATTTCATGCGGCTGGCGGCGGCGGGCGGCGGGTTCGAGGTCGATGTCGCGGGCGGCGTGCTCAACGCGCCGTGTGCAGCGTGGCACCGTGCGTTCACGGTCGAATGCGCCGCCGCCGGGCTGGGGCTGATCTGGTCGCTCTCCTACGAATTATTCGATGCCTATTGCCCCGCGGACTGGAAGCAGCGCGACAGCGAGGGAAATCCCGCGCTGACGGGCTGGGAGACGCCATCGACCCTGTTGTCGCCGGCGCATGGCGAGGCGATGGGGTGGCTGCAACTGGTGGCGCGCGCCCTTGTCGCGCTGGCGGTCGAGGCCGGTCTGCCGGTGCGGTTCCAGGTCGGCGAGCCCTGGTGGTGGGTCGCCGGCGCAGGGCGGCTCTGCGCCTATGACGCGGTGACGACGGCGGCATTGGGGAGCGCGAGCGTCGCGATTCCCGATGTCCGCGGCCCGCTCGATGCCGGGCAATGCGCGATGCTCGACGCATTGGGGGCGCTGCTGGCGGCATCGACTGCGCGCGATGCGGCGGGGGCGAGCGATTTCCGGAGCCATCTGCTCGTCTATCTGCCGAGCGTGCTCGATCCCGCGGCGCCCGAACTGCGCCGCGCCAATGTGCCGCTCGGCTGGGCGGCACCGGCGTTCGATGTGCTGCAGCTTGAGGATTATGACTGGGTGACGACGGGGCGCGGCGCCGCAAGTGCGGGCGCGCGCGCCGCGATGGCGGTGCGGCTGGGGTATCCGGTGTCGGCGCAGCAGTATTTCGCGGGCTTCGTTCTCGATGCCGACGACCGCGCCCAGTGGGCGGCGATCGCGGCGGCCGCTGACGCGGCAGAGGCAGCGGGGGTGGCGCGCACCTTTATCTGGGCGTTGCCGCAGGTCGCGCGCGACGGCTTCATTTGTTTTGACGGGGAGGATGCGGTGCAGGCTTTCGATGCGGTGGATTTTCCGCTGGCGATCGGGCGCGAGGCGATGGCGGCGACCGAATTTTCGACGCAGATCGTCAGCTCGCCTTCGGGCCACGAACAGCGCGCGAGCGAATGGGCGGAAGCCCGGATGCGCTATGACGCGGGGCCGGGCATACGCTCCGAAGCCGATGTGCGGACGCTGGCCGAATTTTTTCGGGCGCGGCGCGGGGCGGCACGCGCCTTTCGCTTTCGCGATCCGTTCGATCATGCTTCGGCGGGCGATGGCGGCGCACCCGAACCGGGCGACCAGCTGTTGGGAGAAGGCGACGGCGAAACGCGGCTGTTCGCGCTCGTCAAACATTATGGCGCGGGCGATGCCGAACAGGAACGGGTGATCCGCCTGCCCGTCGCAGGAAGCGTGCGCGTCGCGGTGGGCGGCGTCGAGACGGCGGCCTTTGTCGTAACGGGCGAGGGTGCGGTGCTGCTGGGCGAGATTGCGAGCGTTCCGCTGATCGAGGTGCGGGCGCCATGGTGAGCGAGGCCGAAGCCGCGCCGGCATGGCTGCGCGCCGAAGTGGTGACGCTGGCGTGGTGCTGGCGCCTGTCCCGGCGCGACGGGGTGGTGCTGGGCCTGACGTCGCACGACCGCGACCTGTTGATCGATGGCGTTCTCTATCGCGCGGCGCCGGGGATGAAGCCCTCTGCGATCGAAACGAGCGACAGTCTGGATGCATCGACGATGGACCTTGAAGGCGCGATCAGCAGCGATGCGATCGCGGCGCGCGACCTGGATGCGGGGCGCTGGGACGGCGCGGCGCTGACGCTGTTCGTGACCGACTGGACGGCGCCCGAGGTGGCGCGCGGGACGCTGGGCGCGATCGAACGGCGCGGGAGCGCCTTTGCGGCCGAATTGCAGGGCATCACGCAAATGCTCGACCGGCCGGTCTGCCCGGCGACATCGCCGTCGTGCCGGGCGGCGCTGGGCGACCCGGCGTGCCGGATCGATCTGGCACCGCTGACCCGCGCGCGCCGCATCGTGGCGATCGACGGGCGGCAGGTAACCAAGCAGTTGGCGACCTGTCGCACCCGCTTTGCCAATGCGGTCAATTTCCGCGGCGAGGCGCATCTGCCGGGCAATGATCTGCTGACGCGCTATCCCGGTGGATGAGCTTGGCGCGCGCGCCTTTGCCGCGGCGCGCGCGATGGTCGGCGCGCGTTTCGTCCCGCAGGGGCGCGACCCGCGCACGGGCGTCGATTGCGTCGGGCTGGTCTGGGCGGCTTATGCCGAAGCCGGACGGATGCTGGTTGCGCCCGCCGCCTATCCGCTGCGCGGATGGAGCGGCGCGCGGGTCGCGGCGGGACTGACGGCGGCCGGCTTTGGCGAAACGGTCGACGCGGCGCGGGTCGGCGATGTCGCGCTGATCGCGCTGCCCGCGCGGCAGTTTCACCTGGCGCTGATCGGGCCGGCGGGGATTGTTCATGCCCATGCCGGGCTGCGCCGCGTGGTCGAAGCGCCGTTCGATCCGGCGGTGCTGCGTGCGCGCCGCTGGCGGCTTTCTGTTCGGGAGGAATGATATGGCGACTCTGGTGCTGACGGTCGTCGGCGGCATCGTCGGCGGCCCGGTGGGCGCAGCGATCGGCGCCGCCGTCGGCCAGCAGGTCGATGCGGCGATCTTCAAGCCCAAGGGGCGCGAGGGGCCGCGGCTGGCCGACCTGAAGGTGCAGGCATCGACCTACGGCCAGCAAATACCCAAGCTTTTTGGTACGATGCGCGTTGCGGGCAGCGTCATTTGGGCAACCGACCTGATCGAGCGGCGCACGAAGAGCGGCGGCGGCAAGGGGCGGCCTTCGGTGACCGAATATAGCTACGCGGTATCGCTGGCGGTCGCGCTGTCCTCGCGGCCGATCCGGGCGGTGCGGCGCATCTGGGCCGATGGCAATCTGCTGCGCGGGTCGAGCGGCAGCTTTCGCGAACGCTGTGTCTTTAGGAGCCATGACGGGGGCGAGGATCAGGCCGTCGATCCCCTGATTGCCGCGGCGCTGGGCCCGGCTGCTGCTTCGGCGTTTCGCGGATTGGCCTATGCCGTGTTCGAGGAGCTGGAACTGGCGGCCTTCGGCAACCGGATCCCGTCGTTGACCTTCGAGGTCGAAGCCGATGCGGGGACCGTCGATGCCGGAAGCGTGGCCAATGCGTTGCTGGGCGATCCGGCGCGCGCCGCGGGGCTTTGGCCCTTTGGCGGCTATGCCGCGTCGGGCGATCGCGCGCGCGACGCTCTGGCGCCGCTGTTCGACGCCGATGCCGTCCGGCTGCGCAGCGCGCCGGCGGACTGGCGGCTTCTGCCGGCGGAGGCCGAGCAGCCCATCCTTGCACCGGGTGCCTATTCCGAAAGCCGACGCGATTGGAGCGCGTCCGACATCGCCGAGCATCGGCGCATGCCGCTGGGGGCGCTTCCCGCTTCGATCCGGCTGCGTCACTGCGAGCCCGAGCGCGACTATCAACTCGGTCAGCAGATGGCGGTTGTTGCGGGCGGAGGTGCACGCGAGGACCGGATGGATTTGCCCGCCGTGCTTGCCGCCGGTTCGGCTCCACGGCGCCGCGGGTGCTGGTTGCGGCGGCAGGCGGGAATGACGGCTGGCGCGGCGCCGATCTATGGTTTCGCGGCGGTGCCGACATGGAACCGGTCGCGATCGGGACGGCGCGGCCGGCACTGGCGTTGGGGGCGCTGGCCGCGCCGCTGGAGCCGGGGCCGACAGGCCTGTTCGACCGGGCGAATAGTTTGGTCGTCGAGCTGGCCAATTCCATGATGGCGCTCGAATCGATTGGCGACGCGGCGCTCTTGGCCGGCGGCAACAGAGCGATGGTCGGCGGTGAATTGTTGCAGTTCGGTGCCGCCGAATCGTTGGGGGGAGGATTGTGGCGGCTGACTGGGCTCCTTCGCGGTCTTTCCGGGACCGACGATGCGATGGCGCATGGCGCGGGCGAGCCGTTCGTCCTGCTCGACGACGCAGCACTGTGGCTACTTCCCGACGACATGGCGCGGCAGGCCGAAAGCGGCGAAGCTAGCGTCGAATGGGCGCGGCGGGGCGGCGTTGAACTGGTCGATGTGCCGGTGCCGTCGGCGGCGCGGGCGCTGCGGCCGCTGTCGCCGGTGCATGGATATATGCGCGCGGCTGCCGATGGCGCGATCGAGGCGCGCTGGGTGCGGCGCAGCCGTGCCGATCACGGCTGGCGCGATCAGGTCGATCTGCCGATCGGCGAGGTCCGCGAGCTGTGGCAGGTCATGCTCGTGCCCGCGGTGCCGGGGCTCGGCCCGTGGGATTGCCCTGAATCCCGACTGGTTCTGGATGCCGCGCTGCTGGCGGTAATACCGGCGGGAAGCGCGCTTTCCGTTCGGCAGGTCGGCGACTTCGGTCTTTCCCCGCCGCTTGTCCTCCCGCTCGCGTGATCCTCTGCTCTCTGAAAGGATTCCAACATGTCGGACAATCTGCAGACCCCGCGCTTTGCCCTGCCCATGCTGTCGGTGGCGCAAGCGCAGAAGGAGACGACGCATAACGAGGCGCTCGTCCTGATCGACGCGTTGCTTCACGCCCCCGTCGTCGATGGGCCGCTGGCGACGCCGCCTGAATATCCTACCGAGGGCGATTGCTGGATCGTGGATGAAGCCCCCATCGGCGAATGGTCCGGCGAGGCAGGCCGCCTGGCGCTCTGGACCGCGGGCGGATGGCGGTTCGTTGCGCCTTCGCCCGGGATGCGTGTCAGACGGATCAGCGACGGTGCCACGCTGCTGTTCAACGGCTCCGGATGGACTGTACCCATCGCTATTGCGAATCCCGAAGGAGGGGCAACGATCGACCTGGAAGCGCGTGCGGCAATAGACGCGCTGCTTGCGCTTATGGTAGCGCATGGTATTATGATCGCTGGCTGATTTTGTTTCTGTTCGCGCAGGAAGTGCGACTTTTTGGCAACAGATTGTCGATTTGTTTACTTGCGTGGAACCAAAGGCACGAGTAGGACGTCTGTCGAGACGTAATCTCAATTGAAAGGGGAATCCATTATGAGGAAGCTTGCCGTCGCTGTGGCGTTGGCCTCCACTGCCCTTGCGTCGCCTGCTATGGCGCGCGACAACTCGTGGTATGTTGGTGTCGGTGGTGGTGTCATGATCGTCGAGGACATCGACCTCGATATCGGCACCGTCGCTAATGCGGGAACGCTCGATCATCGTACCGGTTATGATTTCGAAGGCACTGTCGGTTATGACTTCGGCGGTTTCCGCGCTGAAGTCGAAGTCGGCTATCGTGAAGCCGACATCACCGGTGGCCGTTTTTCAACTCCCGGGATTCCCGCGAACTCGACGGGCGGGCTCTTCACCGGCAATACGCCACTGAATGGCGACTCGAACGCGTTGAGCTTCATGGCCAATGGTATGCTCGACTTCGGTGACGACGATGGCCTGCAGGGCTTCGTCGGCGGCGGTGCAGGTGTTGCACGCGTTTCGATTCAGCCGGTCTTCGCAACCAACTTCCTGGACGATTCCGATACGCGCTTCGCGTGGCAGGCAATCGCTGGTGTTCGTGCGCCGCTGACCAAGCATTGGGATGCCGGTCTGAAGTATCGCTTCTTCAATGTCAGCGATCTGAAGATGGTCGACCAGCTTGGTCGTGATGTTTCGGGCCGTTTCCGTTCGCACTCGCTTCTCGGAACTCTGACCTACAACTTCGGTGGTGCGGAAGCGCCGCCGCCGCCGCCGCCGCTTACAACCGTGGCTGCAGCGGCCAGCAGGTCATGCTCGCCGGTCACGCCGACCGTTCGGGTTCGGCCAAGTACAACGTCGGTCTGTCGCAGCGTCGCGCCGATGCCGTGAAGTCGTACATGACGGCTCGTGGCGTTGCCGATGGTTCGATCACGACGCAGGCGTTCGGCGAAACCCGCCCGGCCGTTGCAACAGCCGATGGCGTCCGCAACGACCAGAACCGTCGCGTGGAAATCACTTACGGTCCGAACTCGGGCATGTAAGACCGGTTTTCATTCCCGACGGGGAATGGACGAAAAAGAAGGGCGGTACCGCAAGGTGCCGCCCTTTCTTTATGTATGCTTTTCGATGACATCTCCGGCTGATGGCAGGGCTTGCCGGGGCGACGACGCGGAATTTGAGTCTTGCTCCTCAGCATAAATGATATATCATATCTGTGAGGCGCCTCGATGAACGGGTGGGCCTCGGACAAGGCGGGCGCGCTGGCACGCGAGGGTGAGGTGTTGGCGCTCTCGATGACAGGGAGAGACAGAATGCGTCGACGCCGCAGCATCTTTCGCGCCGATCCGAACGGCAGCCCCGACATCAACACCACGCCGCTGATCGACGTCATGCTCGTGATGCTGGTGATGTTCGTCATCACCATTCCGCCGCCGACGCATAAGGTCGATGTCACGCTGCCCGCCGGCCCGGCGCCTTTCGAAGTTCGCGACGAAAATCGCGTCAGCATCGACACCAGCGACATCATTCGCTGGAACGGCAACGCCGTCGACCTGGCCGAACTGGGCCAACTGGTGAAGGCAGCGTCCGAGCGCGCGGTCCCGGCCACGCTGCTGTTCGAACCCGACGCGCAGGCGCGCTATCTGCGTGTCGATCAGGCCATCGGCGCGATCCGTCGCAACGGGGGCAGCAAGATCGCGTTTCCGGGTATCCAGCGGTACGGCGGCTTGGTCTGACCGCCGACTTCGTACCGATGCCCCGTCTCGGAAGCGCCGGTCAGGCGGTTGGCGCCGTCCCGGGGCGCAGATGTTGCATCATATAGCCGGCGTAGTCGGCCTTGCCGAGCGGCACCCCAAGATGACGCATGACGGCATAGGCCGCGACGATGTGGAAGTAGAATTGCGGCAGCGCCCAGTCGCGAACATAGGTCGCGGCGGTCAGGTCGAAAACCATGCCGTTGGGTAGATCGAAGCTGACCGGTCGATCATCGTCCACGCCGAGCGACACGGGGTCGATCGTATCCAGAAAAGTCAGCGTGCGGGCGATCTGATCCTGCATTCCCGCAAAGTCGGCGGCGTCGTCGGGGAATTCGGGGCCGCCCGAGGCGCCGAGCCGGGCGAGCCCGCTGATCGCCTGGCCGCAGGCGAAACGGATCTGCGTCGGCAAGGGGAACATGTCGGGCGCCAGCCGGCCGGCGGCAAATTGCAGCTCGCCGATGGCATTGTCGGCACCCCACGCTTGCGCCTTTGCAAGCTGCGCCGAGAGCGCGCCGAGCGCATTGACGTAAGCGGGAACGGTGAGATCGTAGAGCGACATCGCTATTTCTCCATCACGGCTGCCTGATCGGCGGCAAGATTATCCTGGAACTGCAGGCGCGCGAGCCGCGCATAGAGACCGTCGGCGGCGACGAGATCGTCGTGGCGTCCTTCCTCGACGATACGGCCTTCGTCCATCACGATGATGCGGTCGGCGGCGCGGACGGTCGCGAGGCGGTGCGCGATGACGACGGTGGTGCGGTCGTGCATCAGCGCCTCGAGCGCATCCTGAACGAGTTTTTCGGACTCGGCGTCGAGCGCCGAAGTCGCCTCGTCGAGCAGCAGCAGCGGCGCGCGGCGGAGCAGCGCGCGGGCGATTGCAACACGCTGACGCTGGCCGCCCGACAGGCGGGCGCCCCCTTCGCCCATGAAAGTGTCGAGACCATCGGGAAGCTTGCGCAGAAATTCTTCCGCATTGGCGGCGCGCGCGGCGGCCCATAGCTCGTCATCGGTGGCCAGCCAGTTGCCATAGCGGAGATTGTCGCGCGCCGAGGCCGCGAATATCACCGTTTCCTGCGGAACCATCGCGATCCGGGCGCGCAGGTCGGCGGGATCGAGTTCGGGCAGCGCGACGCCGTCGAGGCGGATTTCACCGCCTTGCGGATCGTAGAAGCGTTCGGCGAGCTGGAAGAGCGTCGATTTGCCGGCACCCGACGGGCCGACGATCGCAACCGTTTCGCGCGCGCGGATGGACAGGCTGAAATCGTGCAGCGCGGGTGCGTCGGGGCGCGTCGGGTAGCGGAATTCGACATGATCGAATTCGAGCGTGCCGGTCGCGGTTTCCGGCAGAGCGCGAGGGGCCGGCGGCGGGGCGATGCTCGGCTCGGCGATCAGCAGTTCGTTGAGGCGTTCGGCGGCGCCGGCCGCGCGAAGCAGATCGCCATAGACTTCGGTCAGCGCGCCGAACGCACCCGCGACAAGGCCGCCGGTCAGGACGAAGGCGGCAATGGTGCCGCCCGTGATCGTGCCCGCGGCCACGCCTTCGGCCCCGTACCAGAGCAAGGTGGTGATGGCGCCGAACAGCAGCCCGATGACGATCGCGGTCATCGTAGCGCGGAGCCGGATGCGGCGCTTGGCGGTGGCGAAATTGGCTTCGACGGCGCTGGTGAAGCGCTCTGCCTCGCGCGTTTCCTGCCCGAAGGCCTGGACGATCTTCATGGCGCCGAGCTGTTCCGCCGTGGTCGCACCGATGTCGGCGACGCGATCCTGGCTCGAGCGCGAGACATTTTGCAGGCGGCGCCCGAGCAGCGGAGGGGCGGTTCTCTTCGAAGAATCCCGGCGCCAGGCGCAGAAGGTTACGCTGCACCGCCTCGCGGATATCGGCGACAGTGCGTTCGCCGAGCCAGCTCACGAAATAGAAGCGGAGCGCCGTCGCAATCGCGAGGATGATGACGATCACGTAGAAGAACCGGAAATGCGGGCTGACGTCGCCGCCGCCGGCGACGAAGCCCGAATCGATCATTTCCTTGAATTGATAGGGGATCGCGAGCGTCGCGATCGCCGCGATGCCGAGCGCGATCGCCGCGATCAGCAACTGGAGCGGGTACCGGCTGGCATGATGCCAGACCATGCGCAGGCTCGACAGCTTGCGGGGCGGGTTCGGTTTATCGGATTTGGTCGCCATTGGTCATCGCCCTAGCAGCCGCGCCGGTGCCGCTCAACGATGCAGAATGGCGATCTGCTTCAAGGACCATGAAGCCAGGCTGCGTAAAGAGAGCGCGGGACCGGATTGCCCGCGCCCCCTTCGGCTCAGCGGTTGTCGAGCTGCGCGCGCACCGCACGCAGGCCCGCCTGCGTGATGCGATAGGGCATGCCGCCGCGTGAAGCGATGAAGCCGCGACGGCGGAGGCGCTGGAACAGACCGAGGCCGCCGCCGTCGAGGATATGGCCGTCGCGCGTGACGCAAAGCGCTTCGATCAGACGGCCGTCTTCATCGCGCCGGTGCCGGATCATGCCGCCCTGCGCCAGCACGTGCAGCACGCGCTGTTCGGATTTCGAGATATTCATCGGAAAATCGTCCAAGATGATATGCAACAACAGGCGCGCCGGCCCGGTAGGCCGGCGGCGTTTGCATCATCCCCTTCGCCGGGATGTTAGCGGTCGCCCGCAATCTCAGACATAGTCACTCCGATCGGGGCCTCGGCGCCCCGCTGTCCCGGAATATTATCATTGAAGCGGCCCTGCAATGATTTTGATGCATTGCACAATGACGATGTTGCCCTAGACTGTGGGCCAACAGGGATGCCGGAAGAGCGCCCGACCGGACGCAAGGAATTCAGATTATGCTGTACCACGCTTTTGACATGCAGCGGAGCTGGCTCGCGGGCGCGAGCGCATTGGCGACCGCGGGCGCGCAGGTCATCCAGCATCCCGCCAATCCGCTTGGCTATTTCAGCGCGAGCCCGATGTTCGCCTCGGCGCTCGAGGTCTTTGCGCACGCCTCGGCGCCGCGCGGCAAACCGGGATTCGAACTGTACGAGACGGTCGTCGATGGCGAGACGCTGCGCGTCGATGAAGCGATCGAAGGGCGCAAGCCTTTCGGCCAGCTCAAGCATTTCCGCCACGCGGCAAGCGCCGGCAAGCCCAAGCTGCTGATCGTCGCGCCGATGTCGGGTCATTATGCGACGCTGCTACGCGGCACGGTCGAGCGGATGATCCCCGACCATGACGTGTGGATCACCGACTGGCGCGATGCCCGCAACGTCCCGCTGGAAGCGGGCAAATTCGATCTCGACGATTATATCGACTATCTGATCGGCTGGCTCGAGCATATCGGGCCGGGTGCGCATATGCTCGCGGTGTGCCAGCCTTCGGTTCCGAGCCTCGCCGCCGCAGCCGTCATGGCGGCCGACAAGCACAAGTGCCGCCCGCGCACGCTGACGATGATGGGCGGACCGATCGACACGCGCAAGGCGCCCACCGCTGTCAACCAGCACGCGACGACGCGGCCTTATGCATGGTTCCAGGAAAATGTGATCGCAACGGTTCCGGCCTGGTATCCGGGCGCCGGGCGCCGCGTCTATCCCGGCTTCCTGCAGCTCGCCGGTTTCATGTCGATGAACCTCGGCAATCACATGATGAGCCATTGGGAAATGTTCAAGCATCTGGTCGATGGTGATGGCGAGAGTGCGGACAAGACCAAGGAATTCTATGACGAATATCGCGCCGTCTGCGACATGACCGCCGAATTCTATCTCCAGACGGTCGATGCGGTTTTCCAGCGCCACCTGTTGCCCAAGCGCGAATTCGAGCATCGGGGGAAGATCGTCGACCTTGGCAAGATTGACGACATCGCGCTGCTCGCGATCGAAGGCGAGCGCGACGATATTTCGGGGATCGGCCAGACCAAGGCGGCGCTGACCCTCGCCACCGAACTGCCGACCGCCAAGAAGAAATATCTGATGGCGAAGGGCGTCGGCCACTACGGCATTTTCAACGGGCGCAAGTGGCGCGAAGAGATTGCGCCGGTCGTCGAAAAATGGATCCGCGCCAACGGCGGCTGACAGGGTGCCCTGTCGCCCGATTCTGATGATCGGGCGGCGGCGGACCGGGATCACGCGCTTTTCACGCAAAAGGGAGCATCGTCTTCGCCCAAGCTTGGCGAAGCGGGACCGGCGCCCTACATGGAGCGCTCATGCCGCCTGACACCGCTTCTTCCGCCAGCCCGCGCAGCGAGCCGCCGATCCTGGCGACGCTGCGGCGCTTCCTGCCCTATCTGTGGCCGGCGGGGCATCGCGAGCACAAGTTGCGCATTATCGGGGCCGGGCTGCTGGTGCTGGCGTCGAAGGCGGTGCAGCTGTCGATGGGCTTCGTCTATGGCGCGGCGATCAACCGCATGGCGCCGGGGATGCAGGAAGGCGTCGCGCTGACCATCGGGTTGGTGGTCGCCTATGCCGGTGCGCGCTTTGCCGGGGTGCTGTTCGACAATCTGCGCAATGTCGTTTTCGAACGCGTCGGGCAGGATGCGACGCGCGAACTCGCGATCGCCACCTTCACCCACCTGCATGCCTTATCGCTGCGTTTTCACCTCGCGCGGCGGACGGGCGAGGTGACCAAGGTGATCGAGCGCGGAACCAAGAGCATCGACACCATGCTCTATTTCCTGTTGTTCAATATCGCGCCGACGATCATCGAACTGACCGCGGTCATCGTCATCTTCTGGACCAAATTCAGCCTCGGTCTGGCCGCGGCGACCGCGCTGATGGTCGTCGTCTACATCGCCTTCACGCGCAAGGTGACCGACTGGCGCACCGCGCTCAGGATGCGGATGAACGACCTCGACACGCTGACTGTCGGGCGCAGCGTCGACAGCCTGCTCAATTACGAGACGGTCAAATATTTCGGCGCCGAGGAGCGCGAGACAGCGCGCTACCGCGAGGTTGCGGGCCAATATGCGAGCGCAGCGGTCAAGAGCGAGAACAGCCTCGCCTGGCTCAACATCGGGCAGAGCTTCATCACCAATGCGGCCATGGCCGGCGCGATGGGCTATACGGTGTGGGGCTGGTCGCGCGGCATCTTCGCGGTCGGCGACGTGGTGCTCGTCAACACGTTGCTCGCGCAGCTTTTCCGCCCGCTCGACATGCTCGGCATGGTCTATCGCACGATCCGCCAGGGGCTGATCGACATGGAGGCGATGTTCCGCCTGATCGACACGCCAAGCGAGATCACCGACGCGCCCGGCGCCCCCGCGCTGCACGTCGCGGGCGGTGCCGTGGCGTTCGAGGATGTCGTCTTCGGCTATGAGCCTGACCGCACCATTTTGAACGGCGTCAGCTTTGCGGTGGGCGCGGGCGAGACGCTGGCCATTGTCGGTCCGTCGGGCGCGGGCAAATCGACGATCGCGCGGCTGCTCTTCCGCTTCTACGATCCGCAGGGCGGCCGCATCCTGATCGACGGGCAGGACATCCGCGCGGTGACGCAGCAGAGCCTGCGCGCCGCAATCGGGATCGTCCCGCAGGATACGGTGCTGTTCAACGACAGCATCGGATATAATATCGCCTATGGCCGCGCCGATGCGCGCGTCGAAGAGATTGCCGAGGCGGCGAAAGGCGCGGCGATCGACGGCTTCATTGCGATGCTGCCACAGGGATATGAGACCGAAGTCGGCGAGCGCGGGCTCAAACTGTCGGGCGGCGAGAAGCAGCGCGTCGCGATCGCGCGCACCCTGCTCAAGAATCCGCCGGTCCTGATCCTCGACGAAGCAACGAGCGCACTCGACAGCCGGACCGAGGCGGCGATTCAGGACACGCTGGAACGGATCGCCGAACGGCGCACGACGCTGGTGATCGCGCACCGCCTGTCGACCGTTACCAGCGCCGACCGCATCATCGTCCTCGACCGCGGCCGCGTCGCCGAAATGGGCACCCACGACCAACTGCTCGCGATGCGCGGCCTCTACGCCGACATGTGGGCGCGTCAGCAGGCCGAAAAGGAAGAGGGCACGGTTTAGACCGCATCCGCGTGGAGGGGGTTCCGTCGCGGGCTCGACTCCCCTATCGCCCCGAGCGATGTCCGCCGATGCTCTTCTCCCTCTTCTCAAATCCACTTTCGGTTTCGACGCCTTTCGCGGGCGCCAGGCCGATGTCGTCAGGCGGGTGATGGCGGGCGCGCATACGCTGGCGGTGATGCCGACGGGGGCGGGCAAGTCGTTGACCTACCAGCTTCCCGCCGTGGCGCTCGACGGCTGTGTCGTCGTCGTATCGCCGCTGATCGCGCTGATGCATGATCAGCTGCGCGGTGCGCGTGCGGCGGGGATTCGCGCCGCCAGTCTGACCAGCGTCGATGCCGATTTCGCCGACACGCGCCAGGCCTATCGTGACGGACAGCTCGACCTCCTCTACATCGCGCCCGAACGGGCGACGGGCGAGGGGTTCCGGTCGCTGATGGCGGCGCGCGCGCCCGCGCTGTTCGCGATCGACGAGGCGCATTGCGTTTCGGAATGGGGGCATGATTTCCGCCCCGACTATCGCCTGCTCCGCCCGCTGCTCGACGCCTTTCCGGCGGTACCGCGGCTCGCGCTGACCGCGACGGCCGACAAGCACACGCGCGAGGACATATTGGTCCAACTCGGCATCCCCGCCGAAGGGCTGATCCTCGCGGGGTTCGACCGGCCGAACATCCGCTATCGCATCGCGCCGCGCGGCGCGCCGGCAAAACAGCTTACCGAATTCATCGCCGCCAATCCGGGGCCCGGGATCGTCTATTGTCCGACGCGCGACGGGACCGAACGGATGGCCGCGAAGCTCGCCGCCGCCACCGGGCGCAGCGTGGCGGCCTATCATGCCGGGCTCGACCCCGAACGGCGCGCGCGGGTGCAGCATGATTTCGTCGCCTCCGAAGATGGCATCGTCACCGCGACGGTCGCCTTCGGCATGGGGATCGACAAGCCCGACGTACGTTTCGTCGCGCATGCCGGGCTGCCGAAATCGATCGAGAGCTATTATCAGGAGACCGGGCGCGCGGGGCGCGACGGCGATCCGGCCCAAGCGGTGATGTTCTGGGGCGCGGGTGATTTCGCCACCGCGCGGCAGCGGCTGGCCGAGCGCTGTCGCAGCCTGCAGCCGATTAGCTGGCTGAGGGTGGCGCCATCTGGCAATCACCACGTGACCCTGCAGTTCTTCGGCGAGGTGCCGGCGGAACGCGTGGCGGCGGCGGAGCGTGTGCTGGTTGCGGTGGCCTCACGCGGCGCCGAGGCGGAGCTGACGCTCGGCGGCTTCGCCGCCCTGCCTCCCCGCGGGGCGCCACGGGTGATATATGCC
>LULM01000503.1_pt1 | contig 14155 bp, 5 predicted proteins | sample 728151 | NCBI WGS metagenome assembly LULM01 (sample SAMN03860289, study PRJNA289734) | marine metagenome | biome: seawater column; feature: ocean; material: water; isolation source: Red Sea water column Station 149 - depth 200m | place: Saudi Arabia: Red Sea | collected 2011-10-15 | depth 200 m
GTTTAGTAGATGATCCTAATTATACTGCTGGGCAGGTGTGGGAAGGCTATAGGTCTAATTGGGTTTGGGAGACCGGAGTTGCCCCCAGCACTCAACCCATTCAAATATCCGGTGTTTATGTCGGAGGAGACTTTCAACCCGGAACTGGCGTTGGCACATATGCGCACCATGTAGACTATCCAAACGGTAGGGTTGTATTCGATACAGCAATCGCCACAACTTCTACTGTATCAATTGAGTTTAGTTATAAGTGGGTCAAAGTTGTACCTGCTGATAGCGAGTTTTTTAGGGAGGTGCAGTATAGATCGCAAAGAGCAGACGGCGATTTTACTCACACAGGATCTGGAGACTATTCTCAACTTGCGGATAATAGACTCCAGTTACCAGCAATAGCTGTGGATACTACTACAAGAAGAAGCTTAGAACCATATGCTTTAGGCGGACTGACGCATTACATTGATACAGATGTGGTGTTTCATGTACTAGCTGAAGATTCTTATACAAGAGATAAGCTTGTTGACATGGTTTCTCTACAAGAGGAGAAAACCATATTTATGTTTGATAGTGATAGAATAGGAAGAAAAGATGCGTTTCCTTTAGATCATAGAGGTCAAGTAAGACCGAGTGGAATGTCATATCAAGATATGATAAAACCAACTGGACATACTGGAGATTCTATAGAGAAAAAAGGTTACAGGTGGGAACATTCAGATGGAAAAATGCGTTTCAAAAACGCTAGAATTCAAGATGGTAGCGAGATAAGTCCTAATTTATACCACGGTGTAGTAAGGCTTACTGCGGAGATAATTAAGTAAGAAAACCACCTTATTTGGTGTATAATACATTGGTAGCAAATAAACCTATAATTAGGAGAGCATAATCATGGCAACAAGAGTCTATTGGGCAATTCAAGCCCTTGGAATCAATAGTGACGGCGGTGCGGATTCCGTTGGCGCTGCTGATTTTGTATCCGGCGTACAGAGCGTTGGAATTACAACGACATTTAACTTAGAACAAGTGTTCCAGCTGGGTCAGTTGTCTCTGTATCAGGACGTTGAAGAAGTGCCTGATGTTGAGGTTACTGTAGAACGAGTTATGGACGGTCAAGACCTTCTGTATACCTCTTCGTTCGGTGAAGGAACCATTTCTGCAAACCAAAATAACAGATGTGGCGTTTACTTTAATGTTTACGCTGATACTAACGACGAAGTCGGTGACGGCAATCCAGACGCTGGTGTTTACTGTTCTGGTATGTATGTTTCTTCAGCTTCGTTCTCGTTCCCAACTGACGGTAACTTGACAGAATCAATTACCTTTGTTGGAAACCACGCTGCTTGGAGTTCTTCCGGTCAGCTTAATGGCGCACCTAGTAGTCCACAGTCCGGCTCAGTTAAACGTAGACAGGATGTTACAAACATCTCGACTATTCAAAGTAACTTGGCTAGTGATATTGGTGCTTCCGCTAAAATTACTAACCTTACCGTTAGTGTTGACTTTGGTCGTGAACAGATCAATATTCTTGGTCAGAAACTTCCTTATACAAGATACGTTACGTATCCTGTTGAAGTTTCTTGCGAAGTTGAAGTTCTTGCAACAGGTAGTGCTAATGTTAATGCTTATCCAGAACAGGATAACGTTGCAGAGAGAACTATTAGCATTGCAGCTGGTGGACACACGTTTAACCTCGGAACTAAGAACAAGCTTACTACTTGGACTTGGGGTGGTGGTTCGACGGGTGGTGAAAATGCCACAATTACCTACTCATATCGTAACTTTAACGACTTGTCGGTAACCAGCTAATCTTAGTTGAATAAGGCAATTTGGGGAAGGGGACGAAAGTCCCCAACCCTTTTTGTCAGTACGAATTGCTGCGATAGCCATCAATATTACGTATAGTAGGACAGTAGATTGGCAAGTGGACGTACTGACTTTTTTTTAGGATTAGTATGCAGTCATACCAAAAAGAGCTTTTGCTCGCTAGGATAAGGTGTGGGTATCACATATACAAAGGTAAGGATATTACCTTATATATTCACCATCCAACAAAAGAACAAAACTATGAGGCGCAGCTTGTTTTTGCTGAAGCCTATGAAGAAGCTTATGCCGAAGAAAACATGGTTGAAAAAGAGCTTCTAGAAATGCTGGAAGATCAAGGCTTTTGGAATGAAACAATAAAAGAAAGACTTGAAGAAATAGATAAACAGCAAGACATATTAAAAAAACAAATATTTGAGTTATTTTTTGAACCTAGAGAAAGAGAATTAAAAAGGCTTGAACTGAATGAACTCAGAGAAGAGTCTGCACAAATACTCTCAAACAAACATTCATATGATTTTTTGACCTGTGAGGGTATAGCGACTTTTGCCAAATCAATATGGCTAATAGAAAATACAACAAAGCTTCCAGACGGAAGCGATTACGATTGGGAAGAAATTAGCCCAACAAGTTTACTAACACAATATAAAAAAGCAGTAATACCAGAAACTCAGTACAGAGAGCTAGCTAGAACTACTCCTTGGAGATCATTCTGGAATTGCAATAAAAGTTGTTCAGGAGTTTTTGAAGGAGCGGCATCAGATTTGACTACAGAGCAAGTTTCTTTAATGAGCTTCTCTTTGATGTACGACAACATATATCAGTCTACAGAATGCCCTCCAGATGAAATTGTAGAAGATGACGATGCTATTGATGGCTGGTTGTTATTACAGAGAGAAAAACAATCTAAGTCACAAAAAGAAAAGTTATTAGAAAAACTACACTCCAAACACAAAAGCGCAAAAGACATATTTGTTGCCGCAAAAGATTATGACGACGCAAAGAGAATAAATAATTTGAATAGTGATTACTCTCAACATATTAAAAAGAGTAGAGTAAAACAACTAAGCGAAGCAGAAGGCGGCGAGCTACATCATTATAAATTTAATGATATACAAAAAGACTTGAAAGACGAAATCATGGAAGCAGGGATGATGTAATGGATGAAAATTATAATGAACTGGTTAGAAAATCAGAAAAATTCAAATCAACAAGAGACGAGAAGTATAAAGAGGTATCAAAAGATAGACTCTTAAAAATTTCTCAAAAGAAAATACAAACTACTATGATTGGTGCTTTAAGCACTATTGAAAAGTATTTTGGCTTTTTGTGGGGTCATGAAGGCAATGGAGAATTAACTCCTGAGCAGACTCACATGAAAGAGCAATTTGACGAGGTTAGAGCTGAGATATTAGATCGAGGCAATAATCAGATAAGAAATTTGGAAGCTGAATTTACAAACTATGACATAAGCTGGCTTAGATACAGGATGACATTACCTGTAAAGCCAGTCACGACGGAACCTGAAATTAACCAAGGAGAAGAAGATGGCCAAAAACAGGAAGAAAATTGAATCTGAAGATCGTAATGGTGACCCAAAAGTTTTATACCTTATAGATCCAGATGCAAAAATTAACAAGCAAGCACAGCTGGCTTATAATAGAGCTTTTAGAGACGCTCTTCAGTCAGGAGCTATTCTTAGACAAAAACTTGATGACGTACTTAGAGACCAAGAAATTTGGGATGATAAAAAAGAAGCGCGTTACAACGAAATTTTAAGAACCCTCAATGATAATGAAAAAAATCTAAAACAAGGCGGTATTAAACTTTCGGAAGCTAAGGAACTTGCTGAAGAAATGGCCGTTGTTAGGGCTGAGTTTAGATCGTTGATAGCAGAAAGAACTGCTATGGATGGTAACACAGCAGAAGGTCAAGCTGATAATGCAAGATTTAATTACCTTGTTTATGCTTGCACAGTAAATACAAAAAATGAAACTGTTTTTAAGAGTGTTGAAGATTACGAAGACAACGCGATAGAGCCTTTTGCTCTGGAAGCCGCTAAACAGCTGGCCGAAAAGTTATATGGGTTGGATTCTAACTATGAAACTACATTACCCGAAAACAAGTTTTTGAAAAATTATGGTTTTGTTGACGATGAGTTGAGAAGAATTGATTCAGATGGAAAACTGATCAATGCTAATGGTGACTATGTTGACAAAACTGGAAGACTTATTGAATGGCAAGAAGACGGAGAATTTATCTACGTTGATGGCGACGGAACAAAGCTTACTGAAGATGGTGAGTATGATGTTGAGTTTTCTCCATTCTTAGACGATTCTGGAGATCCAGTACCAGTTCCAGAAAAAGAAAAAGAAGAAGAAGAAGAGGAAGAGGCCGAAGAAGTGGCCAAAAAGGAAACCGCTCCCAAAAAGAGAGGGAGACCTAAAAAAGAAACAGTAGAAGACAGTACCGAATAGTATATGGAAAGTAGACGTGTCGATCACTAAAACTGTGTATCGGTACGTCTATTTTTTTTGAGAGGTAATAATGGCAAAAGGTTTTGTACTAACTTCAACTCTGGCGATTCAAGCGCCAAATATGAGAAATGTAGTTAGAAATATAAACAACCAGCTTAAAGGCGTAAACGCTAATGTAAATGTAAATTTGCCCAAAGGCACGGCTGGCCAACTTCAAACGGTTAGTCAAAATTTACAAAACGTCAGCAACAATGCTAAAGCAGCTGGAAGAAGCGCCCAGAGAATGGGTTCTAGCTTTAGAGGAGCTTTATCGTACTTAATGAAGTATGACTTAGCTCGTTCGATCATTAATGCCTTTGTAAATACTATTCGTGATGGTGTAACTTCTGCCATTGCTTTTGAAAGAGAAATGGTAAAAGTCAGTCAAGTTACTGGCAAGACCATGAACTCACTAAAGGGGTTGGAGCGTGAAATAACATCACTATCTACTTCTTTAGGTGTATCTTCTAGTTCTCTTGTGAAGACTAGTAGGGTGTTAGCCCAAACTGGTATGACAGCAAGGGACGTTAGAATATCTTTAGATGCACTTGCTAAAACCACACTCGCTGCTACTTTTGATGATATTACTTCTACTACAGAAACTGCTATCGCTGCAATGCGACAGTTTAATATAGAAGCATCAAACTTAGAACGTGAGCTTGGAAGAATTAATGCTTTAGCCGCAAACTTCGCTGTTGAGGCTGGAGACATTGGTGTAGCTATTAGGCGTGCTGGTGGCGCGTTTAAGGCTGCGGGTGGACAACTGATGGAACTGGAGGCCATGTTTACTGCTGTGCGTTCTACGACTCGTGAAACGGCAGAAACGATTGCTACCGGCTTTAGAACTATCTTTACCAGAATCCAACGTCCAAAAACTATACAATTTCTAAGACAGGTTGGTGTAGAACTTCAAGACCTTGCTGGAAATTTTGTAGGCCCTTACGAAGCTGTACGTAGATTAAACATCGCCCTAAAAGATCTCGACCCAAGAGATGTTAGATATTCTCAAATAGTTGAGCAGCTTGGTGGTTTTAGGCAAGTCTCTAAAGTTATACCTCTTATCCAACAATTTGGCGTTGCGCAAAAAGCTCTCAATGTTGCGCAGTCTGGCGGTACTAGTTTAGCCAGAGATGCCGCCAAAGCACAACAATCTGTTGCTGTTCAGGTTGTTAAGGTCAAAGAAGAGTTCCAAGCTCTGTTCCGTACCTTTATGGGTTCTAGCGGTATGCAAGCTATGGTTAAGATGGCTTTGGAATTAGCTAAAGCTCTTGCTACCGTTGCAGAAACTCTTGGCCCTATGATTCCTATGTTGACAGCTCTAGCCGCTGCTAAAGGTGTTGCTTTCCTTGCTGGAGGTATGGGTAGAGGTAGAAATCAGGGCGGTAGAATTAACAGATTTGCTAGTGGTGGTATGGTTCCCGGAAGGGGTAATAGAGATACTGTTCCGGCAATGCTAACGCCCGGAGAATTTGTAATAAGAAAAAGTTCTGTTAAAGCTATTGGAACTGATAGATTACGAAAGATGAACAGGTACGCGTCAGGCGGAACTGTCGAACAAATGGCTAAGAAGAAGCCTTCAATTAAAAAATTGGGCTTTGATGAACCGTTTAAGCGCGCTAAGAGTGTATTTGATGGATTACAGGGTCAAGATCAAGTCAGCGCAACTGTAAATAGGAAGAAGATTTCTAGAGCTGATGTTGAGAAGATGTATAAAGGCGCTCAACGAGAACAAGTTCTTGGAACTCTAGCCTTAAACAATAAAGCTTCTGCTGATATGTTTGAAGCAGTCGCAGCTAAAAAATCTAGAATGAAGTTAATTCCCGGAAATGCTCCTATGGACCTCAAGGGAAGGGGTTTAAAATATGGAGAAGTTAAGTTTAAAGGTCGCGCTGAAAGTGAAAAAGCTGTAATAAACAAAGTTCTTAGACAGCATCTCACTGACAAAACAAAAAAGCTTAAAGATTCAGGTCCAGACCGCGCGCTTAGTAGTAGAGCAAAGAACAACAAAAACAGATAAAGAAAGCGAGAGGTTCGTTTCTTACTCGTCTTAATCCATTTAGACGAAATACTGGAGGGGGATTGCCTAGAAGTAGTGATACCGTTCCTGCCCTTCTTACTCCCGGCGAATTTGTAATCAACAGAAAGTCCGCTCAAAGAATTGGTTACGGAAATCTAAATCGCGCTAACAGATTTGGGGAAACTCCTAGAGGCTTTGCTAAAGGTGGTGCTGTAGGCGGCGTTCGCGTACAAAAATTCAACGAAGGTGGAAAGGCCAGTTTTGGCGATAGAGCTATAGGAATAATGTTTGGCTTGGAAATGATACTTCCAATGCTTGCCGCAAACTTCAAGGAAGTTGATGGCGAAGTCAACATGATGAAAGAGGGGTTCAACGCTTTAACCCAAACTCTAATGATGGTTACAGCTGGACAAATGCTGTTTGGTGAAAAACTTACAGAGTATGCCGGTAAGGTTGGAATAAGCGGCGGTCAGATAGCAGGTATTGTGGCTATTGCTGGAACTTTCTACACGTATCATAAAATGATGGAAAATGCTGCTAAAAAAATGCAGGAATTTGCCATGAAAGATATTGAAGCGGGAGCTTTTAAGTCACAAACACAAACAGCAAAAGCTAGACAACAATTTGCAGAAGGAGCTGCACAAGAAGCTGAAAGTGGAAGTAAGGCAATAGGTAGTGGTGTTGGCGCTGTCGCTGGTGGAGTGCTAGGATCTTTCCTCGGCCCTCTTGGTACTGCTGCTGGTGCTGCTTTAGGCGGTTGGGTTGGGGGCGCAATTGGAGGGGCATTATCAGATGCCGAAGCTAAGGCTGCTGAGGCTCTGATAAAATTTGACTCAAAAGTAAGAACGCTAAGACTTGGAGAGGCTTTAGGCAACGTAGAAAAACAGTTAAAGTTATTTACTGAAGGTAAAGTTAGTGGCCGAGCGATTGCTGCTAGCGTGTCTGACGGAATAAATCAGCTTGATAGGGCATTTGCTGAAATTACTACAGTTGAAGGACTTGAATCGTTTAATGGAATGGTTCAAAAATCAATTCCGGCATTTTCCGATTTTATAAATAGAATGGCGGCTAACGTAGATAGCTTTGCAGAACTAGAACAAATTGTTGGAACTGATACATTAAACGCTTTTTCTCAATTAAGTGGCGTTAGCTTAGAGAGGATGAGAAAAGAAATAGAAGACGGCGTTGAAGTAAGAAAAAGGTCTAACGCTGCACAAAAAGCTCAAATACAGTCAATAAGACAATTAAATAAAGTTCTATACGGAGCCAGAGATGCGGTCAGCGCTTTTGCTGCGATAGAACATAAACTGTCTGCTTTTGACAATGCTCTTTCAAATGCTGAACAATCTATAAATAACACATTTGGTCAAGCCGCGCTAGGCAAAATAGCTCCAAACTTTAATGACATATCAAACATACTTGATTTTTCCGCCTTTAACCAACATGTAGATAGCATATCCTCTACTTTAGGGAGTACAGGTGCAGCGCTCGGCAATGACTTAAAGCAGTTTGCCGCCCTTAATTCTCTTCTTCCTAACATACTAACAGAAGCTGCCGGTGAAATAGGTATTGGTGGAGCAAGAGCTTCTGAAATTATAGAAGCAAAATTGATGGCTGCTGATCCCGGAGGGATTATAGGCGCTGAGTTCAGAAAGATGATTGTTCGTCGCGTTCAGGCAGCTGCTGAAATGGGAGAAGGTGGAGAAGGTAAATTTGCCGGTAGAATCAGAGAAGATATACAGGGGGTAGTAAGAGACCTCACAAAAGGCATGTCTGAAACTCAACAGGCATTCCAACGGGCCGCTGAGTTTATTGACAAAGCTAATGCTAGACTTGCAAAAGCTTATGATCTTAGAACAAAGCTTGAATTAAAGATTGTTCAGCAACAACAAAACATACTTCAGCTACAGTATGAAAATGCTGAAAGAATTAGAAAACTAAGAAAACAACCTGCTAACGAACAGGCTGCTGGACAGTCATTTGCTACCCAACAAAACTTCTTGTTAGCGGGAACTGCTGTTGCCGGATTTGGTACTAACATTGGTGTTGTCAGTACAGAGTTTATAAGACTAAAAGAAAAAATTAGAAAGAGCAATGCTGAGTTAGAAAGTTTTGGTCTTGATCCAGCAGCAACTACTGGCCAGCTAACTGAGAGTCAGAAAAAGCTATTAGATGAAAATGCTAGATTAAAAGAACAGTTTGCAAAAACAAAAATGGTTCTTGAGAACTATTCAAATGTTCAACAAAGAATAGCTATCATACAAGAAAGACTTGCCGAAGAAGAACTAAAGAGATCTCAAATAGTTAGTGCTGGTGAAAAATTTGCTTTTGCCACTAATGAATCTCGTGCAGATATAATGAAGGCCATGCGAGCAACCGCTATTGCTATACAGGGCGGCTTAGGTCGTATACCGGATCAAATGCGACCACAAGTTCTTGGTATTCTCGATCAGTTCTCTGAAATTGCTATGTTCAATGGAATGACCGGAAAGCAAGCTAAGGCAGAACTCACCATCGCGGAATTAGAACGTGTGTTCGGCCCTCTTCCTAACGAAATGAAAAAAGCAATTAGAGGTGCTACTTCAGAACAAGAGCGTTTAATTCAACAGCAGATAAAGATGCAAAAGGAAGCTGAACAAGCTCAGATGGCTTTACTTGCTGGTATGAAAAAAGATAGACAAGATCTTGCTAAAACAATAGCTGGTTTGCATAAGCAACTTACAACCGAATTAAAGAATATCTTTTTAAGACAAGAACAGAGAACTTTAGAAAGAGAACTCTCTGAAGCTAAGGGTCAAAGAGCTGCATCTGAAAACTCTCTTAAAGAACTACAAAGAATTAGAGCTATGGGTATTCCTGTACAAGACCCTAGAGTTCTTAGCGCTATTAGAGCAAATATAGAAAGCGTAAGATCGCTTAAAGAAGCTAGAGCGACTCGTTCAAAACTTCAAGCAGCTCAAGGGTTCAATGTTGGTGGTGGATTTGAAACAAGAAAACGTGGCGAAGGTATGGGAGCGCAGAACCTTAGAGCGCTTGGTCAAATTGGCGAGCAACTTAGAGGAAGGTTTGGGCTTGATCTTGGAAACCAAATTTCTGCTGCACTTCAGTCTGCTTTAGCGGCTAGAATGGCTGGGCTAGAAGAAGGTGAAAGTCTAAGTGCTGGTGAAATTCAAAAATTCTTACAAAGTACTTTGAGTGATTTTGTTGGCCAACAAATAATACAGCAAGACTCTATTATATCTCAAGGCGTGCAAACTCTTAACGCGGCTGGTATAGGGCCATATACAGATAAGTTGATAAACAACCTTGACCAAGTTACTGAGTCATTGGCCAAAGTGCCTAAAGATGAAACTTGGCAAAGTTTAACTCGAGGATTGCAGAATTTAACCGCAACTATAAATACGGCTACTAATGATATAGCAGCTAATCGAGTTAAATTAAACCTCGCCGCTGGTGTTCTTGCTCCCGGAGCTGGTGGTGGCGGTGGTGGCGGTGGTGCTGGCGGTAATGTTCCTGTATTTGCTACTGGTGGTAGCGTATTTGCCCCAAAAGGAACAGACACTGTTCCAGCCATGTTAACTCCCGGTGAATTTGTGGTTAACAGAAAAGCCGCTCAAAAGAACATGGGCGCATTAAAATCTCTTAATAGTGGAAAAACCCAATACCTAGCTGATGGTGGTCCAGTTAAGTTTTTTGATGGTAGTTATGAAGGTGGCGTTCCAGCCGACCCAGCATCTGTAGGAGTGGCGAGACAAGCAGCAGAGAAACAGGTTAAAAAAGATCTGTACAAAATGGCTGTACTCATGACTCGCGGTGGTAAAGACGAAGCTACTGGAACGGAATATGCTGGTATAGAGGGTATAAAAACTTATAACGGCGCCCATTTAAAGGGTGACGTTAAATGGGACTCATTTGGTATGGGCTTTAACACAGTTTGGCCCGGCGAAGCTTCTTATCCATTACCGGGACCGGCTTTTCAACAGCGTGGCGCAGGAAGCATGAAAAGATGGAAGCCAACTACAGAGAGTATTGGTCGATGGCCAGCTTTAGTTCAGAGTTTAAGTGGTACTATGCCTCATGGTTATGGTCCTGAATATTTTGGACCTTTGTTTGATTACGGTAAGCAATACCACAGATTAATACATGCTGACGGAAGAGATGTTGCTGCTGGTGATGGTACTGCTAACTCCCCATTTACCGGAACTGCATATCAAACATTCCCAGACCTTTACCAAGATTTTTTAGAAACAATGACTGGTGCAAATTGGAACAACTCTGCTGATTTTAATAAGGATGGCACAGATCAGAATCGGGTCGATAGAGCTAACGCGATCAGTGCAGAATTACATGCTTTCTTAAACAAACAACCAACGGCGTTTAATGAACCGTTTAAGACAACGCTTAAGTGGGGAGAGGCGGATACGGAGACATATAGTGGTCACTTAATACAAAGGTCATCCATACTAGATTTTTGGAACAATCAGCGAGGGAAGATTATTGAAGATGCTTATCCATATGGTGAGTGGGTGGAATTGCATAATTGGGATAGACCTAGTGAATTCCAGTTGGCGGGAAATGTTCCAGAAGATCCCCCTTCCAGTCTAGCAAAATTCCACAACGCTTATAAAAACGATATATGGGGAGTATCAGAAGCCTACGGTACAGGCGTTAGAAAATACCTTAATTCTAACAAAGGTATAATACAGGCAGCATTTCAAAGAGGTGATGATAATTCATTAAAAGCGGTAAAAGAAATAATTGATGGTTTAGACCCCCGTGGTGGTGGTGGATTTAAAGTTGATTGGCGACAATGGCGCTGGTTTGGTGATGGTAGTTTTGATGACAATACGTATATCCGTTCTCTATGGTCGATATCGAGCGGTGTACGAGATATGCTTGCTAATGATGGAATAACACGAGATTTTCAAAATTACAAGTTGGATCCAATTGATTCGCGGACTTGGGGTCAATATGGAGACCAAGCAAATGCCACAATGATAGACATTTACGGCAGGAGGCTTGCAGACTACCAACGGCTGGGGCAAATACTGGATAATGCTAAAAATTACATGAGCAATAATAAAACTTCTGCGGGTTATGGCTCTACTTTAGATGGTATTCAGACAGCATTATTCGGGGGCATTGCAATTAACGGTATCGGATTGGATGCTGTTAAAGACTTTGATGAGAACGCAAAAGTAGAGCAGGAAAAGGCGGCAGCACAAAAAGAGTCTCTTAAAGAAGAAGTAAATGAAAACTTCAAGTTCATGAGAAGTCCTATCCTGACTGGTGGAAGACTTGCTTCTCATATGAACAAAGTGACAGACTTTATGCTACAGAACCGTATAAAGTATCCAATGCCTAGACATTCAGGGATTAATAGACGATGGTTGCAAGGTTATGAGTTTGATGAAGATACCGCATATCAAATGTTACCATTCTTGAAAGGTCTCGGTCATGACTTACGAGTTCTCGTTAGAGGAGGACTTGTCACTGGTATGGATTCGTCCGGACTAAAATTAAATCAGGGTAGAATATCCGCACATCTCAGTAATGCTTGGGACTGGGTACATCAAACTAAAGGCAAGGTAAAAGATGTAAGTGTTATGGGTGTTACTGGAGGTATTGGACCCGGCGTGGAGGGAGGTCAGCAGGGTGTAGTTGGTCCGCAGGCTATGTATTCCAATAGGGAAGGCGGTGTAAATGTTCCTATTGGTAAAGACGCCATGACGTTTGGTGATGGTCCTTTTGGTCAAAAGGGCATAATAGGCAGACTAAAAAGTTGGAGTGGTCACTGGACAGGATGGGGCTATGGTGATATTGGTTCCGGCCAAGCAAAGGCTATGGATGTATTTTTTGGTAATGGTACGGTTAGTAAACATTTAGGCTTAATGCAGGATCAAGTATCGAAAAGTTTTGATATGGCTTGGGAAGGTTGGAGCAAAGAGTTTAAAAACAACGCTCGTCCATTCCAAGTAAAGCCAGTAAACAAAGCTGATGGTGGAACTATATTTGCTCCAAAGGGTACAGATACAGTACCGGCCATGCTAACACCCGGCGAGTTTGTTGTTAATAGAAAAGCTGCTCAGAAAAACATGGGAGCATTAAAAGCTCTTAATAGCGGCAAGACTCAATACTTAGCTGGTGGCGGCCCCGTAAGTGAAGCAGGCATTAAAAAAGAAATAGATGAACGCGTGAGAGCATCGCATGAACAAGAACGTGTTCAGAGCCAGTGGGGTCACGAGTCAGTCAATTGGCCTCCTAGAAAAATATTTGAAGGCGGTCAGGTAATCAAAAACAAAAAGACCAACCGATTTCAAATAACCGGCCAGAAGACTCCAGTTAATACTGAATTGTTTGATATTATTGAAGCCAATAATAGTCACACCAGATGGTATAGATCAAAAGGTGTTGATAGTGCCGATCCATTATTCACGATGGATACACACTCCTACCCAAGAATGAGTGCAGCTATTTCAGGCAGTATATCCGGTCTGGCAACGTCAATAGAAAATTCCGAACTAAAAGATATGACAGTTAGGGATGTGGCTAAAAACCGTCAGTTAGATAGTGACGCTAGAGGTAGTTTTTTCTCAGACAAAGTAAGACTGTACACGGACATACCAGAAAATCCTGTGTTTAATGCCGCTGGTCGTTTTCAAGGACTAACTGCTGGACAGCAATTGGCAGCGTCTAAAGTAATCAATCCTCTCCAATGGTCTGGTACTTTTGACTCTGGCGGGTTTTTTAACGCTATGCATTCTGCTTTGAATATAAACAAGTTAAAAACTCCTAGAGATCAAAAGATCGGCAGTCGTGATTTACTTTATCAACATGGTGGACATCTATTTAACAGTGTAGATAGTTTTAGAAGTCTATTTGAACGTGGCGCTATGGGCGCGGTAGAAGAGACGAAGCAACAAGCGGTTGAAGATCAGGAAGCAGTAAACGACGCTATATTCAGAACCTTTATAATGCATAGAGAGGCGCAAAATCAAGTTCTCAAAGACGCGGCCAATATGTCGGATAGAGCGTTTGGTGTCATGGGTGAACATAATAAAGTTATGCCTATGAGTAATGAAGATTTTGACAGGCTGTTAGGGCTTAACTTGAGAGAAGGAAGCATACCGTCCTCGTATAAAGCAATGGGATATAAGGCAGGTGAAATCATAGGCGGTAGTAAGCATAATAGTATTACTAGAGATTTGAGGGAAAGATTTGCGGCGTATTCTAGTCAATATCACGATCTGGTGTCGCAGTCTATAGACGCAGAACTGTCTGGAAATGTAGAAGCACAAAGGTATGGAGTAGCATCAGAAAGCTATCCAGTTTTGAAGCAGCTTGCAGGTTACTGGATGACAAGTCTTGCTGGTCAGGGTACTATTGATAAAGAAACAGATGCTGAGGGGTTTGAGGCTGCTGTTAAGATCTTCGAGCAGAGTAGAGGGTATCATCCAGACATAAATAAGGATAATATTCTTAATCCTGCTGAGCTAAACTTAGTTAATCCAAGAAGCGCTGATGTACGAGATGTTATTAGCGGTTTTGCTGGAGACGCATGGATTAATAGAATACCAGAAGATATCTATAAATCAATACAGGCCGAACAAGAAGTATTAAAACAGTCTGAAGAACAAGCTAGATTTGCTAGTGACAATCTGGTGGGAAAAGTCAGCATAGCAGCAGACTCAAGACGAAGAGCTAGATTGGAAAAATTAAAAGAGTCTTTGTTCTGGGCTGAATTTATGCGTAAGTCTCAATTCGTTGACCCAACTCTTGCTTCAGAGTTGTCTACAGTACAGGGACT
>LULM01000455.1_pt1 | contig 14105 bp, 16 predicted proteins | sample 728151 | NCBI WGS metagenome assembly LULM01 (sample SAMN03860289, study PRJNA289734) | marine metagenome | biome: seawater column; feature: ocean; material: water; isolation source: Red Sea water column Station 149 - depth 200m | place: Saudi Arabia: Red Sea | collected 2011-10-15 | depth 200 m
AGGGAAAGCTCTTCATGCCTGGCGATTTTTATTCACCACAGGGAAGGAACTATCCAATCCTTGCAGACAGCGACGCAAAGGCAACTCTTGGCACTAATTTCTATCTCACATTTTATGTTGATGTATCAGAAGGCGCATTAACTAAGACATATCCAGGTTCTGTCAAAATAGACTATTCAAGACTAAAATCAGCTGGTGTGAGAGAAAACACATTTCAATTTACCTTCAGCTTGCCTGGAGAAAGCATTGTAAATCTCAAATCTAACACTCCAATCATAACATCAATCACAAACAATCCTGTAACTTTGGAAATTTCAAATTCTGGTTCTGCCAAATTATCAAACGTTGATGTTGTATTACAAAACATGGACACATCGATTTCTTCCGCAAGCATATCTACTACAAATGTAGAGAAAGTGATTTTTGATCAAAATCAATGGAAAGTAGGAAACATCGGACCAAACTCCGCAAAGACATTTTCATTTAACGTATTTGTTCCAGAAAGTTTGAAAAATGAACCACTTCGTATTCCTATGAAGATTACTTATTTCAATGCACATGGAGATAAACAATCTCTGACAAGAGTTGCTGATCTTTACATTAACGGGTTGGTAAATCCATCGATTTACGGTGTGAAAGTAATAGAACTTTCAGGAAAGAAGACACTGATTGGTGAGATATTAAACGAGGGAAATGCAGATGGATTATTCGGATTTGTCAAATTAGAACCACGAGGTAATTCTAACATAGTGGAGTCTTCCCAATACATCGATGAGATAGAACCAGATTCACCAGTTCCATTCAATGTTCCAATAGAATCTAACGGCTTGCTTAGTTTTGGAGAACATGACGTTAGGGTTATAGTTTCATACAAAGATGCAGTTCGTGCTGAACATACTGTAACATATGATACTACAATCACGATTACTCCATTTGAGGATAACACTGATTATAGTTCGATGATAGGTGGGTTAATTTTTCTAGGTATTGTGATTGCAATTGGCTACAAGCTATATAGTAAAGGCAAAATTCCGTTTATCAAAAAAGGAAAAATTCCATACATTAGCAAAAGTACAGAATCCTAGATATTTTGAGCCTTAGGCATCAGGATCTGTTGTCTGAAATGTTTTTTAATATGCAATTAAGAGGTATTGTGGAAAAAGAGACAGCTAAATCAAATTTAATTGGTTGGCTTATCTCTCTCTCCACTTTTTATTAACAATAATTTCCTGAATTTTCTAGCTAACAATATAAGCAATTATGGGAAATACACGATCATCAAAATGAAGGAAATTGAGGTACCAAAGCATCTAAGACAATTCATGTTGGAAGGAGCACAAGAGACTAAACTTGGTGACAAAAAAGGTGCAAAAAAACAATATCGTTATGGAAACCTGCACATACGGGAATATGACGACAAATACACTGTACACATGATGCTCCCGAAGTACTAATTGGCTTGGCTGGCGCAATTATTGGAGGTAGCAAAGTTGGCTCCTATCTTTACAATCAAAATAAAAATTCAAAACAATCATCAATATTTTCTGGTCTAGTTGCTTCCTTGATAACTGGCTATGTATCATACGGAGTAAGATCTTGGTACTTGCAAGAACAATTCACGTGTTCATCAAACTGATTCCGGTAATATTAGCTCTGAGAAAAGACCGTATTCTTTGGATCTCGCAGGAAGGAAAGGACATTGACGAAAAAAGATTTCGGAGAAACGCACAAAGAATTCTAAACACATGTATCTCTCTAGGTCCTGTCTTTATCAAGTTTGGACAGTGGCTTTCATCACGTGCAGACATCTTACCACAGCCATATCTAGAAGAATTATCTAAATTACAAGACAGCGTACCGGCTGTTCCATTTGAGAAAGTAAGACCAATAATTGAGGAAGACATTGGCAACATCGAGGAAAAGTTTGATGACCTAGATCAAAACTCATTGTCTGGCGCATCTCTCGGTCAAGTACATCTAGCATCAAAAAATGGCCAGAAAGTAATAGTTAAGGTAAAGCGACCAGGAATTGAAAAACAAGTAGAAAAAGATCTCAAAGTTTTGATGAAGATAATCCCTTTTGCAATGAAGTTTGTTGATCCAAACTTAAGATTCTCAATAATTCCTATAATGAAGCAGTTTGCTGATTCTATCCACGAGGAGATGGACTATTCCCAAGAGTCTGAAAATCTGAAAAAAATAAAAAAGAATATGGAGCCATACGACAATGTAATAATCCCAGAGGTACATGATGACTATTCAACAAAGAATGTACTTACGATGGAATACATTCCAGGAATTAAAATTACCAATATTGAGGAGCTTGACAAAAAGGGAATTGACAGGCAAAAACTAGTCATTGACGTGCACAAGGTCTTCTTTACAATGCTTTTGCGACATTCCATATTTCATGCAGATCCACATCCGGGCAATATCTCGGTCAAGGATGATGGAACACTAGTCCTATATGACTTTGGAATGATTGGAAGGCTAAACAATGAGACTAGGTTACGTCTAGTTCGACTATATCTTGCCCTTGTAGAAAAGAATCCCCCAAGGACTGTAAATGCAATGGATGAGCTCGGCATGTTAACGCCCGACTTTAACCGAGAAGTGATAGAACAGGGAATCAACATGTCCATAAAATCAATGTATGGAAAAAAGCCGGACGAGATGGAAGTCGAAGCACTGATGTCACTGGCAAACAAAACTATGTCAAAGTTTCCGTTTAAACTTCCGAAACATCTTGCACTGTATCTTAGAATGTCAACAATCATAGAGGGAATCTATCATACGCACAAGGTTGATTTCAAATTCATCAAAGTTCTAAGACAAATTTTAGAAGAGGAAAGTTTGATCAAAGATGCATACATCGAGGAGATTAAACATTCATTCAAAAGATTTGCCAAGACACTTGATGATACACTCACAATTGCACCTGAAATAAAAAAATTCATGGACGAGAACCGTGTTCTGCAGCAAAAAACTAAGCATAGTTCAAACATACTGCTGTCAGGAAGCATCTTGTCTGGAGCTGTATTTTTTGGATCTGCATTCCTATTTCAGTCAAATGAAACACTTGGAATAATTGGAATGATTGCGTCTGCAGCAATTATGGGAATATTTGCAGCGACTAGAAATCGTTAATCTAATGAGATTTCTTTTCCCTTCTTTGTAATTGGGATTTCAATTGTTAGCACACCATCAACATATTTTGCAGAATTCACTTTCTCCTCTCCTTCTTCAACAGTTATTGGCAATCTCATTTTCTTGTCAATTACGCGTGGGCGCTGCTTCATTATAGTTCTACCATTTTTGTTATCTTTTTTTTCTGCATTGATAGATAGGACATTACCATTCATTGAAACTTTGATGTCACTCTTGTCAAAGCCAGGGATATCTACTGTAACAATGAGATTGTTATTTTCTTCATGCAAGTCAATAGGTGGCAATACAAACTCAAAAAACTCTCTAGATTTGTCATCTATCTCCTTAAAAAATTCCTTAGCAACATGCTTAACTAATCCCATTTTGATCACTGATTTTTTTTATGTTATAAATTTTGATAGATATTTAATCCTGAGGCTGCCTTATTTAGTATTGATTATCGCAATTGAGGGCTTGGATCAAGCAGGAAAAAAAACACAAGCAGAAATGTTAGTCAAAGCACTGAGAAGATTAAAGATTAAAACCGCAACTTTTAGCTTTCCTGATTATTCAACTGTTATTGGCAAAGAAATCAAAAGCTATCTTTATGGAAAAAGAAAGTTCACACCAGAAATAATTCATTTCCTTTATGCAGCAAATAGACACGAAAAACTTGACGAGATAAAAAAAGCATCTTCAAAGAATTCTGTTTTAGTAATGAATAGGTACTATCACTCCAATCTTGTATACGGTATAGCCAATGGATTAAAGGAGAAATGGTTACAAAAACTAGAAGATGGTCTTCCAAGGGCAGATCTTGTTATTGTGTTGGATACTTCACAAAGTGATTCATTTTCACGTAAAAAATCAAAACGAGACAAATTTGAAAAAGACAAAAAATTCTCAAAAAAAATATCTCAGATATATCGTAGACTAGCAAAAAAACACAGATGGAAAATTGTATCATCTAATACAAAGAAGGAAACGCATAAGGAGATTATGAAAATTGTTTCTAGGAAAATAACATCATGAAAAAAAAGCATCTTGATATTATAGATCCAATTCATGATTTTGTTAGAGTTTATGGAAACGAGCTGAAAATTATAGACACACCAATTTTTCAGAGATTAAGGAGGATAAGACAACTTTCTGGTGCACACTTAATCTATCCTGGCGCGCAGCATACGCGATTTGAGCATTCTCTTGGAGTCATGCATATAGCATCGATGGCGGGTCATGCACTTAACGAAAAGGGAATAATTTCTTCTAATGACATTCAAGATTTACGTTTTGCCGGATTACTACATGACATAGGTCACGGTCCATTTTCGCATCTATTTGAGGAGCTTCTACAAAAGAAAAAACACTCACATGAAGACATAGGAAAAGAGATCATACTCAAGACAACTATTGGAGATTTGATTTCCAAAAGTGGGTTTGATAAGAGATTCATTACTAAACTCGCTTTCGGTGACTCAAAATTTCAGTTTATGAATGAAATAATATCTGGTGCGTTAAGCGCTGATATTATGGATTATTTGCTCAGGGATGGGTACTTTACTGGAGCAGAACATGCAAAGATTGACCATAACAGGCTTACAAACTCTCTGGATGTATACAAAAACAAACTAGCACTTGACAAATCAGCGTTAGTTAATTTTGAAACTATGCTAATTTCTCGTTATCAAATGTTCAAGGCTGTATACTTTCACAAAACTGTAAGGGCTGGTGAAGTAATGCTATTAGAGTCAATGGAGCTAGCAGAAGAGGAACTTAATCTCACTTCAATGGTTCTTGATGACTATTTGGAATTGTCTGACGATGTAATTCTTTCTAAACTGTTGAATCTACCCGAACATAACTCCAAACTCAAAACTGCAAAAAAAATTGCTATAGACTACCAAAATCGTAATTTATTCAAGTCAGTATTCGAGTTGGCTCTAACTAGCGGCACAATAGGAAAAAAACGTCTGAATGAAATTAGAGAAGAGATTTCAAAAAGATCCAAAGTGGACATTGATGAGATTTTTGTTGATAGTTCTAACACACCATCAATTCCATTATCTCCATCAAAAAAAGAATCCAAGTCCATAATTCTTCTAGAAGAGGATAATAATAGAACGAAAGCTAAGGAAATTCAGATTTCAAATATTCAGCTAGTTTCGGTAATGTCTGGATTTATGAAAATTTTAAGGGTTTATACCCCATCCAAAAATCGGAAAAAAGTTGAAATTGCAGCCAAATCAATTCTTGGTGATCTAAAATAATGAAAAAAAGATTTGTCATAAAACTATCTGGACGTGTGTTTAGTATGGATGGGCGGTGGGAAGATTGCACGATATTTTATCTCCCATGCTAGATCCTCAGGAGCTGACGAATCTACTTTAGATGAACTTGGCATTGAGATATCTCGATTAAATGCAAAGCTGCTAATTTACGCATTAAAGGACAAGGCATACCCTCATCCTCCAACAACTTTGGCTGAAGTCAAAAATGCAGTAGAAAGTGGTCTTATTGTAGTTGCAGGGGGACTACATCCTGGTCAAAGCACAAATGGGACTGCTGCATTAATTGCTGAAAAGATAAAGGCAGAAGAATTTCTAAACGCAACTGATGTTGACGGCATATATGATTCAGATCCCAACAAAAATAAAAAAGCGAAAAAATTTGCACGTATTGATATCAAGGATCTTCGTAACTTGTTAGTACGTGAGGATTCAATGGCTGGTGGATATGATCTAATGGATATAGTTGCACTAAAAGTGATAGAGAGATCAAAAATCCAAACAAAAATCATAGATGCAGAAATTAAGACCATTGAAAAGGCTTTGAATGGTAAGCATGTAGGAACTGAGATAATTCAGTGATTACTTTAATTCATTCTGTACAGTAGGGTATGTGTCAGCCCAAATTTTTATCTCCTTACCTGAAAATTCAGTAATATCCAATTCCAAAACCTTACTGAATATTTTTTGTGCATCTTCCTTCTCTAACGCTTTTGTTTGTGCCTTGGTAAATCCATCTGTGTCCACTAAAATTACAACAAAACCATCATCAGTTTTAATCACAGCAACAAATGATTCTTCTCCAACTGGAGCAAACTTTCCATCAATCTTCTTGGTAGTGAGAGTTAGCATGGCAAATCCAGATATGTCAAACAGAACCATCTGTGCCTTGTTTGCTCTCTGTTTTCCAATCTGAACTGCCTGAAAGTACTGCATAGTATACTAGACATGATAGCACTATATGCATTTTATCTCAACATTTAAGAAATATACACAAGAATCAAAAACCGATGAATTCTAAAATCGTTGTTGGAGGAGCGGCTGGTGTTCTTATTGCGATTATAGTTGTATTCACATTAACTGGTAATTCAATAATCAGTGATGTCGAGGGAGGATTTTTCGCACCGTCAAATCAGGGGCAAGAGGTACTGCCAATTGTTGTGGAATTATTTGATCTTTCCATATTAGAGGTAACTGACAAGCAGGCAACACTTGAGATAAAATTCAAGTTTACAAATCCAAACTTCAAATCTGTTATGCTTCAACACGTAAAGTACTCAATTTATCATGATGACGCCAGAATTGCTGTAGGCGAGTTGGGTTCACAGCCAGAAGGATTCCTTGCATCTCCAAATTATTACATTATAACTAATGAAAGGCCAGTTCCTATTGGTGAAAAACTCACTATCACCAATACTGGCAATACACCGGAAGTGTGGAGTGCACTAGAAAATAATGATCTAAATTGGAGAATTTCAGGCGAGGCCTTCTTCAATCTTAGTTCAATAACAGCAGGTCAGGAAAACATTCTAGAATTCAGCTTTTCTAAGCACGATTGACTTGGTATCATAAAATTTCAAAATTGTGATTATTTGTGAAAATATAAGAAAAATTACCAATAGTATATATGATGGACTTTAAGCATGTCACCAATGGCAGAAGCATCAATGGCAGCATTTGGAGCAGCAATTGGCGTGTTAATTGCTATGGCAGTAGTTGTATTCGGACTGCGTGGCAAGGGACATTCAAGAGCACCAGACGCATAAAAATATTGGAATTTTCCAACTTTTTCTTATTTTTCTACTTTTAGTATATGTTTTACATTTTTAAGGTATGTTCGAAATGATGTATCATGAGTGTTGGAGATAGAGACTATAAGCAGATAGTAAGAGATGCCATCGACGATCTTGGTGAGGATATCCAATTAAAGATTGACGCAAAGGATCCTAACACAATTTATCTTAACGAATCTACAAGATGTTTACGTCGTTCCTTCTATGACAGAACGGATCCGGTAGATACTGAACAGACACAATTCAACAAAGTACTGGGAGGATTGTTTCGAAAAATGAAATCTCATTCTACTATGGGTGAATATGATATGACTGGAGGTTTGACATTGAAGGGTCAGGTGGACATGATTAGGGAAGATGTTGTCTTAATCTTTAGGTCAATTCCTAGGTTTCCGGACAATCCAATTCCTGTGGATATTTTGTACGTGAATGCTTGTATGTGGATGTTTGATAAAATTGAAGGTGTTATTGTATATATCACACCAGATGGAAAAGAGGAATCATTTGTCACAAACAGAAATCAAAAGATGTTTGAAGAAGTGATTAGACGTGCTAAAGTACTTCATGATCTTCTTGCTAGAAAAAAAGATGATCCGAAAGCAAAACCACCAATAGTAGAACCATCACTAGATTGTCTAGATTGCCAATATTACGAGCGATGTTATATCAGAAAGAAACAAGGAAAACAAATAACCATATCATCACTATTTGGTAAATTTGGTAAGGAAGACACTGTTTAATCGATTACGTGAATTTTGCAAAGAAGCTTAGAACATCAGTTTGTCTAGTTTTTGGTAATGTCATAAAACCATTCAACAATTCATTTTGAATTGTAAACGAATTTTTAGATATTTTCTGAAACTCTAAAACACTAAACGGTAGAAGATTTTTCAATTTTCCTTCACAAAACGCCTTAACGTAAATCTCAAACATAGAGTATGTGAATTTTGGTGAAATTTTTGCTAATGTCGTAATAACATCTGCAAATTGTTTTTCTTTTATTTCAGATTTTGACAAAAATTTGCTCAAAATAGAATTCTTATTGTCAGATTCCTCAATTGCTAGGGCTACTAGGAGTCCCTTTTGTGTAAGTTGATAATGTGGTATTCCCTTTTCCTGTAAGGCCTTAGGTCCACGCTTTAGTGGCAAGCGTCCCGCTTCACTAACTATTTCTAAAGGAATGAGAACCTCATCCAAATCACGAAAAACTCCAGAATAGATATTCTTCCAAAGGAGATTATTTTTTTCTGCTATATCTTGAGCAATAGCTGTACGTGTCATTAATGTAGAACTTTCCTCCCTAGCCAGGTGGCATATGATGTGTCTCTGCCTCTTGGCTTCACCGGTAAGCTCTTGCTGTTTTGTTTTGAATGTTTCAAATATTGAGAGTTTTGGTGTTATGCTTTTCAATGGAAATCACCAATTATAGCATATTTCATGCCTAAATATACGTATCATAATATTATAATATTATGTTAGTATCATTGTATGTATATATTCAGTTATTGACTTCATTTGTGAATAATCCAACTTTAGGTTTATATCTAGATCAAATTTGCGGTCAGTTTAGATGAACTCTAAAAACCATAAGTATGCTCTATTACTTATGGCCGCAGTCGCTATAACCGCGACAGGAGCAATGGCTCAGGCATATGCCCAACAAGTTACCGATGGTATGGATGGGTATGTTGTCGGAGACCCTGACGGTGGCGCCGGAATTTACACTGGTAATCCCAACGAATGTTGGCATGACACAGATGATGACGGCGTTCCAGACATGTATTGTCTGATTGATACAGGTGATACTGCTTGGATGTTAACAGCATCATCCTTAGTCTTGTTCATGACACCTGGTGTCGCCTTCTTATACGGAGGACTTGCAAGATCAAAGAACGCTGTCAACACAATTGGTATGACATTCATTGTCATGGGCCTAATGTCAGTACAATGGGTACTGTGGGGATATTCCCTAGCATTCGGTGGCATTGACAATGATGCAAACTATTTCATGGGTAACCTAGATTACATGGGTTTCAATCAAGTCTCAGCTTGGGCACCATTAGGTGAACCAGGTTCTTGTGAAGGCACTTGGTCTGATTATTACCAAATGCAGCAAATGAAAGGCGATGGACACTACTGTAGTCAAGGATGGCCTGGAACAGTTCCACATCAATTGTTTGCAATGTTCCAAGCAACATTCGCTATTATCACACCAGCACTCATTGTCGGTGGCTTAGTTGACCGAATGAAGTTCAGTGCTCTGGTAATCTTTGTTCTCTTATGGGGAACCTTCGTTTACGATCCAATTGCACATTGGGTCTGGGGAGGCGGATACATAGGAAACATGGACTTTGATCCAGACCTGTCACCTTCGTATGGTCTTGACTTTGCAGGCGGTACTGTAGTTCACATATCTTCAGGATTCGCAGCTCTAGCTGGAGCTCTAGTTCTTGGTAGACGACTTGGATATGGTAAAGTTCCAATGGAACCACACAATATCCCAATGGTTGTACTAGGAGCTTCAATACTCTGGTTCGGCTGGTTCGGATTCAACGCAGGAAGCGAAGTTTTGTCAGACGGAATTACTGTCAGCGCTTGGACTGTAACTAACACAGCAACTGGTATGGCTTCAGTAACTTGGTTACTGATGTCATGGGGACATACTGGACGACCTAGTATCGCAGGTGCTGCAACTGGTGCAGTAGCAGGACTGGTAGCAATTACTCCAGCATCTGGTTGGGTTGGCCCTATGGCTGCAATCATAATCGGAGTTGCTGCAGGAACTGTTTGTTACGGCGCTGTTGCGTTCAAAAACTCACGCAAATGGGATGACGCCCTCGATGTATGGGGAGTACACGGAATAGGCGGTTTCACGGGTGCAGTTTTGACAGGAACATTAGCAAGTCCACACGTTTGGGATACCGGCGACGGTATTGGCGCATGGACTGGTACACCAGAAGGATATGAGCAACAAGCTATCAACATAGCAGGCGCATGTCTTTCAGTTGCATATGCATTTGGTGTAACAATTGCTATACTGAAGATTATGGACGCAATCTGGCCAGGTGGAATTCGAGTTACTCCAAAAGAGGAGGAAGTCGGACTCGACATTGCCCAGAACGGTGAACGAGCATACATAAACGAGTAAGAAAAAACTCATCTTTTTTTTCTTTTTTTATTTTAATATCCTAGACAAATTCATTTACTGTCAACATTATACAGATCTGTGTTCATCTCCACAACCGAATTAGAGAAAGTCATTGATGATTCTAATCTAATCTTGATTGATGCTAGATCCTTCCAAGAATATTCCAAGGGTCATATTACAAACGCAGTAAGCTTGGATCTTTTCTCCTTTCATTGGATTGATACAAGCCAGGATGGAATATCCTCATTTAATCAACAATTCGGAAAAATTTTTTCACGCATAGGTGTCTCGGAAGGAAAGCAAGTTGTTTTCTATGACAATATGTCTGGGATGCTTGCTGCCAGAGGAGTTTGGTTACTTGAGTACTTTTCACACCAAGATGTATCAATGCTAGATGGTGGTTTCACAAAATGGAAGAATGAAGAACGTATGTGGGATACAATTCCAACTGCTAACAAACCAACCAATTTTACTATAAAGCCAAATCCGAAGATTTTGGCAGATTTTCAATATGTATTGGATAACCTTGATAAGATTACAATTTTGGATGCACGTTCAAAGGAAGAATTTAATGGAAAACTTGTAAGGGCAGCAAGGGGAGGTCACATACCAAACTCAATCAACATAGACTATACTGAAAATATCGCTAATGATGGAACTCTAAAAAACAATGAGGAGCTTTCTAAATTATATAAAATCCCAAAAGATAGTGAAATTGTGACTTACTGTCAGGGTGCATACAGAGCAGCAAATACATTTCTAGCCTTAAGGAAAATCGGATTCACAAACGTCAAAGTATATCTTGGATCTTGGGGCGAATGGGGAAATAAACCAGAACTTCCTATCGAATAAAAAATTCTGATCGGAATTTTCATGATATAGTTAATATAACGTTAGGAGGGCAGCGAGATCAGATGGCTCATAACAGGAAAAAATTTTCCTATCTCGCTATTGTTGCGGGAGCTGTCATGTTAGTTATGACGTTTGTTTCACCTCCAGCATTTGCTGCTACGGGTGATGATTCAGGATTATCAAAGCCTATTTTGGCACTTGCTGCTGCAATTGCGATAGCAGGAGGGTTAATCGGTACTGGTAGTGCACAACAGGGAATTGGTGCGGCTGGTATGGGAATTATAGCAGAAAAGCCAGAAAAGTTTGGTCAAGTTCTATTCTTCTTTGTAATTCCAGAAACGCTGTGGATTATTGGTTTCGTTCTAGGAATTATTCTGTTATTGGATATACTCTAGGGCGAAGCACCTTGAGCATAGACCAATTCGTTTCCGAGATACAAAATCGAAAAAAAAACGATCTTGCTGAGCTAGACAAAAAACTTAGCGACAAAAAATCAGAAACTGACACCAAGAAGAATTCTATGGTAAAAGAGCTCAAGGAGAACTATGCCAACGAAGCAAAAACAAAGGCGGAAAGAGAAGGGGCAAGAATCATTGAGGCTGGGAAACTGGAAGCAAAGAAAATTCTGTTCGATGCAATCAATAAAAACCTGGACTCTACGTTTGATGTTATCAAAAAAGAATTAGAGGGTTATTCAAAAAAATCAGAATATCAACAGGTTTTACAAAAATTGGTTGACTACTCGAAGAAAGTACTTGCTAAGGAGATAGTTGTTCGTTGCCGTGAAGAAGACAAATCATTTTTCAAAGACGGTGTACAAGTTGGCTCTACGATTCAGACCCTTGGTGGTTTTATTGCTGAAAATAAAGAAGGTACAAAAGAACTTGATTTGACTTTTGAAGAATTACTTCGCAATAGTGAAGACGAGATAAAAAACTCAATTCTGGAGAAGATACTATAATGGGTGCATCTCAATACGCATCATCATTTGGAAGGCTTCAATCAATTGCAATAAATTTTCTTTCAGAGGATACACTACAAAATCTTCTCAAGGCGAATAGCGTTACCGATATAGTCAAACAATTAGAATCAACTTGGTATGGTGAAGAGATTAAAAAATCTGCGTCAGTGTACAAAGACGCTGAACTCTTAGAAGTGGCTCTTAACCGCCAACTTGTTGAAACGAACAGAGTTATTTCCGAGGCAACACCATTCGCAGGAAAAAACGCAGTTAGAACATATCTTTCAAAATGGGATCTTTACAATATAGAATTAATTCTGTCTTCAAAGGCGATGGGAAGAGAAATCACGGAGACTGAATCATTGTTGGTTTCTAGTAGAAATGTTCCAGCAGGAATTGCTGCTGGAAACATACCACATGATGAGATAAAGCTTATTCTTGCAGAAACTGGTGTTGACGGTGTAGTAAACAAACTCACAAAATATGGTTATGGTGTAGTCTTGATGAAACATTTGGACGAATTCCAAAAGACTGGTGACATGGGACCAATGATGTCTGCATTGCATGAAGAATATTATCAAAAAATGCTTGAATCACTCAAATTCTTCCAAGGAGATGAGGGAGCGATTAGAGAATTGATTCGTGCTGAAATAGATAAGAAAAACATTCTAAATCTTTTGAAAGCAAAAGATTCAAACTTAGAAAAGGATATCGTGTCTAAACATCTTATTGAGAATGGACGAATTTCCACAAAAGAATTACTTGATAGTTATGAGGTTAAGGATGTTACAGAACTTATTGGAAGATTTGATTCTTACTTTAAACTAACTGATGCCATTGAACAATACAAAACCTCAAAGAGTTTGATTGATTTTGAGGTTGGCATTACCAAGATCATCTTTGAGAACAATGTGAAAAAATTGAGAAATATTGCATTGTCTATGGGAAATATTTTCTATTTTATATTTAGAGCAGAGATCGAACATGAAAACCTGAAAAGGATTACATATGGTAAGCGATACGATCTTTCAACTGATAAAATTAAGGAGATGTTATTGATTTGAGCGAACAGATTACAAAACCAAAAATTGACGCAAGCGGAAGACTCGCTGTTGTAGGAGATCGTGAGCTTGTAATAGGCTATCGTCTGATTGGAATTGATGATACATTTATTGTCAGTGATGAAGAGGATGCAAGTAAAAAAATTCAGGAATTATACTCATCTGGTGAATTTGGTTTGATTATTGCAAGTAATTCAATGCAGGCTAAGCTATCATCAAAATTTTTAGCTGAGATTAAAGAATCAATCGAGCCATTGGTATTGTTCATGCCTTCACAACAAGAAACAACTGAAGAGAACGAAGAATCAATTGCTGCATTGGCAAAACGAGTTCTGGGAATTAGTATAGAGGTTAATTGAGATGGTAGAAAGATCTAGAAGGCGCGCAAATGTTTGACGTTGTACGTATTGGAGAGATGGGTCTTGTTGGTGAAATCATTCGTCTAGAAGGAAATTCAGCACAAATTCAAGTTTACGAAGATACAACTGGTCTCAAACCAGGAGAGAAAGTAGTTAATACAAAAAGACCACTCTCCATGCAGCTTGGACCAGGACTCTTAAAATCAATTTATGATGGAATTCAAAGACCTTTGGATGTTCTAGCTGCAGATAGTGGAGACTTTATCAGTAGAGGAAAAATCGTTCCTGCACTTGATCAAAAGAAAAAGTGGGATTTTGTTCCAATAAAGAAAAATGGAGATCAAGTTTCTCCTGGTGAGATAATTGCTGAAGTTCAAGAAACTCCACTAATCAAACACAAAATTATGGTTCCATACAATGTTTCTGGCGAACTCATAGACATTTCTGAAGGACAGTTTACTGTAAATGATAAAGTTGCTGCAGTAAAAAATGGCAAAGC
>LULM01000594.1_pt1 | contig 13969 bp, 16 predicted proteins | sample 728151 | NCBI WGS metagenome assembly LULM01 (sample SAMN03860289, study PRJNA289734) | marine metagenome | biome: seawater column; feature: ocean; material: water; isolation source: Red Sea water column Station 149 - depth 200m | place: Saudi Arabia: Red Sea | collected 2011-10-15 | depth 200 m
CACGAAGGCCGTGCCCGCCAGGACCGCGAGGACCGCCACCAGGGCGGTCGTCCGGACGCTGCGCGTGCGTGAGGTCACGCGCCGGAGACTACCGCTCCCGCCACCTCAGCACGCTGTACACGAGCAGACCCCACGCCGCGAAGGCCGACGCGACCAGCCCGAGACCCGTGGCCCAGCCCGCCGCGGGCAGCTGGGGCCCGAAGCCGACGCCCAGCACCTCGAACTCCGGGATCGTCGGGCTCACCCACCACACGACACCGAGCACGGCGAGCCAGACGCCGCCGAGCGCGCTCAGGACGATGCGCGGCCAGGTGGCCACGCCGAACCGGGCCGCCTCCACCGCCTTCTCGCGCAAGGGGTCCAGCACCCGCCGCGCCCACGCGTGCTGCCGTGCCAGGATCGTGATGCCCGCGAGGATGATGAGCAGACCAGGACCCGGCAACGGCCAGAGGATGATGCCGATGACGACGACCGCCCAGCCGAGCACCTCCGTGACGACCCTCTCCACCACGCCCTGATCGCGGGCCCGACCTTCCATGCGCTCAGGATGCCGCACGGCCCCAGCCGCGGCACCCGACGCCCACCGATCCCCGACGCCGACGGCGTCGAACCACCCTCGCGGACCCCGGCTGGCGGGGCCGACCCGACCGGACCAGGATTGACCCCATGAACAAGGCTGCTGCGCTGCACTCCCTCGCCGAGGACGCCCTCGGCATGACCCTCCCCGTCCGACTGCGGCTGTGGGACGGCAGCGAGGCCGGCCCCGAGGACGCACCCGTCCTGGTGCTGCGCGACAAGCGCGCGGTCCGCCACGTGCTGTACTCCCCCGGCGAGCTGGGCGTCGCCCGCGCGTACGTGCAGGGCGACCTCGACATCGAGGGCGACCTCGCCGACGGCCTGCGGACCATGTGGGAGGCCGTCCGCGACGCCCGCGCCGCCGACGCGAACGCCGCACGCCCGCGCATCAAGGCCCGGCACGCGCTGCGCGGCGCCTGGCTGGCCGTGCGGCTCGGCGCGATCGGTCGACGTCCGAAGGCACCCGCCGCCGAGTCGAACCTGACGGGCGAGCTGCACAGCCGCGAGCGCGACCGCGCCGCCATCAGCCACCACTACGACCTCTCCAACGACTTCTACGAGCTCGTCCTCGACCCGCAGATGGCCTACTCGAGCGGCTTCCACGCCGACCCGACCTGGTCGCTGGAGCAGGCGCAGACCGCCAAGCTCGACCTCGTGTGCCGCAAGCTCGGCCTCCGCCCCGGCATGCGGATGCTCGACATCGGCTCGGGCTGGGGCTCGCTCAGCCTGCACGCCGCCGAGCACTACGGCGTCCACGTCACCGGCGTCACCCTGTCGCACGAGCAGCGCGACTTCGTCATGAAGCGCGCCGCAGAGCGCGGGCTGCAGGGTCGCGTCGAGGTGAGCCTGCGCCACTTCCGCGACCTCGCGGGGGCGGGCGTGGCCGACGGCACCATCGACGCGATCGCCTCGATCGAGATGGGCGAGCACGTCGGCGACGAGGAGTACGTCGTGTTCACCGAGTCGATCCACCGCTACCTGCGTCCCGGCGGCCGCGTGCTGATCCAGCAGATGTCGCGCAGCAACGACCAGGTCGGCGACCGTCCCGGCGGCGGCCCGTTCATCGAGACCTACATCGCCCCCGACATGCACATGAAGCCGATCGCCAAGACCATCGGCCTGATCGCCGGGGCCGGCCTGGAGATCCGCGACGTGCAGGCGATGCGCGAGCACTACCCGATGACGGTCGCCGGCTGGGCCCGCAACCTCGAGGAGAACTGGGGCACCGCGGTCGCGCTCGTCGGCGAGGAGACCGCCCGCGTGTGGCGTCTCTACCTGGCGGGCGGGTCGCTCGCGTTCGAGGAGAACCGCATGGGTGTCGACCAGATCCTCGCCGTCAAGCCGTCGCCGGCCGGACGCTCCGACATGCCGCTGACCCCGCTGGAGTGGCTCGCATGATCGCCAACGACGGCTCGCACAGCCTGCTCACGCTCGCGATCGGGTTGGCGACCGTCGTCGTCTTCATGGGCGCCTGCATGGCCATCTCCGTGCGCGTGCAGAAGCTCACCGTCGTCGACACCGCCTGGCCCCTCGGGTTCGTGCTCGTCGCCGTCGTGTCCGTCTTCGTGACGAACGCCGGCGACGGCATGCCCGCGCCGCAGCTCCTCCTGCTGGTCCTCGTGACGCTGTGGGGCCTGCGCCTCGCCGCGCACCTGTACCACCGCAACAGCGGCAAGGACGAGGACCCGCGCTACGCCGAGCTGGCCGAGGCCGACGGCCGCTCGTTCGCGCAGGTCGCGCTCACCCGGGTGTTCCTGCCGCAGGGCATCGCGATGTTCCTCGTCGCCACCCCGGTCATGGTCGGCATGAACAACCTCGGCGTCGTCGGCTGGCTCGGGTGGCTCGGCGTCGTCGTGTGGGCGGTCGGCCTGTTCTTCGAGGCCGTCGGCGACTGGCAGCTCGCCCAGTTCAAGAAGGACCCCGACAACAAGGGGAAGATCATGGACCAGGGCCTGTGGCGCTACACCCGGCACCCGAACTACTTCGGTGACGCCTGCGTGTGGGCCGGCATCTGGCTGGTCGCCGCGTCGTCGTGGGCCGGTGTCGCCACCGTCGTCAGCCCGATCGCCATGACGATCTTCCTCACCAAGGTCACCGGGGCCGCGAACAACGAGAAGGGCATGCGCAAGAGCAAGCCCGGCTACGACGACTACGTGCGTCGCACGAGCGGCTTCATCCCCCTGCCCCCGAAGAAGGCCTGAGCATGGCGCCGGTGCTCGTCACCGGGGTCACCGGCTTCGTCGGCGCCCACCTGGCCGCGCGACTCGTCGAGCTCGGCCGCGAGGTGCGCGTGCTCGTGCGCGACCCGGCCCGGCTGCCCGACGCCGGGTGGGTCGAGCACGTCGAGGTCGTGCGCGGCGACGCGACCGACGCGGCGTCGCTGGAGCGGGCGCTCGACGGCGTGGCCGTGGCCCACTACCTCCTGCACGCGATGTCCGACGGCGACGACTACGCGGCCGCCGACCGCGAGATGGCGCAGACGTTCGCCGCCGCGGCCGAGCGGGCCGGCGTGCGTCGCATCGTCTACCTGGGCGGCCTGCGCCCGCCGGCCGGCAGCGAGCCGACCGAGCACCTCGCGTCGCGCGACGAGGTCGCGCAGATCCTCCTCGCCGGCGCGGTGCCCGCCGTCGTCCTGCGCGCGGGCATGGTCATCGGACGCGGGTCGGCGTCGTTCGACCTCATGGAGGTCGCGACCCGGCTGCTGCCCGTGGTGGTCGGGCCGACGTGGCTGCGCCGGCACATGCAGCCGGTCGCGCTCGACGACCTGCTGCACTACCTCGTCGCCGTCACCGACCTCGACGACGACGTGAACCGAGGCTTCGACGTGGGTGGTCCCGACGTCATGAGCTACCGGGAGCTGCTGGAGGCGCACGCGCACGCGTCGGGCCGTCGTCGTCCTCCGACGCTGCTGTTCCCCGTGCTGCTGCCGCACACGTTCAGCCTGGTCGTCGGCACGCTCGCGCCCGGGTCGAGCTCGCTGAACGCGGCCCTCGTGCACAGCCTCAGCCTCGACATGGTGTGCACCGAGCGCGACCTCGAGACGCTCGTGGGCCCGCCCGAGGGCGGCCCGACCGGTGTCGAGGAGGCCTTGCGGCGCGCGAACGCCTGAGCGTCGCGTCGTCGTAGGGCTTGACCGTGCGGGCCAGGCCCGGGGCGGCTACTCGCTGACGAAGATGTGCACCGCGGCGTCGGCGTCGACCTCGGCGGTCTCGCCCTGGCGGGCGACGACGACGCCGTCGTGACCGCGCGAGACGAGGACGTCGTTGCCGGGCAGCGCGCCGACCCGGCGCAGCACCGACATGACCTCGGTGTCCTTCTGCAGCTCCTCGGCGATGCGACGCACGATCCGGCGGACCGGCTCGTCGCCACCGCGGACCGCACGGGTGAGCGGCTCCACGCCGTGCAGGAACAGGGAGGGGTCGACGGTCTCGCCGAGCTCGTCCAGGCCCGGGATTGGGTTGCCGTACGGCGACTCCGTGGGGTGCTCGAGCAGCTCGACCAGGCGGCGCTCGACCTGCTCGGACATGACGTGCTCCCAGCGGCACGCCTCCTCGTGCACGAACTCGATCTCCAGACCGATGATGTCGGTGAGCAGACGCTCCGCGAGGCGGTGCTTGCGCATGACGCGGGTGGCGAGGGCGCGGCCCTTGTCGGACAGCTCGAGGTGACGGTCGCCCTCGACGGTGAGCAGGCCGTCGCGCTCCATGCGGGCGACGGTCTGGCTGACCGTCGGGCCGCTCTGGTGCAGACGCTCGGCGATGCGCGCGCGCAGGGGGACGATGCCCTCCTCCTCCAGCTCGAAGACGGTGCGCAGGTACATCTCGGTGGTGTCGATCAGCTCGCTCACGCGCCCATTGTTCCATGGCGTGCAGACAGCCCGTGCACGCGTGAGGATGAGAACCGTGTCGACCTCCGTGATCTGCTTCCGCTCCGACTTCCGGCTGAACGACAACCCCGCGCTCCGCGAGGCGATCGAGGCGGGCCCGGACGGGGTCGTGCCGATGTTCGTGCTCGACGACCACTACTGGGGACCGAACGGTCGGACCCGCCTGGCCTACCTCATGGCGCTCCTGCGCGACCTCGACGAGCGCGTCGGCGGGCTCACGGTCGTGCACGGCAAGCCGTGGGAGGCGGTGCCCCGCGTCGCCCGGGCGGTCGGGGCGACGAGCGTGCACGTGGCCGCCGACTACGGCCCGTACGAGAAGGACCGTGACGACCGGGTCGAGAAGGCGCTCGCCGACGACGACGTCGCCCTCGTGCGCACGGGCTCGTCGTACGCCGTCGCGCCGGGGCGGGTCACGAAGGACGACGGCAGCCCGTACCGCGTCTTCACGCCGTTCTACCGCGCCTGGCGGCAGCACGGGTGGCGCGCGCCCGCTCCCGGCGTGCGGTCGGTGCCGTGGATCCGCGCCGACGTGCGCACCAAGCAGATCCCCGACGTCGACCCGCCCGACGGCGTCGCGCTCCCGCCGCTGGGCGAGGACGCCGCCCGGCGTCGCTGGCGCGAGTACCTCGACCAGGTCGACGAGTACGACGACCTGCGCGACCTGCCCGGGCGCGACGCGACGTCGCGCATGTCGGTGCACCTGAAGTGGGGGACGATCCACCCGCGCACGATGCTCGCCGACCTCGCCGAGCGAGGCAGCAAGGGGGCGGAGGCGTATGCGCGCGAGCTCGCGTTCCGCGAGTTCTACGCCGACGTCGTGCACCACCGACCCGACACGCTCGCCGGCTACTACGACAAGCGGTTCGAGGCGATGGACTACGACGAGCCGGGCGAGGACCTGCAGGCGTGGAAGGACGGACGCACCGGGTTCCCGATCGTCGACGCCGGCATGCGCCAGCTGCTCGCCGAGGGCTGGATGCACAACCGGGTGCGCATGATCGTCGCCAGCTTCCTCGTGAAGGACCTGCACCTGGAGTGGACCGTGGGCGCCGACCACTTCCTCGACCTGCTCGTCGACGCCGACCCGCCGTCGAACCAGCACGGCTGGCAGTGGGTCGCGGGCTGCGGCACCGACGCGTCGCCGTACTTCCGCATCTTCAACCCGACGTCGCAGGGCAAGAAGTTCGATCCCGACGGGACCTACGTCCGACGCTGGGTGCCGGAGCTGCAAGACGTGCCAAGAAAGTTCGTCCACGAGCCGTGGAGGCTGGACGAGCCGCCGGCCGACTACCCCGCCCCCATCGTCGACCACGCCGAGGAGCGCCAGGAGTCGCTGCGTCGGTACGAGGCGCTCCGGTCCTGATCCGTCGCGGACGGTCCGCGCCTGGTTACGGTGGATCAGTGACCACGATCCCCCGCAGGTTCAACGGCCCCGAGCACTCCGGCAACGGAGGGTGGGTCAGCGGGCTGCTCGCCCACGAGCAGACCCAGCGGCACGGCGACGAGGTCGTGACGGCCACGCTGCGCCAGCCCCCGCCGCTCGAGGTGCCGCTCACGTGGGAGGAGCACCCCGACGAGGTCCGGCTCGTGACGGCGGGCGGGGCGCTGATCGGGCAGGCGTCGGCCGGTGCGTTCGAGCACGACCCCCTGCCCGCGCCGTCGGCCGAGGAGGCCGAGGCCGGCGTGGCGTCCTACCCCGGCTTCACGCTGCACCCGTTCGACCGGTGCTTCACCTGCGGCACGGCCCGGGAGGCCGGCGACGGCCTGCGGCTGTTCACCGGACCGGTGGGCGACGGCCGGCGCACCGCAGGCACCTGGACGCCCGACCCGGGCGTGGCCGGCGACGACGGGCTGCTCGACGTGCCGACCACCTGGGCGGCGCTGGACTGCCCGGGCGGCTGGGCCGCCGACTTCACCGCTCAGGCGATGGTGCTCGGCCGCATGACGGCGCACGTGCTGCGCCGTCCGGCCGCGGGCGAGCCGCTGGTCGCGTCCGGTCTGCTGCGCGAGCGCGACGGTCGCAAGTTCCGCACCGCCACCGCCCTGCACACCACCGACGGCGAGCTGCTCGGTCGCGCCGAGCAGGTGTGGATCGAGATCGACCTCGCCCGCTTCTCCTGAGAGCAGCTCTCCCACCGCACAGAACTCCGACCGCAACGGTCGCGTCCGCACGTTGTCAGCGGGATCTGCGACGCTGACCGGATGACCGTAGGTGCGAGTGCACATGTCTTGTTCCCCGACATGGCAAGGCCCGACTACGAGCTCGGGTCGAAGGTCGCCGCCGCGCTCGCAGTCGGGTCCTCCTGGAAGCACAGGAAGGTTGAAAGCCTGCGCCTGCTCGAAGGAGAGCTCGGGCGGCGGCGGGTCTCGCTGGACTTCACGCCCTACGGAGATGCAACCGTCGGAGGCGACGCCGAGCAGCCGACGTGGCGCATCGTGCCCTTGACGATGCTGGAGAAGCGACCGCTCAGAGATTTCGACCTGCAGGACCAGGACGGACGTCCGTTGACTGTTCTGGGGCGCACCGACGACGGCTTCGTAGCCTGGTCGGTCCTCGCAGAACGCTTCAGGGTCGACCTCGGCCATGATCTGGGACCTGACATCCTCCAGGCTCTGTACGACGTGGTTCACAGCCCCGCTGCGGAAGCAGCCAAGATTGCGGACGACCTCGTCGACGGCACGGTTCAAGGTGCCAGCGTGCTCGAGGCCGAGCGTCTGGACCGGGACACGAGTACCTCTGCAGTTGGACGTCGGCGGCGCCTCGGACGCGGCGTCGTACCACTTGGAGGTCCATGCGGTACCGGGGATGCTGATCTCTCACATGTCACTACCGATGGGAGCGGGCCACTCACCGTTCCGTGAAGACGATCAGGTCGGGTTGATAGGACACACAGTCGAGTCCTACGACGTCTCGCCACAGGAGAAGGCAGTCTTGAGCCTCATGGTTCCCCGCGGGGGAATGAGGTCAGTTGCTCTCTTCACCACTGCTTTCACGACCGTGGTCTTCGCTCTCGAACGACTGCTGCCCGGCGCGCACGAGGCTCTCCTGACCAGTAGCGACGGCGCTGGTGCCGTGCTCCTCATCATTCCTGCGGCGTACTCGCTGGCGCTCTCACGACCGAGCGAGAACGCCGTGCTCTCGCACCTGTGGTGGCCGTTGCGCTTGTTGACGGTCGTCTGCATCGTTCTCCTGCTCGCCGGGGCGGCAAGCCTCGTAGGAGTCCTGCACTCGCCCTTCACAGACGTGCTGTGGTGGAGCGGTTCTGCCGTTGCTGCCACGTCCCTGGCGATCCAGTGCTGGGCCTGGCTTGTGTCGGAGGCTCGGGGTACACCATGGTGAGAGCGCGATACGCTGGCGACGGAGGAACCTGACATGGCCCGGAAGATCAAGACCACTGAGCGTGCGATGGGAACGATTCGCTCCATCGAGGGAACACGTCGTTCCTCGTCGTCTGCAACCCGGTCCGTCGTCTCGGGCCGGTACGTCAAGCCCAGTAGCTCCAGCCCCAAGCCCACCTGACGGAACCTCCGCTCCGCTGTTCAGGGGGTGGGGTTGCGCGCGTCGTAGGCGCGGAAGCCTCGCGACCGCAGCCCGAACCACGCCGTCGCGGCCACGCAGAGCGCTCCGCCGACGGTCATCGCCCACGCCTCGCCGGCCAGACCGGCGAGCGAGCCCATCACGAAGTCGCCGAGTCGCGGCCCACCGGCGACGACGACGATGAACACCCCCTGCATCCGACCGCGCATCTCGTCGGGGGCGGCGGTCTGCAGGATGGTCGACCGGTACGCCGCGCTGACCATGTCGGCCGCACCGGAGCAGGCCAGCATCAGCACGCACAGCCACAGCAGCGAGGCGCCGGAGAACACCGAGACGCCGGCCAGGGCCACGACCGTGCCGTACACGCACACCGCCGCGACGACGGCCACGCCGTGGCGATGGACCCGGCTGACCCAGCCGGAGACGAGGAACGCGGCCACGGCACCGATCCCAGGCGCCGCCTGCAGCAGCCCCAAGGTCTCCGGCCCCGTGGCGAACACGGTGACGGCGAGCGCCGGGAACAGCGCCCTCGGCTGCGCCAGCACCATGGCGAACAGGTCGACGACGAACGTCATGCGCACGTTCGGCGCGGTGCCGAGGAAGCGCAGCCCCTCGACCACCGACCGCAGGCCGGGCGAGCCCTGCTGCGACGTCGGGGGCATGGCCGGGAGCCGCGACAACGAGTACAGCGCGGCGACGAACAGCACGACGTCGACCACGTAGGCGGCGTCGACGCCCTTCCACGCGATGAGGACGCCGCCGAGCAGCGGGCCGGCCGTGAAGGAGAGGTTCGTGGCCGCCATGCCCAGCGCGTTCGCCGCCGGCAGCAGCTCGGCCGGGAGCAGTCGCGGCAGCATCGCCGAGCGGGCGGGCTGGTTCACCGCGAACAGCGCCGACTGCACGGCCACCAGCCCGTAGAGGAATCCCACGGAGTCGATGCCGGCGAGGCTGTGCGCCACCAGCGCCATCGAGCACAGCCACAGCCCGAGCGCCGAGAACAGCGCCACCCGGCGTCGGTCGAAGGCGTCGGAGAGCGCGCCGCCGTAGAGACCGCCGAGCACCAGGGGCAGCAGCCCGGCGAGCCCGATCAGACCGACGGAGAACGACGAGCGGGTGAGCGAGTAGACCTCGAAGGCGATCGCGACGATCGTCATCTGCTGGCCGAAGGCCGACACGGTCTGGCCGATCCAGAGCCGTCGGTACGCCGGGGAGGCCCGCAGCGGGCGCACGTCGGTCAGCACCCCGGACAGTCGACTCACGCAACGATCCTGACGCATGCCCCGGACCTGCCGGTTGGCAGGATGCCCTCATGGCCCGCGCACCGATGTCGACGCAGAAGGTGCAGCAGTGGATCATCAGCCTGCTGGTGCTCGCCGTCTCGTGCTTCCCGCTCGGTGCCCTCACCGCCGCGGTCGCAATGCTCGCCGACGAGCGGCACGACGCGGCGCTGGTGCTCGTCGGCGTGATGGCGGCCCTCGGCATGGCCGCGGTGTCCGCCGGGCGCCTCGTCCACCGCCTCTCCCCCGTGTCGCCGTGGACCCTGCTCGGCCTGCTGCCCGCCCTCGCCGCGGCGGCGCTCTACCTCTGACGGCTGTGCGTCGTCCCGATCACTACGGCTGGAGCCGCACGCGTTCCCATCCCCCCACGTCGCGGCGGTACAGCAGCCGGTCGTGCACGCGGTTGCGTCGACCGTGCCAGAACTCGATGGTCTCCGGAACCAGGAGGTAGCCGCCCCAGGTCGACGGTCGCGGCACCTCGCCGTCGCCCGCCGCGTCCTCCGCGGCCCGGACCTGGGCCTCGAGGGCACGCCGGTCGGTGACGGGTCGGGACTGGTGGGACCCGACGGCGCCGACCTGGGCGCCGTGCGGTCGGCTCGCGAAGTAGGCGTCGCTCTCGGCCGCCGGCAGACGCTGCACGGACCCCTCCAACCGCACCTGGCGCTGCACGGGGTGCCACAGCAAGGTGGCGGCCGCCCGCGGGTTCGCCTCGAGCTCGCTGCCCTTGCGCGACGTGTAGTGCGTGAAGAACGTGACGCCGCGCTCGTCCAGGCCCTTCATGAGGACGATCCGCACCGACGGGCGACCGTCGAGGGTGGCGGTGCCGAGCGCCATCGCGTTCGGCTCCGGCACGCCCGCGTCGACGGCGTCCCGCAGCCACCGGGTCAGCAGGTCGAACGGGTCGTCGCCCGCCTGCGCCTCGTCGAGCCCGCCCTCCTCGTACTCGCTGCGCATCGCCGCCAGACGGTCGTGGTCGATCGGACGCTCCATGCGGCTCACGCTAGCGCCGCCCGGACCAGCCAGCAGGACTCGCCGTGCCGGGTGCTCATGGCTCAGGGCAGAATGCAGACATGGCTGATGACGTACAGGTGCACCACGGGCTCGAGGGAGTCGTCGCGTTCGAGAGCGAGATCGCCGAGCCCGACAAGGAAGGGTCCGCGCTGCGGTACCGCGGCGTCGACATCGACGACCTCGTCGGTCGCGTGCCGTTCGAGAAGATCTGGGGACTCCTCGTCGACGGCCACTACGAGCCGGGCCTGCCGCCCGCCGAGCCGTTCCCCATCCCCGTCCACTCCGGCGACATCCGCGCCGACGTGCAGAGCGCCATCGCGCTCACCGCGCCGGCCTGGGGCCTGCGCCAGCTGTACGACATCCAGACCCCCGAGCAGGTCCGCGAGGACCTCTCCCGCACCGCCGTCATGATCCTGTCGTACGTCGCCCAGGCGGCGCGCGGCGTCGGCCTGCCGATGGTGCCCCAGGCGGTCATCGACGAGCAGGAGACGATCGTCGAGCGCATGCTCATGCGCTGGCGCGGCGAGGTCAGCCAAGGCCATCGACGCCTACCTCGTGTCGGCCGCCGAGCACGGCATGAACGCCTCCACCTTCACCGCACGCGTGATCGCCTCCACCGGCGCCGACGTCGCCGCCGCGCTCTCGGGCGCGGTGGGCGCCATGTCGGGACCGCTGCACGGCGGCGCGCCCTCGCGCGTGCTGCACATGATCGAGCAGGTCGAGAAGTCCGGCGACGCCGAGGGCTACGTCAAGCAGCTCCTCGACTCCGGCGAGCGCCTCATGGGCTTCGGGCACCGCGTGTACCGCGCCGAGGACCCCCGTGCCCGCACCCTGCGCCGCACGGCCAAGGAGCTGAACGCGCCGCGCGCCGAGGTCGCCGAGGCCCTCGAGCAGGCCGCTCTGGCCGAGCTGCGCGCCCGTCGCCCCGACCGCGTGCTCGAGACCAACGTCGAGTTCTGGGCGGCCATCGTCCTCGACTTCGCCGAGGGTCGATCTACGTCGGTCCGTCCGAGCGCAAGGCCGACGAGGTCGACGGCTGGAACCCGGCCTGGGCCGACCGCTGACCCCACGCCCCGCGCGAGCACACGGCGCCCGCCCCGACCACGTCGGGGCGGGCGCCGTCGTCGTCGTCGCGGCTCGGGCTGCGCATCACCAGCAGGCCCCTACGGTGGAAGACATGACCGTACGCGACATCGCACTCAACGACGGCACGACGATCCCGCAGGTCGGTTTCGGCGTGTTCCAGATCGACCCCGCCGACACCCAGGCGGCCGTCGAGCAGGCGCTCGAGGTCGGCTACCGCCACATCGACACCGCCCGGATCTACGGCAACGAGGAGGGCGTCGGCGCCGCCCTGAAGGCCACGGGCCTCGCCGACGAGGTCTACGTGACCACGAAGCTGTGGAACGAGGACCAGGGTCACGAGTCCACGCTGCGCGCCTTCGACGCCAGCATGGGCCGCCTCGGCATCGACACGCTCGACCTCTACCTGATCCACTGGCCGACGCCCGCGCACGACACCTACGTCGACACGTGGAAGGCCTTCGAGCAGCTCAAGGCCGACGGGCGCGTGCACTCGATCGGCGTCTCGAACTTCCGCGTGCAGGACCTGCAGCGCCTCGCCGACGAGGGACTCACCACCCCGGTGGTCAACCAGATCGAGCTGCACCCGGCCCTCACGCAGGACGTGCTGCGCGCCTACCACGCCGAGCACGACATCGTGACCGAGGCGTGGAGCCCGCTGGCCCAGGGCGGGGTGCTCGACGAGTCCGCGGTCGTGGAGATCGCGCAGACGCACGACGCGACGCCGGGCCAGGTCGTGCTGGCGTGGCACCTCGCCCTCGACAACGTGGTCTTCCCGAAGTCGGTGACGCCGTCGCGCATCGCCGAGAACTTCGCCGCCACCGAGCTCACGCTCTCCGACGAGGAGCTGCAGCGCATCAGCGCGATCAACCGCGACGAGCGCACCGGCCCGGACCCGGCCGAGTTCAACTGACCCGCACGCGACGAGACCCTGGCCATCCCCCCGAACGGCCAGGGTCTCGTCGTGTGTGATGGACCATCCCCCCGAGATGCTCCACCGCCGACCCGTCCCCCGACAGGTCGGACGTCGTGTCAGCCGGCGTCGGGCACCAGTCCCGCGACCAGCGGCTGGATGCCGGCGGTGTCGTCGAGCGGCTGGATGCCCTCACCCAGGGGCTGGATGCCCTGGCCGAGCGGCTGGATTCCCTGGACGGTCGCGTTCGCGGCGGCCGGAGCCATCGTGAACAGGGCGGCGGCACCGGCTGAGGCGATCATGGAGCGCGTGCGGTTCGTCGACACCGTGGTTCCTTCCGTGGTCGTCCTGGTAGCAGGAGACTACACCGAACTAGTCCTTTGGGACTAGACCCTGGTAGTCATCAGTTTTTTGCGGCGCGGACGTCGCTCGCGCCTGGAACGCCGGGCGTCCGGTGCGCGGCCGGCCGCGGATGCCCCGACCGCGACGTCTCGTAGGGTGGGACGGTGACCACCGCAGACCTCGCCCGCGCCGCCGCGGATGCCCTGGCCGAACGCACCGGAGGGGCGGCCCACGACGTCGCCCTCGTCATGGGCTCGGGCTGGCTGCCCGCCGCCGACGCGCTCGGCACCCCCGACCACGAGATCGCGCTCGCGGACCTGCCCGGCTTCAGCGCCCCGGCGGTCGCGGGCCACGGCGGGACCGTCCGCTCGGTGCAGGTGGGCGAGCGTCGCGCCCTGGTGTTCCTGGGCCGGACCCACTTCTACGAGGGCAAGGGCGTGGCCGCCGTCGTGCACGGCGTCCGCACCGCAGCGGCCGCGGGCGTGCGCACGGTCGTGCTCACCAACGGCTGCGGCGGGCTCGACCCGCGCTGGACCCCCGGCACCCCCGTGCTGATCAGCGACCACATCAACCTGACGGCCACCTCCCCCATCGAGGGCGCGAACTTCGTCGACCTGACCGACCTGTACTCGAGCCGCCTGCGCGCCCTCTGCCGCGAGGTCGACCCGTCGCTCGACGAGGGGGTCTACGTGCAGTTCCCTGGACCGCACTACGAGACGCCGGCCGAGATCGGGATGGTCCGCGCGATCGGGGGAACCCTGGTGGGCATGTCGACCACGCTCGAGGCCATCGCCGCCCGAGAGGCGGGCATGGAGGTGCTGGGCATCAGCCTGGTCACCAACCTGGCGGCCGGCATCAGCGACCAGCCGCTGGACCACTCCGAGGTGATCGAGGCCGGTCGCGCGGCCGCCTCGCGCATGGGCGACCTCCTCAGCCGCGTCGTCCCCCGGATCTGACAGGAGCCCGCCATGACCGCACCCCCCTCTCCCGACACCTCCGGCGGTGGCCCCGCGTCCAGCGGCGCCGAGACCCGAGAGCGGCTCCTGGTCGCGGCCACGCGGGCGTTCGCCGAGCACGGCGTCGCCAACGCGTCCCTGCTCGACATCACCCGTCAGGCCGGCCAGCGCAACCGCGGCGCGGTCCACTACCACTTCGGCTCGCGCGAGGGTCTTCTCGCCGCGGTGCTCGAGCAGCACGCCGACTTCCTCGCCGAGCGCGAGCACCGTCTGCACCAGGCGGCGCTGGAGCGCCCCGCCGACGACCTCTCCGCGGCCCTCGAGGCGCTGGTGCGACCGGCGACCGAGCTCTCGGAGACCGGGTGGAGCGGCCGCTGCTACCTGGTG
>LULM01000195.1_pt1 | contig 13825 bp, 8 predicted proteins | sample 728151 | NCBI WGS metagenome assembly LULM01 (sample SAMN03860289, study PRJNA289734) | marine metagenome | biome: seawater column; feature: ocean; material: water; isolation source: Red Sea water column Station 149 - depth 200m | place: Saudi Arabia: Red Sea | collected 2011-10-15 | depth 200 m
GTGTCATAAAGGTCGTAAAAAGTGGCAAAGGTCAGGTTCCCGTACATGCTACTGTAGGCATTTGCATAAAAAGTTTCCCTGGAATAAAAAAAGTCATGTTGAGTTTTGTCATCTTTTAATTCTCTTTTGCTGTATATATTGCTGAAGTTTTCTTCATAATCATCGTCTGTTGAATATTGTAGGTACTTGTTGAGCACGACCCATCGTGCACCGCCAAAAACAATCAATTTATCATAATGTCCAAGCAAACCGTAACCAAGTCCCGGCAAGAGGTATTCTGCTACTGTAGCTCCAATACATCCAAGACTTGAGACTCCCCATGCTGAAAACGGAATAATTAAACAAGTAAGAAGTAAAAATACTTGTAACAGAATTTTTCTGAAGATAATTTTGGATAACTTAGTTAATTTTTTCACTAGACTGTCAAATTAATGAATAATCATTTCAAACTAAACAGATACTAACATATCAAAATTCTAGTCATTTATAATATACAAAAAACTTGACAAAATCTTGTTGCATAGATACCCTCCAAAAACTTAAGTGTTTTTCCAAAATGGATTAATACAAATTAGAACAGCAACGATCAAATCAGATTTGCTGCTGCGTTTGTTTAAACTCAAGTAAAAAGGTCTTTATGAAACGAAGAAAATTTATCAAAGACGTAGCTGTTGCAGGTGGCGCAACGGCAGTTGCTGCCTCAACATTTCCTGCACCGGCGATTGCTCAAAGTCGTATTGAAATCGCAATGGTAGCCACATGGGGGAGAGATTTCCCCGGATTGGGTACAGGAGCTCAGCGATTTGCCAAGAGGCTTTCTGATATGACAGACGGAAGAATGAATGTTACATATTTCGCTGCTAATGAAAGAGTTAAAGCCTTTGATTCTTTTGATGAAGTGGCTTCAGGTAATGCACAAATGTATCATGCCGCGGATTATTATTGGAAAGGGAAACACCCTGGATGGGCATATTTCACTGCTGTTCCTTTCGGACACGTATATAGTGAAATTAATGCATGGATCAATTTTGGTGGTGGACAGGAGCTCTGGGACGAGTTAGCTGGAAGTTTTGGCCTGAAATGTATGCCATGTGGAAATACAGGTGTCCAAATGGGCGGCTGGTTTCGCAAGGAAATCAATTCCCCTGATGACCTTAAAGGTCTTAAAATGAGGATTCCCGGACTTGGCGGAGATGTAATGGCAAAATTAGGTGCTTCCCCAGTGTCTCTTCCAGGCGGTCAGATATACGAGAACCTGATTTCCGGTGCCATTGATGCCACTGAGTGGGTAGGCCCATGGAATGATAGTTTTTATAAATTCTATGAAGCTGCCAAGTATTATTACTATCCTGGTATGCACGAGCCTGCATCCATGCTTGCGCTGGGTATGAACAAGTCGTGGTGGGAAGGTCTTTCTAATTCTGATCAGCTTCTCATTAAAGCTGCTGCTCATACTGAGAATGATGTAATGATGTCTGAGTATAATGCAAAGAATGGCTCTTCATTGGATAAACTTATTCGTGAACAAGGAGTTAAGTTGAAGCGATTCAATGATGATGTGTATGACGCTTTTGGTGAAGCATCTGAAGAAGTATTTGATGAAGCTAGACAACACAGCAATCTTGCTAACCGAATTCATGAAAGTTTTGCCAAAGCTCGTAAAGATGTGGGGCGCTGGATGAACATTTCTGATCAGGAATATCTCCGTCAGCGCAACCGCGTACTTGGTGTTAGCTGATCAGATTTAAACTTAATATTTAAGACGGTGTCTTTAAACGGACACCGTCTTTGTCTCCTGTTTTCTCCAAATTTGTTTTCTCTCAGATATACAGTATTTCTGCAAAAAAAATAGACTGATCCTGGTCATCTAAATCATTTATAAATGAGTACTTCAGAAGACAGTCGAGCATTAATTACTATAAGTCCTGTTATTTACTGGACTGGTTTTTTGCTGAGAGTGTTTTCTTGGCTTATTGTAAGCCTTACACTGCTTTTTCTGGTTAATAATTATTTAATTTTCTGGAGAGGCTGGCCCGGACTTTGGAATTTTTTTGCAAACCAGGAATGGTTTGGCTTCTCTCCGCTCAGAACACCCTTAAATGAAGAAAACCAAATGCTTGGTTGGATTCAAACAATTGCCCTGATCTCAATTATACTTCTGAATATATTGTTTGTGGCAAAAACTCCTAAAAGGAAACTAGGTGAAGATTCTGTTATTTTAAACAGATTTGCTGCATACCTTACACGGTCATTCTTCTGGGCGGTATTTATTGTAGGTTGTTTCGATATTGTAATTTCATTTTTGCGTGTGGAAGATTTTTTGGAACCCCTGTTTGGAGATGTAATGGCGGTTGAACTTGGACGTTCTGTTTTCAGGGGTACTTATATTCATTACCCATTGGTAATACTTAGTTTTTTCATTGCATATTTTGTAAGGGGATTAGGTTTTACTTGGCTTGCACTTTTGGTGGTTGTTGCTGAATTCCAGATAGTAATATCGCGTTTCGTTTATTCATACGAACAGGCTTTCATGGGAGATCTGGTACGTATGTGGTATGCAGCTCTTTTCCTTTTTGCAAGCTCCTACGCACTTGTAACTGAGGGACATGTCAGGGTGGACGTATTGTATTCAAGATTCAAGTTAAGGACAAAGGCAATATCAAATGCTCTAGGATGCTTGTTGCTAGGGGTCCCCCTTTGCTGGGTGATCCTTCTGACAGGAATGTGGTACAAAGGCAGTAGTTTGAACAGTCCTCTCCTTAGTTTCGAAGTATATCAGCAGGGATTTGGCATGTATACCAAGTATCTGATGGTTGGATTCCTCGTTGTTTTTGCCGTCTGTATGCTGGTTCAGTTTATGGGATATTTTCTTAAGTGCACAGCTGAATTAATTGGTGAAGAAATAGAAGAGAACCTTGAGTTTCAAGAGAATACATAAACAATTTTATATTTAAGTTTTTATGGAAGTTTTTTTTCTTCTTGTACTAGTACTTTTAATGGTGATGGCACTCACCGCAGGGTTCCCTGTTGCTTTCTCTCTGCCAGGTTCAGCGATACTTAGTATTGGATTAGCAGCTCTCGCCGGTTATCTATTTGAAGGTAATGCATCTGCATATTTTGCTCAGGACGGTCCGATTGAGTGGCTTAGTGCAGGAGTAACTAATTTCCGCAGTCTTTACTGGGATGTTGAACGGGATACCCTAATTGCAATTCCTCTATTCATTTTCATGGGCATTATGCTGCAGCGTTCAAAAATAGCTGAAGACCTACTTGTTACTATGGCTCAGTTATTTGGCCCTATCCCTGGAGGTTTGGGTATTACTGTAGTTTTTGTCGGTGCATTGCTGGCAGCAACAACAGGAATTGTAGGTGCAACAGTAATTGCAATGGGGCTTATATCATTGCCTGCAATGCTGCAGCACAATTATTCAAAACCTTTAGCTACTGGAACCATATGTGCTTCCGGAACGCTAGGTCAAATTATCCCCCCCTCAGTGGTCTTGATCATACTTGCTGACCAACTTTCCAATGCTGCAGACATTGCTAATACTTCACGTGCTGCAGATTACAAACAGGCAACTGGGGAATTTGTCATGCCATCGGAATTCTCTGTATCTTCAGCAAGTGCTGGAGAAATGTTTGTAGGTGCTTTCGTCCCTGGTATTGTTCTGGTTTTCCTATACATGCTTTACATCCTGATATATGCGTTGCTAAAACCTGGGACTGCACCTCCTGTCCCTTATGATGGAAAAATAGGTATAAATTTCATTTGGAAAGTAATTTTGGCACTTGTACCTCCATTAGCATTAATTTTTACTGTTTTGGGGTCAATAATAATGGGGATTGCTACCGTTAATCAGGCAGGAGCCATAGGTGCTATTGGAGCTATGATCATGGGTGGGTACAGGCTTACAGCGGGGCAAAAAAATTCCTTCTATCCAGCTATAATAGCGGTTGTTTCAACTATTGTGATTTTTATAACTCTCAATTATTACCAGTTGAATGTTAAAAACATCAGAAATACAGAAGAAGTGATTGCAATGATAATTGCCACACTTGGGGTGGTTGGTCTTTTGATTGGGGTATTTTGGAGTGGTTGGAGAACTTACCGAATAGAAGATACCCTTAAAGGAGTTATGCTTGAAACTTCAAAAACCACTTCAATGGTATTCATAATTCTTCTTGGTGCAACCATGCTGACTTCAGCTTTCAGGGGATTTGGTGGAGAAGAACTGGTTAAAGAATTCCTGACTGGAATTCCGGGTGGATTCTGGGCGCAATTCATGGTTGTAATGGCTGTAATATTTTTACTGGGATTTTTTCTTGATTTTATTGAAATTGCTGTAGTTGTTGTTCCACTGGTAGCTCCCATTCTTCTGGCAGATCCATCTGCAAATATTACAGCTGTCTGGCTTGGTGTAATGATTGGAATAAACCTGCAGACCTCTTTTCTCACTCCTCCATTCGGCTTTGCCCTGTTTTACTTAAGAGGAGTGGCACCACCTGATGTAAAGACTCTCCACATTTACCGTGGTGTGGTTGCCTTTATAATTTTGCAAATTGCCGGTCTTGCAATCGCTGGATATTTCCCCCCATTGGTCAATTATCTGCCTAACAGGGCCTACCTGACTTCAGATAATGCTCCGCCGCCAATTAATCCCAAGCTTCAAAAATGCATTGAGGAGTTTAATTTTCAGTACTATGAAGAGCAGGAGCCTGCTATCCGCGAGGGAGTAAATTCATTTAGCCAGGTGAATATTGATTACTTGCCTGAAAAATATAGTAAGGGACTAAAGTCTTCACAGCAGCAGGTTCTTGCAACGTTTGAGCTTGTTGATGAAGTAAATAAGAGCGAAATTCAATTGAATCAGTTCACTGAACAGTATTATGATCTCCATCATAAGGTTAGGAAGATTGAGTCTGAGATAAGAAAAATAGAAGATGACATAAATAATTTGAAAAAATCTAAAATCCTGTTGGAACGAGATGGATCAGATGTTGATTCTCAGGAAATTAAAAGAATTAATGAAAGTATTGAAACATTTACGGAGATTAGAAATCAGCTGATTGAAGACATTCCTGCTGAATGGAAATCAGAGAGGGAAAAATTTGAAAAGATGAACAAAGCAACACGGTCAGCACGGCAAAAATACCGCAGAAATTCAGACAGTGCATACGAACCTTTACTCCAATTAAGCAGTATTCTGGATCAAACTCCTATGCTTTTGGAGATGGAAAATAAACTCAAGTCAGTCAAATCAATTGTTTATGATAATGAGCCTGAAAATGCCATGAAAATGATCAAGGAAATTGAAAAAAGCCTTGGTGAAATTTCTGGTTCAAGTCCAATTAAATCAAAAATTTCCAAGGTCCGTCGTGCTCTGAAAGGAAAGAAACCAAATCCAGAAAAAGCACTGCAGCAGTGGGAACAGGGGATGTCTGTATATTATCAGGAAATTGAATGGAGGAAACGTGCTTCACAGGAATTGGCAAAACCATTGGCAGATTACACATTACTTTTAAGGGATTCGATAGGACTGAGACTGCAGAAAAAACTTAACAAGGAACAGGCCCTTGCAGTTTCTGCATGCAAGTCTTCTCATGAAGATATTTCCTTGTTCTTCTGATTTAACATAGTAGTGGTTTTTTAGGATATTCTCATGCCAGGAAAACCTGAATCTCTCCAGAACATTACCATGGCAGGTGGGGGAGTATATTCTCTTGCGACAAGAGGAGCAGAGGATGTAATTAACAAATCCATACCGCTTGTAATTGATGCCCTGAATTCAATGTCAATTCCTGAAGATCAGTCAGATTTTACATTCACTGACATGGGAACAGCGGATGGGGGTACATCCCTAAAGCTGGTAGAAAAATTAATTCATTTAATCAGGAAAAATAAACCTCAGATAGACATCAACATAGTTTATGTTGATCAGCCCAAAAACGATTTCAACAGTCTTGTACAGACAGTACTTGGTTTAGGTCATTTCCCGAGCTACCTTGAAAATGTTGAAAATGTTTATCCTTTTTTTTCTGCAAATTCCTTTTACAAACAAATTCTCCCGGATAACAGCCTCGATTTTGGTTTTTCAGCCACTGCCATGCACTGGCTGAGCAAAAAACCATGTGATATTAGCGATCATGTTCATATGGTAGGTGCTGAGGGTGAGGAGTATCTTATGTTCTCAGAACAGGGTAAAAAAGACTGGGAAACAATACTACTTCACCGCGCCCGTGAGCTTAAAACCGGGGGGAAATTGGTCTTTCTTAATTTTTGCCGAGATGAAAATGGTAACTACCTTGGCAATACTAAAGAAGTTAACATGTTTGGGAATTTTGCCCAAAACTGGAAAGACTTTTTTGATCAGAGAAGGATTAACTTGAATGAATACCAGAGAATGACTCTGCCTCAATATTATAATACCGTGGAAGAATTTAGTTCTCCGTTACAAGACCCCGATAATCAGGTTTTCAGGGCAGGCTTAAGGCTAAAGCAGATCGAGACTCATATAACTCCTTGTCCATTTGCAGAATCATTTAAGGAGCACCAGGACGCTCGGCGATTCGCGGATGAGTATATTCCTACAATCAGGAGTTGGAATGAGAGTATTTTTTTTGGGGCACTTGATACTGAAAGAACAGTGGAAGAAAGAAATCAAATAATCAAAGATTTTTATCAAACTTACCAGGACCAGGTTAAATCTTCACCGGATATGCACAGAATGGATTATGTGCACGCATTTATTGTTGCTGAAAAGATTTAAAACTATTATTTGAGTTGTTTGCAAATTTTATTCAGTAAATCAAATTCCATTTAAATTTTAATGATTTTCTGATTAAGACAGTAAGCTTAATTTATTCTACATCTGTTTTTTTATTGTATATTCCGAGGTAAGATTCTCTTAAAACATTTTTTTGGACTTTTCCCATTGAGTTTCTTGGAAGTTCATCAATGAAAATAATCTGTTTAGGATGCTTGAAAAGGGCAATCCTGTTTTGCAGTAAGTCAGTTATTGAATCATGATTTAAACTGATTCCAGATTCAGTTACAATCACAGCAACCACTGCTTCACCCAGATCGGGATGTGGGACACCAATTACTGCTGATTCAAAAACTCCGTCAATGCGGTCCAGCATTAGTTCTACTTCTTTCGGGTAGATATTATATCCAGCTGAAATTATTAAATCTTTTGATCTTCCAACAAGAGAAACATATCCGTCTTCGCCGATTGATCCCAGGTCACCTGTTATGAAAAAACCGTTTTCACGTAGTTCTTCTGCTGTTTTTTCTGGCATTCCCCAATAACCTTTGAAAACGTTCGGTCCGCGAATTTCTATCATGCCTGTTCTGCCGTTTTGCAAAACCTTTCCTGTTGCAGGATCGGTTACAATTACCTCCACCCCGGGAAGGGGCAAACCTGCGGTTCCTGCACGTCTTTCACCGAAATATGGATTTGAAGTATTCATGCTTGTTTCAGTCATACCGTAGCGTTCCAATATTGTTTGTCCTGTTTGTTCTTTCCAGAGAGCGTGAGTGTGTGGCAGCATCGGTGCAGACCCGGAAACAAAAAGACGCATATTTTTGGCGACATTTCCCAGGTCAGGATGTTCCAGTAAACGCACATAAAAAGTGGGAACTCCCATCAGGACGCTGGCCTGAGGCATTCGTCTGCAAATTGCATCTGCGTCAAATTTTTTCATCAGAAGCAAGGAGGAGCCTGCCAGCAGTGAAACATTGGTGGCCACAAATAGACCGTGTGTGTGGTAAAGCGGCAGTGCGTGAATAAGAATATCTTCATCAGTAAATTGCCAGCATTTAACAAGTGCTTCTGCATTGGACTGCAAATTCCTGTGAGTAAGCATAGCTCCTTTGGAACGGCCTGTAGTTCCGGAGGTATATAGAACGGCAGCCAGGTCGTCAGGATTCCTTTTAACACCGGTGAATCCTGGAGACTCAGCATTTTTTTTATCAATTAGTGATCCCGTGCCGTCTGCAGATAATGTCCAAATTTTAGAGACTCCGCATGATTCAGCAATTTTAGTTAAATTATCCAGTTTAGAAGGGGCACATACAAAAATCGAAGGTTGGGCATCCCGCAAGAAAAAATCAACTTCATCGGTAACATAGGCTGTGTTTAAAGGCAAAAAACCGGCTCCGGCCAGTATAGTTCCGAAGTAGAGTTCAAGTGCACTTGAAGACTTCTCCACCTGCATTGCAACACGATCCCCAGGCTGGATGCCAGCAGAAATAAGAGCACAGGCAATTTTTTCTGCGTTCTGAAAAAAATCTTCGAAGCTGATTAGCTGATCATTTTCATGCAGGTGGATGAATGTTGAATCTTTCTTTTTTAAAGATGCGGATCTTAAATGTTTTGCTAGATGATTTGAATCATACATCTGATGATGAGTATTTGAATGAAAAATATTTGGTATTATTCCCCGGAAAAATACCCATATAATCCCCCAAAAACACTAAAATTATAAATTTATATGAATTAGGTTGATCAATATTTATTTTGGAAAATTCTAAACATATCGCCGATAATTTGTAGGACACCAAATTTTGGTTTATTAAATTAAATAAACTATTTTTCCGGAAATAAAATTTTACTAATGAGTAATGATGGGATCAATCGGTGTCTGTATATTACCGACTGCAAGTTCAATTGCACGTGCCACCGCAAGAACTTTTGCCTCTCCTCTGGGTGGCCCTATCAGTTGTAATCCAACGGGCAAGCCGCTTTTAGTAAATCCTGCAGGAATGGAAATGGCAGGTAGTCCAGCAGTAGTGGAGAGAAATGAAAAACGCAGCCACTCTATATAATCATCTAAAGGCTGACCGTCAATTTCTCTTGGGAACTCTTCCACAACCGGTCCAGGTTCAAGGCTGACTGTAGGACAGGCCAATACATCGTAACCTGAGAGAAAGCGACGCATATTATGAAAAATTGTATTTCTGTCTATCTGTGCGTCATAGACATCATCAATACTCAGTTTCCGGCCGTAATCAATATTATCTGACAATGTTTTCTTGAAGTGTTTCTGAACTGACTCAGGTGCTTTACCGGGTCCAGCTGCCCAAACCATTGCACGCAGAATTCTGTAACACTGGTTCAGATTCGGTAGAATTGGACAGTCCTCCTCTACTTTACCACCGGATTTTTCCAATGCCTGAAGCGCATCTCTTAAAACCTGATTCCATTCTTTTGATACGGAAGCAAATCCGTTCAGGTCAGGACTATATGCAATACGGACATTTGTATCAACTCTTTTTACTGCTTCCTGATAGGGAATTTCCGGAGCCGGATAAGATACTGGAGAACTTGAGTCAAATCCGGACATTGAGTCAAGAAACATCGCACAGTCAGTGACATTGCGTGCCATAGGTCCCTGCACACTTTCCGTGCTGAAACCTAGCTCCAATCCACCTCCCTTAGCGACTCCAGGGCTAGGACGAAATCCAACAATTCCACAATATGCAGCAGGTGTACGAAGTGAGCCAGCCAGATCATTCCCATGGCTGAGCCAAACTTCCCCGGTTGCCAATGCTGCAGCTGATCCTCCGGAGGATCCCCCGGCATTACGTTGGGTATTCCAGGGATTACGAGTCATACCGAAGACTTCATTAAATGTATTCCCTCCAGCTCCCATTTCCGGAGTATTGGTTTTGCCGACTACAAGGGCGCCCCGTTTTTCAAGATTAATTACCAAAGGTTCGCTTTTTTTTGGCACAAAATCAGAGAGACCCCTAGTACCGAATGTTGTTCTAACTCCTGCTACAGGAGTGAGGTCCTTGATACCAACCGGCAGGCCTCCAAGCCAACCGGGTTCGTCCGGGTTACCCTGCCCTGTTTTTTGCCAATTCATAGCAGAATCTCGTGCACGTTCTTCACACAAGGTAGGAATAGCGTTTACCGAAGGTTCAACTTGATTTATCCTTTCAAAAGCTGAATCTAAAAGTTCTTCAGGTGAGATTTCTTTTTTTCTCAATAATTTTACCACTTGAACTGCATCAAGACTGCAAAGCTCGGGTCCTGTAAATGTAGTTTCTGGGTGATTTTTCATAAGCTGTAATAAAAAGATATTTTAATTCAAAAATTCTAAAAAATATTTGTTTGTAAAAAAAGAATGAAAATTAAGCTGTGTATTAAAATTTTGCTTTAATAACTTAAGATCGAAAAACATTATTGTATATGATTTACTAAAAATTAAACAAGGATCTACTTCTAAATTTTTCAGCCAATTTTCATAAAAAGAAAGTACGGCTTGAATTCAGACAGATCATATGAAATAAGATAAGATAATGGAGATTTATAGTTTTAGTTTCAAAAACATTGATTGAAATTTTTGCAGTTTCGTAATATTTTTCTATTAATTTTGTTAAAAATTAATAAATGTTTTGAAAATTAAAAAGAGAATTAAGGTTCAAAGATTTTACTTTTTTTCATAATCTTTAAAATATAAATTTCAATGAAAAATGAATTATGGCAGTTAAGTGCCTGTGAATTAGCAGGAGGAATTCGAGAAAAGAAATTTTTGGCAGAAGAAGTAATTAATTCAGTTATTTCAAGGATTGACGAGCATAATCCTAGATTGAACGCTATAGTCGCGGATTACAGGGAAGAAGCTCTGATTGCCGCTAGGGAGGCGGACCGGGCAATATCCTCTGGTGAAAAGATAGGTGAATTACATGGTGTACCCGTCACAATAAAAACTAACGTAGATGTAGAGGGAAAGCCAACTCCCAATGGCTTACCGGCATTTGCAGATTTGATTGCACCGGCTGATGCACCGATTGTAAGTAACTTGAAGAAATCCGGAGCAATCATCATTGGACGTACAAATACTCCGGAATTGTCAATGAGGTTTACTACTGACAACCCTTTACATGGCAGGACAAGAAATCCCTGGAACGAAGAAGCAAGTCCTGGAGGATCTTCCGGTGGAGCTTCGTCTGCTGCAGCAGCCGGATTCGGTCCCATACACCATGGGAATGATATTGCCGGTTCACTTCGCTGTCCTTCATTCTGCTGTGGGCTTGCCACTGTTAAACCAACCTTCGGTAGGGTCCCTGCGTGGCTCCCTTCAGCCACTGCTGAGCGTGGAATGCTTGCACAGATGATATCAGTGCAAGGAGCAATCTGCAGGGAAGTGCGAGACGTGCGCCTGGCAACACGAACTATGGCACATGCAGACCCAAGGGACCCATTCTGGATGCCTGTACCTTTTGAGGGCTGGCCTGAAATGCCGGAACCAATTCGGATCGGAGTTACAACAGAGAGTTACGGTCACCCAATGCATCCGGATATAGTTGAATCCATTGAAAGATCAGCTGAATACCTGTCTGACGCAGGTTATGCTGTAGAAAGAGTTGTAACCCCGTCAGTCAATGAAGCAGCTGAAAGCTGGCTAAGGTATGTTGGTAATGAAATCAAAACATATCTAATGCCCGTGGCAATAGAACATGGGAGCGAAACTATTCAACAAATCTTTGAGTGGTTTTTTCAGATTGGTGGTGTTAGTGACGCCGAAGATTACCGTGAGGGAATAAAGGAACGAACTGCAATGACTCGTGAATGGAACCTTTTTCTTGAAAAGTATCCACTAATACTGTCTCCATATTTAATGCAGCCGGTTGGTGCATGGGATAGTGACACAAAAAATGTTGAAGAATTACGCAAATTCTTAAATTCAGGGATATACAGTCTTTGCGTAAGCTGGCTTAGTCTTCCAGCAGGAGTAGTTCCAACAGGCTTGGTAAATGACCTGCCTGCCGGAGTTCAGATAATCGGCCGAAGGTTTCGTGAAGATTTGATCCTTAATGCAATGCAAGTCATAGAAGATCAGACAGGTGTGCTTACCAAAGAATTATGGGCTAGAGAAAACATGGTTTAAAAATCAAAATTTCCCACTAATTAGTTAGGTAAAGTCTTAAAAATTTGAGCAATTAGCTTAAGATTTCGCTGATAATTTATAAAGAAAGCAAATGGCAAAAAATATTTTGTTTATAATGTGTGACCAATTAAGGGCAGATTATCTTTCCTGCTATGGACATCCATTTTTAAACACACCTAATATTGACAAAATCGCAGAAATGGGTGTGCTATTCAGTCATGCATACTGTCAGGCTCCGCTTTGCGGTCCTTCACGGGCCAGTTTTTACACTGGACGTTATCTGGCATCACATGGAGCATCAGCAAACGCAGATCCACTTAAATTGGGTGAGCGTTCTTTGGGTAATTATCTGCAGGACCTCAAATATCGTACTGTTCTGGTGGGGAAATCTGAAGTGAGAACAAACCAAGATGCATTGGCGGGCATCCAGATTGATCAGCATTCAGAAATGGGAAGAAGTTTGGTACAGGGAGGATTTGAATTTTTTGAACGTCTTGAAGGAATTTATACTGATCAGATTGTTCCAGATGATTTGGGTTACAACGATTATTTGCTTTCCAAGGGATATGAAGGTAAAAATCCATGGGAAAACTGGGCAAACAGTGCTTTTGATGAACATGGCAAAAAAGTCAGTGGCTGGCAGATGCGAAATGCAAACCTGCCAGCAGCTGTTTCAGAAGAACATTCAGAAACTGCATATACCACGGATCGTGCAATTGATTTTTTGTCTGCTGTTGGTAAGGATGATCAATGGTGCTTACATTTGAGTTACATAAAACCACACTGGCCTTATCTTGTTCCTTCGCCATATCATTCTCTTTACACAGTTGAGCATATTTTACCTGCAGTTCGGGACTCTGTTGAAAAGAAAAGTACGCATCCAGTATTAAAGGCATTTCAAGATGAGGTATACAGCCAGAATTTTTCTCGTGATGAAGTAAGGGAACGAGTAATCCCTGCCTATATGGGGCTCATTAAGCAGGTTGATGATCATTTAGGTCGAGTTTTCGACAAGTTGAAATCAATGGAGCTTATGGATTCAACTTTGATTATATTTACTTCCGATCACGGTGATTATTTGGGTGATCATTGGCTGGGAGAAAAAGATTTGTTTCATGAGCCTTCTGTAAGAATACCTTTGATAGTTTATGATCCAGACACAAGGGCGAATGAGTCGCGAGGCAGTTTGAATGAAGATTTTGTGGAAGCGGTGGACATTTTGCCCACGATTCTTGAATTTGCCGGGGGGAAAGTCTGCAAGCAACGGGTTGAAGGCAAGTCTCTTCTGTCATTTACTCGAGGAATTGATACACTCGAACATCCATGTGAATACACTATAAGTCAAATTGATTACAGTGATCGGGGGCCGCGTGTTTCCTTGAATTTAGATCCATACGATTGTCGAGCGCATATGATTCGAGACAAAGAATGGAAGTACATTTTGCATGAAAAATTTCGCCCGCAGCTTTATGACATGAAAAATGATACAGAAGAATTCTTCGATTTAGGTGATTTCCCGGAATATGCATCTGCGTACAGAAATGGATTACGATTCCCTTTTTGAAATGGGAGTTGAGCGTGATGAGGAAATGGGTATCTTAATTGGACACTGGTAATGACTGTCATTATTTAATGAAAATATTTGCAATTAAGAATTCATTTTATTTTCCCGTAAAAAATAAAGTATGTGTCCCGATTGAATAACGTAAGCCCCCTCAGGGAATCGCACTGGACGTGTTCTTCGTCCTCAGGGGCTGAATCAATTCAGTTATTAATTGATAAGAAAAATATCAGTTAAGCAGTGCAGAAACCTTATTCAGGCTTTCTTTTGCATCCCCAAACAGCATCCATGTATTTACCCTTGTATAGAGAGGATTACCCACTCCAGAATAGCCGGTGGCCATACTTCGTTTGAGGGCTATTACGG
>LULM01000247.1_pt1 | contig 13778 bp, 17 predicted proteins | sample 728151 | NCBI WGS metagenome assembly LULM01 (sample SAMN03860289, study PRJNA289734) | marine metagenome | biome: seawater column; feature: ocean; material: water; isolation source: Red Sea water column Station 149 - depth 200m | place: Saudi Arabia: Red Sea | collected 2011-10-15 | depth 200 m
TATGCTTCCAGGCTGACAAGAGCGATAGGAGTTTAGGCAATGATATTAGAAGAAGAAAAAGTCTCGTGGACTTGTGGCCGAAACCATAGCCTCACTAGAACTGGTGTGCGATATCGGTGCAAGTGCGATAATCCAGACTGCGCCAGGGTGTTTTATCGTCCGGAAAAAGAAATAAATAAGCACCATAAAGAAGGCTCTAAGAACCAATATTGTAATCAAAACTGTATGCATACTCACTATGTGGGTGTTTGTGAACATATAGGCTGCGATAATAAATACACTTGGCTAAGCATGAAATGGGGCCTAGCTAATAAACTTTGTAGCAAGCACAGTACAAGAAAGGGGTCCAGGGAAAGGACAAAAAAATTTAGACAACGCAACAAGGAAAAACTTTATTCCTTGCTAGGCAACCGTTGTGTGTGTTGCGGAGAAAAGGACCCTATGTATCTTGAAATTGATCATGTGCGGAACGATGGCGGAGCGCACAGAGCGAAAATAAACAAGGGATGGGGGCCGGATCACATAAGAGCGACAGCAATGCACCCGCATTATCTTATCTCCTATTTGAAAGAAAATCCCGGTGGATTGCAGGTGCTATGCGCCAACTGTAACCGCGCTAAATCAAAAAACAACGGAGAATTGTACAGGCCGACAAGCTGGACAAGGCGCAAATCTGCACCATAGAAAACTTGCAAACGGTTCTAGCCCTGCTATGCTCCCGGGGTGCCCGAAACAACCAAGAGGTACTAGCTATGCAACCAATCGACTTTGTATTTGTACTCGGCTGCGCCCTGGTCGTCCTCGGTGCTAGCGTTTTGGTCTACAAGCTAACCAAGTGAGGAAAAGGTGATGAATAAGATAGAAACCCATGTTCTAGAAGTGCTGGAAAACCACTGCCAGCATATCGACCCGGTTAAACTTACGAATGTTCTAGAGAAGGTGGTACAGGATCGACACAGAGAGCAGGTAGCTAAAATGAGAAAGCAAATAGAACAGATCGAGGCGGAACAGGAAAGGATGAGCGGGGGCGATAGTTGGATAGCCCGGGATGATAGCGATATCCTACCTGCTGCTTGATCTGGTTGGATAGTTTTAGAACGGGGCCGGGGCTTTGAGTAGCTCTGGCCCCTCTCCTTTGTATAAAACCAAAACCGGACACCGGGGGTAAAAAATCGTTGATGAAAACTAAGACCCGCGCACCTCATGCCCATGACGCGAACTAGTGCTCTGGCCCGTGGGCTGATCTTTCTCCAGAACCAGATGAAAATAAATCGGCTTCTAGCTTGGGGTTGGGAAGTTCACCTAGTGCATATTATGCGCATCCGCACGCATGGGCCACTACCCCCCCTCCCATATCTATATACACAGCCGACAATAAATTTATTTTTTTGAAACCTTTTCTGTTCTAGACATAATAAAGACCCAAAACTACCCCTAGAAGGGCCATAGACAGCCCAGGAGATCTGTTCTAGAGGTTTAAGGTAGGGGGGTAGCCGGGATCTGTTCTAGCTGTAGAAGGGGCTTAAAAATAGAATCTGTTCTAGCCCTAGTTAAAATTAAGGTAAGAAGGGGGAACTGTTCTAACCCTAGTTAGAACTAAGGAGAAAGGGGGGTTACATTTTTGATAGAACTGGGGGTATATATTACCCTTGGCCAGGTAATACTATTATACACCCAAATTACGGTTTTGTCAAGCTTTTTTTTAACTATTTTATAAGTATCTGTAAATAAACCCCTTTTACCCCTCCTATTTTTTATAATTTTTCGGTAATTTTTTTTATTCCGTCGGGGGAAGTACTAAACCAGCTATTCGTAAGACTGGTTTCCCGGGTTTAGTCTTATTTAGACTAGCTTCCCCCGGCTTTCTTTTTTTTATTTTTTTCTTAGTATAAAGGGGTTTAAAATGTCAGAAGAAAAACAAAGAGATGAAGCCGGTCAATTCGGAGGTGTCTATGGTTCTAAGAATAAAGCAGTTAGAGAAAAAGCTACAAGAAGTCTTTGGAAAAAACTAGGTATTGAAATGCCCTCTTCTGGTAGTAAGGATAGGAAAGTATTAAATAGAATACTTTCTGGTAAAAAATCGGGTAGAATGCCTTCTGATGAGGATAGTAAAATGGGCGGTGGTAAAGTAAAGAAAAATTATTCACGGGGCGGAGGAGTAAGAGCCGCTAATTATTAGGAATTTTTAAAATGGCAAAACAAGGATTGTACGCAAATATAAACCGTAGAAAAAGACTCGGCACTAGTCGTTCTAAATCTAAGTCTACCATCTCTCCTGAAAACTATGCAAATATGAAAGCGGGGTTTCCAGATAAGATGTACGGGGGTAAAATGAAAAAGAATTACGCCTACGGTGGCGGTATAAGACCTGTTAAGGTTTAAAATGGCCAAGGGTGTAAAACATTACTTTAAAGATGGGCGTGTACATGCAGGGGGTAATACGCATAAACATCCTGATGGTACGCTTATGACAGGTAAAACGATGTCTAAAACTTCTAGAACTTTATATCACTACGGCCAATTGTCAAAAGAAGCACAGAAAAAAGCTAGAACTTACTGGGGTTAAAATGGCTAAAGATAAACAACCCCCTCGTACAAAAAAATACTATCGACCTACTGAAGAAGGTGCGGGCATGACTGTTGCCGGTAGAACAAGATATAATAAGGAAAATCCTGGTAGTAACCTTCAGGCTCCTGTAACAGAAAAGAACCCTAAAGGTAAAAGAGCTTCAAGAAAGAAAAGTTACTGTGCTCGATCCGCAGGACAGATGAAGAAGTTTCCCAAAGCTGCTAAAGATCCTAACTCACGGTTACGACAGGCTAGAAAAAGGTGGAACTGTGCAATGGGAGGGCAGATAAATAAAAATTACGCATCGGGCGGAGGAGTAAGAGCCGCTAAGTACTAGAATGGCTAGAAAGTTCGAGAAACCTAACATACCTCCAGACTCTTGTGATCATATAGATAGGATGATCGGACTATTAGAAGATATTTCAACCGAGGATAATGAAGAGATCCGTACAGGATATACAAATATAGTAGAAAAAGAGCTAGAACTCGTTAGAACTATAAATTCACAGTTAAGAGAAGCTAGTAAATTTTGGTACGATAAATATAATAGAAGGGGATAATAATGAGTTGCCAGGAATGTAAATGTGAAAATTGCAAGTGCGATCCTTGTAAATGTCCTAAAAAAGAAGAATGCCGTACAAACGTGTAGGCAAGGTCATTTATAGTAAAAATTCTAAAGGAAAGTGGGTAAAAAAAGCCACGGCTAAAACTGTAGAAAATGCTAAAAAAATGATAAAACGGTTGAGAATGATTAAATATGCTAAAAAGAACAAGTAAATTGCAGCAAGAAAAAAACCGTATCGCTAGAACTACAGGTAAACCTGAATTAGTTAAAGGACTTAATAATATACGATATCTAAAAGATCTATCCGGCATAGTAATTACAAACCCTAAAACATACGCCAACGGGGGCGGTACGAGGCTAGTAAGAAGTTAATTGATAGAAGAACAAGAACTATTCACCCTAGCTAAAACTATTTACGGAGAAGCCCGGGGAGAATCTCGAAACGGTAAACAGGCAGTATGCCATGTTATTCTCAACCGAGTTAAAAAAGGCGGCTGGTGGGGTAATACTATAGAAAAGGTCTGTAGAAAAAAGTATCAGTTTTCTTGCTGGAATGAAAACGATCCGAATAAAGAAAAGCTAGATAATTTAACTTTTTCGGATATGGATTATCTCTCTTGTATAGCAGTAGCTGCTGAATGTTTAGCGGGAAAGCTCGTGGATAATACGGACAATTGTACACATTATCATGTAAAGGGTCTAGAACCTGCCTGGGCTGCACAAGAAACACCGGATGTTGAAATTGACAATCATGTATTCTATCGGGGTATTAAATAGTGAGTTTACCAGCTAAAAAAGAGTACACAGAGAAACAGGTCAAGTTTCTAAATATTCTCATGTCCAACGGAGGACAGGTTCTAGCAGCGATGGACGAGGCTGGCTACAAGCCGAGTTCACGGTCCTGGCTGATGCGTACCTTAAAGGACGAGATCATAGATCGTACCAAGTCCATGCTCGCTTCTTCCAGTGTAAAGGCTGCTAATCGCCTGATGGAAGGTTTGGATATGAACGGGGATATTCGGTCTAGCCATATGGAAATACGCTTAAAAGCGGCGAATGAAATTCTAGACCGTGTAGGTATAGGTAAGAAGCAGGATATCGCTATTCAAGCGGAGGTTATTCATGGGGTAGTTATGTTACCTGCCAAAAAACAGATGAAGGATATAACACCGGATGGCTAGACCCAAACTAGCAGAGGGAGAAAAGGGCAACTACCGCTTATCTACAAAAGAATACCTCCGAAGAGAGGCTAGAAAAAAGGTTTCAGCGAAGGAAAAGCGGTTAAAACAGCAGAAAAAACGGGTAGAAAAGCTCTCTGCTGGTACTAAAAGTGCTAAACAAGCCCTGAACATTCTAGAAAAGGGCGGGGTAGCTACGGAAGAACTACTAGATCAAGTACCTAAAGCGGTAAAAGATGCTATAAAAGAGGGAACGGAAGTAGTTTTTAAGCCTAATCCGGGGCCACAGGATGATTTTCTAGCAGCCCCTGAAAAGGAAGTTCTGTACGGAGGAGCAGCAGGAGGAGGTAAATCATATGCAATGTTGGTTGATCTTCTTAGGTTCGCTTCCAATTCTAATCACCGTGCTTTACTACTCAGGCGTACTCTGGGGGAACTGACCGAGCTTATAGACCAGTCTAGAAAGATCTACCCGAAAGCCTTTCCAGGCGCTAAGTTCAAAGAATCTAAATCTACTTGGGCATTTCCTTCCGGGGCTACAGCTACTTTCTCCTATGTAGATAAAGATTCGGACGTTACAAGATACCAGGGGCAAAGTTTTACTTGGATAGGTATAGATGAACTCGGACATTACCCCTCTCCGTATGTGTGGAACTATCTCAGATCGAGGCTTAGAACTACAGATTCAGAGATAGAAACTTACATGAGAGCGAGTGCTAACCCTGGAGGAATGGGTGGTTGGTGGATAAAGAAGATGTTTATCGACCCTGCGATACCAAATGAACCCTTTTGGGCTACCGATATAGATACTGGTAAAACTTTAAAATACGGACCTTCTCACTCTAGAGCAAATGAACCTTTGTTCCAGCGGAAGTTCATTCCTGCTAGATTGACAGATAACCCGTACTTGATGCACTCGGGAGAGTACGAAGCGATGTTGCTCTCTCTTCCCGAGGTAGAACGGAGAAGGTTACTAGAAGGTGATTGGGACGTAGCGGAGGGGGCTGCTTTCTCTGAGTTCGATAGATCTTTACACGTTGTAGAACCTTTTGAAGTACCTACGAACTGGCCGAGAATAAGAGCAGCGGATTACGGATTCAGTTCTCCCTCTTGTGTTCTCTGGGCAGCGATAGATTGGGATAGTAATATTTGGGTCTATCGGGAATTGTACAAGAAAGGTCTGACCGGAGAGGATCTAGCAGATCTGATCGTACAGCTAGAAGCTCAAGACCCTCCGATGCAGATATCTGTGCTAGATAAATCTTGCTGGTCTAGAACGGGTCTAGGACCGAGTATAGCAGAAACGATGATGAATCGGGGAGTTAGGTGGGTTCCTTCAGATTCAAATAGAATGGCGGGTAAGATCGAAGTACATCGTAGATTAAAAATGGACGATCTAACCGGACAGCCCAGGCTAAGAGTAGTTTCTACCTGTACGAACTTAATAAGAACTTTACCTACCTTACCTCTGTCAAAGACTAACTCGGAGGATGTAGATACGAAAGCGGAGGATCATGCGTATGATGCTCTTAGATACATGGTGATGATGCGGAGATTGAACTATAACCTCGAAAGCTTCTCTCGTAGGATAAAAGATAAACCTATGGAAATGGCAGATGCAGTGTTTGGATATTAAATGTCAAAATGGGATGATATACAGGATCGAATAGAAGCTATCAAAGAAACTTTCGATCCAGAAACAGCAAGAGAGTTAATTAATAAACTTTACGGGCCGGATGTTCGTCGGAAAGCGCAACAGGCTGACAGGTACGAAAGAACTAAAAGAATACAGAAACAAGAAGAAGAAAAAGCAGTTCAAGAACGTAAATTACAGACTAAAAAAACACCTACAGATGTAGAGATATTCGGTCCTGACGTTATAGATGAATTAGAAGGAGTTCTTGAAGAGATACGAGCTTCGGTAGATGTATATCCCGGGCGACAACCCGGTGAAACAGGCGATGTATTTCAACATCTACGAGAGCTTAAACCGTTTCATTCTGAAAAGCCCCAGGAAGTAAGTCTTGAAAAGTATCCTAAATTACAAAAATTATTTAAAAGTTTTATACATCAAATGGTACTAGAAGGTAGGGGGAAACAGCCCTATGAACCTAGCCATTTAACTTTATTTTCACAAGGTATGACTGACTTTTATAAGGAAAATAAAGAGCTAGCAACAGAGGGTGTTTTCGATGTAAATTTAATAAGTGAATTAGGTTTTGGTCGTAGCGCAAATCAAATTAAGGAATTTTTAAAAAGTAAAGGAGTTGTTGGGCAAAGGAAATTTTCTAGAGATCTAAGGGAAGTATTTCACTATTTTACAGGATCGTTTGTAGATCCAAAGTTAACTCCTATATCTGCAATTCACAAGGGAAGAAATTTACAGATACATGATATTTTAAAATCTATACCATTTTTATCGCCTTTGCAAAATAACAGATTTATTGTAAAGCTTTTATATGATGAAACTGATAAAGCTGTAAAATTAGCTGACGCTTCTGAGATCGTACCTATTTATGAACAGTATATGGAGCTTAGACCTTCTAAAGCTAGACCTTTATCGCAACAGATGCGTGAATTAGGGGCTGTTCGCTCGATGCTCGATGTACGACAACAAGAACTTACAGAGCAAGATCGTGCTATTAATTTTTTAGAGCATCAACTTAGTCAAGATAATAAACCCAAGCATCTTAGAGAGGAACCGTATTCTAAACAGAAATTATTTACTGAGGAACAGCCTCCACTAACGGATGAAGAGTTAGAAGAACTGGAACATACAGAAGAACTGGAACAGACAGAAGAACAGTTAGATCTATTTGAACAGCCTTTTAAATTACCTAAACGATTAGATAAGGAAGAGAAACCACAAACAAGCAAACCTCCAAAAAGATTAAAAGGAAAAGGACTTTTCATATTTCCCCGAGAAATTATAGATGAAATACCGGGAATGGGGCCAGTAGACTCGCAAGGAAGACCAGTAGCATCACTGGATAAACAGATGAAAAATTTAACAGGATAAAGGAGATTAAAATGCCACAAGGTTATAAATACCCAGGAATGAAAGAGATGACGGGTAAGGTGAAGCAGGGTGATCTGAGCGATGTACCCAGTGGAAATTTGTATCGTACTAAGCTAGAAAAGAAGCTTCTAGCCGAGCCGGATCAGAATCAATTTGCTGATCATTCAAATTCCAAACCTGCTAACAGGCATGTAGACGGTTCGATTGATCGTTTGCATGGAGACTTTTCACTTCAGAGGGACTTTTCGTAAAATAAGGAACTGGGCATATGCCACCTGATGATATAGAACTAGACCAGCCTATCGAACTAGATCCCGATGAGGTATCGAATCTTGCTGGAGTTATAAAAGGCAAGTTCACCGATGCTGAAGAAGGTAAACGAGCAGATGAACTACGCTGGTTAACTGCGTATAAAAACTATCGGGGAATAACCGATTCATCTACTCAGTACAAAGCTTCTGAGAAGTCAAAGGTATTTTTAAAGATCACAAAAGTAAAAGTACTCGCTGCTTATGGGCAGTTGACTGATATTCTCTTTGCTAATAAGAAGTTTCCTATAACTATAGAACCTACTCCTGTACCAGAGGGAGTTGCTGAGTTTGCTCATTTAAATATGCAACCCCAGCAGCAACCTGCAGGGCCGGAAGGTTTCCCCGGGGATGGTAAAGAACTGTTGCCAGGAGCTACAGAAGCTACCTTAATGACGGGGCAAGCAGACAATCCTATGTTAGCTGGATTAACAGCTAAGTTCGGGCAGTCTGATAATCTAGTCCCAGGGCCGGGATACATGGGAGAACCACAGATCAAACCAGCAGCCCAGACCGCTAGGCAGATGGAAAAGGTTATCATGGATCAACTTCTAGATACCTCCGCTGTGAATGTTCTACGCCATGCTATTTTTGAATGTTCTCTACTCGGCACGGGTATCGTAAAAGGACCGTTTAACTACGGTAAGAAGGTACACCGTTGGCGAGGTCAGGGGCAGAATAAGCAGTACGATCCTTACGAAAAGACAGTACCTCGAATAGAAGCGGTAAGTTGTTGGGATTTCTATCCCGATCCGAGTGCTACGAGTATCGAAGATTGTGAGTACGTTATTCAACGGCACCGGATGAATCGAGAACAGATTCGTGATCTTATCAATAGGCCCTACTTTGATAGAGAACGGCTAGAACTATGTCTAGAACAGGGGCCTAATTACGAAGAGCGGCACTTTGAACCTACTATTCGTTCTGATAATGATCCGATGAATGACAGCAATCGGTTCGAGCTTTTAGAATACTGGGGAATTTTAGATTCTACTTTAGCGGAGGAAGCGGGTATAGAACTACCAGCAGATGTATCTACTATGTCCTCTGTACAGGTAAATGTATGGGTCTGCTCTGGTATGGTAGTTCGGGCGGTTATAAATCCCTTCACTCCGATGCGTATTCCCTATCAGGCATTTCCTTACGAATTGAACCCCTACCAATTCTTTGGCGTAGGCGTAGCGGAGAATATGGAAGATGCCCAATTGCTTATGAACGGTCATATGAGAATGGGCATTGACAATCTAGCACTCGCTGGAAACTTAGTGTTCGATGTAGATGAAGCACAACTCGTGCCAGGACAGTCTATGGAAGTTTATCCGGGTAAGATCTTCAGAAGGCAAACTGGCGTAACAGGCACCGCCATAAATGGTTTAAAATTTCCCAATACGGCACCCGAAAATTTACAGATGTACCAAGTAGCTCGTCAATTGGCAGATGAGGAAACTGGTATTCCGAGTATCGTACACGGGCAAACAGGTGTGACAGGCACGGGTAGAACAGCGTCCGGTTTGTCTATGCTTCTAGGTTCGGCGGGTCTATCTATTAAAACTGTGATTAAAAATATTGATGATTACCTGCTAAAACCGATGGGAGAAGCGTACTTCCAGTGGAATATGCAATTTAATGATTTAGATGTAGAGATCGTAGGCGACCTAGAGATCAAGCCCAAAGGAGTAGCGGCTGTGATGCAGAAGGAAGTGCGATCACAACGTCTTACTATGTTACTACAAACGGTAACTAACCCAACCCTAGCACCATTTATTAAAATTCCAAACTTAATCCGAGAGATAGCTGTGTCGCAAGATATAGATCCAGACGAGCTTGTAAATGATCCTAACGAAGCGGCTATCTTTGCAGATATACTGAAAGGAATGACAAATGAACAAGGAACAGGCCAAACTCCTCCTTCCCCTGGTCAACAACCGGGAGGCATGGGCGGGGCTGGAGGAGTACCTCCAGGGGCTAACCCAGCGGATGCAACAGCAACTGGTGGTGGAACCGTTGGAGTTGGAACTGCGCCGACTCCAGGGGAAGCTGGCTTTGCTGCAAATACTGGTCAAACTCAAGAAGTCGGTTAACGATACAATAGAGGTAGAAAAGAATGGCAACGATTTTTGATCCCCAGAATTTTAGTACTGATTTTCTAATAAATTCTGTAAATACTTACAATAATCTTACGGATGAGAACCGCTCTCAATATACAGATATGACCAGCTTTGTACCTTTACAAACAGACTCTGCTAATTTTAGTACTACGATGAAAGATCCTGGGTTTGTAAAGTATATGACCGCTCCGATAGCTGAAAAAGCCAAAGGGCCTACCGTAACAGTACAAGAAGCACAAAGTACTGCAAAAACACCCAGCGCGGAAGAAATTCTAGCTAGAATGGAAGCGGGACAACCTATGTTCTACGAGGGGGAAGAGTTGCCAACCTATGATCCGAAATCCGGTATGTCGCCTGGGCAATTTTGGAGTCAGTATCCTCCACTTACTTATGCGGGAGGATTAAAAGGTGCGATCTACGGACTTTCAGATTCACAGCAAAAAGAAGTAGAGGAAGCTCCGAATATACAAGCTGCTCCTGTCGATGAAGTACCGGCATTTAGTCCGGGGGGGCATCCGGGACAAATTGGTTCAGTTACAAGTGGTTTAACCGGCCAAGTTGTTTCACACCCTTCCAGTTTTTCAGAAGGTATAAAGAGTGGTTTTATGGATATGGATCCAGCGACAGGTAAGTTTGGTTTTAGTGTGGAATCTCCAAGTGACGCCACTGTAAATGCTTACGGTCTTCAAGGTATTCCTACAAGCTATGGAGAGCCGAGCACGGGATCGACAGCCTCTACTTCTAGTGTCGCTGCTCCTACGCCTACTGGTGCAGAAGCTCATGGTGCCCAATCTGCAGGAATGGCAGGAATGGCTGCTGGCAGTGCTGAACCCTCTGGGGGAACGGGAGGAAGGCCGGGGCCGGGGCAGGGTCATGGTAGTTCGACTCCTGGTCCTGGGACTGGTACGCCCTCCGCTCAGGGCGCAACGTCCGGGATCGGAACATCTTGCTTTGTGTCTGGAACTATGATGACAATGGGTAATGGAAGTAAAGTTAAAGTTGAAGATATTAAACTTTTAGATGAGATACTAGGGGCAGATGGAAAAACTAATAAAGTTATAGAAATTCATAGAAAACTCATTGGAAATAGAAAAATTGTATCTGTAAATGGTAGTGAATTTTTCTGTACTGAAGATCATCCATTTAAAACTAAAAATGGCTGGCAAGCGGTCAATAGTACCATGTCTACAGAATTATATCCTAATTTAGACATTCTTAACACTGATCTTGCAATTGGGGATACAGTAGAAACTGAAGATGGCGATATTATTGTAGAAAAAATAGATACAAAAGAAGTTCCAGTAGATACACAGCTATGGAACTTCTTAATGTCTGGTGATCATACATATGTTGCTGAAGGTTTTGTTATGCACAACAAACAGTGTTTTACTCCAGATACTCCTGTACTTTTATCTAATGGTAAAACAAAGCCCATTGATAAAATTACTATTGGAACAGAGATACTTGGTTTTAATGATCAGGGAGAATTACTGCCTACTGATGTAGTTGATATTGAAACTAGAGATATCTATAATTATATTGTAATTAAAACAGATACAAGAAAAGTATCAACTACAGATGAACATCCTTTTTATATAGGAGAGGGAAAGTACAAACGTGCAGACAGTTTGCAAGTGAATGATACGATATATACACAAGAAGGGCAAGAATTAATGCCTGAAACAATTACTAATATACTACCAATAATAAAGCCGTCAACTGTGTATTGTTTGCACCTAGAAGGTGAAGTTAAAACGTACTTTGCTGGTGGTTTTGCTGTACATTCATCAAATACGACATTGCTCGGCCTAGATGGTGAATCGTTTACTGAAGAAAATTTAGAAAATTATTTTGTAAAACATAATAATGATGTAATATCAGAAGCGAGTGTAATATAATAAAATGCCAAATTTAACAAAACAAATGAATACCCTACAGTCAGGCGGTAAGATAACTGTAGAATCCCCCGATGAAAATGCAAGACAAATAATCCAAAACATGCAAGCTAGGCAAGGGTCGAATGTAAAGATAGTACGAAGTAAGAAGGGCCATTTTCTCGGGGCGGTAGATCTAAACGATACTAATCAGCATTATATTAGTAACATGGACCAGTTCGATACCGCTTTGGGTATTATTAAACCTTACGAACAGGCTATGGCTAGTGACCCCCGGCAAGCGAGGCAGTTAGACCGAAAAAGAAATTGGAAGAATAGGTCTGCTATTTTAAACTCTGTGTATCTATCACAAGATCCCGCTACTCCTGATAGGGAAATTACACGGCGACCTGGACCGCGTGTTATTCCAGAACCAGAGTCGGATGATCGAAGAACTATAAAACTTCTTACACAACAGAGGCAGGGAAAATACAGAGATTTTGAACAGGGACCATCTAGAACTCGCACGGAAAATTATTTGACTTCTATGGGAGATAAAGCATCCTTCACAGAAATGCCTTTAGCAAAAGGAGATCCTGTAACTTCTATGAAAACTGCACAGCAACGTGCTGCGCCGTCAGCAACTTCTACGCCGGAATATTTGCCCCCAGAAAAGCCCCTTTTTGCAACAGATTCCATTGATGCTGCACGAAATAGGATTGGAAGTAAAGACGAACCATTTTTAAAACTTGATGATCCTGAGCAAGAATCAGAACCTATCCCAATCACTGCTAATATAATGGACAATTTAATTAGAGTAGAATCTGATGGCAACCCCGATGTAATTGGAGATGATGGCCAAAGTATAGGTTTAGGACAAATCAAAATTGAAACTGCTAAAAATCCTGGGTTTGGTGTAGCTCCGTTGCAAGGCACTGATGAAGAAATAAAAAGTCAATTGTTAAATCCTGATATCAATAGACAATTTGCACAGGATTATTTAACTGGTATTTATAATACTTATGCTAGTGTAATACGTTCACAATCTGAAGATTTACCCCCAGAGCAAAAACTACATTTTGCAGAATATTCTCCTAGTGATATGTGGATTTTAATGCTGTCATTACAAGGATATAATTCACAGCCTAGTGCTATATTATCTGTATTAGAATCTTTCAGGGGCAAAAATAATATTAGATTAGAGGATATAACGAATAGCATAAGAGCACAGCTTGGGGCATCTGTATATGAAAAAACCTATAAGTATGCTAATAATATAACAAATCCAGTAGATATGCAAGCAGGAGGACAAGTCCCCCAAATAAATCAATCTGGATTTATTCAAGGTCCAGGCTCTCCAGTAAGTGATAGTATTCCAATGAAAGCAGAACCAGGGTCTTTCATTGTAAACGCCCCGGCTACACAGATGATAGGCCAGAATAAACTAAATGCAATGACTAACAATACTAGCACGGCTAAAAATACAAAATCTTCTGTAGATCCACAGGGAATAAATGTATCAAACGGTGAATTTAAAGTATCTAAATCAGATGCGGAAAGGATAGGGTATGATAACCTTAATCGTATTAATGATGCTGGCAAGCCCTTTGTAGATCAGCTTGACCGAAAGGGTTATGCAGAGGGTGGTCAGGTAGAAGATTATTTTACAGACTTTGTGATACCTGCAGAATTCAATACAGAAGAATATCATAATGCAAAGAAATACGATTTAGCTAATAATGATTATATAGCGTATAAGGATAATAGAGGATTTATAACTTTTGGTCCGGGTGTTAAAGCAGATAAAAATACTAAAGTAGGGGATAGGAAAGGCAAGGAAAAAATTGATAAAGAAGCATACAGGCGTTGGAAAAGTGCTGTTGAATCTTCTAAAAGAATATATAGATGATAATCTACCAAGCAATAAGGTGATCGTATTGGGCGATCTAAATGATGATATTGCAGAATCACCACCCAATAATGTATTCCAGGAAGTTTTAAATGATTCCACTCACTACCAATTTGCAGATCTTGAAATTGCTCAAGGAAATAGCTCAGATTGGTCATTCCCCAATTGGCCTTCTCATCTTGACCATATTTTAATCACGGATGAATTATTTAATGGACTGATCAATACACAGGTCCAAACAATTAAAA
>LULM01000277.1_pt1 | contig 13645 bp, 16 predicted proteins | sample 728151 | NCBI WGS metagenome assembly LULM01 (sample SAMN03860289, study PRJNA289734) | marine metagenome | biome: seawater column; feature: ocean; material: water; isolation source: Red Sea water column Station 149 - depth 200m | place: Saudi Arabia: Red Sea | collected 2011-10-15 | depth 200 m
CCAGTAACTGATTACAAGACTTCAAAAAAGGCAGATGGGAAGAAATTCAACAAGTTGTTTTCAAATCTGCTTAAGAATGGCGTGTTCATACCACCATCGCAATTTGAGAGTGTCTTTTTGTCTGATGCTCATACTGATGTTGATATTAGAAAAACACTTGGTTCATATGGATTATCTCTAAAGGCGGTGAGGCATTGACATTCTTGGTAGGTACACGGGGAAGTAAGCTCTCATTGGCGCAGACAAATTGGGTAATATCTGAACTACAAAAGAAAAATGATGGTTCTGAATTTGAAATCAAGACTATCACAACCAAGGGTGATACAGATTCAAGGGCTCTCTTCACAATAGACCAGAAGGGAATATTTGAAAAGGAAATTGACAAGGCTGTAGCAGAAAAGGAGATAGACTTTGCGGTTCACAGCCTAAAGGATGTACCATCAGACATCTCAGAATCACTTACAATAGCTTGTATACCAAAAAGAGAATCAGCAAATGATGTTATCATCACAAAAGATGGTTATAATCTCAAGACAATTCCATCAAATGCTGTTGTTGGTACAAGCAGCTTGAGGAGGGCGGTACAGGTTTCAAGGATAAGACCAGATGTTGTAGTAAAGCCAGTTCGAGGAAATATCGAGACCAGAATAAACAAGGTCATGGATGGAAAATTTGATGCTATAATATTAGCAGAGGCAGGAATTTCTAGATTAAGCTTGGATGTGAAGCATTCTGTGCTGTCAACAAAGGACTTCCCACCATCACCAGGTCAGGGAGCGCTAGCAATTGTCTGCAGGTCTGACGATGACAAGACAATATCCATGCTAAAAAAAATTGAAGATGAAAAATCTAGAAATGAGATAGAAGCTGAGAGGGCACTGTCCGACTATGTTGATTCTGGATGCAGATTTCCTGTAGGTGCTTTAGCAATTGGAAATTCAAGCACATTGAAGCTAAGAGTTGCTGCATATTCAGTTGATGGAAAGAAGGCAATTTCATTAGAAAAGTCTGGAGACATAAGCAACCCCAGAAATTTAGGGAAGGAACTTGGTGAGGAACTTCAGAAAACTGGTATCGCAGAGATTGCTTCTAATTGGAGAGAAAGCTTGGACGAGTGGAACAAAAAATGACTGGAAAAGTATTTCTCGTTGGGGCTGGTCCTGGAGACCCAAATCTTATCACATTACGGGCAGTAGAGCTGATCAAGAAGGCGGATGTAGTTCTTTATGATAGGCTTGTCAGCAAGAAGATTCTTGCAATGATTCCAAAAAAGTCAACTGCGATTTATGTTGGAAGGGCAGTAGGCGATGATTACAAACATCAGGACAGCACAAATGATCTGATGGTAAAGTATGCAAAAACAAAGCGTTGCGTTGTTAGACTGAAGGGTGGAGACCCCATAATGTTTGGTCGTGGTGGCGAAGAAGCAGAATATCTAAAAAAATACAAAATTAAATTTGAAATTGTTCCAGGAATTACATCAGGAATTGGCTCTGCAACTTATGCCGGAATTCCATTAACACATAGAAAATTTGCATCATCTGTAGTATTTGTAACTGGACATGAAGACTTTGAGAAAAGTAAGGAAGCGGTAAGATGGAAGAAGCTTGCAAAATCAACTGATACGATAGTTGTTATGATGGGTCTTTCTCGTCTTGCTATAATTTGTAAGCAATTGTCAAGTGGTGGAATGGATAAAAAAACTCCCGTTGCTGTAATTCAGGATGGGACTACACCAAAGCAGAAAATGATTACTGGTACGATTTCAAATATTGCACAGAAAGTAAAGCGTTCTAAGATAGAACCACCCTCAATAATTATAATAGGGAAGGTGGTTAGTCTTTCAAAAACTATTGGATGGAGAAAAAAATGATTGAAGGAAAAACTATAGCAATTACACGGGCAGAAGATGATTCACAGGAATTCATTGATCTGATTACCAAGGAGAAAGGAAACGCTATTCCACTTCCAACAATTGAGTTGGTAAGTAAGGGCGAAAAGATTGTAGATGAATTTCTATCAGCACTAGAAAAGGATGATCCAGATTATTCAGTTTTTATGAGTTCAAAAGCAGTAACTCTTCTATTTGAAACCGCAAAGAAGGCTGGAAAATTTGAAGAGTTACGATTGGCTGTTGCAAATACAATTGTACTTGCAGTTGGTCCCAAAACCAGGGATGTTTTAGAGAAAGAAAATGTTAAGGTTGCACATATGCCAGAGCGATACTCCTCAGTTGGCATAGGTGAGGTCTTTACAAAATTAAACGCAGTTGGGAAGAAGGTGATTGTTCCACGCAGCGGTGCATCAACACCTTTTCTGAAGGAACTTTTAGAAAAAATTGGACTACATGTAATAGAATTGTATCTTTATGATGTCTGTGCATTTCGTGATACCTCACAATGGAATGAATTCAGACAACTCTTTTCAGGTAACAAGGTTGACGGAATTATATTCACTAGTGCATCATCAGTCAGAGCTTTCTTTGAGATTATGCAAAAAGACTATGAACAAAACAAACTGGTTGATATGCTGGAAAAAATTACGGTGATCTCAATTGGACCATTTACTGCTGACGAATTGAAAAAACTCAATGTAAAAAATGTCATTGCAGATGTTCATACAATTTCTGGTTCTTTTGATGCCTTAGTAAAGGCATTATCATTAGCTAAAGCTATTTAGGATTCCCTAAATTTCCACGACTTTTTATAAGATATTCCTTACAACGTTGTTATGGCAACTGAAAATCTTGACATGGATTATTCCAAGTATGACTTCAAGGACTCTACTGAAATGTATGTTCATCTCAGCAAGAAGGGTCTAACAAAGGATACTGTCAGAGAAATCAGTCAACTGAAAGAAGAACCAGAATGGATGCTTGATTTCAGACTTCGTGCATATGACGTTTTCATGAAGAAACCAATGCCACAATGGGGCGGTGATCTGAACAAGATTGATTTTCAAAATATCTATTATTATGCAAAGGCATCAGAAAAAACTGAGAAAAATTGGGATGATGTCCCAGATGATGTTAAAAATACATTTGATAAATTAGGAATTCCAGAAGCAGAGAAAAAGTTTCTTGCAGGAGTTGGAGCACAATACGAATCAGAAGTTGTATATCATAATTTAAGAGAGGATTTAGCAAAACAAGGCGTTCTGTTCTTAGACACAGATAGTGCACTAAAAGAACAGCCTGAAATTTTCAAAAAGTACTTTGGAAAAATAATTCCACCAGAAGACAACAAATTTTCAGCCTTAAACAGTGCTGTATGGAGTGGTGGTTCATTCATCTACATTCCTCCTGGCGTCAAGGTTGACATGCCATTACAAGCATACTTTAGAATTAATGCAGAAAATATTGGACAATTTGAGAGAACTCTGATCATTGCTGATGAGGGTTCGGAAGTTCATTACATTGAAGGATGTACTGCACCAGTTTATTCTTCGGAATCATTGCATTCTGCTGTGGTTGAGCTTGTTGCTCACAAGGATGCAAAGTTACGTTATACAACAATACAAAACTGGAGTAACGATGTTTACAATCTGGTAACAAAACGTGCGTATGCATATGAAGGTGCTACTGTTGAATGGATTGATGGAAACATTGGTAGTAAATTAACCATGAAATATCCAGGTATTTACTTGATGGGTCGAAAAGCATACGGAGAAACTCTATCAATAGCATTTGCAGGAAAAAATCAACACCAAGATACTGGTGCAAAGATGGTTCATCTAGCTCCTGACACTACATCAAAAATAACATCAAAGTCTGTAAGTCGTGCTAATGGACGTTCTACATACAGAGGATTGTTACGAGTAAGAAAGGGTGCAACCAATGTAAAATCTACTGTTAGATGTGATGCATTACTATTGGACGACACATCAAAGACTGATACATATCCATACATGGAGATTAACCAAGAAGATGCCACAGTTACTCATGAAGCAACTGTAGGAAAGATTGGAGACGAACAGATTTTCTACTTAATGAGTCGTGGTTTCACAGAAGAGGAGGCATTATCACTAATTGTAAACGGATTCATGGAACCATTTACAAAAGAACTTCCAATGGAATATGCAGTAGAACTGAACAGACTCATTAAATTAGAGATGGATAATTCAGTCGGTTAGCCTGAAAACAGTCATAACGATTAACAATGTCTCAACTTGCTTTATCATCATTAGATTCCTCGCTAATAGAAGAGATTTCTTCTAAAAGAAATGAGCCAAACTGGTTAAAGGAATACAGAAAAAATTCACTTACTGTTTATCATGATTTACCAGCAGAAGTTTCACCATTATACAACAAGTATACTGATGCTCGAAGAATGAATCCAGAACAGGTTTCATTATCTACAAATTCTGATTCTTCGGTACCAGATTTTTTAGCCAAAAGATTAGACGAAATTAAAAACGAAATTAGCATCGTTCAAATCGGCTCCAATATTCATTCAATAAATATTGATGATGAACTAAAATCAAAAGGGCTCGTTATTTCTTCATTGGATGATGCATTACAAAATAATTCTGAATTAATTCAAAAGACATTAGAAGACTCTGACTCTAAGGAAGATAAGTATACAGCATTAAACAACGCTGCATTTAATTCAGGAATTTTTGTTCACGTTCCGCAAAATCTTACCATTGACAAACCAATCCATCTAGTATCTTGTCTATCCTTGGATGGAATATCTACAATATCTCGTAATATGGTCATCGCTGAAAAAAACACACAAGCATCAATTGTACAGGAACTTTATGCCCCAAAGATGTCAAAACAGCAGGCATATCTTGAATTGTTAGATACACGTGTTGGTGAAAACAGCAAATTAGATTTTACAACCTTACAAATTATGGATCAAAGCACAGTTAACTTTTCTACTAGAAGAACTCATCTTGCTCAAGATGCTAAGATAAATTGGTATCTTGGTTTGTTTGGCTCAATGTTGTCACGATATAGACTTGATTATGATCTTGATGGTACAGGTTCTTCTGTAAATGATGCTCAAGTGGTTTTTGGAAACAATGACCAGTCATTTGATCTAAATACCATTGTTAATCATAACGCTCAATCTACGGATGGAAAAGTTGTTGAGAAATCAATTCTAAAAGATACATCAAAATCATTATTCAAGGGAATGATTAGAATTAATGAGCAGGCTGCACACTCAAATTCATTTTTGTCTGGACGTTCTATCCTATTAAGTAAGGGTGCAAAATCTGATTCAATACCTGGACTTGAAATTCTTACTAATGATGTAAAAGCAACTCACTCTGCATCAGTTGCTCAAATGGATGATGAGCAAATTTTCTATCTTGGAACACGTTGTTTAAGCTACTCTGAAGCCGAACGCATAATTGTTGAAGGATTCTTAGAACCACTTTCTAGAACTATGTCATATCAAGTAAGAGCATGGATCTCAAATATCATTGAATCAAAATGGGCAAATAAAGAATTAACAATTAACATGGATGAACATCTAAAATCTATAGTTGAAGTTGAGGAGACACGTTATAATGAAAATGAAGAAGTTGAACAACATTACAAGTATAGGTAGAGGTGTTTGATAATTGCAAAGTACTACACAATCTCTTGATACACAATGCAGAAGTGATTTTCCTGTACTTGAAAGGAGAGTTAGAGACGATAAGGCGTTAGTATATTTGGATAATGCAGCAACTACTCAAAAACCAATTCAGGTTATAGATGCGATTACTGATTATTACAAGAATCATAATTCCAATATCCATAGGGCAGTACATGCTTTGGCAGAAGAATCCACAGAAGCATTTGAGGTTACTAGGAGCAAAGTAGCAAAATTTCTGAATGTTGAAAAAAGTGAGGAGATAATTTTTGTAAAGGGAACAACAGAGGCTATCAATTTAGTTGCTTATGCTTGGGGAAGAGACAATGTTCAAAAAGGTGATATTGTTGTCACCACAGAATATGAGCATCACTCAAACATAGTTCCATGGCAATTACTCACGCAGGAAACAGGAGCCGAACTCAGATATGTCGATATTGATGAGAATGGAGAGTTAATGTTAGAACAGCTTGATGAACACCTTGCAACGGGTAAAGTCAAACTAGTTGCTGTGAGTCATGTTTCAAATGTTCTCGGAACCATAACTGACATTAAAAAAGTCATAAAAAAATGCAAAGATGCTGGTGCCAAAGTTCTTGTCGATGGTGCACAGGCAGTACCACACATGAAAGTGGATATTGGTAATCTAGACTGTGACTTCTATGCTTTTTCAGCCCACAAGATGTTGGGTCCAACTGGCGTTGGTGTTCTATGGGCACGAAAGGAGTTACTAGAAAATATGAAGCCATACCAAGGTGGTGGTGATATGATAAGAGAGGTTCACAAGCAAGAAACTACCTGGAACGATCTTCCATACAAGTTTGAGGCTGGAACTCCTAATGTGGCAGATGTTATTTGCTTTGCAGCAGCAATTGATTATCTTACAAAAATAGGAATGGATAATGTCAGAAATCATGAAATTGAATTAACGAAATATGCACTAGAAAAAATGTCTAAGGTTAAGGGTTTGATCATTTACGGTCCTAAGGATGCTCAAAGACAGGGGGGTGTTATCTCATTTAACTTCAAAGATGTTCATCCACATGATGTTGCTACAATAATTGACAAAAACGGTGTGGCAATAAGATCAGGACATCATTGCGCACAAGTATTAATGGAAAAGCTTGAAGTTGCTGCAACTAATCGTGCTAGCTTTTACATTTACACTACAAAGCAAGAGGTAGATGTCCTCATTGACTCACTCGAACAAGTTGCAAAGGTGTTCAAATTATGAGCGGTGATCCAATCTACACAGAGATGATAATAGAATATTCCAGAAACCCTTCAAACTTTGGTAAGATAGAAAATCCTCAGATACATAGGCATGATAGTAATCCACTTTGTGGTGACAGTATTGATTTGTATGTTAATGTTGATGGAACTAAAATTACTGATGTAAAATTTGACGGCAAGGGCTGCGCGATATGCATGGCATGTACCTCTGTCTTAACTGAAATGATTCAAAACAAGACGCTAGACGAGGTAAAAAACTTTCAAAAAGATGAGCTACTAGCAGAACTTGGTTTGGAGCACTTGATCAAAACAAGCCCAGTCAGAATCAAATGTGCATTGCTTTCATTAAAGGCGTTAAAATATGGAATTTATTCTTATTTTACTGAAAAAATGAACGATGTAAAGGCTGCAGGAAACTTAAAAGAAGAAGCTGCATCCCTTTACTAGTATGGCTGACATACCAATAACTAATAGTATTAGGAAAGTAATTTTTGAAAATTTTAATGAACATGACCTCAGATTTAACAATGATCAAATTTTTGAAATTTTAAAGAAAGATGATATGATTGATCAAAACTTGACGATAGACGATATAGAAGTATACTTTAAGGAACTTTGTGATACTGAGCTCTTACGTAATATTGCACAGAATTTCACTACGCAATGGTTCAAACTATTTGAGCCTCTTGAGAAAGTTCAATGTAATTCATGCAAAACAGATAGTTACATTACACAATCCGAGAACAGAATATGTAAAAATCCTGACTGTGGTTCTAATCTTTAGCTTTGTAGTTTTTTGCTGATTCTTCAAGTGCTTGAATCATTGGTAATTTGGTTCCCGTCAAATAACGCACCAATGCACCACCAGCTGTGCTGATATGTGTTATTTTTTCTGCCAAACCAAATTTCTTTAAAGCAGATGAAAGATGACCTCCACTGACTATTGTAGTAGCCATGGAATTTGATATAGCTTCTAGAAGTGACTTTGTACCAAAGTCAAAACCTTCTTTCTCAAAATAGCCAGCTGGACCACTGATAAACACCGTTCCCGCTCCAGATATGATCTTTTCATAATGCTGAATAGTTTTTGGACCCAAATCATAGATTTCATCATCCTTGGTTAATTCTCTAATATCCAGTTCCACCCTCTTTCCATTCTGCTCTATCGCTACATCAACTGGTGTTGAGAACACATCTGGAAATTCTCCTATCAATGTATGTGCCTTGGCAACAATTTCATCTTCTCTCTTAATTCCAAGAGTTGATTTTATTCTTCCTTGTGCTCTTAAGAATACATTTGCAATCAAACCGGTAAGTAAGACATGATCAGCTCTACCATTTGCTATCAGCAATCTAATTGCTTCAAGTCTGTCTTCAACTTTTTTACCACCCAAGACGAGAACAAAAGGAGCTTTAGTCACACTCATGATCTCATCAAGTTTTTTAACTTCTTTTTCCACAAGGCGTCCTGCACAAGATGGGAGTACATATGGAAAACCGACAATTGACGGATGAGATCTATGTGCACTTGGAAATGAATCCAAGACACAAAAGTCTAACATCTTAGATAATCGTTGAACCATTATGGTTTTTGCAGCATTAGATGGAGAAAATTCATAATTCTCTTCTGCGCACAACCTAAGATTATCTAACAGTATGATTTCTCCGTCTTTTAGTTTCTTTATTTCACTCTGAGCAGAAGAACCCATAACATCGCTAACATATGTTACATTTCTACCCAGTAATTTTTCAAGTACCTTAGCATGGTTTTCCATACCAGTGTAGTCTTTATTGCCAACTCTCCCCTGATGTGATGCAATTACAATTTTAGCATCATTTAATGAGTTAATTGTTTCAACAACTTCTTCAATTCTTTTTGTTCCAGAAATCTCTAATGTTTCAGGATCTATAGGACAGTTGATATCTACACGTAGAAATACAGTTTTACCCTTAAAGTCAAAATCGTCAATAGTTAGTAAATTCACATACTTTTTTCCTTTGACTCTGGTTAAAATCTTTTAGTCCTCATTATTATCAGCAAAATTAAAAATGATCGTAGAACAGAGTGATTAATGCAGAAATTTATCTTTCAAATACGCTCACGTGGTTTTTTCTTACTAGTAATCGCATTTCTAATTATAGCTGGATTAGTATACGGACAAGTAACTGATGATTTTGATAGATCAGTCATATTGCATTTTCAGTCAACAGCTGGTAGTGCACCAATGGATCTTTCAATGTGGGTTCTAACCGAGATTGGAGGAATATTCCCAATCATGGTATTCTGTTTTGTGTTGTTTGTTTGGCGTAAAACCAGGCGCATGGGACTCATAGTGCTTCTAGCCATTTTGATCGGTACAGTGTTAGCTGGTTATCTGAAGGACTACGTAGTTGAGCGTCCAAGACCAGATCTTGATTATCTTGGTACAGAATTACCAATTGATGTAGAAAGTGATACCACAGTTCTAGGTGGTAAAGGCTCATTTCCATCAGGTCATGTGACGCGGGCGTCTGCACTAGCATTTGTGCTTGGGTATGCGCTTTCAGATAGGTTTCCTCGTGGCTGGATTCTTTTGTGGATTTTCCCGGCATCTATGGCAATAAGTAGAATCTATCTCCTACAGCATCATCCAATGGATGTAATTGGCGGTGTTTTGTTTGGAATTATAATAGCTGTAATACTTGCTGACAAACTAAAACTTTCTGAATATCTGAACAGTTCAAAAGTCTAATTCATCTACAACTTTAGAATTCACTAATACAATACCATAATGTTCTTTGTCATGGTGATATGTCCAATATCGAATGTCCCTATGCTGATCTGTCTTTCTTAAACCAGCAGTTACAGTTGTTGTGACGATATATCCAATTCGCTTCGCAGTTTTTTTTGGTTCCTTTGGCATCAAAATCTTGAATCCCTTTTTTTCTTTGTAAAATCCAGTTTGCACCATTTCTTCAGCTGCATCATATGCATCTTTTTCATCTTTTAGATCAAATGTCTTTTTAATCGGTATTGATTCAATGTCAGATTTTTCCATGTAGATTATAAATTAGATAATTTATTATTAAAATAATATGAAAGCCACATTTGGTGCAGGCTGCTTTTGGCATGTTGAGGAGGTATTTAGAAAAACAAAAGGCGTCAAATCAACCCAAGTTGGTTATTCTGGCGGAATGAAGGAAAACCCCACCTATGAAGACGTATGTACAGATACGACGGGTCATGCAGAATCAGTCGAAGTTGATTATGATCCCGAAGAAGTTTCCTATGGAGATCTGTTGAAAATCTTTTGGAGTAATCACAATCCTACCACGCCAAATAGGCAGGGACCAGATATAGGGACACAATATAGATCTGTAGTATTTTTTCATAACGACGAGCAAAAAAAGGCTGCAGTTGAGATGAAAACAAAACTAAGTCCTGCCGCACGAGAACAATTTAATGCTGACATAGTGACGGAAATCAAACCTGCAGAAAAGTTCTATAGAGCAGAAGAATATCATCAACAATATTTCTCAAAATCTAATTTCTAAATAAAACATCAAATTTTTATAAGTTAATTTTTACAAAATCACAATTCAGAAATGAAATCTATTTCCAAAAGAGTAGCGCAGTTACAGAAAACAAGGATACGAACAGCAAAAATGCGTAGGAAGACAGTACAATCTCTAAAATCTGCTAAAAAACTGCATAGAAAATCAGCATCAACGATTAATTCAATGCAACGTAATGTGTCAAAAATTCGCTCCGAATTAGATGAAATTTCTAATGGATTACAACATAGTTTAGCGCAGAAAGAAAGTATACAAAGACTGCAGGTATATGCTGAAGAGCGTCTAAGCCAGGAAAAAGAAAGGAAAAAGGAAATTGAGAAAGAACTAGCCTCAACAACTAGTGATGCCAGAGACCAGTTGGAGTTCACTTTGGATTCAATTTCTACTCAAATCAATGAGATACGAAATGAGATTAGGCAGAGAAATTCAACTGGCAAAAAAGTGAATAAACTGATTGAGGAATATACTACTAAAAAATCCAAACTTACTGCTAAAATCAAAAGGACTTTGGAATCAAGGCCAGAGATAACAAAAACTATGCATAAAAACAAAAAAAATATTGTGAAGTTAGAGAAGAGATTACCATCACTAATCAAAACTGAGGAGAATGTTAAGAGGAATTTCTCCAAAATCAATTCGATTATCAGAGAGAAGGCTCAAGAACGTAAGAGGACAAAAGCTAAAAGAAAAGTATCTAGGAAGACAAAAGCTAAAAGAAAAGTATCTAGGAAGACAAAAGCTAAAAGAAAAGTATCTAGGAAGACAAAAGCTAAAAGAAAATGTGTTTTTAGCACTAACCGGAAACTACTTCCAGTTTTCCGTCCTTTCTACCTTTGTTCAACTGAACCTCATTCCTGAAAGTGGTTGTATATCCACCCTCAATAGAAACCGTATCTCCATTTTTCACTTTCTCTGTGTCGTCAGCCCAAAGTGTAAGTTTGATTCTACCAGAATCATCCTCCAAATATGCGTCACAAACTTTGGTTTCACCAAATTTTGTATTCACAGTTCTGACTTCACCTTTATCTTCAATTTTTCCTTGAACATTGATTCCGCTTCTCATTTGTTTTGCTTCTTCGCATGTAGTCATACAAAAATCTCTATTTCTTCAATTAATAACTTTTTTTAAATGTTCTAAAGCAATCTATGGTGCAGGGGTATCGAAGCCCGGCCAACCGAGAAGGACTCAAGATTTTGGCAATGGGCCATCCTTTCCTTTAGGGGTTCGTGGGTTCAAATCCCACCTCCTGCATTTTATTTCAAAATACTATGCACACGATCTTTTCTCAAGAGTTTTAGAGATCTAGTATTTCTATAATCTATGGCTGATATCATTGAGACAGTTATCGAATATTCCTACATTGGAATATTCCTCTTACTGATTGCAGTAAATGCAGCACCAATCTTAATGCCTCCAACATGGATTATTCTTTCATCATTTTATGCATTAGATTCATCATTGGATCCAGTTGTATTGGCACTGGTTGGAGCAACTGGCGCTACAATAGGTCGACTCTTTCTAAAGAGAATAAGTGGATTTTTCCGAAGGTTTGTGGGTAAGGAACAAGAATCAAACCTTGACGCCATAGGAAATTTCCTAAACAAGAAAAAATTTGGATACACCCTAACATCATTCCTCTTTGCCGCGACCCCCCTACCCAGCAATATGCTGTTTGTTGCATATGGCATGATGAGGGCAAAAAGCATAGGACTCTATATCGGATTTTGGTTTGGCAGAGTTGTATCATATTACATAATGATTACAATTAGCGAAGCAGTGCTCACTCCATTCTTGCAGCTGTTCGAAGATAAGATAATTGGCATAATCGTGGCCGACATTGTTGGCATAGGCTCTGTGGTATTTTTCACGTGTATTAATTGGAAGATACTTCTTATTGAAAGAAAATTAAAGTTTGTAAGACCGAAATTATGGAGGATTTGAAAATTTATCCATAATCGATGTATCTGTCATATCGCTTTTCAACCTCAGGGTTTTTCCCAGCGTTTATCTTTTCCAGCTCTATGGCATTTCGTTTTTTTAAATAATCAATAATTTCCTCAAAATTTTCATTCTTGTCATATACATTGACCAAAGGATCTAGCATTTTGAAATATTCGGTTACTTTTTCCCTAAACTCCTCCCTTGTCGGTTTTTTAATTTTGTTTAGGCGAAACCAAATGGTAGCCCAGCTACAACCAACTACATGTGGAAGTAAGTCAAGTGCAGATTGTATTTCAAAGCGCTGGTCGTCTCTCATGAATTATCGCTGATTATTTTTGCACCGGATTTGGCTAGATATGTAACAATGAAATCAGCACCTGCTCTTTTAATTGAAGACAAAATTTCATTTGTTATTTGATCCTCCTTGATCCAACCTTGGTTGGCAGCGGCTTTCACCATGGCATATTCACCTGAGACACTATATGCAGAAACTGGTACACTGAATTTTTTCTTGGCCTCTGCAATCAAATCAAGATAAGCCAGTGCAGGCTTTATCATCACAATATCTACACCCTCTTCAACATCTGCCTCAACTTCTCTCATTGCCTCACGCGGATTTGTAAATGGAACTTGGTATGTTTTCCTGTCACCAAATTGTGGCGCACATTCCGCGGCATCCCTGAATGGTGAATAAAATGACGAACTGTGTTTTGCAGAATGCGACATGATTATCACATCCTTGAAACCTGCATCATCCAATCCTTTTCTTATGGCGGATACCTGACCATCCATCATTGCTGACGGAGATACCACATCGACACCAACCTTTGCTTGGCTAACAGCAATCTTCGCTAGTGTTTCTATACTAAGATCATTGTCTATCTTCTTGTCATTGGTTATTCCACAATGACCTGAGCTAGTATACTGACATAGACAGACGTCAGCCATTATAGAGATTTTATCACCAAAATTATTTTTTATCTCAGAAATTGCCTGTTGCACAATTCCGTTATCTGCAAACGCAGATGTTCCCTGCTCGTCTTTTTGTGATGGAATGCCAAATACCATCACTGCTGGAATTTTTAAATCAGAAATGTTTTGCACTTCATTTGAAACTTCTGATAATGGCAACCTCATAATGTCAGGCATTGAATCAACGGATTTCTTTTCTTTCAATCCCTCTTCAACAAAAATTGGGCAGACCAAATCATTTGTAGACAATCTAACTTCCTGTACCAAGTTTCGTATATTTTCACTAACTCGTAGTCGTCTCAATCTTTTTGAGGGGAACGTAGTCATGTCAAAAATCAAACAACATGCAATATAATCT
>LULM01000815.1_pt1 | contig 13630 bp, 16 predicted proteins | sample 728151 | NCBI WGS metagenome assembly LULM01 (sample SAMN03860289, study PRJNA289734) | marine metagenome | biome: seawater column; feature: ocean; material: water; isolation source: Red Sea water column Station 149 - depth 200m | place: Saudi Arabia: Red Sea | collected 2011-10-15 | depth 200 m
GATATCATACGTATGCCACAATGAGGGACGTCACGAAAAGTGATAAAATTAAAGAGTTAGGAGAAAAGGATGGTTTGAAAATCAATGTGCTAGAACTAGATGTGGATAATGATGATTCGGTTAAGGTTGCTATAAAAAAAATTCTTGATGAGAAACAAAGAATCGATGTTCTTGTTAATAATGCTGGTTGGGGTCTTTGGGGTTGTGTTGAAGATGTATCTGTTGATGAATTTAAAACACAGTTTGAGACAAATTTCTTTTCAGTAATAAGACTAATTCAGGAGGTTGGGCCAACAATGAGAAAACAAGGCTCTGGAAAAATAATCAATATTAGTTCAGTTGCTGGAAGAATTGGATTTCCGGCATCACCTGCATATATTAGCTCTAAATTTGCTTTAGAAGGATTAAGTGAATCATTACGGTTGGAGATGGCACCGTTTGGTGTGGATGTTATAATAATCGAACCCGGAGTAATAAAGACAAACTTCTTGAATCCTGTAAGGTTAGCCAAGAAATCAGAATCAGGTACTGCATATAGAGACATCACTACAAGAGTAGTTTCAGGCGTCAAGATGATGGCAGAAATGGGAACACCGCCAAAAGAAGTTGCAGATACTATTGTTAAATCCATCAATGATGATAAACCGCTTCCAAGATACATTGTTGGAAATGATGCATCAATGTTCTTAGAAGCAAAAAAAAGTAAAACAGACATAGAATTTGAGAATTATTTGAAAAAAGAATTGTATGGAGAATGATTTTTTAACAGTTATCATCCTGTCTTGCTTTTGAAGGCACTTTTGTGGTTAGATTGATATACAGTTTTAATCAATTTTTGTCAAAGTCGTAATACTTAGTGAAACATATGAAATGGAAAACATTACAACATAACGGAATACTTTTCCCGCCAGACTTTGAGTCCAAAGGAATTAAGATAAAAATCAAGGGCCAAAACACCACTCTTGACTTACTTCAAGAGGAGATGGTTTACCAATGGGCAAAAAAGAAGGATGCCCCAAAACCTGGTGTTACAGAAAAATATGTAGAAGACCCAGTCTTTCAGAAAAATTTTGTATCAGATTTTGCTCAAACGTTCAATGGAAAATTTAGCGACTTGCAATATAGCGATATTGATTTTTCAGATGCATACAAGCTCGTAGATAAAGAAAAAGAAGAGAAAGAATCGATGACAAAGGAAGAAAAGAAGGCTCTCGCGTTGAAACGCAAGGAAATTCGTGAAGAGATGAAGGAAAAGTATGGAAAAGCGACTATGGATGGAAAGGAAGTGGAACTGGGTAATTACATGGCAGAGCCACCAGGAATTTTTATGGGAAGAGGTGAGCATCCAATGCGTGGCAGATACAAACCACGTGCAACGGCAAAAGATGTAACTCTCAATTTAGGTAAAGAAGCAAAAGTTCCTGAAGGAAAATGGGGCAAGATTGTACATGACAGGGATTCTATGTGGGTAGCAAGTTGGATGGATATTCTTACTCAAAAGCGAAAATATGTTTGGCTGGCTGATACTGCTGGAATAAAACAAGAAAGAGATCAAGCAAAGTATGACAAAGCAAGAAACTTATCAAAAGAAATTGAAAACGTCAAAACACAAATTGTTAAGGATATGCAAGATAAAGAACAAAAAAATAAAAGAATAGCTACTGCGTGTTATTTGATTTACCGTACTGCTATGAGAGTTGGTGATGAAAAAGATCCTGACGAAGCAGATACTGTAGGTGCAACTACTCTACGAAAGGAACACATCAAACTAACCAATAATTCAATTGAATTCGATTTCCTTGGTAAAGATAGTGTGAGATGGAGGGAAACAATTCCCGCAGAGGGTCAAGATAAGCAATTTTATGATAATCTGAAAGAATTTGTCTCAAATAAAAAAGAGAGTGAAGAGATTTTCGATGGTATTACATCTAGGCATGTTAATGCCTACTATTCAACTATTGTCAAAGGTCTTTCTGCGAAAGTCTTTAGAACATATCTAGCCTCAAGTGTTGTCACAAAATACCTTCGTGAACATGCGGATATTAAATCTGAATCTGATATGAAAAAATTATTCCATGCAAAATTAGCAAATCTAGATGCAGCTATTATGTGCAATCATAAAAGAACCATTCCAAAAAACTTCGAGGCGTCATTACAAAAGAAGAGAGATACACTAAAAACTACAGAAAAAACAAAACCGTGGAAGGCAACTGAAGAATTGTTAAAAAAAGCAGAATCTAAGATTGTAAAAACTGAAAAGCTGAAAGAAAAGCAAAAGGAAAGGATCAAAAAAATAAAAACTACGATAAAAAATCGAAAGATAAAACATACTGAAAGAATTGAAAAATTGCAACTTCAGGTAAGTCTTTCAGAAAAAACAAGGGACTATAATCTTGGAACATCGCTCCGAAACTATATAGACCCAAGAATATTCAAAACTTGGACTGACGATGTTGGTGCAGATTGGGAAAAACTTTACACTTCTGCATTACAGAAAAAATTTCTGTGGGTGAAAGATATCAACTCAAAATGGAATGAAATTTCAAAGGAATACTAATTATTTTGTTTTGACTTTTTGTTTTCGTAATTCCTCTTGTTCTCTGAGAGCATCCTCAAGTTCTTGATGTTGCCTGTGTAATTCAAATTTTGTTTCTCTAATCTGACTTGCAATCCAATCAATCCTTTTTTGTATCTGCTTATCTTTTTCCTCAAAATTCATTAATTTGTTTATAATATACAAGAATATAATTTTGAACAAATCATTTAATTGCATAAGAAATTCATGCGTACTTATGCCGGGGTAGCTCAGCCTGGCCTAGAGTGCCAGCCTCTCCAAAGAAGGGCAATACTCATAATCTGGAGGTCGTGGGTTCGAAACCCACCCCCGGCACTACAGATAATATTAAATTGAGTTTTCTATCGATCGAGTGCAAATGTCAGAGTTTGATGAATTTGCTGAAGCATTGATGGGCCAGCTTTCTGTTGAAATCGATGAGGAAAAAGTAATAGAAGAATTTGCAAAAAAGATCAATGAGGATAGAAACTTTACTGTAAAATTTGATGACATTGAAATGGTTTCACAAAATCTATTTGCAGATTTAGTTCAGAGAGTGAGCGAGTACATGGGATTGGAGGTTTCTAAGGAATTATCTATTGAATATATCAAACTTGATGAATTTAAGAGGTTGAAAGGAAGAAAAGTATTCACAAAAAATGCACGAGACTTTGTGGATAAATTATTTGATGCCGTAGCAAAGAATGATCTAAAAGAAATTGCTGAATTAATAAAAGAGGATACAGCAAAATTCTTGGTTTATTCTACTTATGTTAAATCATACATCTCAAAAATATCAACTACATATGGTGACTACCTTGATTCAAAGATTTATCTCAACAGATTCATTTTGGATGATTATCCAAGAATAATTCTATACAAGCAGGGTCAACCGTACGAGTCTAATGCGGAATCAGTGAAATCCGGTTATTTGGGAGCTATGAAGATGACTATTTTAGAGGAGATTGTTCATTCTGTGCAGGATAATCTTCATAGATTAAACATTCAGGCAGTCATGAATGTTAATGCGATAAATGAGGAATTGGCAAAAATTATACTAGAATTAGATGACAAAACTGTTACTAGCCTAACTGAATATCTACAGTTACAACTTGTACCGGATGAATTCCAAATTGCAAAGAAAGCAAATTTGTTTTTCATGCTAAACCCGGACAATTTCATTACAAATGTTATGGGGCCTGATGTTATGACATACACACATGTTGAAATTGATCCTAAAATCTCAGAATTTATTCCATCGCTCGAAGAAATTTACAAAAGATGGCTAAAGCCAATTCAAGAACAGCATGCAATATTTACAACTATGGAAGGCATGGCAGAGTTTGTCGTGCAACAAATACTAAAAGACGATGCAGATTTCCAAAATTATCTTACAACATTTGTAGGTACAAATTACTCTGATTATAGCGTAAAAAAAAGTACTGGTAAAGAATTCACTCAAAATGTATTTGACCTGTATGGCAAGGACACATTTTTGAAACTGATCAAGGAACCACCAAATACAAGAGAGTTAAAAGAACCACAACTATATCTAAATAGAATCAAGTAGTACCAAATCTATTGCACACAGAGCAATTTGATCCATTTGTTTCTGAATGGACTGCCTTTTCAAAAAATTCAAACTACAATTTGATTGAAAAATGTCTAAAACTTGCACAGATCTTAGAATACAATGATCTAGATATATCAAAATATATTAAAAAAATCAATGAGATTGGAAATTCCCTAAGTTTAAAAATAAACGAGATCAAAAATCCTACATATCTTATTTCTATGCTTAATGAATATTTGTTTGATGAGCTTGGTTTTCGTGGAGCCGAGGAGGATTATTACGATCCTGGGAATAGCTTTCTTAATGTAGTATTTGACAAAAAAACTGGGATACCAATTACACTTTCTATAATATATGCAGAAGTTGCCAAAAATATTGGACTTGATCTTCAGATTGTTGGTTTTCCCGGTCATGTAATTGTAAAATACAAAAATGAGATAATTTTGGACCCATTTTATCGCGGTAGACTACTGACTATTGATAACTTGGAAGAAATTTTGGATAGAAATTTTGGCGACGGTGTTGAATTTATACCTGAATATCTAAACGAGGCAACAACGGAACAACTTTTGACTAGGTTACTAAGAAATCTAAAGAATGCATACACGCAATCATATGCATATGACAAAGCTATGAAACTCAATAAATATCTGGAACTGCAACCGGAAGCAGATGATGCAGATTTTATTCTAGAATTAATTAAAAGCGTGAGAGAGAAATCTAATCTATAAGTGAAGATACTTCAGTTCCTTTCTTGGCCATTTTTACTTCGTGACGTGCTATTTCATTACGTAGTGCACGCTTTAGAAAATCTATTTCGCTTCTCAATGAAGCCACCTCATCCTCAAGCTTGGCAATCCTATCATAAACAGTTTCAGAATCTGATGACATATAATTAAAAAATTAAAATCGCTTTAAAAAGTTATGGGTTAATTTGTAACAAAATCTAAAGGTCAAACTCTTTATTGCATTTTTGACATTTTGCACGTTCTTGACCAACTTGGCCTATAATGAATATTCTACCAATTGTGTCACAATGTGGACACATTCCAGTGGTTACGTTTTTTGGACCTGTTTTGATAATTTTTTGTGTTTTCCTTCGTCCCATAATGAAAACTACATCAACGTACTTTTAAATTTAATTGAAAAAGCGCGGGGAGAGGGATTCGAACCCTCGTGTTCTTGCGAACATGGAATTAGCAATCCCACGCCCTACCAGGCTAGGCGACCCCCGCATGTTTGTTGCTAAATGACTTTAGTTAATTAGTATAACGTGATGATGCTAATAATTATACAATGAAGTGTTTGAATAAAAGTTCGTACACAGAATTTTAGAAAACTGAATTTAATCTGATTCTTGCGTATAGGTTTTTACAATATCACGTAATGGCATTCTTTTACCTCCAACAATCTTTAGATCCACACGAAAAGTACCATTTTCAATATTTACTATATTGTATGAATTTTCAAAGAACCCACGTACTCTTTCTGATGAAGCAGTACCAGCATTTGCAATAGATAATGTGTTAAAATCCCAAATCCATGGTCTATGTTTATGCCCACATAGAACCAGATTTACGTTGGAATCTAAAATTGTACGTAATACATCGCCAGCATCAATAGCTGTCAGTCTATCAGAACCAGTGTCAGGAATTCCAATTAAATGATGGTGCATTGCTACTATCTTTAATTTATCATCGTATTTTTTCAAAGTTCGTTCAAGCCACAAGTTTTGGTGGTGACCAACTTCTCCCTCATCACGATCTGGTCTAGCTGAGCCAAGTGTTACAAGTACTGTATCATCGCCTAGTTCATTTTCAGTTCTGAATGGAAAATACTTCTTGAATAACAGGTATCCTGTATTCCTATAATCATGATTTCCACTAATCGGAATGATCTTCTCAACATTAATTTGTGAAATTAGATTCTTACACTTTTCATATTGGTCCACCAATCCATCATTAGTAAGATCTCCAGTGATTACTACAGCTTCAGGTTTTAATGAATTTACTTCGCCGATTATCTTCTCGAATGTCTTGTCACGAAATTGTGAACCCACATGTATGTCAGATAATTGAACAATCTCCATATTTTAAAAAACAAACCACATGTTTTAAACAGTTAATGTGATACAAATTCAACAAATCAAGAAATTATGAAGGTAGGAATAAATAATTAAAACACGAGATTATGGCATCTTGTCGAAAAAAACAGCTATTATCAAGGGAGATGGAATTGGTCCAGAAGTTGTAGATTCTATGCTACATGTCCTAAAGGAATGTAATTCGCAGATGGAAATCATTAACTGTGAGGCTGGTTCGGAGCAATGGGAAAAAAATGGCTGCAAAGATGAATCATACATACCTGATGTGACAATGGAGACATTAAAGGAGTCAGATGCTTGCTTCAAGGGTCCGACCACAACCATACCAAAACCAGGTGCCCCAAGAAGTGTCGCGGTAACATTACGTCAGAAATTTGAATTGTTTTCTAATGTAAGACCTATCAGAACATATCAAAGGTTAACCCCGGATAGGAGCTTAGATTTTGTTTGTTTTAGAGAGGCAACTGAGGGATTGTATAGCGGCATAGAAGTAGAAATATCTGACGATGATGCGATTGCAATACGTCAGATTACTAGAAGTAATTGTAGAAGATTCATTTCATCTGCTGCCGATTGGGCAAAAAAATACGATATAAAAAAAATGGTTGCTATTACAAAACGGAATATACTCAAAAAAACTGATGGGATATTTTGGAGTGAAATGGAAAACTGCATTAAAGAAAACCCCGGAATTGCATTAGAGGAGATTTACATTGACAATATGGCTCAGCAGTTAGTTGTTAATCCGGAACAATTCAACAATTCTATACTGTTAAGTACTAATCTTTTCATGGACATAATCTCTGAACTGGCATCAGGAATTGTTGGTTCCATAGGATTAATTTACTCGGCAAATATGGGAAATTCTTATGCCATGTTTGAAGCTGCCCATGGAAGTGCACCATCTTTCAAGGGCCAAAACAAAGTAAACCCAACTGCCACGATTCTTGCTGGAGCTTGGATGGCTGAGTACCTTGGTGAACCAGACATAAAGAATGCAATATTTTCTGCTACGGAAGATGTAATCAATGATGGAAGCACTATTACTTTTGACATTGGTGGAAATGCCAGCACATCTCAGATGACCGATGCGATAGCTTCTCTTGCAAAGGAGAAACTAAGAAAGTAATCTGATACCCTGAACAAGTATTAATTCTTCAAAAAATAATTTCTTTTTTGCAAGTATACTAACATCAAATCCTGCAAGTTTTGTATACGAAATCAATTTTTTAAAATCAGAAAGTGATGAAGTGACGTAGATGAATTTTCCTCCTGGTTTTATACATGACTTGGCGGAATCAATAATTTTCATTGGAATTTCTAATCCACTCTTCCCCCCATCAGTTCTGACATCTGATATATCATCCGTATTTAGATATGGCATATTGCAAACAATAAGATCAAACTGATGATTTATGACATCTGCTCCGCTACAACAAATGATATTTTCTGTATAATAATTCCGCTTTTTCAAAACATTGAAAAGAATATCTGTACCAATAACAAGGGAAAATGATTCCTTAAGAATGGAAGAGAGATAGCCAGAACCACTGCCAATATCTAAAGCAGATTCCCCCTTTTCATTCTTAATGTGGTCAGCCAAAAAAAATGTATCCTCAGAGGGAGGATATGGTTCAGCTTCTAGTAATTTTCTGTGCAATTTTTATAATCTCATCTCCTGATAGTTCATCCAAGCGCTTTTTGGAAGTTATGCTTAGATTAAACTGTTTTAAAATATTTTGCAAAGTTTTCCTCCTATATGAAAAAATCTTATTGACTGTTGAAATTAGTTGCTTTGATACTATCTTCTTCTTTTCCAAAAGAATTACCATTGAATCCACCTTTGGCATTGGGATGAAGTTTGATTTTTTGACGTTCATTAGAAATTTTATTCTAAATCCATGGTTTGCTAAAACTGATATCGCTTTATGCTCTTCCTTTGATATCAATTTCTCAGCAAACTCTGCCTGTACCATAATAACTGCGCGTGAGAATTTTTTTTGTAGTAACCATTCAATGGCAAATCTACTTTTTGAGTATGGAAGATTGGAGATAAAAATAGAAAAGTCATGCCTTGAATTGAAACCATCACCATGCTCTAAAACTAAGTTTGAGTAATCAAAATTTGATTTCGCGGAAATATGTAATCTCCTATCGCTCTCTATTGAATAGACCTTTTTGGCATTCTTACACATGTATGGAATTAAAATTCCATGACCTGTTCCGACTTCAAGGACAACATCATTTCTTGTAATTTTTGCATTAGAAACAATAGATTTTGCAATGGTTTTTGATTTCAGAAAATGTTGACCGAATTTTTTACGTTTGTTCATCGCTTAACAAAGAGATTCATTCTTACATCTCCTGTAATCTCTTCAACTATTCTTTTTGTTAAGTGTTTGATTGGTTCTTTCAAGCCAGTACGCTCTTCGATATCATCATAGCTTTGAAACTTTTCATTTTCTCTCTCTTTTATTATAACATTCATGTATGTCTTACCAATACCAGGAATCAATTCAAGAGTATGAACTCTTGGTGTAAGTGGTTGTGCATTGTTTATGTAATCCACAAATTTTTTTTCATTTGTTGTTACAATAAGCTCTACTACATTTAGAATTTCATTTTTTGCTGACTCGGGAGTTTTGCCATAATCCATCTTTCCTAAAACTGATTGAACTTTAGTTCGTCCTTCCTTCCCAATGTATACTCTCTCACCAACATCAAATGTTGAATCTTCTGCCCCTAGTATCTCTAATAATGTAAGTCTCTCTTCTCCTAGGGCAATTACAATTACTCCTGTTCTACCACGAACTGTGGTTGATTTTCCACGTGATTTGTAATCCAAAACATATGCATATTCCTCATACTTCCTTAGTTGGGTATTCCCCATCTCCAAAACTCTTCACCTAAAACTTACGCGTTCTCATCAATTATTTTGAGGATCTTTTCCAGTGTTTCTGATAGAATCAGTTTCTTCCATCCAAAAGTGAATGAACGTAATTCTGGTAATGATCTGGGTAGAATATTTACAATTTCAACTGCCTCTTCTTCAGTTAAATCACATTGCTTCATTAGTTCCTGTTTCATTTTCTTGGCAGCCTTTGCATCAATCTTGGAAAACTTTGACACATAATCATGTGTCCAACGCTGAATTTGATCCATTGATTCCGTGTCTCCCTTTGATAATATCTCCTTGACTTCTGGTAGAGATATCATTTTTTTCTTTACTACTTCTTCCATAAATTAAACACCGAATGGTTTGATATGATCAAATCTTGTGATTAAAGTTTTTGATTTCTTGCCAAGTTTAACATCAAGAGTAACACTTCGTCTTTCCACCTTGTTTATTGTACCAACTTTTCCGTGATATCGTCTGTGTGGTAATCCCTTATGTTGTCTAGGATCAATAATCACTAATGCCTTGTCACCCTCATGATATTCACGTAAAAGAAATGAAACACCTCTTACTGTATTCTTTGTCAGAATAGACCTAGATTTGTGCTTAAATCCATGAGAACGGCCAGATGGTTTCTTAGTTGTCATATCAGAATACGTCTTATGACCCTATTTTAATACTAATGCTTCAAACTGGGGTGAATTTTGTATTTACTCAGAATCTTCAGGTATATCTTCAATTTTGGCATCTGCATCAACAGAATCAGTTTTTGGTTCTGCCTTTACTTCTGGTTCTGCCTTTGATTTTGTTGCCTTTGTTGTCTTCTTCTTTGTCTCAGAGTCAGGATCAATTACACCAGCTTCTCCCAGACCAAAGATTACTTCCTGCTCTGGATGATGTGGACTGTCGACCATTCTTGCTATTCTCTTCTTGCCAGACTTTTTGAAGTATATTCTGTATGTACTGGTATGGGCAACTACGTTACCGCCAATTGGACGGGTTGGGTCACCAAAGAATACATCTGGTGATGCCATTACCTGGTTTGTAGCAAGTGCGGCACAATTGTATGTCTCAGCAATTCGAACTAGCAAATGAACAAACTTGTTTAGTCTTTGCTGGCGTTCTGATAGAGTGCCCCTTCCGAGGTATTCTGATCTAAATAGGCCAACTGCTGAATCAACTACTAGTAATTTTATATTATTCTCCTGGATCATTTGGCTTGCCTCTTCTAAAATTAGAGTTTGGTGAGCGCTGTTGTATGCTCTTGCTACAATGATTTTATCAAGAACTTTCTCTGGATCCATGCCATGTGCTTTTGCAATGGATACGATTCTTTCTGGTCTGAATGTATTTTCGGTGTCGATATACAATACAGTTCCTTCTAATCCTCCTTCTTCCTTTGGTTTTTGAACAGTTACACACAATGTATGACAAAAGCATTCCTCCCTCAACTAGAGCCTGTCTAGCCTTTTCTACAATGTTTGCTGCTGTATCTTTATCCATACCAGAAATTTCTGCCAGTTCTACTGGTCCTCTTACTATTAGATCCATTATGCTGTGTATGCCAGCATCACTGAGTTTTTTTGTGGTTACTGGACCTACTCCAGGTAATTGATCTAATCTTAAATCTTCCATATACCGTATAGTACGGTACCTATACTTAAGTTTGTTCTTTTATTACTTTTATCTAAAAGTCAAAAATTGGTATAATCAGCGTCTACGTCTTCTTCTTCCAGGTTTATTTTGACCAGGTACTCTAGTAAGGATAAATCGTTTCTTGAAGTTACTTTTGTTTCGAAGGCTGGACGATGTACCAACACGTTTACGACCTTCCACTTTTGGTGTCTGACCTCTAACTTTTCCTGCTTTAGTAAGCGAACCGTGTGTTGGCATGACAAATCATCTAGTTGTTCGAATTTATGTATTTGTATATTTTCTACCAGTATTGTGCCTTGATCTTTTCAAGTACTCTTTCATGCTCTCTGCCCTTTCTTCTTGCAAACCTTTCCATAGCACCAAGTGGGACACCTCCCAGAGTTCTGGCTAATCCGTTAAATGCAGTTCGTCTAAAAGATCCACGCTGACCTGTTTTTGTCATAAACTTCTTAATTCCATATTTGAAATTATGTTGCCAAGTCTTGTACATCACACCTAATTGTGTTGGATCTGAATCATTACCCATATCATAAAACTCAGATTTCTCAAGTAAGCCTATTGGAATGAATGTTAGTGGGGTAGTTGTAAACATGGAATCAGGTTGTTCCTGTTCAAGCTCATTGATGAGTCTAATTGTCTCCCATCCATCCTCAGGTGTTTCATCATTATCCAGACCCATGATTAATGTGAATGCTGGAACCCAATAATTCTCGTTTAGGGTTTTAACAGCCTCTTTGACGACCCAATGCCATTCCTCCGCCTGGTATGGAGCAAGTTTTCTGTCAGCATATTTTTCAATTAATCTTACACTTCCAGTCTCAAATCCACATTGTATACCTGTGAGGTTACTTGGACCAGCATTGATTATTTTCGATAGGTTTGGAATTAACCTCTCATCTGCAATCGCACCAGCAAGTGTTCCATGAGTTGGATTAGTATGTTTAACACCAGTAGACATAATTGCAGTAAATAATTCCTCAAGAGCTTCACGGTTTGGTTCCATATTTTTTGTAGTAGTAGGATCCAATCCATAAACAAAAATGTCATCGCTGTGAACCCAAGCCCTATCGATTCCAGCTTTCTTAATGTTCACTTCAATTTCTTTTTTCACTTTTTCAGGAGAATAATATCTTAATGATCTTAATGTAACATCACAAAACTTACAACCTCTACCACAGCCACGCATCACCTCTATCATGCCGTGCATGGTAGGTTCAACGATTTCTGGAATATCATCTAGATCCGGTCTATCCCAAAAGTTAACAAATCTTCCGTGGAGTGTTTTGTCACCGCGTTTAAATTCTTTAATGTTGACTTGGAAGTCTTTCCTTTTTCTAAATGGATCCATGTTTTCAAACTGCCCATCAATTAGATAATTAAAGAAGTTACCTGCATGTCCGTCTATTTCCGGAGCAATTCCACCAAGTTCACCTTCTAAAATTGCATACAGACCATACTCTTCAATTTTTTCTGGTGCGTAATTGTACTGCCAAGTTCCAGAAGCACCTGCAATAACCTTTGCATGACTGCCAGTCTTTTTCTTGGCTGCATTGATTCGTTGATGTAACTCACGGCAGTAATATTCATCGTAAGACATCTGCCTTCTTCCGTATGTGAACGTCATGGTTACTGGTCCCATTCCAAGTGGATCCATTTCATGAGTTCCAACTACTTCAGTTTCAGGTCCAATGAACTTTTCAATATGGTCGGGGTGAGCAACGACTACATCTTCTCGCTTGAAACCATCACGAAGTAATCCAGCTTCCACTTTCCGTAAGCCGTATGGAGCATATTTTGCTCGACCATTTTCATGAGGTGCATAATTACAAATAAAATCAAACAAAACTTTTGGTGTTACTTGATTTCCTAAAAGCTTGTACCAAATACTGCTTTTATCACGATTTGGATCAAGTGCAGGTGCACAGCCAAAAAATGTAGCCAGCGAAAGACCACGATATAATGACATTAATGTCCTATCTGCAGTTAAAACAATTTTTGGGCTTGGCATACGCTAACGACCGAATTAAGTTATTTATTTTAAACCTTTTGAGTGTTATTCATATTTCTTCTAATATTCCAGATTTTGCCCTTTGATAATGACCAAATTCTTCATTTTGCATTAAATGATCCCCATCAAAAACAGTGCCATCCCTACACACCAGATCTTCATTAATGCAACAGCTTCCACAGATCCCAATTCCACATTTCATCATGCGTTCAAGACTATTCTCTTCAAATAATTCCTCTAATACATCAGTGACAAAGCCTTTTTTTCCATATGTCCCATCTTCTGTAACCACAATTACTTGATGCTTATTTTTTTCAAGTATCTTGTTTGCCAGATCTTCAAAGAAAACTTCTTCCTTTGTCTTTGAGCCAATGAGTAATGTGATATCGTGTGAAGTGTTACAGAAAGTTATCAACCGTAATAAAGGAACCAACCCAGTTCCACCACCAACTAACAATATTTTTCCATCTTTGATATCAAAACAGTTTCCATATGGACCACGAACTCCAATGTAATCACCTACAGAAAGATTATACATTCCGGTTGATGATTCGCCTCTTTTTCTAACTGTGAATGCAGCTTTACCATTTTCTTGCGTGATCATCACACTCATTGGTATCTCGTTAACGCCTGGTACCCAAACCATTGCAAACTGACCAGGTAAAACTTTGGATAGTATTTGATCAGAGAAGATCAAAGTGCGTACAGTTGGTGTTTCGTCAATAATTTTTTCAACCGTACACATGTGATGACTGTTAGGATCCCTTTGCCTGTCCAACCATCTCACCTATACTTGAATATCCATTTTGTTCCATATAATTTTGAATTCCGTTATTTAT
>LULM01000188.1_pt1 | contig 13587 bp, 10 predicted proteins | sample 728151 | NCBI WGS metagenome assembly LULM01 (sample SAMN03860289, study PRJNA289734) | marine metagenome | biome: seawater column; feature: ocean; material: water; isolation source: Red Sea water column Station 149 - depth 200m | place: Saudi Arabia: Red Sea | collected 2011-10-15 | depth 200 m
GAACGGCAGGATGCGCGTTTCGTCGACGCCCCATTCGACCGCGCCTTCGGGATTGGCAGTCAGCGCGATGACGCGCCCGCCGGGATCGGAAACGCCATTGTCGCCGAGCCATTTGAGCGCACTGGCGGCATTGGTCATGGTCTCGATCGTGGTGAAGGTCTTGCTCGCCACCGCGATCAGCGTCTTGGCCGGGTCATTGGGATCACGGGCAATACAGTCTATCTGGTTCTAATCCTGAAGTAGACCCTTTAACTGGTTTAGAATATTCCAGAGAAAATTTTAATGCTATTAATAGAGCGAATATTGTTGAAAATGAAAAGAAAAAATATTTAGAACTTATTAAAGCATCACAACAAAATGCCTCTACCGCTCCCGCCAGTACTAATACTACTACTCAAACAACTGAATCTACCGCTCCTACTGCTACTGCTGGTGAGTGGTTGGAAAAAAGATATGATAATATTTTAAAAAATACAACTGATACAGGGGAAAAACCAGTGAGCTTACTTGATCATAAAACAATTACATCTCAACCACAATTTATTCAAGAAGAATATGATACTGGAGAATTTGATCAGGCTGAGTACCTTAGACAAAATCCAGATGTAGCTGCGGATAGTTGGTACGGTTCCCGTCCAGCCGCTCATTGGCAATATTTTGGGCAAAACGAAGGACGAGCATACCCTACTATTAAAAAAACACGACAAGTAGAAAATCCTAATTATACTGCTGCGCCTATGCCTATGTATACTTCTACTGCTACACCACAGACTACACCGGCTGGAGAAACGACTATGCCTACTGCTACCACTACTGCTACTCCTACAACTACTTCTTCTAAACCACAGATTATGGACGAATCTACAGGAGTTAATGTAGGTTTAGCAAAACAAATACGAGATCAGCAAGCTTTAGGTGCTGGTAATATTTTAACAAGAACAGGTGCTACTGGAGTTGATCCACAAACAGGACGATTTGATCCTTCTAAAGTAGAAATGCTGTATGATCCTGTTCAATATACAGTTAAAGATGAAGAATTAAGAACAACAGAAGATAAACTTATTGATCCTATTGACCTACCATCACCTGATGATATTTCAGGAGTACAACAAACTTCTGTAGTACCACAAGATTCTTCTTTAATTAATAGTATAGAAAGAACTTATTCAAATGTACCTACTGCTGTTGCTGCACAAGGAGAGATAACATCAAAAGATGTAATTGATCCTAATCAGATTGTAGACGAACGTACAAAAACAGAAATGTTTGAGAGAGGAAGTCTAGCTGAAGCAAAAACACAAACACTCGCTGAAGAAGCTTCTACAGCTTATCAGATTGAACAGCTTACTCAAGGAATAGAAACAGGCAAATTCCCACCGTGGGCAGCACCTACCGTTCGTAAAGCAAACGAGATAATGAACCAAAGAGGATTAGGTGCTTCTAGCATGGCAGCGGCAGCGGTTGCTCAAGCTATTATGGAATCTGCTATACCTATCGCCAATTCTGATGCTCAAAAAGCTGCAACGCTTCAAATTCAAAATCTTAATAACCAACAACAAACTGCTTTAGCTAACGCTGCTACTATCGCTACTATGGATCGTCAGAATCTTGACAATAGAATGAAAGCTGCACAACAAAACGCTCAGTCTTTTTTACAGATGAATTTGCAAAATGTTACTCAAGAACAAGCAGCAGCAATAACAAGTTATCAATCTAATGTACAATCTTTATTTACTGATCAAGCTGCTGAAAATGCAAGATTACAATTTAACGCTACTTCTCAAAATCAAGTAAATCAATTTTATGATCAACTAGGCTTGACTTCTGCTGAAAATAATGCTAATAGAGATGTTGCTATTCAAAAATTTAATAGTGAAGAACAAACAGCAGTAAATGAATTTAATGCTAATGTAGAAAATGCAAGACAAGTATTTAATGCTAATATGCAAAACATTATTGATCAGTCAAACTTACAGTGGAGAAGAAATATAAATACAGCTAATACTAATAATGATAATTTATCTGCTCAACGTAATGCCGCTGTTCTTTTAGGATTAACAACTCAAGCTCAGAATAATCTTTGGCAGGAATACAGAGATGTGGCTCATCAACTTTATGCTTCATATGAAAATGATAGACAAAGAACGCACGATATTGTTGTTCAAGGTATTAAACATCAATTTAGTGCTGACCAATATCAAAATATGTTAGACTACAGAGCTTCAGTAGCAACAGGAGCAAAAATAAATGGATGGGTTAATAATCTATTAGGCCCTGTCACCAACGCCGCCGCTGGAAAAATAGTAAAAGGACTTTTCCCTGATGATGATGATGATGATGATAAAGAAAGTCCTGCGTATTATCTAGATGAATACGCAGGATTCAATGTTATTGATGATGATGATGATGATAAAGCTGTTTGGACATCGTCGCCATCTGAAGGTGGCGGTTGGTTTGATTGGTGGTAATCATGCATGAAGGCGAAGCTTTTGGATAAAATAAAAGAAAAACAGGAGATTAAATAATGTCTTTTTTTGAAGGTCTTTTTGAAAGTGCTGTTAGTGCTTTTGTAGGTAGCGCGGCATCAGCGGGTGGACAGCAACTTGTAAAATCATTTACTGAAGGTGATAAAAAAACAACAAAAGCATATGCTGATCCTACAGTAGCTCCCGGTACTCCTTATTCACAGGTAGACCCTCTTAAAGGTCTTGAAGAACCTAAACCACCGCAAGGTGTATCAGGATTTATGGGAAATGTAATGGTTAAACCTTCTAGAAGTAGAGAACAATACAACCCAATTTTAACAGATGGATTAAATGGTTTGATTCAAAGTGTAATGAGAGACCCTCCTGCTACTCCTAAAATGGTACAAGAAATACAGAATGCAACTTCAGCAAACAAGATTACTTCTTCAAAAAGAAGTACAAAAGCTCTTAAAAATTTATTTACAACTTAAATATTGGAGAATATAAGTGATTAATCTTGAAGATGATCCTTTTAGATCAAGCCCTATTCCCGGCCAATCTTTAACAGCAGAGCCGGGTAAACTTCCTTATGAAAAACCTCCTATGTACGCAAATACAATGGAAGCTTTTTTATCTATAAAATCTTCTTTGTATAGAAGCAGAGAGTATGCTGAAGAATTGGCTGAAATTATAGATTCAGGAATATCTTGTGAAACTCTTGCATCTTCAATTGTTCTTAGTGGTTTTACAAGAGGAATATTTAATCCTGATGTTGCTGAATTGATAAAACCATTTATAGCTTTTGAAATATACAAAATAGCTGAGAGAATTGGTGTTACTAATATAATTTTATTTAATAAACCTTTAGAAGATAAAGTTTATGATAATAAAAATGTGTTGGAGAATTTTAAAATGTCAGTAGGACATGAAAGTTTAATAGAAGATAAAAAAATTAACGCTCTTATAGAAGAAGCTTTAAGTAAAGAATATACTGATGGTTTTATTAGTAAAGGAGAAGTATAATGTTTGGTCTTAGTGGCCCTGTAAGGGCTGGGCTTATAACTGGATTTATGCAACAAGGTCTTAGGCGTGATCACATGAAAGCTGTAGCTGAAGCAGAAGCAGCGGCAGCGGCAAAAAAAGCTAAAGAAGAACGTGAGTTACAGAAAATTAAAGATATAGCGGCTAATCAAAGAACTCTTGCAACTACTCAAGCAACTATGAGAGCTGCTCAATATAAGGCCGACGCAACCGCACAAAATGCCCATAATAGACTTCAGTTTGACATGCTTCAAGCAATACCTGAATTGTCTTCAAAAGGTGTTTTTTCTTTAGAGGCTAAAGATCATTTTGAAAAAGATGAACAGGGTAACATAATTCCTATAACTCCGTGGTTTAAACTTTATTTTAACAAAAGGTTTCCTAAACAATCTGTAGAACTTTTTACTTACACAGTAAATAAATTAAAAGAAAGAAAGAAAATAAATAATCCGTACATTGATCTTCCTGAAGAACTTCAAACATATTATCTTTTAAAACAAAAAGATGGTGAAGTCCCACAAGCATATTATAAACATATTAAAGAAAAAGCGAAAGCTAATACAAAATTAACTACTCTTGAAGCAAACTATATAGCATACGTAGAAGATACGCAAAAATTTAATAGAAAAACAAAAGACCCAAAAGAAAAAAAATCAATTCTTCCTTTTGAATATTGGCTTGCTTTAAGTGTTAAAAGAAAGGCTGGTGCAGAAGAAAGAAAGAACGCGCAACGCAAGCTTAGTATGTACGTTAAAGGCGAGATGCCGGTATCACTAATATATGTAGATAATAACGCAGATAATAAACAAGTACATCCTCATCTTGTAAATACATTAACTTTAAATGATATGGTGTTTGAAAAACACCCAACATCAATAGATAGTCAAATTAAAAAACATGCAAAAAATTTCTACCAAAGATATCGTCAAGTTCATCAACACAATACAAAAGTAACAGGACGTATGCACATAACAGAAGTTTCTGGGTTACAAAATTTAGGAAGGGTTATTGATAATATTCCTGAGTCAGAATCAGTTTTAGTAGAGACTTATGGAAATAGTGCTAGTCTGAATTTTAACAGTGCTTCAGACATGTTAAGAAAATTAATGCAGTTAGGTCTTTTTGGTAAAGCGGGCGATAATGAACAAAAAAGATTAAAAAATATAAAAGAGTCGGGTACTTATCCGTATATTGTAAAACTTTTAGATGCTATGTCTAAAGGTGTAAAAAGTACAATAGGTGATCACGAAGTAACAACCTATTACAATCTTCCAAAAAGACTTGGTAAAAGTTTACAAATATTAAAAAAGTATGACCCGAATATAGTGAGAAATTATCCACAATTTTTTAATCAAGAAGATGAGACGCATTACACAGATTCTAATAATCCTGAAGACGGTACAGTTGTAACAGATATATCTAGAGGAAAATTAGGGGATGAATCTGTTAGAAAATTACATGTAGCATTACAGTTAGAACAAAATAATGATCTCTTTAAAAGATTTTCAAGCTATTTAAAGCTAGAAAATAGTGTAGGGCTTGAAAAAGAAGAACTTTTAGAAGCTTATAGGTATTATTTTCCTGTCGGTAAACCCCCAAGAGATGTAGGTGATAAAGACGATGCCTATGTACGATCTCAAAGACAAATATTAGAAAACCCTTTTTTAACTATTATTAGCCCTTACTTGTCTGGTTTTGGAAATTTTTTAGAACATAAAAGCGAACTATCTACTGTTAGAAAAAGGCTTAAATCTATTAAATATCCTAAAGGAACTGCTGAAGGTAGAAAAATAGATTTTTGGCAAAAACGTGACAAACTAAAAAAATCTCAAGATGATATTTTCCAACTTATAGATACAACTTTAACTTATGCTGGAAGCCTAAATGATGAAGATATAAGAGATAGTTCTTTGAATGAACTTATATCTACATTAAACGACAATAATTGGAACGTAGCAACAGGTATAGGGGCTGATCTTTTTCAAAGTGTATCAGATACTCTAAAGGGTATTGTTGGATTAGGAAGAACTTACGCAACAGAAATAGGTTCTCTTAGAAGACAGATTTCTTCTGAATTTCTTAATAATACAAGAAGTATGTCTAATTTAGCTCGAACAGATATCGAGTTTCAAAAAGAAGCTAAAGCAATTAAAAAAGCCAGAGATGCCGAACTAGGTAATAATCCATCTGAAAAAATAAAACAAGATGCAGATAGAAGGTTTGCTATAAGATCAATAATATTATTTAATAAAGTTCAATTAACATATAAATTAGCTGGGTTAGTACAAGGAGATCAAACTGGAGGTAGAACAATTTCTAACCAAGATTTTGATACTGTGTGGAAACATTTATGGGGTCGATCTGATCTTTCAAATTTAGCTAATTTAAAAGCATTAAGAACAGATATAGATTTAAGAAGAAAACTAGGAGATGCTTTTGATGTTGTCTACGAATTTGAAGGTGAAGTAAGCGGTACACTTAGACGTGCTGCAAATGAAATACATCACGATCAAACTCAGAGGTCGTTAAAATCGTATACTGAACACGCTGCACAAATTAATGATTCTGTAAATGAAAGAGATGATCGCGATTCTATTTTAGAATTAAACGGTATTTTAAATTTATCAGAAAATGACGCATTACAATCTGCAACAATAGCAAACGGAAAAATAGCTAATATAAAATATGGGCCTAGTGTGTCTTCTATTAATAACAGAATGCTTAAATTTCCTGACAAAGCTTTAACAGTACCTCAAAGATTTGTTAATTCTGCTTTGTTTTTAGCTACTCTTAAAGATAATCCCGAATCATTAAAAAAATCTGGACTAACTAATCAACTGGTACGAGCTTCAGTTTACAATTTAGGTATTTCAGCAGGAATGATATACGGTACTCCTGAAATACTAGACAGTGAGTTTGCTGTTAATGATTTTAAAACAATTAAAGGCGGTAAGAAAATACCAATTTTTAAGCCATCATTAAGTACGCTTCATAACAGAATTAAACTTGGAGACATGCGTGCATTTGACGAATTATTAGCACATATGAAAAGTATAGATTTTAGTAATAATAATAATAATAAAGATAATATTAGTCTACAAACATTAAATTCTGAAAAATTATTTCTTATAGAACTTCTTGAAAACACTAGAAGCTATTTTAATAGAAAAGGGAACTAAGTAATATGGTTGAAAAAGTTGATCAAGTCGATCCTGTTCTTGGTCTTAAAGATTCTTCTCAGGTTGAAAGATGGGAAGCAGCTTTAAGAAATCCAAAAGGTTTTATAGCTTCTCAAGCTCCTTTTGATAGTACTGAACCTATATCTGAAGAAAAAGAAGAAGAAAAACCAAATGTTCTACCTTCTATGGTGAAAGTAACTGAAACACGTACAGGTGAACCAAGAGTTACTCCTGTTAGAGCATTGTCATCACAAGTCCATCCTAGATTATGGTCGCAGCCTACGGTACTTTCTGATACCAGAAGAAGTTTATTTACGCCAATAAGCGCAAGACCGATGGATGACGATCCTTTTGGTAACACAACAGACAGAGATGCGCAAGGTCAGGAAATACGACCAGACGTTAAGTTTTCAGACGATCCTTTCCAGCCTGCAAAAGCAGTAGCATTAGGTGCCTCAATGGGGCTTGAATTTCCTATTGATATTGCTACTAAATGGATTTGGCAATCACTATATACTGGTGTAGATGTTTATAAAGAAATAATGAACGCACCACTTAATTTATTTGATTACTATACAAACACCCCATTAAGTCCTCAAGAATCAAAATCACTTGAAAAAATAGCTAACAGATGGGATCAGTATAATAAAGAAGCTATTCCAATGTTGGTAGAATCATTTTTTAAAAAAGGATGGTGGTCTCCTATAAAACTTCTTTCAGATGTGTCTCATGTTCCTGTACATAAAAGGCACGCTAGTTTTACCCCAATATCTTTTGGGGTTTCTGGTGCGCTTCCTTTTGGAGGAGTATGGGCTACTACACATAAAGCAAGGAAATTTCTAGACGGTGCATTTAGAGGAGCAGCAATTTATTCTCAACTTCGTAAACCTGTTGTTGCTAGTGGATTGGGTTTACGAACCGCAGAAGGTAGTATTCCTTTTGGTCCTTTAAGTTCAGAAGCACGTTTAAATATGTTAACTGCTGCAAGATTAGCATTTGAAGAAGCAAGAATATTTAGACCAAAACTGCCGGGATTAGAACAAATAACTACTTATTCTCAGCTTGCTCAAAATAATAAATTTATTATAAATCCTGATTTAGAAAGAGCTTTAGAAGCAAGGTCTGCTATAAATTTAATTCTACAGAAAAGAAAATATGCGCCCGGTTTTACATACGAAGATGCAAGAAAAATGGCAACAAGAAATTACAACAATGCTACGTTAGGATTGGGTATGGGTGCGGGTCATGCTATAGCTAGTCAATTTACAGATAATGAAATGACTCAAATGGTTTTTGGAATGATGGCTGGCATTCCTGTAGGTAAAGGTAGAATTAGAACAGATAAAGAAGAGGGAAAGCTTGGTTCTTTAGGACGACATGGTGTTAAAGCACGAAAAGCAAACATAACATTAAGAACTCTTAGAGGTGCTAATACTATTGGTGGTCAAATAGGTGTGCTTTTTTTAACTAAAGCATTTCCTTTAAAATTTTGGAGCATGCTTAAAAATGATCCTCAAGAATTTATAAATATACTTACACGCAAAGATCATAACCCTGTTGCTAAAACTCTTATAGCTATGAATTTTGGATTTTCTATTCCTCAAATTACTAAAACTGCTAGAGAAAGCATGAAAACAACTAGATATGCTGTTAGAAAACATAGAATATTAGAAGATAACGTAAAAACAGCAGAAATAGAAATTGAAAATATAAGTAAAGCTATAAAAGATACTGGTAAAACCGGGACAGATGTTCATAAAAAAATTATAGATGAAGCAAATGCAAAATTAGAAAAAGCGCAAAAAGAACTTGAACATTTTGTAAATGAAAAAACAAAGCAAAAAATACTTCAATTAAATAAGAAAGGAGAAATAGAAGGAAATCCTTTACATTTAGTTGATCAGCTTTTAATGGCACCTTCAGGTAGAATGGAAGCTGTTACTTCTATGGTTAATGCAATGAAAACTACTTCAAAAGATTTTGAAGAAACTCTAGGTGTTACTTTAAAATCTTTATCCGATATATCTAAACATACTGGAATGGATATGGACCAAATATCTTTAACAATTGGTCAAGCATCTAATGCTATTGTATTTTCACAATACATAGAATCTTCTTTAAATGCCGTCAGAGTATCTTTATTAGATAACGGTTATAGATTAGATAAAACTTTGCTGGGTCTGCTAGATAATGAAATAGCAGCGCATCAAGACAATCTAGCTAAAGCTGTTGAATCTTTAAGAAAATCACTAGATACTATTACTTTATCTGGTAAAGATATTCCTAAAGAAGTTACTGATTTTATACAAACATTAGATAATGTAAAAAATTATCATGGAAAACATATTCAAACTATTTTTGAAGACAATAGAAAAAGACTTCTTGCTATATCTAAAGGAACATTGGAATCGCAAGTTCGTAAATCAGGAATAAAATATGAAGAAGAATCCCAAGCTTGGTTTAGACATGCTGATAATCCTAATTTTTTAAACAGACTTAATGCGTCTTTATATAATAGAAACTTTAACAATTTTAAACGAGAAACTGATTCAAAATACCAAAAAGCTTCAGATGCTTTAAATAATTTTAAAGATAAAAATGGAGACCCTGTTGCTTTTTCAGTTGCATTTAATCCTAAATCTGTTTTTGGAACTACTAGTCTTTTATCTGGCGATCAAAGACAAATATTTAATTCATTGTTTGAAAATCGTACTTTAAGAGAATATGGGTCATATACAATACTACCGGAAAATCTTAGAGAAGAGATGATAATAAATGGTGTTTTAAAAGGTAATTTGGAAAATGCTACTGATGTAAATTATTTTAAAAAGGTTAAAACAGATATAATTGATCCATATGTAGACTCTATCGTAAGCAATAAAAGAAAACAAGTTGAAGATCAAGGTTTAGTGTTTGATGAAAAAGAATTTAGAGAACAATATTTTGATTTTTTTATTAATAAAGATGATACAGGAAAAGGAATTTTTGATCAAGACGCTATAAATAATATGTTACAATTTTTAGTTAAACAAGGGGATAGTGTTGAATCAAGAACATTTATTCCTATGACAATAAATATTGATACATTAGTACAAGTAAAAAAGAAAATAAGGAGTGATATAAGACGGATTTCTAATCTTGAAAAAAAGGACGCAGACAACTATAATCAATCTATAAAATTACAAGAAGAATTAAAACAAATTGATAATGCAATATCTCAAAGTATTAATTCAATTGATGATGTAGGTGTTAGAAGACAAGCTGAAAATGCTTTAGGGTTACTAACAGAAGCTGATAATTATTATGCAAAGAATGCTAATCATTTTTATGGAGGATCAGTTAAAGTTTTAGGTGAAGATGTTAATGCACATAATTCTCCTTTACATAAAGCTTGGCGTGCTTTAAATCCAGATTCTACATATAATAAAGAACCTTCTAAATTTATAAAAGAATTTATAGAATCTCCAAATCCAGAATTAGCTAAACATCAATTTGATATGATTGCTAGATTACCCGAAATGCCCGGTACAGAAGCGTTATTAGGTGAAGTTAAATATGATCCAGAAATAGTAATAAGTATGATAAAATCTTTAGGAGCAGTAACAGATGCTACTGATATAAAAAAGTTTACAGACTGGTTTGACGAAATTGTTTACAATTTAGAAGTACCTCCACCTGATATCCGCGTAACAGGTGCCAGTGGAGATCGTGCGCCTCTTTTTTCTTATGATCATAAAGCTAAATCTAATATACAACAAATAAAAAAGCATTATGATAATTGGAAAAATTTTAATAACGACAGATTTACGTTAGCTTATGATCAGCCTGCTAAAATTATTAATGAAGCTGATAAAGCAGAAGTAAGACTTACTTTAAATTATATAAGTGAAATTGAAAAATCTTTTAAAGAAATGTTTGATCTAGGTGGATTAGGACAATTAGGAAATATTAGAAATGAAGATGAATTAGTAAAAGCACTTTTAGAAAAACATGTTATACCGGTACAAAGTGTTGAACAAGTAAAAGAAAAACTTCCTTCAGGATATGCTGAAAAACTTTTTATTGAAACAAATAGAGTAGTTTCAAAAGAGGTTACTGATGCTGTTGAAAGAGCAGCACAGTTTGAATCTTCAGATTATAGTATATCACGATTAGACCTTTTTTTAACAACTTTACAACAAGAAAGAGCAGCTAAAAGAATAAGTGAAGAAAAATATGAAAAAACTTTAGATTTTTTACAAAGAGCAGTAGCTACTTATTTGTATAATAATGCTATTAGAAAAACAACTACAAAAAGATTACAAGTTAAAGCTGATGAACTAAATGAACTTAGATCACAATATATGGATAAAGACCTTGCAGCAGAGGATGGCTATGTTAGAGATTATACAGATAAAGCTGATATGGAAAACTGGTTAAGAAAAGTACACAATTTTACGGATGCAGATTTTACAAACAGAGTAGATTTAAGCGATGCTTTTGATACAACATTTTATAGTTCTTTTTTACAAGAAAATAAACAAGCTTTAAATATGATATTTGAAAGTAAACCTGAAAATTTAAAATTTATAGAAGATATCTTTCAAGTTTCTTTAGCTCTTGATCCTGTTTCAGGTCAAGCTATGGTATCGGCATTATCAGGAGGAAGATATACTGAACAAATGGCTGCTGGTAGGTTGTACAACGCAATGAAAGGAGTTGTGTCCTATAGATACCTTTTAATGGAAGCTGGTTTTATGAAAGCTGCTGCTATTCAACAAGGTATGGTTGCTGATATTTTAGCTGATCCTAATTTAGCAGAATCAGTTCATAAAATGCTTCATCTTGGTATTTTTGAAGATAAAACTTTTGATATAATTTGGACGAAAATTTTAGGTAGATTAGGTAGAATGGGTTTAACTCACACTACATTAGATTATGATGAAGTTAAAGAAGAATTTGAAAAACAATCTGAACAAGCAGCAGAATATAACGACATTATAAAATTAACCAGTATATAATGAACTTTATAACAGAACATTGGGATCAACTTATATTCATAGGACTGTTGATCGTTTGGGCTACTCGCTCAAGAGAACAAGTATCTAGTCTTTTAAAAGACACAGAGATATTGCAAAACAACGTAAAAAATATATCAACTCAAAACAATACACAACAACAAACACTAGTACAGTTACGTGCTGAACAAGACGTTACAAACAAGCAAATAACTGCACTGTGGGAGTTTGTGAACAAAATAAAAGATAAGGTAGGTTAATTATGAATCCACCTAAAGATACATACAATGTCGATCTTAACAACGACGGCATAATAACAGAGGAAGAACTACGTGCAGCATCTGACGCTGAAAAGATGGACGCACAGAGGTCTATGGCGTGGATAGCCTTGATCTCTATGCTGGTGTTTACAGCGTTGGTGTTTCTACCGATCTTTCCTGACTCAAGAATCAAAGCTTTAGCAGACCTGTTCTCTTTGTTCTACATAGGCATGGCGGGCGTTGTAGGAGCTTATATGGGGGCGTCTGTTATGATGAATAAGAAGAAATGATCAGTCTTCTAGGCACTCTTGTAGGCTTTGGTACGTCCATTGTACCTGAAGTATTAGGTTACTTCAAACAAAAGCAAGCTAACGAACAAGAACTCAACATGCTTGAAGCTAAAGCTAAGTATGCTTCACAACTATCAGAACTGAAACTTAAAGAACTTGACGCTGAAGCAGACATTCAAGAAACAAAGAGTATATACGAACATGATAGAACTATCGACTCTGGAGCTTTTATCAACTCTCTCAGGGGTTCTGTGCGCCCTGTCATTACTTATCTTTTCTTCATGATGTTTATTTGTGTTAAAGGTGTACTCATGTACGCTTTAATCTCTAATCAAAATGTTGATTGGACAGTAGCGATAGAGACAGCTTGGGATTCTGAAACGCAAGCTATATTTTCTGCTATTATAGCGTTTTGGTTTGGTAACAGAGCCATGTCTAAAGCAAGGAAATACATCTCCTCTAAAGAATAAGAAATACGAACCTAACATTACTTTAAAGCTGCACTTTGTTTTTCTTTGTGCAGCTTTTTTTTATTTGTAATCATATTGAGATTGATCCAATCGTTCCATAGCTTTTTCTTCAGCTTCTTTTTCAGACAATCCTTCTTCCATGAACTGTTCTACTAAAGTTTCAAGATAGTTTTGTACTCGCCAATCTAAACTCATTTAAGTATTTTCCTTACTAGTGTGATAACGGATAGATAAATTTTCAAGTTCATCAGCAATTTTATTTAGTTTTTCCCCGACAGGTAGAAAATTTATATCAGTAATATCTTCATTTTGTGCAAGATATCTAAGCTCCTCAATAATTCCAGTAACAGGACAAGTTTTATCCCCATAGATCATAACATCATCAGAAATTTTAGTATAACCATAAACCTTAGCATGTCCATAAAGTCCGGTCAAACCACTAACTTCAGCATTTTCAAAGACCTGAGCATTAACACCAATCTCAGCATTGCCAAATACCTTAGCATTACCAAAGATTTTGCCACTATTAACCCAAGCATTTTCAAAGACCTTAGCATTGCCACTAATTCTAGCATTACCAATGATATAAGCATTGTCAAAAACTTTAGCATCAGGTCCAACAAATGAGGTTTTGGTTACTTTCGCTGTATCAGCAACCCATCCACCACCATTAACGTGTCTGTGAGCAGGGACATTTCCATTACCAAAATCAAAAGTAGTCATAATTTTCTCCTTTAAAGTTTCAAAGTAGTTTTATACTCTCCTATCTAAACTCATTTTTACATCCTGACCCAATTAATCTTTTGTTCCCGTGACCATTTTTTGATATGCGAGTTGTCTCGGTCAAATAAGTTTATCATTTGTTCTTCTGTAATAAGGTCAGCG
>LULM01000191.1_pt1 | contig 13536 bp, 12 predicted proteins | sample 728151 | NCBI WGS metagenome assembly LULM01 (sample SAMN03860289, study PRJNA289734) | marine metagenome | biome: seawater column; feature: ocean; material: water; isolation source: Red Sea water column Station 149 - depth 200m | place: Saudi Arabia: Red Sea | collected 2011-10-15 | depth 200 m
GTGTATTGATGCTTCAGGAGAGTATGTTGCAATAGACACAGAGACTACAGCTTTATATCCCCGTGACGGGTATGTTCTGGGTATCAGCCTTTCTTGTTCAGAAGACGCAGGGTGTTACATCAATTCTGATTGTGTTGATGAAGATGTAGAAAAGAAACTACAAGAACTCTTCGACACTAAAAGAATGGTGTTTCATAACTCCAAGTTTGATATTCCAATGATAGAGTTTCACTTCGATCTCAAGATTACTAGATACGAAGATACTATGCTTATGCACTATGTACTTGACGAAGTTCCTGGGGGTCATGGTCTAAAACAACTTGCAATCAAGTACACAGACTACGGTGATTACGAAAAGCCAATGTACGAGTGGATGGACGAGTACAGAAAACAAAACAAAGTACTCAAAGATGATTTCAAGTGGGAGTGGATTCCTTTTGACATTATGAAAACTTATGCAGCCATTGATGCTTGTGTAACTTTCATGCTTGCAGAAAAGTTTCTTGGAGCACTCAAAAGAGGTAACCCAAACCTACTAAGAGTATATCAAACTATACTTCTTCCAGGAGTAAGATTTCTTATAGACGTTCAAGATAATGGTGTACCATTTGACAGAGAAAGGCTAGCTGCAAGTCAAAATCTCATGCAAGAAGAAATATATGCGGCTGTAGAAGAACTTAATCAGCACGAAGCAGTAAAGAAGTTCGAGCAAGATCAAGGAAAAGAGTTCAACCCCAACAGCGTTCTTCAACTAAGAAAGTTGTTGTTTGACTATATTGGTTTGACGCCTACAGGAAAGATGACAGAAAAAGGTGAAAACTCTACAGATGCAGAAGTTTTGGACAAGTTATCGTTACAACATGAAGTTCCAAAACTAATACTAGAAGTTCGTAAAAAGAACAAGATAAAAAATACATATCTTGATAAAATTATTCCACAACTGGATCAAGATAGTCATCTCAGAACTAACTTCAATCTACACGGTACAACTAGTGGTAGACTGAGTAGCTCTGGCAAACTAAATATGCAACAGTTACCTAGAGATAATCCTATTGTAAAAGGATGTATCAAAGCATCTCCAGGCCATAAAATAGTTGCAATGGACTTGACCACCGCAGAAGTGTATGTAGCAGCAGTTTTGGCAGATGACTTAGAACTGCAAGATATATTTCGGTCAGGAGGTAACTTTCACTCATCGATTGCTCACAAAGTATTCGGACTAGATTGTCCTGTTGAGGAAGTTGCAGAAAAGTATACAGGGTACAGACAGGCTGCAAAAGCTGTAACCTTTGGTATTATGTACGGAGCAGGACCACATAAGATCAGTGAACAAGTTACAAAAGATGGTGGAAAGCTGTCAGTAGAGCAAGCTAGAAAAGTTATCAAAGATTACTTTGGTACATTCTGGAAGCTAGAAGACTGGATAGAAAGTAACAAGAATCTTATACAAAAAGAAGCGTCAGTGTACTCTTTCTTTGGTAGAAAAAGAAGATTGCCAAACGTCAAGTCTGACAACAAAGGAATCATAGGTCATGAAGTAAGATCAGGTCTTAACTTTTTAGTTCAGTCTGCTGCTTCTGACATCAACTTGATCGGGGCTATGGAAGCGCAACAAGAAATAAAAACAAGAAACATGAAAAGTAAAATTTTTGGTCTAGTGCATGACTCTGTACTGGCAGAAGTTCCAAACGAAGAGGTAGATGAATACAGCGAACTTCTTTTAAGATGTATACAAAAAGACAGAGGATTATCAATCAAAGACTGTCCGATAGGGTGTGACTTTGAGATTGGAGAAGATTATTCGATGGGTAAGTTTGTAAGCAAGTATGCTTCCATCGCTTAGATTTAGACAAGTTGTAAATTTAACGTATCCTGTATTTATACTAAACACAGAAGAGGTATCTTACAGAGATGGACTACTGTTTGCAAATGACCTAGTAATTGATGATAAAAATCAAGAAGCCCCAACACTTGGGCAAAGGAGACTACTAACTACGCACAAACTATATCCGCTGAGAAGAACTTTAGTTGATTTTAGTGCTGTTATAAGAAGCGGAAAGAAGTGGTTTATAGACTCAAATGGAGTTGCTTTTGAGTACGAAAAAGTTAAGTACACGGCTGTAAAAGCTCATAAAATATTACGAAAGATACCGAAGGGGTCTGCAACGGTCTTAGTTATTGAAAAACTAAACTTTAGAGTAGCAGTGCCAAGACCACCCCCTCGTAGTTTTGAATGGGCACTTATGATGTATTTAGACAAGTATCCTTGGAGAATCTTTGGATATGCTGATGAAAAATTGCCCGATAGTAGAAGGAAAATTTAATGGCTAAGAACTATGGAAAGAACGCTTTAAATGCTTTGAACTTCTCAATATGTGATATTGAACCTCTAACAAAAAGTCAGTTATTGGCTTTTGACTCTGAAAAACATATGATACTGCATGGATGTGCAGGCACAGGAAAAACTTTTATCTCTTTTTATATTGCCTTTGACGATATAATAAAAGGACTTTACTCTAATATATTAGTTATAAGAAGTGCAGTTCCTACTAGAGATATAGGGTATCTTCCAGGAAACGAAGAAGAAAAAACTAGAATATATGAGGAACCTTATAAAGATATAACTAAAGAGTTATTTCAAAGGGGCGATGCGTATAAGACTTTAAGAGAGAAAGGTTTAATTGACTTTATGACAACCTCATACATACGAGGATTAACTTTTAATAACTCTGTAATAATAGTTGATGAGTGCCAGAATATGAGCTTTCATGAATTAGATAGTATTATTACTAGGGTAGGGCATAATTGTAGAATTATATTCTGTGGAGATTTCTTCCAGTCTGATCTCAAACAAAATGGACTAAAAAGTTTTCTGCAGATAACAAAAGCTATGAACGAATTTGACTTTATAGAGTTTGGAATATCAGATATAGTTAGAAGTGATTTTGTTAAAAATTATCTAACTTGTAAGCATAGCATAGAAGGTCTTAGTCCGTGAAAAAGATTTGGACTATATGGAAGTATACCATAGGCTCATTTTCAGACGAAAAAACTGCTGATTATGATGATATAGTAGCCGTACTAAGAACTACTATAGTAATAGTTAATTTTGTAACTTGTTTCTTTATTATGGGGAATATAATACATAACTGGTAATGAAAGCAGTAATATCTAACAGAATATACATGGACTGTGATGCGTTCATGGAGCAGAAACTTGATGAGGAACTAACTTATACTATTCCTTCATACAAGAAAAATGCTGCACCTCAGATTATCAAGAATATGAGAAAGATAAATAGTAGTGTAGTCTCTATTCCTGTTGGAAGAACTGACTTAATACCAAATAACTATGAAATAAAAGACAAGAGAGTTTATTCTTCTGCTTACTTTCCAGAGTTTAAATTCTCGCTAAGAGAAAGCCAACAGGAAGTGCACGATCAACTAAATGATAATGCAATAATAAATGCTTGGGTATCTTGGGGCAAAACATTTACAGCTCTTGCAATAGCTAAAAAATTGCAACAAAAAACACTAATAATTACTCATACCATTGCTCTTAGAAATCAATGGGAAGAGGAAGTTCAAAAGGTGTTCGGGGTCGAAGCGGGTATAGTCGGCTCAGGAAAATTTAATATTGATAGCTTTGTGACAGTCGGAAACACTCAAACACTCTATCGCAACATAGAACAACTTGCGAAACAGTTTGGAACAGTGATCGTGGACGAAATGCACCACCTTCCTGCTAAAAGTTTTAATGCTCTTGTGGACAGTAATTATGCTCGATACAAGATTGGACTGTCAGGAACTGTTGAACGAAAAGACGGAAAACACGTTATATTTAGAGATTTCTTTGGCGATAAAAAATTTACGCCACCAAGAGAAAACTATATAGAACCTACTGTTGATGTTATTCGTTCAGATATTAGATTCATGGATGGAGCGCACGTACCGTGGGCAATACGAGTAAATGATCTGGTACAGCAAGAAGAGTATGGACAACTTGTATCCATGCTAACTGCTGTATACCATAAAAAAGGTCACAAAATACTCGTACTGAGTGATAGAGTAAACTTTCTGAAAAGGTGTGCACAAACACTCGGACAAAAGTGCGTAACTATAACTGGAGAAGATCCGCTAGAAGTTAGACAGAAAAAGATAGAGTCTGTAGTATCTGGAGAAAATACAATAATCTTTGGAACTCAGGCAATCTTTTCAGAGGGTGTTAGCATAAATCCTCTAAGCTGTCTTATACTTGCTACTCCAGTTAACAACGAACCATTGCTCACGCAATTAATAGGTCGGGTAGTTCGTCACTCGCCCGGTAAACTGAAACCTGTGATAGTGGATATAAATTTGAAAGGGAAAACAGGAGCTAGACAAGCCAATTTAAGGCTTGGACATTATCTTAAAGAAAGCTACCAAGTACAATTTATAGATATGTGAAAAATAATTCTTGACTTTTCAACTCATTTACTTTATAATATATAATATTCGTGGAAAATTTAATTTTATATAATTGGCCTAAAATAGTGTCAAACTCAAATGGCAGAGTATCCAAGATGTTGGAGATTCTGTCACACTTAACTTTTAGATTACTCCCCGAAAACGAAGAAGACTTTAGATACCAAATATCTCAACAGGATTGGTCTGGAGATAGTTTTCTATTGAATCCTTCAAAAATATTTATACATAGGCATCAGTTCAAACACCAAGAGATCGCTGAGTATGTGGCACTTGCATCTCTTAGGTCTTATGCTGAATATAAAGCCACACGAAAAACAACTTTAAATCTAATCGAGTGTCCTGTAGAGCAGGTCCAGATAAAAGATAACAGGCTACTATCCTTCTGGAATAATGAAATTTATTTCTGTTGGGAAGAAGTCCACTAGGAGAAAATAATGGGAATTAAGTTCGGAGCAGCCAAGGGACAGGCTAAAAAGTCCAATATAGAGCAGTATACTTACAAAAACGGAGACAATGTTGTCCGTATGACTGGCGATTTATTGCCACGGTATGTTTACTGGGTTACAGGCGAAAACAACAAAAACCTGCCTGTAGAGTGCCTTAGCTTTGACAGAGAAGCTGAAGCATTTCTTAACAAGGAAAAAGACTGGGTAAGAGAGTACTTCCCCGATCTAAAATGCGGATGGTCATACTGCATCTCTTGCATAGACCCAAGCGACGGAAAGGTAAAAGTTTTGAATCTCAAAAAGAAGTTAATGGAGCAAATTTTAGTTGCTGCAGAAGACTTGGGCGATCCTACAGACAATGAAACTGGTTGGGATGTTCACTTCAAAAGAGTTAAGACTGGCCCCTTGGCTTACAATGTAGAATACCAACTACAAGCACTAAAGTGCAAGCCTCGTGCACTGACTGTTGAAGAAGCAGCAGCAGTAAGCGCAGCTACCCCTATCGATGAGTTACTTCCTCGTCCAACTCCAGACGCTCAAAAAGAGTTACTGGAAAGAATAGTAGGAGCGTCCAGCTCTGAAAATACTGATGACGAAGTTCTTGAAGAAGAATTCGACGTAGCGTAACACCTCAATATCTGGGAGGAGCTTCGGCTCCTCTTGGATTTTTTTAACTTAAATTCAGGAGTAATATGTGAATATACTTTTTTCCGCTGACTGGCATCTGAAGTTAGGAGCGAAAAATATACCTAATGAGTGGGCAAAAAATAGATATTTAGAATTTTTTGACAGACTGCATGAACTAGAGAAAGAAGTATCCTTACATATTATTGGTGGTGATATTTTCGATAGAGTACCTAACTTAGAAGAGTTAGAACTTTATTTTGAGTTTGTAAGAAATGCAAAGATAGAAACAATAATATTTGACGGTAATCATGAAGCTACTAGGAAGAATAAAACTTTTCTTAGTTCTCTAAAATCAGTAACAGAAACTCTCAATCCTATGGTAAAGATCATAGATGATATCTATCAGGATGAGCGGGGTTTCAGTATACTGCCCTACTGTCATTTGCATAGAAAAGGTGCTATAGAGGAGTTAAATCAAGACTTACCTCTATTTACTCATGTAAGAGGAGAGATTCCTCCTCATGTTACACCGGAAGTAGATCTAGAAAGGTTTGATAGATTTCCTGTTGTTTTTGCAGGAGACTTACACGCTCAAGAAAATTCACAAAGAAATATTGTGTATCCTGGCAGTCCTATGACTACCAGTTTTCACAGATCAAAAGTAAATACGGGAGTTCTGGTAATTTTAGATGACTGGGAGTGGGCGTTCCAATACTTACCCTTACCACAACTGCTAAGAAAAACTGTTACAGATGAAGAAGAAATGATTCCTGGCACTTACGATCATGTGATATATGAAATACAAGGCGATTTGAGTGACTTAGCTCAAGTAAAAGATAATGAACTGCTCGATAAAAAAGTTGTAAAACGAAGTTCAGAAGCTACTTTGTTGCTGTCAAAAGAAATGACAGTAGCAGAAGAATTATTTGAGTATCTAACTTACGTCTTGGAAATATCTGAAGAAAAAATACCTGCAATTATAGGAACATTTAATGATTACGCTAAAAACGCTTAGATGGGATAACTGTTTTTCTTACGGTGAAAATAATCAAGTAGACTTATCTGATAACAAACTTACTCAGATAATTGGTATAAATGGTGTAGGCAAGTCTTCTATACCACTTATTCTTGAAGAAATATTATTTAACAAAAACTCCAAAGGAGTTAAAAAAGCAGACATTGCAAATAGAAATGTAGGAAAAGGCTACACTATATTTTTGTCGTTTGAAAAAGACGGAGAAGAGTACGAGATTCATTTAGATAGAAAGAATAATCTAAAACTAAAGTTACTAAAAGATGGACAAGATATTTCTAGTCATACGGCTACAAATACTTACAAGACTCTTAACGAGATTATAGGAATTGATTTTAAAACTTTCTCTCAAGTAGTGTATCAAAATACAAATGCAAGTCTACAGTTTTTGACTGCAACTGATACAAACAGAAAAAAGTTTCTTATCGATCTTTTGAATCTTGATGAATATGTAGAATTGTTTGAGACTTTTAAAGTAGAGTCCAAGAACGCGGAAGACGCTTTGTCAGTGGCAAAAGGTAAGCTATCGACCATCGAAAAATGGTTGGAAAATAACAAATTGACCTCGATGACACCAAAGGTACTGTTAAATCTTCCGAAACCGCTGGAAGAAGATGAGAAAAGTTTAAGACAGTTATTGACCGAACTTGAAAATATTTCTTCAAAAAATAAAAAAATTTCGCAAAATAATCAATACAAGAACTTACTAAAAGGTATTAATATTACAGAGATCAACAAAATAGAAATCTCTGAGAAAGAGTCTTATGATTATTTACAAGAAAAGTCTGGGTCTTTGGGAGAAGCGATTAGAACCCAACAGCAAGCAGTAAGAAAAATAGAAGGGCTAGATAATACTTGTCCTACTTGTGGACAAAGTATAACAGAAGAATTTAAACACTCTCATATAGATGAAGCAAAAGCAGAGATTGACAAAAATCTTGCTACGAAAACAAAAACAGACAATAAGATTGCTTTGATAAAGAAAAAGAATGAGCTATATGATGAAAAGATGAGCAAACAGGAAGAATGGGAAAAACTATACAGATCAATAGATAAAGATCTGCCATCTCAACTTCTTGACAAAGAGGAGCTAGAAGATAAAGTACTTCAGTATAGAGCTAAAATAGATGATGTAAACCAAGAGATTGATAGGCTTGAAAAAGAAAACAGAGAAATCACTGCTTACAATACAAGAATAGATGTGATAAAAGAACAAACACAACAGTTTACTAATCAACTAAATGAAGTAAAAGAAGAGATAGCAGTATTTTCAGAAAAAGCTACAAATCTAGAAATACTGAAGAAAGCGTTTTCTACAAATGGCTTGATAGCTTACAAGCTAGAAAACATGGTAAAAGAATTAGAAGAGTTGACAAATGAGTATCTAGCAGAGTTAAGTGATGGTAGATTTACATTAGAGTTTGTAGTATCTAATGATAGACTAAATGTTCAAATCACTGATAATGCAAAAGTAGTAGATATTCTAGCTTTATCTAGTGGAGAGCTAGCTAGAGTCAATACATCAACTCTTCTTGCAATACGAAAACTAATGAATAGCTTATCATCTTCCAAGGTAAATGTACTATTCTTAGATGAAGTAATAAATGTACTAGACAGTACGGGAAGAGATAAGCTAGTTGAAGTTTTATTAGAAGAAAATTTAAATACATATCTAGTAAGCCATCAATGGGAGCATCCGCTACTAACAAAAATGCACATATACAAAGACGGAAATCTGAGTGCAATAGAAATAGAATGAGATATAGAGGAAGAAAAAGAATACAGGAAATAGGACTTATGGTAGACGCTAGAGCAAAAGGGCAGAGAGGAGAGTATCTAGTAAGAGATATGCTCAGAAAACACACAAGATTAAGTTTTGAAAGAGTTCCTTCATCGGGTGCGCTTTCTTACTTAAAAGGTGATTTATATGTTCCTGATGAAAAAAATTTGTTTTGTATAGAAGTAAAAAACTATGAGAGTTCTCCTCTCAGTGATAAACTATTTACAAACAAAAGTAACTATTTACTTGCTTGGTGGGAAAAAATAGTTCATCAAGCTTCATTGAAAAATCAAGAACCGTTATTATTTTTTAAATATTCTCGATCTAAAGTTTTTGTAGTAACCGATAGAAAGCCTAAGAACTTGCATAAGTATATGTTTATTTCTTGGCTAGGGTGTTACGCGGCTTTAGCAGAAGAGTGGCTGATTCAAGAAAAACCGGAGTTTATTGGTGGCTAAATTTGCAAATTTTATTTCAGAAAGAAATCCAAACAGTGTTTTGATAGTGGATGCTATGAATTTAGCATTTAGATGGAAACACCAAAATAAGTTAGACTTTGAATACGATTATATTCGTACAGTAGAATCTCTAGCTCGGTCTTACGATTGCGAAAAAATTATCATCGCAGCAGATCTAGGACATAGTGCTATGAGAAAAGCAGACTTTCCAGAATATAAACAAAACAGAAAAGAAAAGTTCAAAGATCAAACAGAAAAAGAAAAAGAAGATATGGAAAAGTTCTTCAAAGAGTATGAAAGAACTCTATCTTCTTTAGCAGAAAGATTTTTAGTTTTACGATATAAAGGAGTTGAAGCAGATGATTTAGCTGCTTATATAGTAAAACAAAAAGAAGTGTTGGGATTAGGCGAGATATGGCTAATCTCTAGCGATAGAGATTGGGATTTATTAGTGTCTGATACAGTTTCTAGGTTCTCAACAGTTACTAGAAAAGAAACTACTCTGGCAAACTGGGATGAGTTTTCTGGTTTACCTCATGAATACTATGTTAGTTTGAAAGTGCTAACAGGGGATAAAGGAGATAATATAGACGGAATACCAGGAGTAGGACCAAAAAGAGCAGAAGAACTGTTAAAAATATATGGAAGTGCATTTGATGTGTATGATGCTATTCCTATAGATAGTAAGTATAAATACATACAAGCTATAAATGAAAGCGGAGATTTAATTCTCAATAATTATAAGTTAATGGATTTACTTTCTTATTGTGAAGAAGCTATAGAATTTGCAGGGCACAGTACAGATAAGTTGCAAGAAGATGTTATGGAGTATCTTAATGATAGCAATTGATTATGGAAGAGATAGACTTCTTTCTGATTTTGGAGTTAAAACTCTAAAAGACCGATACTTAATAGATGGAGAAAATTCTCCTCAAGAAGCGTTTGCTAGAGCTGCTGCTACTTTTGCAGATGATGAAGAGCATGCCCAAAGATTATATGACTACGCCAGTAATCTTTGGTTTATGTTTTCCACTCCAGTTCTTAGTAATGGAGGAACAGCTAGAGGATTACCTATTAGTTGTTTTTTGAATTACATTCCTGACAGTAGAGGAGGAATAACAAGTCACTATACAGAAAACGCATGGTTGTCTTCTGTGGGTGGAGGAATTGGAGGAAGTTGGAGCGATGTTAGATCTGTAGGGTCTACAACAAGTCATGGAAGCGAATCAACTGGAGTGATTCCTTTTATGAAAGTAGTTGATGCCGAAATGTTGGCATTTTCACAGGGAGTTACAAGGAGAGGAAGCTATGCTGCATATTTACACATATCTCATCCAGAGATTGAAGAATACTTGGATGTTAGAAAGCCCACAGGGGGCGATATTAACAGAAAATCTACTAATTTGCATCATGCTGTTGTCATTCCGGATAGCTTTATGAAACTAATTGCTCAGGCAACACAAGAGCCTGGGTTTGATGATTCATGGGCTTTAGTTGATCCTCACTCTGGAGAAGTAGTAAAAACTGTACCTGCAAAAGCGTTGTGGGTAAAGCTAATACAAAATAGAGTAGAAACTGGCGAACCTTATATAATGTTTGAAGATACTGTAAATAACTCTTTACCTGAGTTTCAAAGAGCTTTAGGGTTAAAAGTAAACCACAGTAACTTATGCTCAGAAATTACTTTACCAACAAACGGAGAAAGAACAGCAGTATGTTGTTTATCAAGTGTAAATTTAGAAGAATTTGACTCTTGGTCTAAAGTTCCTGCGTTTATTCCTGATTTAGTAAGAATGTTGGACAACGTACTTGAGTACTTTATAAAAAATGCACCAGATACGTTAGAAAAAGCAAAATATAGTGCTATAAGAGAAAGAAGTATAGGACTAGGAGCTATGGGATTTCATGCGTACCTACAAAGACGAGGTATTCCTTTTGAGTCTGCAATGGCTAAAGGATTTAACATGAGAGCTTTTGCACACATTAAAGAAATGGCAGATGCAGAAACAAGAAAACTAGCACAAGAGCGTGGAGCTTGTCCTGACGACTCTACAGGAACAGTTAGAAACGCACATTTACTAGCAATTGCTCCAAATGCCTCTTCTTCAATAATTTGTGCTAATACAAGCCCCTCTATAGAACCATATAGAGCAAATGCATTTACACAAAAGACAAAAACAGGAAGCAGTCTTTTGAAAAATGAGTATTTAGAGCACATTTTAGATGAATTAGAGCAAAATACTGAAGAAGTATGGAAATCTATCATAACAAATGACGGAAGTGTACAACATCTAGACTTTTTAGATGATTATACTAAAGATGTCTTTAAAACAGCAGTAGAAATAGATCAAAAATGGGTTGTAGAGTTTGCCGCAGACAGGCAACAACATATTTGTCAATCTCAATCTTTAAATATCTTTTTTCCCGCAAATGTTAGCAAGCAAGAATTGCATAATATTCATATGATTGCATGGAAAAGAGGAGTAAAGACTCTATATTACTGCCGAAGTGAGGCGTATAAGAGAGCAGAAGTTGTTTCTGATGAAAAATTAAGAGATTATGTATTCGATTATGATGACGAAGGATGTCTAGCTTGCGAGGGATAAAATGCTAACAGAAGAAAGAAATTATTACAAACCATTTTCATATAATTGGGCTTTTGAAGCCTATAAAACACAACAACATATGCATTGGCTACCAGATGAAGTGCCTATGGCAGATGACCTAAAAGATTTTAGAGAACTAGATGATGACAGTAGAACTCTTCTTACTCAAATCTTTAGATTTTTCACTCAAGCTGATGTAGATGTTTGTTGTGGGTATGCAAAACACTATCTTCCTACCTTCAAAGCACCAGAAGTTCGTATGATGCTGGCAGCTTTTGCAGCTATGGAAGCAGTGCATCAAGAAGCATACTCACAATTACTAGAAACACTTGGATACGATGAAAATGAGTACCAAATGTTCTCTAAAATTCAAGCAATGTCTGATAAGCATGAATATTTGACTAATTTTAACATGGATACAAAAGAAGATATTGCAAAAACTCTTGCAGTATATTCTGGATTTACTGAAGGAGTGCAATTATTTAGTAGTTTTGCTATTTTATTGAACTTTCCTAGGCACAATCTTATGAAAAACATGGGACAAATTGTAACTTGGAGTATTCGAGATGAAAGTTTACACGTAGAGGGAATGTCAAAGCTATTTCAGACATATATTCGAGAAAATCCAGAGATATGGCAGGATAATCTAAAGTATGAAATATACTGCGCTGCAGAAAGAGTAGTAGATTTAGAAGATGCTTTCATTGACGTGGCTTTTTCAAACTGTAAGATTCCTGATCTTACAGCACAACAAGTAAAAGACTATATTAGATACATAGCAGACAGAAGATTATTAGGATTAGGAATGAAAAAGATTTTTAATTCTGAAGAAAATCCTCTTAGTTGGTTAGACTATATGCTTAACGGTGTAGAACACACTAACTTTTTTGAAAACCGTGCTACTGAATATGCAAGAGCAAGTACTTCAGGTAACTGGCAAGATATATTTAAGTAGTTAAGCTGCTACATCCACATCTAGTATTGTTTGTTCGCTCTGATAATCTGGCATAACGATAGTAATACTGTCGTTATAGTCAGGTTTGAAGACAACTATCTCATCATTATAGTCTCCCTTCATTATTGTTATCAAATCTAGTTCTTGACCTGCTGCAGGATGGAATATCTGTCCCAGTCTAGCTAAAGAAACTCCGAATGTGAGAGTCTCGGAGAATGTCACATCTCCAAAACCAGATACAGTTACAGTAAAGGGTAGTTGAGATTCTAGTGAAACTTCACAATCTGCAAAACCAGTGGCAGTTGAACTAGTGGTAAATTGAATTGTGTCTGAGAACTCTGCATCACCTAAGCCGTCTAAGTCTGCACTGATAGTAAAGGAAGCAGTTATTGGATCTGCATCCATATCTGTCACGCCTAGTAGCTCGGCTTCACCAACTGTGAAACTGTCTGATCCTACGAACTCGGCATCCTTCATAGCATCGCCAGATGCTGAGAAAGTAAAGGTTACTGTATCTGAGAACTCTCCTTCAGTTATTCTATCGCCATCCGCAGCAAATGTAAAGACGTGCGGAAGTTCTACGCCTATATCACCATGTCCTAGTAATGTGGCATCGGCAACAGCAAATTGAGTTGTCTTAGAAACTTCTACGTCACCATGACCTACAAGTTCTGGAGTTGCAGCAAACTGCATTGTGGGCAGTGTAATTTCTTCTAATACTAGAGAAGGATCGGCAACCGAAGTAAATGTTATAGAGTCAGAAAACTCTGCTGCAATATAGTTAGTTAGATTTGCAGTAAATGGTAACTCATCAGTAAGAGAAGCTTCTAATGCACCATCACCTAATAGCGTAGCGTCGGCAACGGCAAATTGTGTTATTACCTCTGCACCAGCAGCACCCGTTGCAGATGCTGTAGTAACAAAAGAAAGTTGGCTAGTAAGATCGACTGCAACGTCACCTAGACCGTCTAGTCCAGGAGTTGTAGTAAACTGCATCTCTATAGGTGGAGCACCTAAACTTGCATCAGCTTCTGGATCTGCAGTAAATTGTACAGATACTGATGCTTGTAGTTGTCCGTCACCTAGTAGACTAGCACTAGTAGTGGTAAATTGAATATGCAACAATTGCCAAGAGACAATCCGACTGTGAAAGGTTGCATTAAAG
>LULM01000269.1_pt1 | contig 13484 bp, 22 predicted proteins | sample 728151 | NCBI WGS metagenome assembly LULM01 (sample SAMN03860289, study PRJNA289734) | marine metagenome | biome: seawater column; feature: ocean; material: water; isolation source: Red Sea water column Station 149 - depth 200m | place: Saudi Arabia: Red Sea | collected 2011-10-15 | depth 200 m
AAATAATATACAGGTTGATAGTCAAAATAAGGATTTTCTGTGTCGATATACACAATTCTTGTTGCAATACTACCAATAAGACGTGTCATACGCTCAATATGTTTCATTTTGGTGTCTTTTAGTTTAGTGAGGGCAGAATATTTGTTATTTACGTTCCTAGAAGCACCAACTGTATAAATTCTTGACATTTTATTGATAAATTTCTTGGTAATATTAGATTGATATGGTGGAACTTCTCTAAATGCTTCCAAATCAAACTTTTCTGCTATATATTGAGAAGTATTGTTACCATTATAGTAATCTAACAGCTTATTTACATAACCTTCTCTTTCTTTATGGTTAAATACCTTTAAATTTTCTAAACTTTCTTGAATAATATCCTGAATCATTACCTTTGCCTCACTTTAATTTGCTTGTTCTTTATCGGAAAATGATTTATAAAAAAGTACCTTAACATATCACAGGCGTGGTCGTGATAGCCGTCTTTTATTGGTTCTTGTTTAAGTGGTTTTCCGTCTTGTGCTTCAGGGTATCTATAACCCTCTAAATCTTCTGCCATACCCACACAATTATTGTTTAAATGTAAATATCTATCACCATTTGCGTTTTCTATAAAACTTCTAACGTGATTTACACCTGCTGTAATACTTCTTGATGGTTTATCTGTTATGGTGTTCACTAAAATTCCATTTTTTCTAAAAATCTCTATATCTCCTACGCCTGATTGTCCTTGTGCTTGTAATCCTGCTGGGTCGCCATAATACTTAACAGTTTGGTATTTTTTGCTTTTTATTATTTTGGCAAGTTCATCAGTTTTTATATTTGTTTGATGTATTATTTCGTCAATCATATTTATATGCCATTGTCCATTGACACGATACGTTTGAAACCATCCCACAGCACACATCCTGTACCCAAAATCAATACTACAAAAAGTAGGAAGATGTGGATTGTAAGGATAGTAACCGACATCGAGATTCCTATCAAAAGGATAAACCCTACCTTCAAAGCTCGTAAACTGTGCACCATACTCTTGGTCAAATATCTCTTTAGACATATTACGCTTTCTTTCAATGAGAAAAGTGTCATCTTTCCCATCAGGAAATGCGAAATTATTATCCCAACTTGGTGCTTGATGTGATTCCCATAGTTCATCACTTTTTCCCAACAAAAACAAATCATATAACCAATTAAACCCTTCAGGTGTTGATATGAATATTCCTTTGCCTTTTCTATCAGATAATGTGGGAGATAAATACATATCCCAAATTCTAGGTCTAACCTTAGCTGCCTCGTCTACTATCAGCAAATCTAACCCTTCACCTACAAGTGAATCAGGATTGTCTGCTGATTTTGCTTCTACAGTAGTTCCCCACTTGAATTTGATATATCTTTCTTTCTCACTAGCTTTTTCTATATCGTTTTGATGTCCTTTAACCATAAGATTCCATACTTCTCTAAACATCAAGTCAGCTTTATCATACGAAAGACCTACAAGCCATATACGTTTGTTCGGCAGGGAGGCGTAGAATGTCGCTTCCATAGCCGATGCCGTAGTCTTCCCGAAACGCCTCCCACAAACCATTACAAAAAACCTTGCCGTTTCTTTAGTAGGAAAATGAAGTTTATTTTGCCCATCGTGTGGTGTGTAGTCTAAAAATTCAAACCATTTTTTTTTATATTTATATAAATCTTGCATTTTTCTACAATATTAATTTAAGTTATAACGTATGTAAAATACAAGATATTGTATTTTGAGATAAAAAAACACAACATATAGGAGGGCAGTATGTCCGAAGAAACAAAAGTATCTAATGAAACAGTAGTGGAAAGTGGTACAGAAGATGTTACTCAAGAAGTTGCTCAAAATGAGTACATAGCAGAAAGCAAGAAGTATAGAAAAAGAGCACAGGAAGCTGAATCACAATTAGCTAAACTCCAAAAGACGATAGCAGCACAAGAAGAAGAAAAACTAAAGAAACGATTGGATGAAATAGAGATAGAGCAACGAAACGCTTGGGGGTTACACAGAATAAGTGGTGGCTTTGTCAAGGCAGAATACGACTACGTAGAAGATGATAAGATATACATAACGCTTACTGATGGGGTTCAAAGCGATTGTCAAAACACACGTAACGTAACACATTGTTCGTTGTGGAGAAGCAACTTCCGTACAAGGGAATCAAAGACCCAAAGTACATAGAGGAGAGGCGTAAATTATTTATGGAAAATGGTAATGGTTGGTGGTATCTTCAAGGGGTCATACCATCAGATGAAATCGGACAAAACAAAAAGGATAGCTCAAAATAAACGCAAGAGGGCGTTAAAACACTTCAAGAGGATACTGAATAGGTATTTTATAAAAGGGTGCTGTAAATGTGGCAATACGGACGTTAGAGTGCTGGAATTTGACCACATCAAAGGTAGTAAAACAAAAACCGATAAGACTGAGGGTGTTATGAGATTAGTAAGGGATGGATATGCGTGGAAAAAAATACAGAAAGAAATTGATAAATGTGAAGTGTTATGTCGGAACTGCCACAAGATTAGAACGTATAAACAATTCAACTATTGGAAGGATTTAAGTTTTGAGTGTAGAGAATAAACATATCTGTTGGTTCTGTAACGGAGAACTGATTTGGGGATGCGACTTTGATTACGAGGACTACGGATTGGAAGGCGATGGAATCGTGGCTACCCTTTCGTGTAAAGAATGTGAAGCGTTCGTAGAATTTTACAGCGATAAAAAATTAGAGGAGAAAAAATAATTGGGAACTTTTTGAAACCCTGTGCGTATAAAGGGTATCACACACAAACAAAAAAAGGAAATAATAATGAAAAACAAAACAACAAATAAAAAACCTTGGGAAGTAATGTTAGAAGGAAGCCCATACTCACGAGAACTTGAACATCAATTTGAGATTGATGGCTACACAAAGGAAGGCATAGAGTGGTGGGATAATAAAAGCCCTGAAGAAGTTATCCAAGAAGTAGAAGAGATATTAGGTAGGTACACTATTGGAAGTGGTTGGATGCACGCAGAGGAAATAGAAGAAGGTGGCGAAACTGCAATTAGAGAACGCGACGAATTAAGAAAAGTAGTTGCCCATCTCAAGAAACAATACAAGAAGTATTACTCTAAATAAAATGACAACGGGGGCGGGGCAACCCGTCCCCATAAACAAAGGAAATAAAAATGAATAAATATGCAGTTGCCTTTTACGATAATCAAGATAATGTTGAGATGGAGATTATTTTTGAAAACACCCCAAAAGATGCTTTAAATAAAATGCTAACTTTAACTTCCGTATCAAAAGAAGATATTTTTGAAATTATAAAAGTAGATAAAGCCGATGGAAGTATCTTGGAAACTATTGAAATTAATAAAATGGAACTTTCTAACGACTAAATCGTTATAGGTAATATGAAATACTCAAAGATACCTCTATTAAAAATCAGGAAGGGCAGTCTAAGTATGCCTGACAGGGGGAGTCTGACCCCCGTACGTATCTTTGGGTTGGGGCTTGGTTGTTCCGTAAAACCTCTCTCTCTCCTTGGTATCGGACAGCGAAGTAACGCCTACGCCAAGCCCTCTAGTATTGAGCCTCTATTATTTCGGATACTTGGTGAACGTATTTGGAATCTCGGAGTGAACCGAGCTCGTAACGGGATGTGCACCCTAATACAAAAACAAACACAGAGGCTCATAAGATTTTTGAAAGGAATGTTATGATACGTAAGCTCAAGGCAGAGATACGTGAGTATGTAGATAAACGACACGCGTCCTTAAAGATGTACAGATACAAAGAACGTGGTATTGATTTTATACTTGACAAGGTGGTGCCAAAGGATGCAATTACATTACAACTGATAGCAGACAAACACCATTGGCTGATGAACAACGCACCAGAAAATTACGTATATGGAGAAATGATTGATATTAATAACGCTATTGCAAGTAACTTAAGACAACACTTGAGAAAGTACGCAGTGCAATACGTAAACAATTATTCAAAAGATATTAAGGAGTAGCGTAGGTCTTTTGGGTGCTCATTACCCGTTCCTTTTACCTACGCAGATGGGGTGAGGTTTATGTTTTTCCCCTCACCCCCAAGAATTAATTAATAGGAGACACAATGCTAGTAGAAGACTTTTTTAAATGGGCCAAAGAAGAGTTCGATATTGAGATGACCTTGATGCGAGACAAAGGCAAGGAGTACACGGTATCGGACGCTGATAAGCTCAAGAACTTCAAATCAATCGGCGAACGTATGAAATGTAAGCCGGAGTTCGTAGCGATGGTGTATTTGTTGAAGCACATGGACAGCGTACGCAACTACGTACTGGATGGTATTGAAGCGAGTAATGAATCCATTGAAGGCAGACTAAGGGACATACGAAACTATTGTTTGTTAGTGGGTGCATTAATCAAAGAAAGAAAGGAACAAAATCGCGATGAGTGAGTATAAGAAGATAGCAGTGGATATGTTAATATTCATTATGTATGAAACGCAAAAACACAAAGACAAACTTATTGGTATGCTGATAGGTGTATTGATAGGTAAAATATTATAGGAGTAAATAGTGATACGAGAACTGAACGATGTGATGGACGACCTAAGAGCAGAAGTTGACAGGACACGGGACGAGAACAAAGAATATAAAGGCAACCGCTACGCAGAAAACACAATGTATATGGCCGGTCTGTACAAGGCAATGAGCATAGTTTCAAGCCGTATACGTAGTGAATTAGACGAGCTAGACAAGTGGTCTGATGACCAATGTAGGTTATTTAAAGATTGACAGGATATTATTTCTCTTGAAATTGTTAAAGAAAGTGCTTAATATTCCAATTATACAGGGATTTATTATGTTAATTAATAAAAGCGCGATTATGAAACGATTTCACAAGGATGGTATACAGGTCAATATTTTGACGCTAAATATAATGGACGATATATTTGGAGATATACTTGATGCGATGGTGCAGAGTGCACACAACAGAGGTATCAAACGAATCAAGCCAAGTAATTTACATTTGTTATATCAAGACATCAAGGAGAACAAGGTATACTAGATTTATTTAAAATCTATGATGACTACATAGACGAGTTACGTGTAGAAAACCAAGAGGCCCGATACGAAGGGCAAGACACGTGGTATCACGCCTCTGGAGCCGGTCTATGTATGCGTAAGCATTACTTTGCACAGGTAGAACAGCTACCATCCAAACCAAAGGACGCCAATACGATGCGATTATTTAGACTGGGCGACCTTGTGCATACCGATATGCAAGATGCGTTACAGCGATACTCAGATAAGACAGGGGTGGATGTCTATATTGAGAAAGAGATTACCATACCACGTTTGAACGTGCGTAGCTTTATCGATGCAATGGTAGTCAAAGAGGGCGCTTTGTACGACATAAAGACGTGCAATGATTATAAGTGGCAGTCTATCTTTGGTAGGTATGGTAGTAAAGAAGCGCCGCAAAACTATGCAATTCAACTGGGTACGTATGGATTGTATTTTAAAGAGAAGAAGACACCAATCAAGAAGATGTCTTTATTATTCTACAACAAGAATAACTCACGAGTAAAAGAGTTGCGCGTACCTAGAACATATATTGATGTAGCTGAACGGTACTGGACAAAGGTGCAAGAGCTATTCAAAGAAGGTTTGCCACCAGTAGTTAGGGGCCTTTCCCCAGTAGAGGAGTGGGAATGTAACCCTAAATACTGCTCGTTTTACGAGCCTTGTGGTGGCGGTATTAAAGAAACAATACAAGGATAAACACATGGACAATAATGTAGACTGGGATAAAGTCAATAGAGGTAAGGTGCGTTATGGATTTGCACTGGAGCTGTATAAAAAAGGCAAAGACTTAACGCCATCAGAACTTGGTAAGATAGAAGCGTTCGTTGATTACGTGATGGATGGAGTAGAATATCAAGAGCCCAACGAAGGGTCTCAGGCAGAGCCTACCCCTATGGTTCCTATTAAAGATAAAGTAGAAGAGGTGGAGAGAGCTAACGAGCAAGCCTATATCGAACAGATTGTAAAACTGGAAGCGGATGGACTTAAAGAGCCACATAGAGACAGGGTGCTCAAAGCACTAGCGAATGGTAAGATAAATAGAGACAACGTGCAGGCTTCCCTTGACAAAATACAGCAGATAAGAGAATCGTATAAGAACGATGGCTGAAAAGCGCTTTTACGAAGCTAACACTCAAGACGAAAAAATAAAACCCCCTAAAGGTTCTTACGATGCTGTTATCGTAGGTCTTGATATTATTGAAGATGTGCATTGCGGAGTTCATATTGCAGATATCTACAAGCCACACTATAAGCTAAGTGATGAGAACTATAAAGGGTTGGTGGTAAAAGATAATGGAGTGTTTCGTTATAAGAAAAAACAAGGATATGAATATAACCCAAAACGGAACTGGGGTTACAATAAATTCACACAACTCCTTGACATACCAAAGAACACAAGCAACAACAGAGGTAGTATAACTTTTGATGCGATAGACGGGTGGACAGTGGTTATTGAATTGACCTATAAAACATTTGTAAATGAGATGCACACACAAGTCAGCTATCCTGTTGCTACTCTTCAAGAGAAAAAATCGGAGGCACCTTTCTAATGAACTGGGATAAACTATACATACAACCATCAGATAAAACATCACAAGAAGACATAATTGATTTCTTAGAATGGGTCTATCGAAAGGCAGAGCGCCTTGGGTTTCAGGTTAAGCTTAAACCACATCAAGATACTGGCTCTGGCTCATCGGATGCGATAAGCACTAATCCAATGGACAAGACCAATGAACAAGATTAGTATAGAGCTAACAACAGACCAACTCAACTCAATAACAAAACAAGCTCGGGATGCGGGGGGCGCTGACTATCGCTTTGATATAAACTTACTTGAAGGCAAGCTATCTGAAAGTAACATAGCAGAAATCCTAGAAACGATAGAAGTAAAGAAAGATTATCAGGCTTGGAGAACGGGGAACATTGCTGTGGAGTATGAATGTAACGGTAAACCTAGTGGCATATCTACAACCAAAGCTAAATATGTCGCATACATTCTTGTTGACCAAGACCAATCTGAAAAGATAATGTTCTTTATAAGGACTGGAGTTCTTATGCAAATGTGCAGTCAATTCTTAGGCGTACAAGGAAGAGACATAATGGGTGGGGATAATAATTCGTCAAAGCTTATACTACTTCCTATAGAAGAACTTGTCAATAGACAAATGCTATTCAACAACCAACTATCGATAAACACAAATGAAGAATAAGAATAAAGTAACAAACAAAGAACGCGACAATCAACTCACTATACTATTTCAGTCGTTGTATGAGCTTTCAAAAGAAATACGTATGGTACGTACGCTCTTAGAAAACTATTTAATATGGAAGAAAGATGTCAAAAAATTCACAGAATACTTACAAAAAGAAGAAGAAAGAGAATCAAAGAAGAGGCAAGCGGAACAGGCAAAGAGGGGCGGAGCTGCAAAGACAAGCAGTAAGGATGGCGAAGGAGTTCAATCTGGAAGCCCACAACAGGGATAGAGGTGGGGCCCAACATGAAATGGGCGACATTGAGATTGAAAATAGATTCTATGGATGCAAACGCAGAAAGACTATAGCGACTTGGGTCAAGCCAGAGAAGGAAGAGGTTGGCGTAGTAATACGAGAAGACAGAGGTCAGCCGTATATGGTAGTGCCACTAGACCATTATTTATTTTTAATGGCTATGGTACAAGAAAAGATTTAGTGGGCGTTGGTTGGCTTTGAACTAATAACTAGGATATGAAGGGGTTTGTATCTTAGGCTAAGTTTGAAAAAGTAACGCTCACTAAAATTTAATAAACAGAAGGAGCCACTAATGGCATACGAACACAGAGAAAATACAGCTACTGTATTTTTAAATGACAAGAAAACAAAAGACAATCAGCCAGACTTTAAAGGTAAGGGAAAAGTCGGTGATGATTTAATGGAGTTTGCTCTTTGGAAAAAGAAATCTTCTAATGGAAACGACTATATGTTTGTGAGTTGGAAGAAACCATCGGACAAATTTAAGAGTTCAGGCGATTCTAAGCCCGGATTCTAAATTTCTTGCCATTTGGGGGGAGAAGGGGTTATATTCCCCGTCTCCCTTCAAAGCTATACATTGTATTAAAAAACTTTTTTTACGAGCATATACGCTAAATTAGGGGTACTTTTTTTGAGCAAATTTAAAAATCAAGGGGAAAATCACTCGGTGTTCGTTTATTGTCCTAAATTAGACAAGGTATGTGGATTCTGCGCTGAATCTACCTACAATAGTTTAATGGACAGGCACGAAGACAAGGAACATTTGCTTTGCGGATTGGCAACTGGCTTTGAAAATAGAGTGGATAAGTTGCCTGATTGTTGGAAGACTATGACTAATTCACAGAAGAGTGCCTTTAGAAAGCAAACACAAAAACAATACGAAGCTTTAAAGTTAGTTAGACGTTAAAAAGGAGAGTCTTTAAATACATCACGTCTTTTCATTTTCTTTGGATAAATAGACTCCATCTCTTTTTCTTTACGTAAGTATTTATTTTCTAAATATCTGTTTATTTCACTGGGCCCTATATCATCTCCAGTTATAGGTCTTTCGGGAAAACTATTGTTAAAGTTTCTAATGATTCTTTCTATCATGGCGTAATCTTCTTTAACCATCAAATCAAATATTTCTCTTTTAACAGCGCCAAGTCTAGTTCTTATATAATCTTGTCTTTGTTTAGGGGTCTCAGCTCTTTGAGCAAATCTTCTACCTACCGAGCCTAAGAATGGAGAAGTGTATTTTACTGAACGCCTTGCTGTTATTGAATTAAATCCAATTTCGTCAATATCTTTATATATTCTTTGAAGTGCAGAATACATTGTAAGAGCATCAGCAACTAATACTGGTTTAAGAAAAAACTCAGCGGAGCGCCATTTACTTTCCGCTGCAATTATGTCGCTGACAAATCCAGCGGCACCTACAGCCCCTAAACCATCAATAAAATCTGTAAGGGTATAATCATCTTCAGTATCACTGAATTTAAATTTATAATTTTTATCATAAATATCTACGCCTGTTATTAATTTTTCTAGCGCATCTTTTGCAAAATTAACAGCTGTGCCTCCTGCAAATCCTGCTATTCCTAAACGCAAAAGAAATGCAAAGTTTCTTTCTTTTCTAGCTTTGTTTGCTTCTCGTATAATTAACTCTGCTTGCCTATAGCCAAATCTCTTAAACAATAAAAATGGTTGCAGCTTAGGACTAGAAAAAGCATTTGGCTCGCGAATAATATTTTTTTGTAATTGACTATCTCTTGAAAAGGCATACATAGCTTCAGCTGCATTTTTTACAGTAATCTTTTTATTAACATCTTTGATACCCATTTGCCTCATGTTCTGTATAGCAAAGTCTCTACGCTGAGCTTGTCTAGCAGTCTGAGGTTTAGATGTCGCTAGTTTTTGCCATACTTTTAAAGATTCATAAGCCGCTGATGCAGATATAAATTTATTCATTCTATTAACGCTTTGGAACAGCGATAAGCGTGTTATTCCATCTGCAATTTTAGATGTTAAACTTGTTTTCAGTGGTTGAAAACCAGATAATATTTGATGCAATTCTAAGTTGCCAGCACCAGAATAATCCTTTATTGCTTTTCTATAAGCTTTATCTGTTAAAGCCCTGTAAGCAGATTTAAATATTGGGCCATACCCCAAAGAAAGTGCACTAGATATAAATGTTTGAGTAAGGTTAGGTATTGTCGCAAATCCTAATCCAATCTTTGTTGCTACGTTTATATTTACAAAGCTATTCAATGCGCTTTTTGTTGTAGCGCTATAATTATAATTTTTATCTGTTTCTATCAAACCGGTCAAAGCATCAAAAGCTTTACGCATCATTTCAGCCTGCTTACCAGCGCCCGGTGTTTTTCCTAGTGCGTTAAGCTTATTATATACAATCTCACCATTCTTTCCAGCGTTCATTACATAAGACATTCTTTTTGCAGCTTGAGAAACATAGTTTGTAAGCACATACCCAGCGTCTCTTTCATAAAACTCTTTAGGTAAACTGCTTTCCTTGCGCGCTTTTTCAAGCATTTTATTTACTTGTACTCTTTCGCTATTTACTTCATTTCGCAGCCTTTGAAAAGCTTGCGCGTAATCCATTGGAGAGCCTTGTTTTCTCAACACCTTTGAAACGATATGGTCAAGAGCCTGTCTAGTTTCAGGAGAAAAGTCATTTCCCATTGCACGTTCTAGGCTTCTCATAAATCTTTTTTAAGATTTTGGGTTTTATAATCTTGGGAAAGTAGTTTTCTACATATGGGGCCAAATCAATACCAGCCCTTCTAGCCGACCTATAAGTAAGGTTCATAAGTGAGCGTATTTCTTGCGTTCTTAGTTTAGCATCTTTTGTACCAGATTCTAAATCGTTAGCCAGCTGCTCTCTTAATTCTTTCCTGCCTGTGATTAATCCTTTTTTAGCCGCTCCAACAAACCCTTGAGTAATTTCTCTAAACGTAAACTCTTTACCTTCTGGGGTAATGTACTTGGCTTTTTCTAAGCGAGCATTTAATCTTGAAAATATTGTTGCGTTTTGCACGTCTATTTTATCGTATAGTTTAAGCAATGAGCGCCCTGTTGGATTGTCTATCACTGCATCAAGAGGTGCAAATTTTTCTCCAGCCTTCTTAACAGTTCTTTTTACTTTGCCAGATATAATATTGTATATATTTTCTGGTAAACTTTGCTTGGCAAGTGATACACCAGATGTGTTGGTAACCTTTATACCGGCTTTATCATAATTACGTAACGTCTTTTGTGTATTTCTTCTTATCTCCATCTCAAACATAAGACGATTTTTTTGTTCGCTGTTGAGCTTGTCGTACCCTGTCTTATACTGACGTCCACTTTTTTTGCTCTTGACAAGAGGGCTATCTTCTCCTGTCACCCTATCAACTGCTTCTTTGATTTGCTTATCTGTTAACTTTAAATCTTTTTTAGCAATACCAAATATTCTCTTTTGTCTTTTGCTTTCAAAGTTATCACCAAATTTATCCCTAGAACGTGAAAAGTTATTAAAAAATTCTTTACGATTTATTGAAGTTCTTTTGTTATTAGATACATTCTCTACTTGTATATGTTTTTTATCAGCATCGTATTTGAGATAATCGCTAATAATTCTGTATTCTTTCTTACCGTCTGTCCAAGTTTCTTTACCTCTGTCTCTTCTAGCTATTGCTTCTGCTTCTTTTCTTGCGGCCCTTCGTAAAGCATTTCTTTGCTGGTATTGTGTAACTTTATCAACGGCTAAAGAGGCTGGTTTTTTAGCAACTATACCTGCTGCTGTTAAAGTTCCAATAATACCTGCTGCATGAGCGTAATTCTCTAAGGTTGGCATATTACCTTCTAGTATTGGTTGCGTAGTTCCAAAAGCAAAGGTCTCTGCTCCTTTTTGTAGTGATTGTGCCTTTACTGGAGATAATTTTTTTTCTGTAGCTATCTTCGAAACCTTAGATGCAGTAGCTCCTGTTACAGCTCCTAGAGTTGCACCGATTGCTGCATCTTTAAAAGTTTGTAAAAAGTCAATGTCTCCTTGCGTTATATCTTGACCAGCAGCAGAAGATAATCCTGAGTAAAATCCAAATTGAGTTCCCCCTCTTAGAGCTCTTGACCTAGCTTGATTCATTACTTTTTTAGAGCTCATGTTTACCGCTCTTGCCGCTACTGTTTTAGAAAGACCGCTTTTTACCATTTTATCTACTGCTAGTTTTTTAACAGCTGCTCCTCCTAAACCCCCACCGAGAACAAGAGTACCTAAGTCTAATGGCATAATTGCACTAATTAAAGTTGAGCCAATATCTTCTAATATATTTGGGTCATAGTCCTCGTCGACTTTAAATACTGGCTGACCTTTTCTTATTTGGCCTACCATTCCCTGAAGACTTTGATTGTAGCCTTGTTTTACCCAATTATATTTAGTAAGCCAACCGGGTTCTGAGCCGTACGTATCCTGATTGTATTTATCTACTTTACCTTCAGGGGTATCGTATAGTATTTCATCGAGCGCAGTTCTTTTAAGTTTGAACTGGCTCATTAATCAAGCGCACTAAAAGAGTTTAAGAAACTTTCCCTATCTTGAGCTGCTCTTTGCTGCATGATTTCTTGTTGGCTTTGTTGAGGTATAACCGACATCTCAAATGGCTGTGTAAAATCAATAGCTCCAGCTGAATCGTCATCCATCATTCCTTGTAGTATATTATCCACAATCTTATCATCTGCTAACTGAGCATCCATACCGACACTGGCGTTGGTATCCAAAGAAAACTGGTCTTTTGATTGATTGGTTGCACTTGCTTTAGGTGTCTGGCTACCAGTCTTCTTGGGTGTTTCAGGTGGTAGCGCTGGGGCAACTCTGGTATCAGAAGGGAATCTACCTACAGGTACTGCACCTTGTTCTTGAAGGATTTGGATTTCATCTTCTAAGTCATTAAACAAACCATCTACAATAGATTTTTTATACGTTCCAAAGTCTTGACCAGATTTGTTTGCTTGCTGACGCAAAGTAAAGTCAAGTTCTCCGCTTGTAATAGATTGAATGTCATTACGTATCTTGGTTACGTTTATATAACCCGGCATGGTTTGCAAGTCCTGTATGGTCACATCTAATTTCTTTTCAGCATTTGTAATATATGTAGATAGCTCTTCTCTTTGCTCAGGAGATATATACTGACTTTCAACTAAGGTACGCGCTTCTAGTATTCCCTCTGAGGGTTTCATGCCATATAGCCTACCAATGTTTTGATTAATATCACCTTTAATATCTATCTCTTCCTGAAACTTTTCTACTAGCTCTGGATTGTTTTTAAGGTAAGGGTGCTGTTTTACTAAAATAGCTTGAGTTTCAGGAGAACGGCCTAAAAAGTTGTATAGCTGTTGAAACTCAGTGAAATTCTGATTTCTTTCGCTGCTTTCTTTTATTCTTGCTTCCTGAGCTTGTGCAGCTGCTAATTGCTGTGCCCTAAGAGCTCTGTTTTGTTCGTCTATTTCAAAAGCCTGCTGGTCTCTTTGTTTTTGATACTCAAACCTTTCCCTTTGTAATTGTCTATTTTCTCTTTGTTGTATAAGAGCAGGGAGATTACTAAGAAACTGTTCAAAGTATTCACCGGGTTGGTATCTTCTATTGCGTGGTGGCATTGTCTAATCTCCTGTAATTTATTTTAACCGCTTGGTAACAGTCCTTGGTTTATCAAGAAAAAACCTGATGGAAAAGTAGGCTACTATTTAAACATGGAGTCTAAATTCCAGCAGATGCCTGACGCTTGTTTTAAAGCAACGACTGAAGGCTCTAAGATCCTTGATGTCGATACAATTAAGGCTGAAGTAAAAGAATTTATGGAGGCAACAGATGTCAAGAAATAAAACAGCAGACAAGGATAGAT
>LULM01000484.1_pt1 | contig 13387 bp, 27 predicted proteins | sample 728151 | NCBI WGS metagenome assembly LULM01 (sample SAMN03860289, study PRJNA289734) | marine metagenome | biome: seawater column; feature: ocean; material: water; isolation source: Red Sea water column Station 149 - depth 200m | place: Saudi Arabia: Red Sea | collected 2011-10-15 | depth 200 m
ACAATCCCTTGTATACTTGATGTAGTTTTTTATCTTTTGCATTAACGAGTAACTCAGCTTCACTCTCATGTAGTCCTTCCAACATTTGAATGAACATCTGTTCTTTTTTAAACTGTGGTGTTTGATTATCACCACCTTCAATGAATCTAAAAAGTTTTTTCACCTGTTGAGATAAGATAGTGTGTTCTGTTCCTGCTGGTGCATCATTCTTTGTGTATGGAACATCACCACTTGGAAAAACCCATTTTATCTTTGGATCAAAAGATGATTTAATTATCATGCGTAGACCCTCACTGTTATGATATTTTAATAATCTAACTTTTTCTTTTTTTGTTTTTGCCTTGTGAACCAACTCAAGGATTTCTGAATATAGTAATTGTGAACCAGCCATTTTAAAAGTCTCCAATGTTTTCAGTCAACGTCTTTAGTTTATTAACTGTAAAATAGTTTAGTAGTTTACTTCTGTCACCCCATGACGATTTAAATATTTCATCAACAATATTGTCTTTAATATCCTCTGGAATGTTTTTAAGATTTATCAGTTTGTAGTTTCTCTGATAGTTTCTTTTTACCTCATCATTCCAATCGCTCATGTTCTCACCAATCATTTTCTCTATCCGTTTTTTACCTAATGGTTTTTGTCTTAACCCATCAGTAAAGGTATGGTCTGGTGATAATACATTTGGAACACCATCACCAGAGTCACCTCTTAAAACGTGTTCTTTTATATAGGTGTCTGGATCATGTCCATTTACCTCTTGTTTAGTAACAGGACTCCACTGTTTTACATTACCTGTATGTAGTTGTATAAAGTCTTTGTCACTTGATACTATCATAACTTTATCGTATGAGTTAGATACGACTGCAATAATATCATCAGCCTCTGCACCATATACCTCAACTGACTTGTACGGTAAGTTCTCTTTTATCTCATCTCGTATCTTATTAGTAACTCCAAATATTTCATTCCAATCTAAATCAGATTCCTGTCTACCTTTTCTTCTACTCGCTTTGTACTGTGGATAGTAATCTCTTCTCCAGTAATGTTTAGAATCCCATGCAAGAATAACATCTGCATCATTTTCTACATACTCACTCTTGAACTGCATCACATAGTTACGAATGGAGTTAAGAATCATGTGTCGCACCATACCCTCGTCCACTTGTTTTGTGTCATTCATTCTTAGTTGCATCATTACACTTGCAAGTGCAATCTGATTCATATCTATAATAATCATTTTTATCCCACTGGTTTATAGTATACGTTAAAACTCATACTGCGTCTTTCACCATCACAATAAAAAGGATACACAGAGTGTTTTAACCAAGAGGGAAAAATCAAAAACTGACCAACCTCTGGTTTGAATGTCAAAGTATCACTTCTCAAGTTTGCAGACTCACCATAAGTGAATTGTATCATACCACTTACTGGATAATGGTCTTCCATTTCTTTCTCAAAATGTTTATCCATGTCCTTTGGTATTTTTAAATATATCACACCAGACAAATGTCCAGAGTGTTTGTGCCATGGATTGTACTCACCCTTATACTGACTTACAATCCATGTTTGATCTATGCGAATATTCTGTTCTGTCAAATCACCATGTTTAAACTTATGAGTTTCACTGTGTAAAGTAAACAAATCTATATGAGCTCTGTTGATTCTAATACGATTGTTTAAATATTGTAAACAACCTTTTCTAATCACATCTAAACAGTATGCACTATCCTCTTTATTTGTTATAGGTATTCTGACTTCTTTATGTACCTTACCTACAAGTTGCCCAGACCAATCCCACTCTCTTGATTTTACCTCATCACTTAAAACCTCATCACCAACATCATTTATGAGTTTCAAAAATTTGTCTGGAACTTTTGACTCCATAATGACAGGACTAAAAGGTTCATGGTATTTGACTTGACTTTTCATATCATAAGTCCTTTATAACTTTCGCAAGCCTATCAGCTGCAAACTTAGTAAGAAATTTATCACCTTGTTTTTTTATCTCAAATAATTTACTTATTAAATCTGTCATGGGATGTTCGTAACCATATTCTCTATGTAGCAAAGCTTTAACACACTCATTTAAAAATGCAACATCACGAATGAACTCTGTTGATGATATATCAAAATTTTGTTCCTTTAAAGTATGAATCATTTGAACGATAAGACTCTCAGTTAAAATATCCATAGACTTAAAGTCTTCTCTCATTCTTTTTACTTCTCTCTCCTTGAGTTCCTCTTCACTCAATTCTGGTGTCGCAAGTGAAGAGTTATCCCATGGCCCAACAATTACATTATCTTTTTTCATTTTCCATTTCCTGTGTCCACTCACACGCAATGTCTGGATACCAAACTCCCACACTTCTCTTTGGTTGTCCATCGTCATCATACGCCATGTGTAGACATCTATCTTTTATAATGCCTTCTTGATACTCACCATATCTCATATCAATCCAATCACCGTGTCGTATGTAATCTTCACAATGACGAATGTATCCTCTGATACTTGAAAGTTTTGATTCGGACTTATCTTGTCTTGCAGCTGCAAGTAGACCCTTTTGTGTTTTAATCCACTTTCTAACATTCTTGAGTGAGAACGTGTCATCATCATCTAATGCAAGAACATTCTTTGCGATGTTTTTATACTTTGGTGGATTTTCTTTGAGTCTTTTTTCTCTTGCGATTCTAAGACGTTCCACCGCAGCTGCCTTCTGCTCTGGTGTCATTTTTCTTTTTTTCACCATCTTTTTTGTGGTAACTGTTCTTGTTCCATTTTTTTTAACCATCTTCTTCTCCCTGCTGCTTTTTGTAATCTCACTTTAGTACCTCTTGACTGATAAAATTCTTTTTTTCTCAAATCATTTAAGATACCACCATTTTGTATTTTCTTTTTAAGAGTTCGTAATGCACGATTAATGTCACCATTAACGACCTCTATGACATTATTGACTTTTGAATCTCTTTTAAATTTTCTTCGCACTAATATATCTCCTTGAGTTTCCACTCGTTATTATCTAAACACGCAGTTCCACGCAAATCTTTGAGTTGCTTCCCCACTTGCACTTTTGTTACAAATTCTCTACACTGACCATTGGTGTTTATGGGCATTGCATTTACAACCATATTTTTATTTGGATGATTCCAAGAAGTTAGTTCTCTATCAGAATTTGTCCAAAGTGATTCTTTTAAAACCATTGTTGCGTGTAGTTCATCTATTTTATCTAATGTCGTTCCAACACCGTGACCGACTAACAAACCTGTCACTGCCGCAGTTGCAATAATTAGTGGATCGTCTGTTGATGTTGCAAGTGCAGCTCCTATTGCAGAACCACCTATTGCACCATAGTCTGCTTTCTTCATTTTTTTCTTTGGTGCCCAAACACCCTTGCCTGGAATATAATAATCTTTGGCTTTACAATTTGGTTCACAACTATAATCCATAACACCACTTGGTGCAAGTCCACCGATACCAGCACAACCTGTCAATAACATTAACATCATAATAAAAATAATTCTCATAACTACTCCATCAAGTTTTTATGTTTACGGTGCCTTTCAATTTTTTTAGTCTTATCTTGAAAGACACCACTCTTATTAAATCTCCACCCAAACTTTGCGACTGGATTGAGTTTACTAAAGAATTGCTTTTTCATCTTGTTTAGATTTTTCAACTTCATCTTCTAACTCTTTCCATGCATCAGTCGCCTTGAGTTTAGAGTATGCAAGACGATTCTTTCTTAGTCTATTTACAATGACTTTACGAGCCTCTTTCTCAGAGTAAGTCAACAGAATAAATGCACGAAACTGTGTTCCAGATGGATAGACTTGCACATTCGTAGGTACATACCCAGCAACATCAACCTCTGCGATTAGATTCTTTGCAACCTTTTCTACTTCTGTCAAGACTTCACTATCAATGTCATCTTGTCCAACCTTCGCAACAAATGTTTTCATCATTGCATCAAGTTTACCATTGATACGATCTGCAAGTGTTGTCTTTGCGTTCATAGTCGCAATATCAACTGCAAGTTGTAAGTCTGGTGCGGTTGCAGTTCCAGTTGAATAAACATTTTCCTTGTCTGTTGGTATTTCTAAATACCACTTTGGTATTTGTTCTATTGTAGTTTCAACTTTATTGACTTTGTAATCTGGTGTTCCCACCTCAAGTGGTGGTTTGTTTGTACAACCAATCAACCCAACTAATAATAATATACTAATTACTTTCATCTTTTATGTCCTCTAATTTTTCTATTGCAACATCAACACTACCAGACTCAACAAATGCTTGTTTAAGTTCTGGCCCCATATTATAAACTATCATTGCCACAGCAATTCCTAATACAAATTTAAACATTAGTTACACATCTCCATCTTTAGTTTTTGTTTACCTTGACCACGAATCAAGACATCCATATATGCTATCTTACACGAACTCTTAGGTTCTGTCAAGTCCTTTTTACTACAATTTAATTTTCTTTGACTTTGTAATGTCTCTGGTATCATTTCTCGCATAACATTTAGTTTTGCACGATTTTCTGCGTTAGAACACGCTTCTGTCTCTGACATATCTGGCCCAAATACATACTCACCAGATGATGGATACCACTCTTTGTCTATGCGAGCACTTAATCGTATTCGACATTTTCTTGTATCTTCTACATATGGAAAAACAGTTCGTTTCTCAATACGAACCGAATCTATACTACCTTGAAATACAATCTCGTCATTACTTTCATAATCACAAGCAACCGAATTAAGTGTTCTTAGTAACAGGACTACCATCATCAACCACTTCATCACTCACCTTTACTAAGTTATCATCTTTATCAATTTTGATATATCCCTCTTGTAAGAGCATATCTAACATTGTCTCTGACATTTGTTGAACAGAAATTTGAGTTTCGTACTTACCCCAAAGGTACGCACCCCCCATACATACTAATGTAATTATTGTTAGTGTTAGTGGTGTTAGTGCCATTGTGTCACCCCCATAGTGTCTAGTCCACCTTCTACCATTTCTGTATCTATCCCTAACATTTTTGCGATCTCAGCGATTCCAAAACCTTTGTTATACAAATCTTCTATCTCAATACATAAATCACTCATTGATGTTATCTTTTTCATCATATACCCCACTCTAAGTTGTTATCCTCTAAAATGATGTCCCTTACTCGTTCTCTGTCGAGTGAGTCACCACCACCCCAAGTAGTCCAATTACCATCACATATGTCATGATAATACTTATAGACAGCTGCAATAATCATCTTTAAAGTCAAACCCTTTATAGGATAGAGGCCAGACTCTGCATTATAGAAATCGTCTACATATAAAATAAAATCACTTTTTTCAGAATTTATTAAATATGGAATATCTTTTCTTTCAATGTCATTCTTAATATTAATCATAATAAATTTCTCTCATTAATTAGTACAGTATCTATAATACAGTAGTATCAACCATTTGTCAAGAGATTTTGCAAATATTTATTCCTTTAGAATCAAGGACTTATGCAATTATATTTCTGTTTAGAATCAATCACTTACGTTTTGGTGTAATTTTACGAAATATTCTGCGTCTACAAGGATAAGTGGTTTGGAATTATTCCTTTTAAGAATAACCACTGGTTCATGGTTTTTTGAGTTTTGTTGTGCTTGGTTGTAGGATTCCCATAGGTTTATCTTTTCTTGATTCTTACACTCTACAGAATATGGGAACTTCTCTCTTGCAGCTCTAGCCATAATCAAGTCCTCACCACCAGCACCCATTGACCGACTTTCAATATCCTCTGGATGTATGTCAAGTTTTTCAATCAATAAATCACGAAACCATTGTTGTAATCTACGACCTTTTGCTTTAGCTGATTGTGTCTTCATCCTCTATCTCATCAATATTTTCTTCGTCAAGTTCTTCACCACAAAAGGGACAGAACCCTAATATATAGGGTTCTTCCAACTCATGTTTGATATTACAACTTGCCTCACATGACGAACAAAATATTACTATTTTCATTGCACCCTTTGATATGCGTCATCCCAACTTCCTGTCAAACCAGCAACTTCATACTCTGTTACACGATTCTCAAAGAAGTTTGTGTGGTCTGCACCATTCAATACCCACTCCAACCAAGGCAACGGATTCTCTTTTACCTTGAAGTTTGTTTTCAGTCCAAGTTGAAGTAGTCTTCTGTCTGTTATATATCGAATATACTTTTTGACTTCACTAGATTCAAGTCCCTCTGCATCACCCATTTTGTATGCGAGGTCAATGAACTTGTCCTCAAGTTTCACAATATCACGAGCCATCTGATATATCTCTAGTTTGAAGTCATCGTTAATCAGTTTAGGATGTTCTGAACAAAATGTTCTGAATAGTTTAGAGTTACCTTCAACGTGCATCGACTCATCACGAATCGACCACTCTACGACCTTACCCATACCTTTCATCTTACCGTATCTCTGAAAGTTAAGTAACATCACAAACGATGCAAACAAAGCTACACCCTCGTTAAATACAGACTTTGCAAGTGCGAGTGCAAGTCCTCTGTGAGTTGATACATCTGACTTTTGCATATAGTCAATCTTGTCTGCCATCTCTTTATATTCTAAGAACGCATGATACTCCTCATCTGGTAAACCAAGAGTATCATTCAATAATGCGTATGCACGTTGATGAACACCTTCCCTAGATGCAAACGAACCCATCATATTACGAACCTCGTTATTCTTAAACTTAGGAATAAACTGGTCATAATAGTTCTGACCAACTGCAACATCTGACTGTGTGAATAGTCTTAGGATGTTTGTGATATAGTCTTTTTCTAATTGAGTCATCTTGTTACTTTTCCAATCAGTAACATCCTCTGATAAATCAATCTCGTCTTCAATCCAGTGAGCCTTCTCATGTTTCACTGTAAGTTCAACCGCAAAGGGATAGTAAAATGGTTTGTAAGTTTCTGACTGCACGAACAGTCCACCACCACGTTTCTTGAGTATCTTCTCTTGTTGTTTAAGTAAATCAGTGTAACCACCGATGCGTTCACCATCAACAAATATCTGTGGTACACTTCCAACTTTTTCTCTTGCACCTAACTGTTCTTGAACATTGTTGATTCTCTGATAAAATGCAAGACGTTCTTCTTCATCGTCCATACAATGTTCGTTGTAATCTATGATGTGTTCATTAAACCATTTCTTTGCGTCTACACAAAACGGGCAATTCGTTTTGGTATAAATTTGAACTTCCATGTTTTCTCCTATCCTTGACAAGCAACACAGTCATCTTCCTCTGTGTTTTTATAATCGACTAATTTATCTAACTCTACTTTTTCTGCGACATTCTCTGCACGTTGAGATGTTTCAGTTCTCAGGTAATATAGTCCTTTACACTCTCTTTCCCATGCAGTCATATGAACTTTATGTAAGTAACTCTTTGTTGCACCAGCTGGAAAAAATAGATTGAGTGATTGACCTTGACATAAAAACTTCTGTCTATCTCCACCTTGTTCTACTAAAACTCTTTGATTAATCTCTATTGCAGTTTTAAATATATTCTTAACCTTATCATCTAAAAACTCTAAGTGTTGCACTGAACCACCATTAGTTATGATTGATGTCCATACCTCTGGTGTGTTCATGTTGACTTTGATTAACTCCTCTTCAAGATATTTGTTCTTGATGAGATGTGAACCAGCTCTTGTTCTGTGTGTGTATGCATTTGCCTTGAGTGGTTCAATAGATGGTGAACAACTTACAATCATGGAACTGTTTGCATTTGGAGCAATCGCAAGTAGATGTGCATTACGTCTACCTGTTCCTTTCATGTCTGGTGCTTCACCTCGTTCTTTTGCAAGTGTCTTTGTTTCCTCTACTGCATCTTCTTTTATCTTTGCAAATATTTCTGTATTAATCATTGTGGCCATGTCTGAGTCAAATGGTATTCGGTGTTTGTGATAATAAGAATGTAACCCCATTGCACCTAGTCCAAGACTTCTCTCTTGTATTGCAGAATACTTTGCACGTTGCACTGTGTCTGGTGCCTAAGAAACGAATTAAGTCTTGAACGATTCGTGTGTCTTTCCAGTCATCGTATTTTTCTAGGTTAAGTGACGATAGACAACATACCGCAGTTCTGTCTTCACTTGTAGGTAAATGTATCTCATTGCACAGATTAGAACCGTGTATCTTCAAACCTTTTTCTTTCATAGATTCTGGTAAGTAACGATTTGCAGTGTCAATGAAGTTAAGATATGGTTCACCTGTTCTGAATCTTGTCTCTAATATCGTTTCCCATATCTTACGAGCACTGTGTGTTTCTCTAACAGACTTATCATTGGGATCAAGTAGATTCCAATCTGCATCGTCTTTGACTGCTTGCATGAAATCATCTGTGATGTTGACTGCATGATGTAGATTTAAACACTTTCTACCTACGTCACCTGTCGGTATACGAATAGATAGGAACTCAATGATGTCTGGATGTGATATGTCTAGGTAAGCTGCATAAGAACCCTTACGAGTTTTACCTTGACGATACGCAGTCATGTCTGCATCTACCGTGTGTAAAAACGGAATCGGGCCAGGTGCAATATCTGACACGGAACGAACTGCACTCCAATGTCCACCGACACCACCACCCTTAACTGCTAACCAACGTAGTTCAGATGTGTGGTCAATCAAACCCTCTAACGTGTCTGGAACATACGATAAGAAACAGGATATGGGAAGTGCTTTAACTTTTTGTTTGGGTAAAGGTGCGTTTGATAATACAGGGGATGAATACATAAACCACCCCTTTGATGCGTAATCATATATTCTTTGAGCAAGTCCTTTATCGTCAAAAGAGTATGCATGAGCAGCTCTCGCAAATGCAATCTGTGGTGAGGTCTCGTCCTCTCTACAATAGTAATCTTTTAATAGTTTTTTGGCTTGTTCTGAAAGAAGTTTATCACGGTCTTCATTGATTTTTATTCCTAAATATTTTTTCATTTGTGTCTACTCTCTTCCAAAATACAAATCTAGTCTTTGCGTGAACACCTCTGTAGGTATTCTCTCTAATTGTTCTGTAAATATCACCCCTTGTCATACCTGACAAAATCATATCGTTGATGTCTTTTTGTTTTACATCATCTGGCCAGAGAACAACACTATACCCTCTGTCAATAGTTTTTTCAATCTGTCGTAATACTTCTTTGTTTCTTCTGTCATTGTCAAAAATAATAGTCGTATCAAGTGATAGACTTGTAAACTCTGCACCAGCAACTGCAACACAATTATCTAAAAACAAACTGTCTATAGGGCCTTCTACTGCATATATTGGTTTGTCTTTTTTGATTCTGTTTAAACCATAAATTTTATTTTTTGTTGAATCAAGAATGATAGTAATGTACTTAGGAGTTTCCTGACCAAATGACCTACCTTGAAACGCAAACATTTTACCTTTCTCATCAAAAAATGGTATGACCAATCTTGGGTGATCGTTCTGTAAACTGGAAAACTTGTTCGGTATGATAGTATTAACCCATTTATAAAATTTTGGTGCAAAGTACAATTCATAGTGAAACTGTGAAGGTATCTTTCTTTTTTGAACAAACTTTTTTACAGGATGATTCCATTCTAGTTGAGATATTCGTTTGAGTTTTTTAAGTGGGGCTTCTCCTTGAGTGACTTTAGATTTTCTGACTTCAACTGTCGGTACATCTTCACGTTTTTTGTACCGTTCCATTATATAGTCATTGTAAATCTTTGAGTCTACATATTTGAGAAAATTTTTGAAACTCGCACCTTTTCCACAGTTATGACACTTGTAGATCAAGTCCATCTCTTTACGGAATATGAAACCACGAGCCTTTGTCTGTGACTTCTGGGAGTCACCACAATATGGACAACGAAAGTTGTATAGGAAATCCCCTTTCTTTTTGAATTGAGAAAGTTGGGATGAGACTATTGATAGGTATTTTTGTTCAACGTACATAGTGTAATACTATACACTAATGCACATCATAAGTCAAGACCAAACTGGAAGTTTTTGTATAATAAATCCCACTACGATAGAGCCACCGATGATAATCCACCTCCACTTCTCTAACACACCAACACGATTGGACACCTCGTCTTTGAGTCGGTCTATGACATCCTTTTGTTCTTTGTGTTGTTGTGTCATGAGTGCGGTTAGTTCTTTCGTATTAGTGGTAATACGAGAGTGTAGTTCTTTAATGTCCGTAGTGAACTCTTGCACACTTCTTTGTTGTGCATCTTCTTGTTGTGTAATTTTCTCTTCGTGAACTGCAAGTAGACGATTGATACAGTTTGAGAAGTCTGTGATTTTTTCAATCGCAGTGTCAAGTCGAACATGAATCTGTTTCATATCTGCGATTTCTTTTTTGAGAAGTTCTAATTCTATTTGTGTGTTTACGTCCGACTGTGCCATTCCTACCCCTAATGTCAAGAAACTGTTATATATTTATTTAATGCAATAACTATACCTGTTCTAGTTTCTTGATTCTTTTCTCTAAGTCCTCTATCTTTTTTGCAACATTAGGGTATTTCTTTTTCCACTTGTCTTCTGATTTTAAAACTTCAAACCCATACCTGTTTGCAGCCCAGTTGTAGGTGTTTTCCATCTTCTTATAGAACCACCGACCCATTGCAGTTTTCTCAAACCACTTTGAAGTCGCATTACCTAGTATACTACCAGCAATACTTTTAAGTGCCCATGCAACCCAAAACATTAGACTCTTCTCGGTGCAGAACTATTGATTGCCCAACGACCAAACACTCTCACTGCGTTATAAGCAGCCCATATTTTCCACTTTGGTACTTCTGGTTCGGCAGACTCCATACCCTCTTTGAATACATCGTCTGCAACTTTTCTATATTTCTCTCTGTCATGTTTGGTTAGTATTTTTTCATTTTTATATGCAGTGTTTATCTTTTCATACAAGATGTCGTGAACAACAGCTGCTCTTGCAACATCAAATGGTGCAATGAACGCCCAACAAAAACGTGGAACAGATGCGAGGTCTGTGATATATCCTTTTGGAACACTGATTACATTTTTCTTCGTAACTTGCACACCGCAGTATTTAAGTAAGTCTCTACCCTCATCTGATAGTGTATCAGAGTCAAACTTCAATGCAGTGTCAAGTGTCCAGTTGCGTGGTGGATTAAATTTTGCATCTAATAAGTTATGGAATTTTCCCATCTGTCTTTTCCTTTGGTTTTACCGCTTCCTCATAGTATATAATTATTTCTTTCTGTTGTTGTATATATCTTTTTATATCTTCCATGTTCAATGCAAGTCTCTCAAATGATTCAACTTCCATCACATAGAATACCCAATCAGGGCCATTCTTTTGTTCATACTGTTTGACTAACTCATCTACGTTCTGTGATGTAACGACTCTCCAAGTCACTTTACCTAGTTTAAGTGGTCTTGGTTTTTGTTGTATCGGTATTTGTTTCTCTACCTCTACCGTCTTGACAATTACTTCTTTTTCTGGTTTTCTAAGTAATGCACAACCACTACTCAACAACAGAAGTAATAGACTCAAGATCATTAAACATCTTGTCAGTACCATCATTTATCCTCTTTTCTATCTCCACAGGATTGACCATAGATTGTTTTTTTAAGTTTATCTCTTGTAGTCTTGTGAGTAGTTTTTCTCTTGACTCCTCTGCACGACTGAGTTTACCCTGTAAACTTTTATTTAAATCGTTCAATCTTGCGGTTTCAACTCGCATGGTTCTCACCACTTGTTCGTTCTCTTTTGCAACCACTTCTAGTTTTGCATTGTTTTGTTGTAATGTTGCAATACGTTTCTGTGCGTCTTGATAAAAGTAAAATCCACCATATACAACACCACCTACTAAACCCACTACTATAACCATCATGTGTAATTTAAACATCACTCACTCCTACAAAATGTATACACTCCATAAACTATAGCTGCATATGCAACCAAACCAATAATCGGTTTTGCAATCAGAGCAAGAACACCAACTGCAACCAATATTAATCCATCAATACTTGTTCTTTCTGTAATTCTTTCTTTCAACCAATCTGTCATATTGCTCTCCTGTTTGATAAATTGTTCATACACTCTCTAGCCACAATCATACTTATTGAGTCTGGGTCTGTTAGACTATTTTTACTTCCGATTAGTTCTTGTACTCTTCTTTTTGTTTCCTGTATGATTCTTTTCTCAAACTCACTATGTTCTCTCAAACTATTATATATTTTTGGTTCTTTACCTTGATATATATAAATCCTACTCATCAACAGTGCTAGATTATAGACGTTACCACATATCTGGTCGGTCGTCATATCGTCCATATACGGAGAGGGAGTTGTGTCCTGTGCCACTACTGACGAAAACATCAGTAGTGTTACTAAAATTAAATATTTCATTTATACTTATCTGATTTTCTCTTAGTTCCATCTGACCTTTTAATAAGTCCCTTAGCTTTTAAATGTGCGATATCTGTAAATCCTGCCTTACCTGATTTGTATCTTTTCATTGCATCTGATGTGTCTGGTGCTTCTTCAACCTCTTCACCTTTTGCACGTTTCATCTGTGCTGGTGTTGGAGCTCCCTTTTCACCTTTCTTTCTCATTTTCTCACCAGAACCCCTTTTGATTCTCTGTCTTTTTTTGTGAATGTTTGCCCACAAACTTTCTGTAAACTGTTTAAAGGTTTTCACTAACCACCCCCTTTTGCAATCATGATTGCAGCCATGTAATCATTTGCGTCTTTTTCATTTTTATAAACTTTTTTGAGTTCCTTTGCGTGTTTACCACCAGGCGTCATAACTCGTCTGCCCTTTTTAAATACATCTGCATAAACACCATACCTACCATCAGGCATTTTACGAACATCTTCATAAAATTGTTTGAATGTTTTCATTGTCCATTACCACCGTTACCACCGTTACCATTCCCATTACCGTTGCCATTACCACCATTACCGTTTGCACCATTCCCATTTACACCATTACCATTACCGTTTGCACCGTTACCACTTTTACTTGAACCACCAAAATATGGAAATGCATACACTGTTTTAAATCTACCCTTAATTGGAACACAAGCCATTAGTTTTCTATCAAACTTATACCCTGTTGGACACTTAAAACCATGTGCGTCCTCTTTTCTCATCTCTTTGGTTTTCTTCTTCATTTTTTCAATGTATGCACGATAAACTGCAGCCTCTGCGGTCTTACCCATCTCCTTTGCACGTTGTTCCATTGCAATGGCAGCTTGTATTTTGTGTGCGTGTTTTTTACCAGAGTTTTCTATTTTCTTGACACTGGCTCTTGCATCTTGAACGGTTGCAAACTTGAGACCGTGTATCGTCCCTCTTGGATTCTCATCTGTATATAAATCAGA
>LULM01000495.1_pt1 | contig 13286 bp, 12 predicted proteins | sample 728151 | NCBI WGS metagenome assembly LULM01 (sample SAMN03860289, study PRJNA289734) | marine metagenome | biome: seawater column; feature: ocean; material: water; isolation source: Red Sea water column Station 149 - depth 200m | place: Saudi Arabia: Red Sea | collected 2011-10-15 | depth 200 m
CCCTTGCCCTGCTGATAATAAATGTGCATCAAATATCAGGACTGTTTTTCGGCCTGTTTTTTCAGATTTTAAATACAATGATTTTCGAAGCTCTCTGACAGATTGAATCAAAATCCGGTTCGCTTTCGGAATTTGAATTTTAAAAAAAGGGTTATTCGCTTTTTTAGCAATAGCCTCCGTCACCAAATCTAAATCTTGTTTATTGACTGTCGTTAGCTCATCCTCATTCGATGATTTCTTCGGCGTTGGCAATGGAAAAATAATGGTGAATTTTTCATGCTGTAATTGTTGAAACCGAGAACAAGATGGACACGACTCACATGGCGATTCAGACGGATTATCACAATTCAATAATTGAGCAAATTTGATGGCGAGGCCTTCTTTCCCAGTCCCTGCTGGACCGGAATGTCCGCGGACTCGAATATCAGCCGGTACCAGACGAAGCTGCCCATGAACCCCGCCATGAGCAAGAATACGAGGCGGATGATATTGACCCGCCATGCCGCGATGGGCGGGAATGTCGGCTGTTGTCCGTTTTGCATATTTGATTGGCCCCTCCTGTCTTCGAACAGAAATCTGCTGCGAAGAACGGCATTATCGACGGCGCTGCCCGACCAGGCAGACCGCTGACATGAAGCAGCGACCTCAGGAGGCGTCTCGCCGGTTTGGAAAACGGCGATGCTTTTCCGGTTCCGTCCACCCGGACTCTAATTATGTCGCGCGATCGGCCCCGAAGGATATCCGGCAAATGGTCACACTTACCTGCCCTTTTGCAGTCCCGCCGAGCCCGCCTACTTCGCTGCCCTGTAAAATTTTGCCTTGGCCGGTAAGCGGTTGGCAGAGCAGAAGGTCCATGCGTCGCCGAAGCCGACAAGCTCGAACGATTGCGGTCCGGTGATCCTGTAATCCTGCGTGGCGGACATCGGCCGTCCATCGATGTCGGGGCAGCTCTCGGTCTGCCGAAAGGCGTTTGCGCCCGTCATCTTCAGGCTCGTGAACTTGCAACTGCTACCGCGCTGAACGATCCGGTCCTCGGCCAGATAGATTGCGATGTCGGCGAAGGGCTTTTCGCAGGTCGACATGCGCGCATCGACATAATAGCCGACCGGAAGCGGCAGAATGCGCGACTGGCCCGGACCCGCCGGTCCCTCCGCATTGGCCGCAGCGCCGCGCGGACATTGTTTCTCCAGCGTCCGGATCGCCGCCGTCGATCCGGCAAGCGAAAGCGCCGTCAATTCGGTCCATTCATCGCCACCGTCGTAGCTTGCATAGGCACGACCGTCATCGCTATGCCGCCGCCCGGTTGGCAACGAAGACCCACCGCGCTGAATTCGGGATGCCCCGTTACCGCGGCGACGGTGCCCGCACCGCTTCCCGCGACCTGCCAGCGCGCGCTGTGAAAGGCTGGTGGCGGCCCGGCGTCTTCGCCGGTTGGCGGCGGCAGGTCCGCATCGGTACCGCGGCGCCGTTCCACCACCGCCCATTTGCGTCCGTCCCACCGCAGAACTTCCAGGCACATATCGGCCCCGACGCTTCCGCACACCGTCCCGTGAACCGAAAGGCCCAGCCCGGTGCGCCCCTTTCCGTCGAGCTTCACCGCCTGCCAGTCGCGGACGTTGTCGTTGAAGATTTCGCGATAGCCGTTGCGGTCGGACCCGAAGATGGCGATCATGCACCCGGCGGTACCGCAATAGGCCGAATAGCCCGCGTTGGAGCATCGCGCGCTGCTGTAATCCACGACCCAGTCGGGCTTGCCGTCGCCCGTCACCTCGGTCTCGACCGCGAAATGCGCGCGATCGGGAATGAATTTGCCGCCATCGGCCCGGCATTCCTGTTTCAGGCTGTCATAGAGCGCCTGCACCTCGCGCGGCCAGACCTTCGGCGGCGCCGCCGGTTGCGACTGGACCAGCGCGAACAGCGGCAGCAGCATCGATGATGCCGTCATCAACGGGCGGATCATGGGCGTCCCTCCGCCATCATAACGCACCGATGGTCTGACTGCGCTCGCATGATCGCTCCCTCTCTATCGACCCGGCCCGTCCGCCGGGTTTCGTCAGAGAGCTAGCGAGCGCGATGCCGCAAAGTCTTCACGCCGTTCTAAAGATTATCTCAAGCCAGAACCGCCTTGCGCTCAGGCCTTACCCGCGCAATTGCGCGCGCAGCCGTTGCAACCGCTGTTTGAGTTCGGCATCCTCCGAAGCCTTTGCTGCAGCCTGCGCCGTATCGAGCAGCGTACCGGCCTTGGCACGGTCGCCCAGCCCCAGCATCGTCTCGGCCCGTGCCGCGGCCAGTGTCGCGGCGAAATCGGGCCGCCCGGTCAATTCGGCAACCTTGGTCGCATCGACAAGCGAAAAGCTGCGGTTCGCTTCGGCGAACCGGTGGTTCGCAAGCTCGCACTCGCCCAGATAGAATTGAATCGTATGGGTCAGGCCGTAATCGGCGCCGAACGCCTGGCGGGCCTTTGCCGCCGCATCCGCCAGGATGGGCAAGGCATCGCGACGTCGGCTCGTCTGGCAGAGCGCCGACGCATAGTCATTCTGGCCGACAAGCGCCTGATGCGACAGCGATCCGGCCTGCGTGGCCGCCCCCTCCCAAACGCGCTTCGCTTCAACCGCGGCCTCGTCATAGCGTCCGAGGGCGGCAAGGCTTTCGAACCGCGTCGAATGCATCGCCAGCGTGAAGCGATGATCGCGACCGAAGCGCCGTTCGAGCGCGGCGAGCAGCGGACCGCTTTCGCGCAGTGCACGTTCATGTTCGCCGAGCATCGACAGCGCCGTCACCCAATGCTGCCGCGTCACAAGCGTATCCGGATTATCCGCCCCCCGTATCCGGGTCGAGTCGGCGACGATGGCTCGCGCCACAGGTTCCGCCTCTTTCACCTTGCCCTCGCGTAGCATCACCAGCGCGAGCGAAGACCGCGCCTTCAGCAACTGCGTCGGCGAAACGCGCGACCCCGGCGCCGAACCGATCGCCACCGCGCGGCGGATTGCACGTTCGGCCCGCTCGATGTCGGCGGTGTAGGCATAAGCCCCCTCCGACTGCGCCAGCGCGAAGCCGATACGCCCGCTTTTCGCCCGGTCGCCGAGCGCCTTTTGCTCTTTGGCGATGGCGGCGCCCGCCGCCTCCAACCGCCCCGGCTGGCCCGAGGTTGCGTCCATATGGATGCTGCCGAGCCGGCCCAGGACGGCATCCTCGCTGTCGGCTTCCCCGGCCCTGCCGAACAGCGTGGCGGCGTGCGCATATTCGGCGCGGGCGGTATCGAAATCGCTGCGCTGATAAAAGGCGCGCGCGACCGCGAGATGGAGCCGCGCGGCGGTGCCCGGCGAGCGGGCATAACGCGCGTCAATATTAGCGCTCGCGCGCTTCATCGCCTCGATGACCGTTTCGTCGGTGCTCGACTTCGCCGGATCGGGGCTGGACAGCACATCTTCGGCGATGAAGGCATAGCTGGTCTCGGCCTGATCGCGTGCCTCCAGTGCCGCACCGCGCTGATGCCAGGCATAGGCAGCGAGCGCGCTCGACGCGATAAAGCCGCCCGCGAGGCTCGCGATGGCGGCGCGGATCCACGGACGCCGCGCGGCCTGTTTTTCCTCGGCCCGTCGCGCTTCTTCGGCGGCCGCCGCCCGCCGCGCCGCCGGCCCCGCGGTTCTCGGAGGAGTTCGACGACACGCCGGAGGACTTCGGCCGCTTCGCCGCCACCGTCGCTCGCCAGCTGATCATGCAGCGCCTGCGCCAGGCGGAGGACGAGCAGAAGTTCGGCGAGTTCTCCGGCAAGGTCGGCGACATCGTCTCCGGCGTCATCCAGCAGGGCAGCCGTCCCGGCGACGTCATGATCGACCTGGGTCGCGTGGAGGCGCTGCTGCCCTCGGCCGAGCGGGTCGCCGAGGAGAAGTACGCGCACGGCGAGCGCATCAAGGCCTACGTGTACGAGGTCGAGAAGGGCATGCGTGGCCCGCGGGTCAAGGTCTCGCGCACCCACCCCAACCTCGTGCGCCTGCTCTTCGCCCTCGAGGTCCCGGAGATCGCCGACGGCTCGGTCGAGATCATGGCCGTCGCACGGGAGGCCGGCCACCGCACCAAGATCGCCGTGCGCGCCACGAAGCCCGGCGTCAACGCCAAGGGCGCCTGCATCGGGCCGATGGGCCAGCGCGTGCGCAACGTGATGCACGAGCTGCACGGCGAGAAGATCGACATCGTCGACCACAGCGACGACCCGCTGGAGTTCATCGGGCACGCGCTCTCGCCCTCACGGGTCAAGAAGGTCACGATGGTCGACGAGCAGACCCGGGCGGCCCGCGTGGTCGTGCCCGACTTCCAGCTCTCGCTCGCCATCGGCAAGGAGGGGCAGAACGCCCGCCTGGCCGCCAAGCTCACCGGCTGGCGCATCGACATCCGCTCCGACACCGAGGTGCCGCAGGACGGCGACGGCGCGCGGCCCGAGCGCAGGTCGTGACCACGGACGGGGTAGACTCGACCACGGTCACTCGCACGTGCATCGGCTGCCGGTCGCGCGACGACGTGACCGCTCTGGTCCGGCTCGTCGCGACGCCGGGGGAGGCGGGTACCACCGTGACCCCCGACCCGCGGCGGACGATGCCGGGGCGAGGGGCGCACCTGCACCCCGACCCTCGGTGCCTGGAGCTGGCACGACGTCGACGGGCGTTCGGCCGGGCCCTCCGCGTGGAGGGACCGCTCGACCTGACGCTGCTCGACGACATGGCCGGCCCGCGGGACTGACCAGGGCGCACCAACCCATCCACGGGGCCACCGGCCCCACGACCCGAAAACGGAGCAACCGCTCATGAGCTCTCGATGAGAACGTTCCGATGAGCCTGCACGTCAACTAGGGTCCTCACCTCCTTCGGGGTGCGGGCCCCCACGAAGGAGAACAGTGGCTGTCAGAGTCCACGAGCTCGCACGAGAGCTCGGAGTCCAGAGCAAGGACATCCTGTCCACGTTGAAGGACATGGGTGAGTACGTGAAGTCCGCGTCGTCCACCGTCGAGGCGCCGGTCGTCCGCCGCCTCAAGGAGGAGCACGGCGACGCGCTGCTCGCCAAGGGTGCGAAGAAGGGTGCCAAGAAGGCCGCCCCTGCGCCCGCCCCCAAGGCACCGGCCGCCGAGGCACCCGCCCCGGCTGCGCCGCAGGCCCCCGCCGCACCGCAGGCGCCCAGCGCACCGACCCCTGCGTCCGCGGCCCCGAAGCCCGGCCCCGCCGCGCCCAAGGCCACGCCGACCCCCGGTCCGCGTCCCGGCCCGCGTCGTCCGGCCGAGCCCGAGGCACCGGCCGCCGCGGCCTCCGCGCCGGCCGCCCAGCCCGGGCCCAAGCCGGCTCCGGGCCCCCGTCCGGGTCCGCGCCCCGGTGGCGCGCGCCCCGGCAACAACCCGTACTCCTCGCGCCAGGGGATGCAGCAGGAGCGCGCTCCGCGTCCGCCGGCCGCCCGTGAGGGTGGCGCAGGCGGCGCCGGCACCGCGGCTCCCGCGAAGCGGCAGGAGTTCGACCAGATGCAGGCGCCCGCCATCGGCGGCGTCCGCGTCCGCAAGGGCGACGGCCAGACCGTCCGTCTGGCGCGCGGTGCCTCGCTGACCGACTTCGCCGAGAAGATCGGCGTCGACGCGGCGTCGCTCGTGCAGGTGCTGTTCCACCTGGGCGAGATGGTCACCGCCACGCAGTCCGTCAACGACGAGACGCTGCAGCTGCTCGGCGAGGAGCTGAACTACGACGTCCAGGTCGTCTCGCCCGAGGACGAGGACCGTGAGCTGCTCGAGTCGTTCTCGCTGGAGTTCGGCGAGGACACCGGCGACGACTCCGACCTTGCGGCGCGTCCGCCGGTCGTGACCGTCATGGGTCACGTCGACCACGGAAAGACGAAGCTGCTCGACGCGCTGCGCAACAGCAACGTGGTCGCCAAGGAGGCCGGCGGCATCACGCAGACCATCGGCGCCTACCAGGTGACCACCGAGGTCGACGGCAACGAGCGGGCCATCACCTTCATCGACACCCCGGGTCACGAGGCGTTCACCGCCATGCGTGCCCGTGGTGCGCAGGCGACCGACATCGCGATCCTCGTGGTCGCGGCCGACGACGGCGTCATGCCGCAGACGGTCGAGGCGCTCAACCACGCGAAGGCGGCCGGCGTGCCGATCGTCGTCGCGGTCAACAAGGTCGACAAGCCCGACGCCGACCCGACCAAGGCACGCGGCCAGCTCACCGAGTACGGCCTCGTCCCCGAGGAGTACGGCGGCGACTCGATGTTCGTCGACGTCTCCGCCAAGGCGGGCACGGGTCTGGACGACCTCCTCGAGGCGGTCATTCTGACGGCCGACGCGTCGCTGGACCTGCGTGCCAACCCGGAGCAGAACGCCGAGGGCCTCGCCATCGAGGCGCACCTGGACCGCGGTCGCGGCCCGGTCGCCACGGTGCTGGTCCAGCGCGGCACGCTGCGGGTGGGCGACACGCTCGTGGCGGGCTCGGCCTTCGGCCGCGTGCGCGCCATGCTCGACGAGTTCGGCGAGAACATCGTCGAGGCGCCGCCGTCGCGTCCTGCCCTGGTGCTCGGCCTGACGGCCGTGCCCGGCGCCGGCGACAACTTCATGGTCGTCGACGACGACCGGATCGCGCGCCAGATCGCCGAGAAGCGCGAGGCTCGCGAGCGCAACGCCGCGCTGGCCAAGCGCACGGGTCGCCGGACCCTCGAGGACTTCATGTCCTCGATGGAGAAGGGCGAGACCGACGAGCTGCTGCTCATCCTCAAGGGTGACGGCTCCGGCTCGGTCGAGGCGCTCGAGGACTCGCTGGCCCAGATCGACGTGGGCGAGGAGGTCAACCTGCGGGTCATCGACCGTGGCGTGGGTGCGATCACCGAGACCGACGTCAACCTGGCGGCGGCCTCCAACGCGGTCATCATCGGCTTCAACGTCCGCCCGCAGGGCAAGGCGACGGAGCTGGCCGACCGCGAAGGTGTCGAGATCAAGTACTACTCGGTCATCTACCAGGCGATCGACGAGATCGAGGCGGCGCTCAAGGGCATGCTCAAGCCGGAGTTCGAGGAGCACCAGCTCGGCACGGCGGAGATCCGCGACATCTTCCGCTCGTCGAAGATCGGCAACATCGCCGGCTGCATGGTCACGAGCGGCACGCTCCGGCGCAACGCCAAGGCGCGTCTGCTCCGCGACGGCTCGGTCGTGGCCGACAACCTCGAGCTCGCGAGCCTGCGCCGCGAGAAGGACGACGTGTCCGAGGTCCGCGAGGGCTTCGAGTGCGGTCTCGTCCTCAAGGGGTACGGCGACATCAAGATCGACGACGTCGTCGAGATGTTCGAGCTGCGCGAGAAGCCGCGTAGCTGAGTCAGCAGTCCGCCGCGGACCCGGGAGCGATCCTGGGTCCGCGGCGGCGACCCAGCAGGAGGAACCATGGCCGGACAGCGCACCCAGCAGCTCGCCGACCGCATCAAGGTGATCATCGCCCAGATGCTCGAGCGTCGGGTCAAGGACCCGCGCCTGGGCTTCGTGACGATCACCGACGTGCGGCTCACGGGCGACCACCAGAACGCGTCGGTCTTCTACACCGTCATGGGCGACGAGCGCGCCGCCGCCGACACGGCGGCCGCGTTGCGCAGCGCCACCGGCCTGCTGCGCACCGAGGTCGGCAAGCAGCTCGGCACCCGGCACACCCCGTCGCTGGAGTTCTTCCTCGACGCGGTCCCGGAGTCGGCCCGCCAGATCGAGGACCTGCTCGCCAAGGCGCGCGAGAGCGACGAGCGCGTCGCCGCGGCCGCCGAGGGCAAGACCTACGCGGGCGACCCCGACCCGTACAAGCAGCCGCGCGCGGCCGAGGACGACGACGAGGACGACGAGCGGGCATGAGCGAGACCCGCGTCGGGCTCGTCGTGGTCGACAAGCCCGCCGGGTGGACGTCGCACGACGTCGTCGCCCGCACCCGTCGCCTGGCCGGCACCCGCAAGGTCGGCCACGCCGGCACCCTCGACCCGATGGCGACGGGGGTGCTGCTGCTCGGTGTCGGGCGGGCCACCCGTCTGCTCGGCCACCTGCAGCTGGCCGACAAGGAGTACCTCGCGACGATGCGGCTCGGCTGGACCACGGTCACGGACGACGCCGAGGGCGACCTGGTGGAGCGGGCCGACGCCTCCGGCGTCACGGACGACGCCATCCGTGCCGCGGTGCTCCCCCTCACCGGCGACATCGAGCAGGTGCCGACGGCCGTGTCGGCGATCAAGGTCGACGGGAGGCGCTCGTACGCGCGCGTCCGCGCGGGGGAGGCCGTGCAGCTCCCCGCCCGGCCCGTCACCGTGTCGACGTTCGAGGTCACCGACGTCCGGCACCTCCAGGTCGACGGTCTGGCGGTGGTCGACGTCGACGCCCGCGTGGTGTGCAGCAGCGGGACCTACGTGCGCGCCCTGGCCCGCGACCTCGGGGCGGCCCTGGGCGTCGGCGGCCACCTGACGATGCTGCGCCGCACCCGCGTCGGGGGCTTCGACCTCGACGTCGCCAGCACGCTCGAGGAGCTCGAGCGGTCGTGGCAGCACGTCGCGCTCGACGACGCCGCCCGCGCGGCGTTCCCGTCGCTCGACCTCGACGAGGCGGCCGCCGGCGAGGTGCGCTTCGGGCGCGCGCTCGCCGACGTCGACCTCGGCGCACCCGGCCCCGTGGCCCTGTTCGCGCCCGACGGCCGCTTCCTGGCGCTCTACGAGCAGCGCGGCGGCTCCGCCCGCGCCGTCGCCGTCTTCGTCTGACGTCGACGGGACCCGCGTCGCCGTGCCCTAGGGTGACGACGTGGCCCGACTCTCGACCGAGCGCCTGATCTGGCGTCCCCTGCAGACCTGGTTCCTCTCCGTCGTCGGCATCGTGGCGGGTCTGATGGTCACGACCAAGGTCCGCAAGATCCTCCGCGGCGCGAGCGAGACGAGCTTCCCGACCGTGCCGCCGCGGACCGTGCCCGTCGGCAGCGAGAACAGCGCCACGACGTACACCTACGGGGAGGACCTGTACGACGACATGCTCGCGGCGATCCGCGGCGCCACCACCCGCATCCTCTTCGAGACCTTCATCCTCAAGGGCGACGACATGGGCGAGGCGTTCAAGCGCGAGCTCGTCGCCGCCGCCGACCGCGGGGTCGACGTGCGGGTGATCTACGACGGGTTCGCCAACCTCGTCGTCCCGCGCTCGTTCCTGACGTTCCCGCCGAGCGTCCACGTGCTGCGCTACCCGGTGCTGAAGACGGGCCTGCAGCCCTTCAACCCGCGACGCTGGGGCCGCGACCACCGCAAGATCCTCGTCGTCGACGACACGGTCGGCTTCGTGGGCGGGTACAACGTGGGCTCCCTGTACGCCACGCAGTGGCGCGACACGCACCTGCGGGTCGAGGGGTCGGCCGTCTGGGACCTCGACAACGCCTTCATCGACTTCTGGAACGACCTGCACCCGGTGCCCATCGAGCCGCTGGGGGAGGCCAGCTGGGAGCCGAGCGTGCGGGCCCACCGCAACGTGCCCCGCCAGCTCGTGTTCCCGATTCGTGGCATGTACCTCGAGGCCATCGACCGCGCCCGGCACCACATCCACATCACGGCCGCCTACTTCATCCCCGACCACGACATCCTGCAGGCCCTGAAGGACGCCCGGTCGCGCGGCGTGGAGGTGACGATCATCGTCCCCGAGGTCAGCAACCACGTCGTCGCCGACTGGCTGTCCCGCGGCTTCTACGGCGAGCTGCTGCGCCACGGCGTGCGGATCCAGCTCTACCAGGACGCGATGGTGCACGCGAAGACCGCGACGATCGACGGCCAGTGGTCGACCGTCGGCACCGCCAACATCGACCGGCTCAGCCTGACCGGCAACTACGAGATCAACCTCGAGGTCGTCGACCCCGCCCTCGCCGAGCACCTCGAGACGGTGTTCGAGACCGACCTGGCGAACTGTCGCGAGCTGACCCTCGAGCACTGGCAGTCCCGACCGATCGTCGCCCGCGCCTGCGAGCTGCTGCTGACGCCGCTGCGCCCCCTGCTGTAGGCGCTCGACGCCGATGAGAGGCCTCTCATCGACGTCTCACGGAGGGCTCACCACGCACCAGGAGCCTGGGGTCATCGCATCGACCCCAGGAGGACCCATGAAGACCACCGCCCGTACCGCCATCGCCGCCGTCGCCGGCACCCTCGCGCTCGGCACCGCCGGCTTCGCGCTCTCCAGCGCCCACGCCGACGGCGACCGCGACCCCCTGCTCAAGCGCGACGACTCGACCTCGTCGTGGGTCGTCACCGCGGACGACGACGATGACGACGACCGTGACGACGACCTGAGCACCACCGTCACCCGGCAGACGGCGAACACCGCGCAGACCCGCGGCACCGCCCCGACCGCGAACACCGCCAAGACGGTCCAGTCGGCGCCCACGAAGAACACCGCCCCGACGAAGAACACTGCGCCGACGAAGAACACTGCGCCGACGAAGAACACTGCGCCGACCAAGAACACCGCGCCGACGACCGGCACCGACCGCTGATGCCCGACGACGTGTGGGGCCTGGCCGGGGGCGACGAGATCGCCCCCGGCCTCACGGCCGTGAAGGATCTCGGCGGCGGCACCGTCTACGAGGCGTGGCTGGCCTTCGACGACCGGCTGCACGCCCCGGTCGTCGTGAAGGCGCTCCGGCCGGGGCACGTCGCCGACCCCGTCTCCCGCGCGGGACTCGAGCGGGAGGTCGCGCTGCTCGCACGTCTGGCGCACCCCGGCCTCACGCGCGTCTTCTCCTACGACGACGAGGCGGCCCGTCCCTACTTCGTCCTCGAGCACGTCGAGGGCCCGAACCTGTCGCGGCTGATCTCGCGGCACGGCGCGGTGCCGGAGCACCAGCTGCTGCCCCTCGCGCTCGAGCTCGCGTCGGTGCTGCACTACCTGCACGGCCAGGGCGTCGTGCACCTCGACGTGAAGCCCAGCAATGTCATCATGGGTGCGCCCGCCCAGCTCGTCGACCTCTCCGTCGCGCTCGACGTCGACGACGCCGCGGCCCTCGACCACCCGGTCGGCAGCGACGAGTACATGGCCCCCGAGCAGTGCGCGCCGGGGGAGCGCGGCACCGTCGGACCCGCCGCCGACGTGTGGGGTCTCGGCGCCACCCTCTTCCGGGCCGCCGCGGGCTTCCGTGCCTTCGACCGCGAGCCCCGCTGGGCGCAGCTGCACGACGAGCCGAAGCCGCTGCCCGGCTTCGTCCACCGCGGTGCCGCCGACCTCATCGCACGCTGCCTCGACCGCGACCCGGCGCAGCGCCCCACGCCGCGCCAGATCGCCCTCGAGCTGGAGCCGATGATCGCCGGCCTGCCGTCCGCGCGGCTGTCGGGGTTCACGCTCAAGCGCTGAGCCCCCCTCTTCCGGCCTGCGGCTGCGCTGCCCCGGCTGCTCGAGTCGGTGGGTCCCTGACCCCCAGGAGGTACCTCCCGGGCCGGACGTAGCGCGGGTCACCTACCTCCCACGAGGCGCATCCCGCGCCCTACCCACCGCTGGGCGGGGCAGGCAGCGCAGCAGCGGGGTCCGGCAGACCACAGACGCCGCAGCCGCAGGACACGGAGGCCCTCAGTCGACCCGGTACCCCAGCCCCCGGACGGTGGTGACGAGTCCGGCGCCGAGCTTCCTGCGGAGGTAGCCGACGTACACGTCGACGACGTTCGAGCCGGGGTCGAAGTCGTAGCCCCACACGTGGGAGAGCAGCTGCTCGCGCGAGAGCACCTGCCCGCGGTGCGACATCAGCACCTCGGCGAGCGACAGCTCGCGTGCCGACAGCTCGACCTCGCGCTCGCCGACGTACGCGCGACGTCGGCGCAGGTCGAGGCGGACGTCGCCGGCGACCAGCTCGTCGTCGGGGGCAGGGGTGGCGGGGGCGCGCAGCCGCAGGCGGACGCGGGCCAGCAGCTCGGCGAAGCGGAAGGGCTTGCTCATGTAGTCGGCCGCACCTCCCTCGAGCGCCTGGACCGTGTCGGTCACCGAGTCTCGGGCCGTCAGCACGATCACGGGCAGCTCGGGTCGTTCCGCCTGCACGCGCTCGAGGATCGTGAAGCCGTCGAGCCCGGGCAGACCGATGTCGAGCACCATGAGGTCGAACGGACCCGTCAGCGCGTAGTCGAGACCGCTCACGCCGTCGGTGACGACCGTCGGCGTGAACCCCTCGGCCTTCAGCCCCTTCGCGACGAACGAGGCGATCCGCTCCTCGTCCTCGACCACGAGAATCCGGTTCACCACAGTCCTCCTGTCGCGATGACGAGCCGGAACGTCGCACCTGACGTCGCCCCGGGCGGGTCGAGCACCACCCGACCCTCGTGCGCCTCCATGATGGCGGCGACGATCGACAGGCCCAGACCGAAGCCGGCCTGCTCACCGTCGCCCTGGGTGAAGCGCTCGAAGATCGTCCCACGCAGCGCCGACGGCACCCCGGCGCCCGTGTCGCGCACCCACAGCTCGACGTGCCCGTCGTGCACCCGCGACCCGATGCCGACCTCGGCTCCCGGCCGGGTGTGCCGGACGGCGTTGTCGGCGAGCTGGAGCAGCGCCTGCGTCAGCCTTTGGGGGTCGACGTCGACGTGGGTGCGGGCCACAGCGTCGAGCACCCAGCTGCGGTCGGCGAGTCCCCGTGCGCGCTCGAGGGCCCCGAGCGTGAGCGCCTCCACGTCGGTGCGCTCGAGGCGGACGAAGTCCGGACGCTCCGCCTTCGCGAGCAGCAGGAGGTCGTGGACGAGGCGGGTCATCCGGTCGATCTCGTCGAGCAGCAGCGTGCGCGTGGTGCGGACGTCGTCGGGGTCGGTCGGGTCGAGCACCTCCAGGTGCCCCTGCAGCACGGTGAGCGGGGTGCGCAGCTCGTGGGCGGCGTCGTCGAGCAGGCGACGCTGGCTCGCGAACGCCTCCTCGAGCCCGGTGACCATCGGGTGGTCGAACGGCGGGTAGCCGAGCATGCCCCTGCCCACGGCGGCGTTGACCGCCGCCGAGATCGCGGGTGCCGGGGCGTAGTCCATCTCCGCGACCCAGGCGGGGATGACGCCCTCGGGGGCGCGGCCCCACTTCAGCGGCAGCGCCGCCCGGGCTTCGGCGTCGGTGTAGTCGCGGATCACCCCGCCGACGGTAGCGGTCGGGATGAGTCTGCCGATCACGACGTTCTGCAGGTCCCGGGGCCGGATCTCCTGCAGAACGTCGTGGTCGATCGCGTCAGAGGGCGGCAGCCACCCGGGTGCCCTGCTCGATCGCGCGCTTGGCGTCCAGCTCGGCCGCGACATCAGCGCCGCCGATGAGG
>LULM01000313.1_pt1 | contig 13231 bp, 9 predicted proteins | sample 728151 | NCBI WGS metagenome assembly LULM01 (sample SAMN03860289, study PRJNA289734) | marine metagenome | biome: seawater column; feature: ocean; material: water; isolation source: Red Sea water column Station 149 - depth 200m | place: Saudi Arabia: Red Sea | collected 2011-10-15 | depth 200 m
GCCCGCGAGGCCACCTCCGCCACGGGCCTGCCCGGCGGCATCGCCATCCCGCACTGCCGGTCCGAGGCCGTCACGGAGGCCACGCTCGCCTTCGCGCGGCTCGAGCCCCGTGCCGACTTCGGTGCGCCCGACGGCGGCGCCGACCTCGTCTTCCTCATCGCCGCGCCCGCCGGCGGCGACTCCGACCACCTGAAGCTGCTCTCGACGCTCGCCCGCGCGCTCGTGCGCAGCGAGTTCACCGACGCCCTGCGCGCCGCGTCGTCCGACGACGAGGTCGTGGCCCTGGTCGAGGACGTCGTGTCCCCCCAGCCGGTCGCGACCCCCGCTGCGGAGGGAGCAGCGGAGGCCGCGACCTCCGCCCCGGCCGCCCCGGCCGCCGAGGGCAACCCCGTCCGCATCGTCGCCGTGACGGCCTGCCCCACGGGCATCGCGCACACCTACATGGCCGCCGACTCGCTCGTGCAGGCCGGCGAGCGCGCGGGCGTCGACCTGCAGGTCGAGACGCAGGGCTCCTCGGGCGCCCGTCCGCTGAGCTCGGCCACCATCGCCGGCGCCGACGCGGTCATCTTCGCGACCGACGTGGGCGTCAAGGACGCGTCGCGCTTCGCGGGCAAGCCGGTCATCGTGAGCGGCGTCAAGCGCGCCATCAACGAGCCCGACACGATGGTCTCCGAGGCCGTCGCCGCAGCGGCCGACCCGAGCGCCAAGCGCGTCGACGGCGTCGCCGCGGCCCAGGCCGACGAGTCGTCGTCGCACCAGGGCTTCGGCCTGAAGCTGCGCCAGTGGCTGCTCACCGGCGTCAGCTACATGATCCCGTTCGTGGCGGCCGGCGGTCTGCTGATCGCCCTCGGCTTCCTGCTCGCGGGCTACGACATCACGGGCGAGGGCAACAAGATCGCGCTCGAGAACACGATCTTCAACCTGCCTGCGGCCGGCGAGCACGCACTGTTCGGCAGTGCGCTCGCCACCTACTTCGGCGCGCTGCTGTTCTCGCTGGGCGCCTGGGCGTTCGGCTTCCTCGTCCCCGCCCTCGCCGGCTACATCGCCTACGCGATCGCCGACCGTCCCGGCATCGCGCCCGGCTTCGTCATGGGCTTCCTGGCCAACCAGATCGGTGCAGGCTTCCTCGGCGGCATCGTCGGCGGCATCCTGGCGGGCCTCATCGCCCACCAGATCGCCAAGCAGGAGGCGCCGCGCTGGCTGGCCGGCCTCATGCCGGTCGTCATCATCCCGCTGGTGACCACCCTGGTCAGCGGCCTGCTGATGCTGATGGTCCTCGGCAAGCCGATCGCCGACTTCTCCGCAGGCCTCACCGACAAGCTCAACGGCATGACGGGCGGCTCGCTCATCCTGCTCGGCGTGATCCTCGGCGCGATGATGGGCTTCGACCTCGGCGGCCCGGTCAACAAGGCCGCCTACGTCTTCGCCACCACCGGCCTCACCGCCGACGCCATCGCGGCGGGCGGCGCCGAGGTCAAGATCATGGCCGCCGTCATGATCGCCGGCATGGTCCCGCCGCTCGCCATGGCGCTGTCGACGGCCGTCCGCTCGACCCTCTACACGGAGGCCGAGAAGGAGAACGGCAAGGCCGCCTGGCTGCTGGGCGCCGCGTTCATCTCCGAGGGCGCGATCCCGTTCGCCGCGGCGGACCCGCTGCGCGTCATCCCGTCGATGATGCTCGGCTCGGCCACGGCCGGCGCGATCTCCATGGGTGCGGGCGTCACGCTCGCCGCGCCGCACGGCGGCATCTTCGTCCTCTTCGCGGTCGACCACGTGCTGTGGTTCCTGGTCGCGCTCGTGGTCGGCACGCTCGTCAGCGCTGCGTCTGTCACGCTGCTGAAGTCGCTGCGCACCGAGAAGGACAGCAGCGAGTTCGAGCACGTCTACACCCGCGTCCCCGTCGACGCCTGACCTATCGCACTCCTGAAGGGACCCACCATGCCCAGCAAGACCGTGACCGTCGGCTCGTCCGTCGGCCTGCACGCCCGACCGGCCGCCACCATCGCGGCTGCCGCTGCCGACCAGTCCTCGCCCGTCACCCTCGCGGTGGCCGGCGGTGACCCGGTCGACGCGGGCTCGGCGCTGCTCATCATGACCCTGGGCGCAGCCCAGGGCACCGAGATCGTCGTGGAGAGCGACGACCAGGCCGCGGTCGACGCCGTCGCCGCCCTGGTCGAGGCCGACCTCGACGCCTGACGGCACCGCCGTCCCGGACCAGGGGCCCGCGCCGCAGCTGCCACTGCGACGCGGGCCCCTCGCACGTCCGTCGAACGACCCGGCACGAGGCCAGTTACGCCCAGGGTGAACAACGGAACAGCGCACCCCGTGTTCCAGTTGTGTGACGTACGTGGACGTCGCGCAGTGCGGCGAGGCGGCCGCACCTAGACTGAAGAGAACACACCCGATCAAGGGGGCCACATGTTCGAGAGGTTCACCGACCGCGCCCGTCGCGTCGTCGTGCTCGCCCAAGAAGAGGCGCGCATGCTCAGCCACAACTACATCGGCACGGAGCACATCCTCCTCGGCCTCATCCACGAGGGTGAGGGCGTCGCCGCCAAGGCCCTGGAGAGCCTCGACATCTCGCTCGAGGCCGTCCGCGGGCAGGTCGAGGACATCATCGGCCAGGGCCAGCAGGCGCCGAGCGGGCACATCCCGTTCACGCCGCGGGCCAAGAAGGTCCTCGAGCTCAGCCTGCGCGAGGCGCTCCAGCTCGGCCACAACTACATCGGCACCGAGCACATCCTCCTCGGCCTGATCCGCGAGGGCGAGGGCGTCGCCGCCCAGGTCCTCGTGAAGCTCGGCGCCGACCTCAACCGCGTCCGCCAGCAGGTCATCCAGCTGGTCTCCGGCTTCCAGGGCAAGGAGGCCGAGACCTCCGGCGCCCCCGCCGAGGCCGCGCCCAGCACCTCCGCCGTGCTCGACCAGTTCGGTCGCAACCTCACGCAGGCCGCCCGCGAGGGCAAGCTCGACCCGGTCATCGGTCGTGAGAACCAGATCGAGCGCGTCATGCAGGTCCTCAGCCGTCGCACCAAGAACAACCCGGTGCTGATCGGCGAGCCCGGCGTCGGCAAGACGACGGTCGTCGAGGGCCTCGCCCAGGACATCGTCAAGGGCGACGTCCCCGAGACGCTCAAGGACAAGCAGATCTACACGCTCGACCTCGGTGCGCTCGTCGCCGGCTCGCGCTACCGCGGCGACTTCGAGGAGCGCCTGAAGAAGGTGCTCAAGGAGATCCGCACCCGCGGCGACATCATCCTGTTCATCGACGAGATCCACACGCTCGTCGGTGCCGGTGCCGCCGAGGGCGCGATCGACGCCGCCAGCATCCTCAAGCCGATGCTGGCCCGCGGTGAGCTGCAGACCATCGGCGCCACCACGCTCGATGAGTTCCGCAAGCACTTCGAGAAGGACGCGGCGCTCGAGCGCCGGTTCCAGCCCATCCAGGTGCCGGAGCCGTCGATCGCGCACACGATCGACATGCTCAAGGGCCTGCGCGACCGCTACGAGGCGCACCACCGCGTCACCATCACCGACGACGCGCTGGTCGCGGCGGCCACCCTGGCCGACCGCTACGTCTCCGACCGGTTCCTGCCGGACAAGGCGATCGACCTCATCGACGAGGCGGGCTCGCGGTTGCGCATCCGCCGGATGACGGCTCCGCCGGACCTCAAGGAGTTCGACGAGAAGATCGCCGACGTCCGCCGCCGCAAGGAGGGCGCCATCGACGCGCAGGACTTCGAGGCCGCTGCCTCCCTGCGCGACGAGGAGAAGAAGCTCATCCTCGCCAAGGCCGACCGTGAGAAGGCCTGGAAGGCCGGCGACATGGACGTCGTGGCCGTCGTCGACGAGGAGCTCGTCGCCGAGGTCCTGGCGCTCGCCACCGGCATCCCGATCGTCAAGCTGACCGAGGAGGAGTCCGGCCGTCTGCTCAACATGGAGGCCGAGCTCGGCAAGCGCGTCATCGGCCAGAACGAGGCCATCAAGGCGCTCAGCCGGGCCATCCGTCGCACGCGGGCGGGCCTGAAGGACCCGCGCCGTCCGGGCGGGTCGTTCATCTTCGCCGGCCCCTCGGGTGTCGGCAAGACGTGGCTCTCCAAGGCGCTCGCGAACTTCCTGTTCGGCGACGACGACGCGCTGATCCAGCTCGACATGAGCGAGTACAGCGAGAAGCACACGGTGGCGCGGCTGTTCGGTGCGCCTCCCGGCTACGTCGGGTACGAGGAGGGCGGCCAGCTCACCGAGAAGGTGCGCCGCAAGCCCTTCAGCGTGGTGCTGTTCGACGAGGTCGAGAAGGCCCACCCGGACATCTTCAACTCGCTGCTGCAGATCCTGGAGGAAGGTCGCCTGACCGACTCCCAGGGCCGCGTCGTCGACTTCAAGAACACCGTGATCATCATGACCACGAACCTGGGGTCGCGTGACATCGGCAAGGGCGTCTCGCTCGGCTTCGCCGACGCCGGCAACACGGTCGGCTCGTACGACCGGATGAAGGCGAAGGTCTCGGAGGAGCTCAAGCAGCACTTCCGTCCGGAGTTCCTGAACCGTGTCGACGAGATCGTCGTGTTCCCGCCGCTGACGCAGGACGAGATCATCCAGATGGTCGACCTCATGGTCGGCAACCTGGAGACCCGTCTGAAGGACAAGGACATGGGCATCGAGCTCACGCCCGCAGCCAAGGACCTGCTCGCCCGTCGTGGCTTCGACCCCGTGCTCGGTGCGCGCCCGCTGCGGCGCACCATCCAGCGCGAGATCGAGGACACCCTCGCCGAGAAGCTCCTCTTCGGTGAGCTGCGCGCCGGCGAGATCGTCCTGGTCGACGTGGAGGGTGAGGGTGTGGACGCGGTATTCACCTTCCGCGGCACGCCCAAGGCCGACCTGGAGCTGACCGAGGGCCACGACCCGCTCGCGGTCGAGGCCGGCACCTCCGAGTAGCCAGCACGCGCAGTCCGCGCGTCAGACGAGGCCCACCACCCCGACGGGTGGTGGGCCTTCGTCGTTCGACTGGACGCGACGAGCAAACCAGGACAGTCTTCTCAGCATGAGCCCCAAGGCACGCAACCTCCTGGTCGTCGGCGCGGTCCTGATCCTTCTCGGCGTCCTCGCCTTCGCCCTCCAGCCGGGCGAGCCGAAGGCCGTCTGCACCTCCGAGAACGGCCCGACGTCGGGCTTCGTCGACGCCGAGCAGGACTGCCCGATCTCCCAGGAGAGCTGGAACGAGATCGCCGACTACCGCTCCTCCCCGAAGCCCTTCCGCATCGCCGGCCTGGTCCTCGTCGTCGCCGGCGTCGGCACCCTGGTCGCCGCTGGCCTCTCCGCCCGCCGCTCCCGCACGACGGAGTAGTCCCTCCCTCGCTCCGATACGGGCGACTAGAGGGTGAAGGTCCCATCGGCGTGGACCTGGGCGAGGCCTTCGTCGAGGAGCGCGTCGAGGCAGCGCTCGCGCTGCGCGGCGTCGTCCCAGACCGCGTCGAGCGCAGCCTTCGGCACCGGGTCGGTCGCGTCGCGCAGCACTGCGAGGAGGCGGCCGCGGCACTGGCGGTCGGTGCCGGCCCACGCCTGGCCGCGGCGTGGGGGACCGTCGTGGTCGGGGCGGCCGAGCGCGAGCCAGCGGCAGCGGTCGGCGACGGGGCAGACGTCGCAGCGGGGGGCTCGGGCGGTGCACACGAGGGCGCCGAGCTCCATCGTCGCGGCCGCCCACCGGTGGGCGTCGTCGGCGGGCAGCAGCGCCTGCGCCAGCCGTCGCTCCGCGGCCGTGATCGACGTCGACGGGTACGCCTGACCGAGGACGACCCGCGCCAGCACGCGTCGGACGTTCGTGTCCATCACGGCGTGCCGCTGGCCGAACGCGAACGACGCGACCGCGGCGGCCGTGTACTCGCCGACACCGGGCAGCGACAGCAGCGCGGCGTGGTCGCCGGGGACCCGTCCGCCGTGCTCGGCCGTGATCGCGACCGCGGCCGCGTGGAGGCGCAGCGCGCGCCGTGGATAGCCGAGCCGGCCCCACGCCCGCACGGCCTCGCTCGACGGCTCCGCGGCGAGGTCGGCGGGTGTCGGCCAGCGCTCCATCCACGCCTCGAAGACCGGCAGCACCCGCACGACCGGGGTCTGCTGCAGCATCAGCTCCGACACGAGCACCGGCCACGGGTCGGGGAGCACCTCGGACGTCCCGCGCCAGGGCAGGTCGCGGGCGTGATCGTCGAACCAGCCGACGACGGCGTCGTGAAGTCCGGCGAGGTCGTCGGGGAGGGGAGCGGACGGGGTCGGCATGGCGCGTCGATCCTCGCACGCGCGTCCACGCGAACTACCCTCGGAGCGTGAGCACGCGACCGACCCGCCGTCCGTTGCCGCGGGCGGTCTACTGGCGTCGTCGCTTCCTCCTCCTCGCCGTCGTGCTGCTCGTGGTCTGGCTCGTGGTGACGCTGTGGCCCGGCGGCTCCGACGACGCCCGTCCCGCCGCGGCGCCCTCCCCGAGCCCCTCGACGAGCGCGACGGCGTCGTCGTCCCCGTCGCCCAGCCCGACCCCCTCGCGGGCGGCCCAGAGCGACGCCCAGGTGACCCTGACGGCCACCAGCACGGCCTGCACGCCGGAGTCGGTGCGCATGACGCCGACGGTGCCGGAGGACCAGTCGGCGCGGCAGGCGGTGCGCGTCGAGCTGCTCATCTCGACTACCGCCAAGAAGGGCTGCACGCTCGACCCGGGCGACACCGACCTCATCGCCGTGATCAAGAGCGGCGACACCGCCGTGTGGGACTCCACGGTCTGCAAAACCGCTCTGCTCGACGAGTCGGTGGCGCTCAGCCCCGGGTGGGCGACGGCGGCGTCGGCGCGGTGGTCGGGCCGCGGCTCCGGCCCCGCCTGCTCGCCGCGCGAGGGCTGGGCGTCGCCGGGCACCTACACGTTGCGCATCGGCACGCTCGGTGGCGAGCCGGGCGCGACGACCTTCAAGCTCGTCCAGCCGAAGCCCAAGCCCCGACCCAGCGCCTCCCCGACGCCCAGCGCGAGCGCGTCGACAAAGCCGTCGGCGAAGCCGTCCGCCTCGGCCAGCCCCACTCCGAGCGCGTCGCCGAGCCGGGACTGAGTCGGGCCCTCCGCGTGCCTGGGCCGGTGCGGCTGGCGCGGTGTCCGGTCTCCGAAAGGGCTTCGACCGGCAGCGGGCCTGGAGGTGGCTCCGGCTCTCGGGGCCTGGTCGGGGCTCCCGTGTGTTGCACGATTCTTCGCTTCTGCTGTCTCGGGCCGGAGTTCTGCGGTGGCGCGTCCGGGCGGTGGATCGTGCGCGAGGTCGAACGCTTCTGCGTTCGCGACGGGATCACGTAGCAAAGGCAGAAGCGTCGGACCCCGGTGCACGAACGCAGAATCTAGCGTCCATCCCCAGCACGAACCCGCAGCCCGAGACCCCGGACCAGCGCCGCCGCCAGCTGCCCGGTCGAGGCCCTTTCGGAGGCCACCCCCAGCGAAGGCCGAGGCAGCGCACCAGAGAGCCCAGACCCCCTGCGGCAGCGCACGGGCGAGTCGCGACGACGGCAGCCGCGGGACCCGACCCGCGCCCCGAGCGCAAGCCGGTCCGACGTCAGCGTCAGACGTCGAACGTCAGACGTAGCGCTCGAGGATGCTGGACTCCGCGAGACGCGACAGGCCGTCGCGGACCCCGCGGGCGCGCAGGTCGCCGACGCCCTCGACGGTCTGCAGGTCGTCGATGCTGGCCGCCAGCAGCTTCTGCAGCGTGCCGAAGTGGTCGATGAGGCGGTCGATGACCGTCTGCGGCAGTCGGGGCACGCGGGCGAGCAGCCGGTAGCCGCGCGGTGCGAGCGGGTGGTCGAGGGAGTCGCCGGCGCCGATGCGCAGCGCCGTCGCCACGCTCGTGAGGTCGACGAGCTCGGTGGAGTCGATCTCGGCGAGGTCCTGCAGGACGGTGCTGACCGCCCGGCCCCGACGCCCCGACGGCATGTAGTCGCGGATGACGAGCTCGCGCTCGGCGTCGACCCCGCTGATCAGCTCCTCCAGCTGCAGCGCGAGCAGACGACCGTCGGTGCCGAGCTCGAGCACGTACTGGTCGATCTCCGCGGCGATCCGGCTGACCATCTCCAGGCGCTGCGCGACGGCCGCGACGTCGCGGACCGTGACGAGGTCCTCGATCTCCAGCGCCGACAGCGCGTCGGACACCTCGTCGAGGCGGCTGCGGTACCGCTCGAGGGTGGCGATGGCCTGGTTGGCGCGACCGATGATGGCGCCGGCGTCCTCGAGCACGTGGCGGGTGCCGTCGAGGTAGAGGGCGATGATGTGCATCGACGCCGACACGGAGATGACCGGCAGGCCGGTCTGCCGGGCGACCCGGTCGGCGGTGCGGTGCCGGGTGCCGGACTCGTCGGTCGGGATCGACGGGTCGGGCATGAGGTGCACGGCGGCCTGCAGGATCCGCTGCGCGCCGGAGTCGAGGATGATCGCGCCGTCCATCTTGGCCAGCTCGCGCAGACCCGTGGCCGTGAAGGGCACGTCGAGCGCGAACCCGCCTGTGCTGACCGCCTCGACGACCTTGTCCTGGCCGAGCACGATGAGCGCGCCGGTACGGCCGCGCAGGATGCGCTCGAGGCCCTCGCGCAGCGAGGTGCCGGGCGCGATCGCCGCGAGGACGGTGCGCAGGTCTGGTCGAGGGGCCACGGGCGACAGTGTAGGGGGAGGGTCCAGGTTCAGGACGGCTCGCCGCGTCCGCGGGCGCTCGGCAGGGCCAGCACGGCCGCCACGACGTCGGCCACCTGCGTGATGCGCAGCGACGCGGGAACGTCGTCGAGCCCCTCGGAGCGGGCCGGGACGATGGCGGCCGTGAACCCGAGCCGCGCGGCCTCGCGCAGCCGCTCGGCGGTGTGCCGCACGGGCCGCACCTCACCGGCGAGCCCGACCTCGCCCAGGACGACGAGGCCCGCGGGTGCGACCCGGTCGGCCTGGGCGGAGGCTGCGGCGACCAGGACTGCGAGGTCGACGGACGGCTCGACGAGACGCGCACCGCCGACGGAGGCGGTGTAGACGTCGTGGCGCGAGAGGTTGACGCCGCAGTGTCGGGTGAGCACGGCGAGGATCATGGCCACGCGCGAGGAGTCGAGGCCGCTGGAGGTGCGCCGCGGCGACGGCGCGTTGGTCTCGACGGCCAGCGCCTGCACCTCCGCGAGCAGCGGCCGCCGGCCCTCCATCGTGACGGTGACGCAGGTGCCGGGCACGGGCTGCTCGTGCCGGCTGACGAACAGGCCCGTCGGGTCGGGCACCTCGACCAGACCCGAGTCGGCGAGGTCGAAGCAGCCGATCTCGTCGACGGGACCGAAGCGGTTCTTCACCGCCCGCAGGAGCCTCAGGCGCGACGCGCGGTCGCCCTCGAACTGCAGGACGACGTCGACGAGGTGCTCCAGGACGCGGGGCCCGGCGACGGCGCCGTCCTTCGTGACGTGGCCGACGAGCAGGGTCGCGATGCCCTCGCTCTTCGCGCGCTGGATGACCGCGGACGCGACCTCGCGCACCTGGGTGACGCCGCCGGGGACGCCGTCGACGTCGGCCGAGCCGATGGTCTGCACGGAGTCGACCACCAGCAGGCTCGGTCGCACCTGCTCGACGTGGGTGAGCAGCGCGCCGAGGTCGGTCTCGGCGGCGAGGTACAGCTCGTCGTGGACCGCGCCGGTGCGCTCGGCACGCAGCCGCACCTGGCCGGCCGACTCCTCGCCCGAGACGTAGAGGGTGCGCCGGCCCTGCCGCGCCCAACGGGCGGCGAGCTCGAGCAGCAGCGTGGACTTTCCGACCCCCGGCTCGCCGGCCAGGAGTAGCACGCCGCCGGGCGTGACGCCGCCGCCGAGGACGCGGTCGAGCTCGCCGATGCCCGAGGAGACGGCCCGCGACGACTCGACCTCGACCTGCGTGATGGGGCGCGCCGGGGTGACGGTGGCGGCCGGCGCGGTGCGGCCGGCGCGTGCCGCCGGCGACGCGACGTCGACGGTGCCCCAGGCCTGGCACTCCCCGCACCGGCCCACCCACTTGCTGGTGGTCCAGCCGCACTCGGCGCAGGCGTAGACGGGCTTGGCGACCTTCGGCGCCTTCGCGGTGGGCATGCGTCCCACCCTAGGTGCGACGTCCGACAGCGGAGCCGTTCCCTCCCCAGGCGGTAGGTGAGGCGCTGAATGCCGTCCGGCGGTCGCCTACGCGCGTCATCGGGGCCGCCGGGCGTCTCGAAGGAGACGCTCATGATGCCGGGCAGGCCGTGCGGCGCGACCCACTCGACCGCGATCTCCTCGAGCGCGTCCACGGCGGGCTCGCCGAGCCAGTCGGACAGGCGGTGGGGCGAGCCGGCCATCTCGATGGCGGTGAGCGCGATCTCCGAGGGTGCCATCTGCGACGGGTGCTCCTCCGGCGGCACGTCCCAGCACGTGACGTACGGCAGCTGCGGGTCGGCCTTCATGCCGCTCGTGCCGATCTGGCGCCACTCCAGGTTGAAGCCGTCGGGGCGACGTCGGTTGCCGGGCACCGCGTGGCGGCCGATGCGCCGCTCCACCTCGGTCATGTCGTCGACCGACACGCACCAGGCCATCCAGCCACCACCGGCCTCCGAGCGCTGCCGGACGACCTGTCCGAACGCGGCCTTGTCGGCGGCGGGGTGGTCGAGGACCTCCACGACCTCCACGTACTGGCGGTTGCGGAGCGGGAGCACCATGTTGCGGGTGCCGAAGCGCGGGTGCGCGCCGCCGTCGAGGAACGTCGCGCCGAGAGCCGCGGAGAGCTCGGCCACGGTGGCGTCGAGGCCGGCGGGGCCGGCGGCGTACGAGAGGTGGTCGAGGTGCATGGGCCATTCTTGCCAGACGGCCCACGTCTCCCGACGACCGGGGTCCACCAGGGCGAGGTGCGGGGCCGTCATCGTGGTCTCACCTGCGGGCCGCCGCGGTCGCGGGGTGGACGTTCGGGGCGCCCGATGCGAGGTGGTCCTCGCACTGGCGCTCGAGCTCGGCGTAGCCGGCCTCGCCCATGAGCGCGACGAGCTCGGCGCGGTTGCTGACGTAGACCGGCTCCTGGCCCACGTGCGCCTCGGTGTTCGACGAGCAGTACCAGTCGAGGTCGTGTCCGCCCGGGCCCCAGCCCGCGCGGACGTACTCACCGATCTGCACCTCCGAGTAGCTGGTGCCGTCGCCGCGCTCGACGTCGCGGAACTGGCGGCGCAGCGGCAGCTGCCAGCACACGTCGGGCTTGAGGGTGAGCGGCTCGACGCCCTCCTCGAGCGCCAGGCCGTGCAGCGCGCAGCCGTATCCGCCCGCGAAGCCGCGGGGGTTGTGGAAGACGCACGCGCCGTCGAGGGCCCGCGTCTTGCGGTCGCCGTCGTCGTCGACCTCGGTCCAGGCCCCCTGCAGGGGCTGCGGGCCGTCGGGGTGGCGGTACCAGCGCTCGGGCGTCAGGCGCTCGACGGCGTCGGCCACCCGCGTCTCGTCGTCGGCGTCGGCGAAGTGCGCGCCGAGGGTGCAGCAGCCGGCGTCGGGGCTGCTCGCGTAGATGCCCGCGCAGCCGGCGCCGAAGATGCACGTCCAGCGCGACGTCAACCACGTCAGGTCGCAGCGGAACACCTCGTCGACGTCGTCCGGGTTCGCGAACTCGACCCACGTCCGCGGGAGTCCCAGGTCGACCTCAGGCATGCCTCCACTCTACGAACCGCCGGGGGAGCCCGGCCCGACGGGCGGCGTGGGAGGATGGACGCATGCGCATGGGCGTCCTCGACATCGGGTCGAACACCGGGCACCTGCTCATCGTCGACGCGTACCGCGGCGGACCCCCGCTGCCGGCCTACTCCTTCAAGGAGCCGCTGCGTCTGGCCGAGCAGCTCGGTGACGACAACTGCGTCACCGACGACGGCGTCGCCCGCCTCGTCAAGTACGTGGGCGAGGCGAAGGCGGAGGCGCTCGAGCGCGGCTGCTCCAGCATCGTCGCCTTCGCGACGTCCGCCGTGCGCGACGCCGACAACGCCGACGCCGTCCTGGCCGCCGTCCACGCCGCCACGGGCGTCGACCTGCGGGTGCTGCCCGGCGAGGACGAGGCCCGCCTGACGTTCCTCGCGGTGCGTCGCTGGTTCGGCTGGTCCGCCGGCAGGCTCGGCGTGTTCGACATCGGCGGCGGCTCGCTCGAGCTCGCCGTGGGCGCCGACGAGGAGCCCACGGTCGCGCGATCGGTGCCCCTCGGCGCCGGACGGCTCACCCGCGACTGGCTCGACACCGGCCGCACGCACGAGGAGCTGCGGCTGCACGCACGCTCGGTCATCGCCGACGTCGCGGGCCCGCTACTGCGCGGCGGCCACTTCGACCGAGCGGTCGCCACGAGCAAGACGTTCCGCTCGCTCGCGCGCATGTGCGGCGCGGCGTCGTCGAGCGAGGGCCAGTACGTGCGCCGCGTGCTGCGCCGCTCCGACCTGCGTCCGCTGATCTCGGAGATCGTGCACCTCGACGTCGAGGAGATCGCGCAGCTGCCGGGCGTCTCCCACGACCGCGCCCACCAGATGGTCGCCGGGGCCGTGGTGGCGGAGGCGGCCATGGACCTGTTCGGCGTCGACGAGCTCGAGATCTGCCCGTGGGCGCTGCGCGAGGGCGTGCTCCTCGAGCACCTGGCGCACCTCTGAGCATGGCCGCCCCCCTCCGCGTCTCCCTCTCGACGTCCTCGGTCTACCCGGGCACGACGGCGAGCGGCTTCGAGGCGGCCTCGCGGCTCGGCTACGACGGCGTCGAGGTGATGGTCGGCATCGACGAGGTCAGCACCGACGCCGAGGCGTGCCTGGCGCTGTCGCAGTTCCACGAGGTGCCGGTCGTCTCGGTCCACGCGCCGACGCTCCTGCTCACGCAGCGGGTCTGGGGCACCGACCCCTGGGGCAAGCTGCAGCGCAGCGCCGAGATGGCGCACACGGTCGGCGCGTCGGTCGTCGTCGTGCACCCGCCGTTCCGGTGGCAGCGCGAGTACGCGAAGGGCTTCGTCGAGGGCATCGCGGAGCTCGAGGACGAGCACGGGCTGGTGTTCGCCGTCGAGAACATGTACCCCTGGAAGGCGCAGGTCCGCGGCCGCAACGCGGGGATGGAGATGTACCTCCCCGGCTGGGACCCCTCCGCCGAGGAGTACTCCCACGCCACCATCGACCTCTCCCACGCCGCCATCGCCCACGACGACGTCGTCGAGATGGCCCGGCGGCTCGGCGACCGGCTCCACCACGTGCACCTCACCGACGGGTCGGGG
>LULM01000204.1_pt1 | contig 13143 bp, 17 predicted proteins | sample 728151 | NCBI WGS metagenome assembly LULM01 (sample SAMN03860289, study PRJNA289734) | marine metagenome | biome: seawater column; feature: ocean; material: water; isolation source: Red Sea water column Station 149 - depth 200m | place: Saudi Arabia: Red Sea | collected 2011-10-15 | depth 200 m
ACCTGGTGGTCCGAAGCCACCCGCACTATCCAGGCTATGCAACGGGTCCAAACAATTAATAATTTATCAGGTCTAAATATCTGTCTAAAGTATGAAAGTTTCAAAAAAAGTTTCTGGTGTTGAATATGCTATACGTGACGTAGTTTCAGCTGCTAAGGATTTAGAAAAAAAAGGAAGAACGATAGATTATCTCAACATTGGTGATCCAGTCCAATATGGTTTTCATCCTCCTGAAAATGTAAAACAGGCATTCATTGATGCAATTAAAAAAGACGAAAATTATTATTCTGCTTCGGAAGGAATTCAAGAATTACGTTCTGCTATTGCTGAAAAAGAAAACGCAAAGGGGCTTTCGATTGGCGCAGATGATATCTTAGTTACAAATGGAGTTTCAGAAGGATTGGATATGGTTATCTCTTCAATAATTGAAGACGGTGACGAGGTATTACTTCCTGGTCCTTATTATCCACCATATGCATCTTACATACGACTACATGGTGGAATACCAATTGAATTTGCTGTGGATTTGGAAAACTCAACTCCTGATATTGATGACATAAAATCCAAAATTACAGACAAAACAGTTGCAATATGCCTTATCAGTCCTAATAATCCCACGGGTGTTGTCTTTGAAGAGAATTCACTCAAGCAATTAGTTGATCTTGCAAACGAGAATAATTTGTATATCATATGCGATGAAATCTATGACAAGATTGTATTTGATAAAAAATTTGTAGGTATTGGAAAGGTTGCTGGTAATTCTCCTGTTATTCTCTTAAACGGATTTTCTAAAGTACATTTGATGTCAGGATGGAGAGTAGGATATATTGCATTTAATAATTCACCACAACTTGACTCAATTAGAGAACATTTACCAAAACTAGCTCGTGTTAGAATATCATCGAACCATCCAGCTCAGTATGCTGCGCTAGAATCTCTACGTGGTCCACAAGAATACATATCTGAATTTGTTACAGAATTAAAAAAACATAGAGACTTGGTTGTCAAGAGATTAAATTCAATACCAGGAATTTCATGTTCTAATCCAAAGGGAGCATTTTATGCATTTCCAAAAATAGAAAACAACCCATACAAATCGGATCAAGAATTTGTTCTAAATTTATTAAAATCCAAGGGAGTACTTACTGTTCATGGTTCTGGATTTGGTACAAAATATGGCAGTGGACACTTTAGGTTGGTATTTCTACCAAATATGGAAAAACTAAGTTCTGCGTTAGATAAAATTGAAGATTTTGTCAGTCACAAACCTTAGGATATTCATTTCTTAATGATCATCTAGCACGTATATTCTTCTTTCCAAATCCTATTGCAATCATGGATGCACCAAATACGATTGCACCGAGTGAAATTTTTTGAGCATTAATCTCTGAATTAAAGAAGAACTCTACAACAAAATCAGGACTCCAAATAATAATATCTCTAACTAGCGTTACAGCTGCAACAACTAAAAATAAAACACCCATAGCTGTGAACCAGTTTCTTCCACGTCTAGTGTATTCTTCACTCATGTCTGTTTTGTTGTTTGTGTATTTTAAATAAGTTTGATTCCAGGATTTTTCATTTTATTTCTAATCATTGCATTTAGCAATAATGGTGTTGACATCTCAACAAGATATGCTAATGCACCAGGACCTAAGTAAATTGGCCGCAATCCGTCAATTTCGTTAATTAATCCATTTACTACTTCGACAGAATTTTTGTCATCACCAGCTACAAAAATATCGTAATCTAAAGACAATGTAGGATTGACAAGTTTTTTTTCTGAAATTACATGAAATGCAGAAACTAATTTTGTTTTATCTTTCATATGTTTTTCAACCGTTTGGTGTGAAAATGCTTTATTCTCTTTAATTGCTACACATTCAAATCCTACGTCAGTTTTTGTCATTGGAACAATAGGCGAGATCACAACACATTCACTACTAATCTCAGGTAGTAGTTGAGAACAAATTACATCAATATTTTCGTATGGAATTGATAAAATTAGAACGTCTGATTCTTTTGCAACTGAAAGATTATCCTTACCTAAAATTGTTCCATTAATGCTTCCATATGCATCATTTGCTGATCCCAGATACTCATTAGCAGAAGTAGCTGCTCGTTCTGCATCACGAGAACCAATTATTACTTCATGTTTTTTACACCATCTAAGTGCGAAACCCTTGCCCATTCCTCCAGTTCCGCCAATTATACCAATTTTCATGAAGTGGATCTAACAATGTTATTATTATCTCTATATAGGATTCTAAGCTACAAAATGATAATATTTCTACGACATGCACAAGCGGAAAATAATACCAAGCGTATTCTTGCAGGTCGTACTGAAGGTGTATCACTGACTAAAACAGGTATAGAGCAGGCAGAACAAATATCCGAATATCTCAAACCTCTTGATATATCTGCTATCTATTCAAGTCCGATAGAACGTGCAAAGCATACAGCAGAAATTGTTACAAAAAATAGTGCAATAGATGTGGAATTAGATGATAGGCTTACTGAAATAGACATGGGGAAGTTTACTCGTATGAATTATGATGATATGTTTGCTAAATATGGCAACATATTCTTGAAGTTTTATGAAAATGATCCTGTAATTGCAGAACATGAAGTAGAGACATTCCCTAATGTCCAAAAACGTATCCTGGATATGGTAGATCATGTCATTAAGAAACATAATAACGAGAACGTGATACTTGTCACACATATGGATCCAATAAAATCTATGCTTGCTAACGTGATGGATTTAAAGCCAAAAACTTTGTTTGAGTTAATTATTGCAAATGCCTCTTTTACTATATTAACAGAACAAGAAAGAAAATTCTCTCTTTCTGCAATCAATGCAATGAATATTGATCGATATCAACAGATCTGGTAACAACAATCTGCCATAAATTTAAATAATATCGGACAACCACGTCAAAACGACGGCATGAGCAAAGTATTTCATTTATCAATCATTATTGCGACTTTGACAATAATTCCTATGATTAGTTTAGCTTTTGCCGCTGAGACTGCTGGTGAATATCTAGACAGGAAAGCAGAAATCTGGAACTTGTTCTTCCGTATGATGACTGTTGCATTTGTTGTAGGCGGAGTAATAGCTGGCACCATGGTTTGGCAAGTATGGAGATTTAGAGAATCTAACCCAAAAGCAAAACCTACCCCATATGAAGAGAAAGGTGAATTGTAAGAATGGGACACTCGAACTGGCCTGAATGGATATACGTTGCGGTAGTGATTGCACTTCTATGCTATGTTGGGGCAGAAGCGTGGAATATTGAAAATCTTGTAGAGCATGTACCTGAAGACGCTGAAGTCATCAAAGTAACTGGTCAGCAGTGGTTTTGGAGTTTCGAGCATGAAGATGGTACAAAGGAAGTCGGTGAGCTTCATTTGAAAAAGGATCATGCTTACAAATTTGAAATTACAAGTAAGGATGTTAATCATAATTTCAACATACATGAATATGTTGTATTGTTGGATGCAGTTCCTGGACAAATCAATACTGTCTGGTTCTCTCCTAACGAAGCTGGTGAGTTTGATATACAGTGTAGGGAATATTGTGGATTAATTCATTACAACATGCGTGCAACACTTATTGTGGAGGATGTTTAGAAATGGTTCTAGAACTTAAGAAAGCACGTCCTGTCTGGCAAATAATGTTCTCAACTCATCATACTGATGTTGGTCTGATGTATTTGATTTTCTCTATTCTTGCTATGTTTATTGGTGGTGCTATGGCTATTGCACTTCGAGTTGAGTTGTTTGCTCCTGGTGCACAACTAATACAAGATTCTATGTCATTTAACAGACTGTTTACCACGCATGGAACCACCATGATCTTCTTGTTTTTACTTCCATCTGCATCAGCTGTTGGTAACTATCTTGTTCCAATCATGGTTAGGTACAAAGATATGGCTTACCCAAAACTTAACGCAATTGCATTCTGGATGATTCCTCCTGCAGCAGTACTTGTCTGGCTTGGAATGGCTGACTTTGGTTGGTATGCGAATCCACCTTACTCTGTTATCAGCTCTCCTGCACCAGCAGCAGAGATGTGGATATTTGGACTAAAAGTACTGGGAGTTTCATCAATTCTAGGTTCTATTAACTTTGTAGTTACAATATTGAAGTGTAAACATCCAGACTTGTCAATTGGCAAGGTACCATTATTGGCATGGTCATTTCTTTCATCATCTATAATTGTACTTGCTGCTATGCCAACATTTGCAGCTGCACTATTGATGTTATTGACGGACAGACTTGGCGCCACAGGATTCTTCAATCCAGCTGTTGGTGGAGACCCGATTGCATATCAACACCTGTTTTGGTTTACTTTCCATCCAGAAGTGTACGTACTTGTAATTCCTGCTATAGGAATGATGTATGAGATTATACCAAGATTTTCACGAAGACCTATTTTCAGTCAGGGTTCTGGGATCTTTGCTTTTGTCATGCTGTCTTTGGTTGCATTTGCATCTTGGGCTCACCACATGTATGCGACTGGAATGACATTCACAGAAAAGACGGTGTTTATGATTGGAACATTAGCTGCTGTTCCTGCTTCAGCAATGCACGTTTTCAACTTTCTTGCTACAATGTGGAATGGCAGAATTAAGTTTGCAACACCAATGATGTGGGCTGTTGGTGGAATAGCACTATTCTTTGCAGCAGGTGCTGGTGGTGTAGTTAACTCAGCAATGCCATTAGACTTTATCACACATGACTCATACTGGGTTGTAGGTCACTTCCATCTGTTCGTGTTTGGAACAATTGCGTTTGGCACAATCGGATTCATCTATTACTTATTCCCATATGTAACTGGCAGAATGTATAATGAAAAGTGGGGAGTTGTACACTTTATCTTAGTATTTGTTGGTGCCTGTATTACATTCTTCACTCAACACATATTGGGATTATATGGAATGCCAAGAAGAATTTATGATTATCCAGAAATTGATTCATGGATACAGATGAACGCATTGATTAGCGTTGGTGCTATGATCATGCTAGTCGGTATGGGTATATTTTTGGCAAATCTCATTTACAGTTCAGCCAAAGGAAAACCTGCCAATTTACATGATCCATTCGGATTGGGTGGAAAGTATTACTATCCATATGAACAACGGAACCCACATCATTAGGTGATAAAGATGAGCGAACACGACGAAACAATTTGGAGAACTTCTTCTGGAAGAGTTGGAAAGATGATGACAATATTAGGTGGAACTGTTATTATTGGAGCGGTAATCTTCTTTGCTCTTGGAGATTACTGGATATCAGAAATTTCTCCTGCAGGAGAAATTTTTGCGGGAGTCAGTGATCAACCTGCAGCACCTGTTGTAGAACAAACAGGTGAGGATATACCAATAACATTAGACTTTATAGAATCAGCTGATTTTAGGACGTTAGCTTTCAATGCATTACCTGGTGATCCTGGAAATAACCCAACGATTAATGCAAAAGTAGGCGACAGAATAATCTTTAATATTTTGAATGACGGAAAGTCGTTCCATGCATTTGGTGTTACACTTGATGAAGAAGGATTTGGTGGATTATTCCCTGGAACAGAAGTAGCTAGCCCAAGTAACCCATTAAAGCCTGGTGAAGGTGGAAATTCTGAATTTATCCCAGGTGAACCAGGAACATACTATTACATCTGTACTGTCCCAGGACACAGAGAAATGGGCATGGTTGGGACAATTATAGTAGAGTAACTTGAAATTAAAATATCTCTCACTAGTATCTTTGATAGTTCTTTATTCTCTGATGGTTATAGGAGGGTATATTTCTGCAGCAGGACTTGGATTGACTTGCCCAGATTGGCCATTATGTCCAAATGGAATTTTGCCTGATGACGAATATTTTATTGAATGGCTGCATAGATTAATTGCTGCAACTACTGGTGCGTTAGTAATAGCCACTGCTGTGGGTTCTTGGGTTACAGCAGGTTCTCATTGGAAGATTAGAACTACTGGAACATTGGCAGCAATATTTGTTGTAACTCAGATAACATTAGGAGCATTAGTAATAGACACATTGCTGCATGCCGTGTTGGTATCCATACATTTTGGTATTGGAATATTGCTTTTTGCAATGGTTCTATTAACTACATTATTTGCATTCAGACTAAAACCAAAATCTATTCAGACTACTACGTAGATTTTGCTTTACGTTTTGAAAAATATACATAAACGAATATCACTGCAGTCATAATCCCACCAGTTGTAATCGCGCTAATGAAAATAAACCCAAATGTGTTCTGAGCACCTATGTTGAAAGTATATGTTAGCACTCGTCCATCTTGAGAAATATTGTACAGATCTACTCTAAAGATGTGATTTCCTGACATTTCAAAAACATAGTCCATTTCTGTGTGCCCACTTTGATATATCTTAGGCATTACAGCATCAATTTGTTCTCCGTCATAGAATATACGAATTCCCATCTCAAATTGGTCAAGTTCTTCCAAATCAGCATCTGTTACCCTTATGAGAACCTGGACTTCTTCCCCAACCCCAACTATTTCAGGGAGAGTAGAGATCTGAACCCTGTGATCACCAATCCATGCTTCTGACGAATTAAACAATGGATGTGCATCCACTTCAGGGATCAGGATGATCGTCGGTATGATGATAAAAAATAAAAAACAGATACTTCGTCCTTCCATTCTCTTTCTTCAAGTATAATCAATATATTGTAAAAGAATTTGCTGATGGTATTTGCCAAAAGCTTTAAATCTACACTGTAAAGATTGACAAACATTGACCATAGTTAGTAAATCAATCGAGATCAAGGCTCCGGTTGATACTGTGTTTACATATTTTGCCAGACCGGAACACGTTTCTGACCAATTAAAGGACCAGGAACGCGTTGGAATGACAGTCATCCCCATGGATATCAAAGAAGGAATGGGAGTAGGAACAACATTCAGAATTATAGGAGACTTTGATGGAAAGCGACTGACTTGGGATTGTGAGACCACACAGTTTGACAGAAACGAAAAAATCTCTGCGAAGATGATTAAAGGAAAATTCAAGAAATGGGAGATCACAAATGAGTTCAAGGCATTAGATGAAAATCTAACTCGTGTAACAATGACTGTGAATTATGAAATGCCACTAGGTCCATTAGGAGGAATTGTTGATAAACTAAAGTTTGCAAAGAGTGCAGAAAAGGGAATGGAGAATGCCCTTTACAACGTTCGAGGCTTGCTAGAAGGAAATGGCTCAATACCAGTCTACATCACTCTTGATGCATACCAAAAACTCCTGTCAGAAAAGAAGAAGATGAATAACGTTCCAGTTTCCAAAGTACTTACTACAATTCTTGAAAAGTATGATGAAAACCAACCAGAAATCAAGAACTAAGTTATCATACCAAGTTTAAATAAAGACAGTATTGTTTTGTTTTTTTATGGGTCTATAGCGCAGCCAGGTAGCGCACCGGACTCTTAATCCGGCTGTCATGGGTTCGAATCCCATTAGACCCGCCTTATCTGGTTAATTTTTTTACTTTCTTATCCAGTTGATTTAATGAATATTGTACTGCATCGCTTCGTGTTTTGACTCCTGTTTGGTATTTTTCAATTTTTTTCATCCTATGTGCAGTCATCCTTTTCTGTTCCGATATTCCGGAAGAACCTTGAGATTTCCTTTCATGAAGTGATGACGTAAGCGTTGTGGATCGAATTAACTTCATAAGAAGTTTCAAACTAACTTCCTTATTTTTTACGACTTTTTTTACTTCAGATTCACTCAATTTAGAAATGGGTTTACCTGATATATGTGCGAGTTTGACAATCCGTCCAATAATTTGATGTGCTTTCCTAAATGGTATGTCATTATGAACTAATTTTTCAGCTAGATCAAGAGCTATAAGATGTCCATCTTCTGCTGCTCGTTTCATATTTTTTTTATTGATTACAACTGTTTTCAACATAGACTCCATAATCAAAAGTGCAGATATCACAACTTTAGAAGCAGACCAAATAGCTGGATTGATCTGTTGCAAGTCCCTACTATAACCAGATGGCAGTCCTTGTATTGTTGAGAGCATAGATGTTAAGTTACCAATTACATGTGATGTTTTTCCACGTGTAAGTTCTAGAATATCAGGATTTTTTTTCTGTGGCATTACACTTGATGGCGAAGTAAATTCATCAGATAGTTCAAGGAAAGAAAATTCTGAAGTAGACCATATGGAAAAATCTTTTGAAACCCTGCTTAAATTAGTCATTAAAATTGCAATAGCTGCAATATATTCAACTGCAGAATCCCTTGTCGTTGTTGCATCAATTGAGTTTTCAACAACTCCTTTCAATCCTAACATTTTTCCAGTACTAAGCCTATCAATAGGTATACTTGTACCACCAATTGGTCCAGCACCTAATGGATTTTCATTTACACGTCCATATGTAACATAAAGCCTGTCTAGGTCCCTAAACAACGCGTCAGCATAGGATAGAAGATAGTGAGAGAATAGACCTACTTGAGCTTGTTGAAGATGTGTATATAGTGGAACTATAGTATCTTGATGTTTTTTAGCTAATACAACAAGTGCTTTTATGGTATCTAGCAAACATTGACATACAATGTTGATATCATCACGAATTTTCATCCGTATATCTAACGCTACTTGATCATTTCTTGATCGTGCGGTGTGCATTTTTCCACCTGCATCAATTCCTATCTTTTTAATTACTAGAGATTCTATTAACTCGTGAATATCTTCAGAGTCAGTTTTCTTTGTTAGTTTTACTTTTTTTAGACTTTCAAGTCCCTTAAGGATTTTTTTTATCTCGTTTTTTGTTAGTATTTTATTCTCGTAAAGCATTATGGCATGTGCTTGGCTTCCTAAAATGTCATAGTGTGCAATTTCAACATCGTCATCTATCGATGACACATAATCCAAAGTCACCTTCTCTAAATTTTTTCCAAGCCTTGCTCGATACATTGTATATACAGGTAAAAATGGCTATATATAGCATAAATTATTTTGTTGTTCATGGCACAAGAACTGAAGCAATTAAGAGTGAAAATTTTTGATGAACTATCGGCAATTGTTGATCCTGAGATAAACGTGTCAATTACTGAATTGGAACTAATCGACGAAGTTGATATCCAGGATAGTGGTGTAAAAATTGATCTGCATCTAACTAGCCCTTTCTGCCCAGCTGTATTCGGCTTTAAAATTTGTCAGGATATACATGACAATCTTTTGAAGATTGATGGAGTTGATGATGTTAAAGTGAATGTTTCAAATCATTTCATGGCTGAGCAGATTAATAATCAAGTAAACAACAGCCCAAATCCACACAAAAAAGAATAATTATTTTCTGTATCCTAACAGATATCCTCGTAGCAATTGTATTCCCATTGCGGGATCAACACCCTTTGGACAGACTTGACTACAAGAACCAGCAAAGTGGCATCTCCATATACCATGTGGTTCATCAATTATCCTAAGCCGTTCATCTTTGCCTTGGTCTCTATTATCTGCAACATAACGATATGCCTGAGCAAGTCCCTGCGGTCCAATAAATGTAGAATCTGTTGTCATAGTAGGACAGGCAGAGTTACATAAACCACATTTGATACAGCTTGCAAACTGAATATATTTTTCAACATCTTCCGGAGATTGCAAAAATTCTTTTGTTCCAGGATTTGTTTCCGAGTCTTCACGAATTACATATGGTTTGATTCGTTTGTGAGTTGAGAACATTCTTTCAAACCCAACAGCCAAGTCACGTATTAGTGGAAAGTTGTTCATTGGTTCAACAGTAACTACATCCGAATCCAATTCAGATATTTTTGTAAAACATGCAAGTCTTGGTTTACCGTTAATGATCATTCCACACGAGCCACATGTTGCCTGTCGGCATGAATAACGTACACCTATTGAATGATCCTGATGACTTTTTACTTCTAAAATTGCATCCAACACAGTAGTCCATCTCTGATATGGAACTGTAAATGCATGGAATGCTGTTCTTAGATCTTTCTCAGGATTAAATTTGGAAATTCTAAGAGTTATTGTTTTGGAAGATGATTTCACTTCTTCATATTTCTCTTGTACACCTGAGTCATTTGGTGAAGCTGAAACAGTTGGTCTTTCAAATCCTTTTGGTAATGCACCATCTTTAGTCATGCTTCCACCATTCCCATGCTTGCCATGATTATTGTTCTAGAACCGTATGCAATAAGAGCAATCATTGCAGCCAAACACCCGTATGTAACTGCGTTTTCGTACGCATTTCCCTGTTTTAACTCAAGTAAGATTATACGTAAACCATTGAATCCATGTACTGAAATGAGTATTAGCATAGCTTCTAACACTATAGCATAGGGAATAGATTTGTAGTTTGCAATCACACTTTCAAACTCTAGAGAATTTGCGAATGATCCATGTGTGAATCTAATCATAATATGAATAATTACAAACCCAACAGCTACTAGAGCAGTCAAATAATGAATCTTCATTATATGACTTTCACGCATTATATTAGACATGAAACATCACACTCAATCCATACATCATAGCTAATGCAGCGAGACCAATTGAAACATAAATGCATAATTTATTTTTCATGTTTAATGAGCTTGGTGTGTAAGGATAATCAGGTCTACGTGCTTTACCAAATCCAAATCCTGCTTGAGCAACCATCAATCTAATTCCATTACCTGTATGAAATACACACATGCCAATGACTAATGCCAAAAATATGTGGCCTTCTGTTGTTTGTGTTAATTCTAACATAGAATCCCAAGCTGCTTTCCCATCAAGTAGACTACTTGTTTCATAGATATGACCAATGAAATAAAATAATAATCCGAGACCAGTAATTCTCATTAACCAATATGCCACACGTTCTATTCCATACCTGCCAGGGTTTGCCATTCCCTTGATGCCTTCCTTTCGATCTTTGTCCATCTAGTATTTTCTCTCCACAGGTTTGTAATTAGTTATTGTCACTGGATGTTTTTTCATGATCGGTTCCTCAGGAGCATAATATGCCAATGTGTGATGTAAGAATTTTTTATCATCACGTTTTGGGAAATCAGTTCTTGCATGTGAACCACGAGATTCTTTTCTATTAATCGCACCAATCAAAACCACTTCAGCTACCCTAAACATAGAATCTAATTCCATTACATTTGAAAAGTTTGTGTTGTATTCTTTTGCTTGATCATCCACATGCTTCCAAGTCATTGCCTTTAACTCGCGAACTTTTTTCAATCCTTCTAACAAATCAGTTTGATTTCGATAAACATAGGCTTTATCATTTAATGTATCAGTAAGCTCTTGCTTTATTTCGTATGGATTTGCTTGTCCTCTTCCTCTAAAAATGCCATCATAGATTCTTTTTTCTTCCATATTTACCAAATCAGTAGGTACTGATGTTGCAGGCGTTGCTTTTTCTATGTAATTTACAGCCTCATCTCCCGTTATTTTTCCCCAAACTATACATTCTGAAGTCGAATTTGCTCCTAATCTGTTTGATCCATGGATGCTGACACATGCTGCCTCGCCTGCAGCCCATACTCCTTGAAGTTCTGCAGCACCATTTATGTCGGTATGAATACCACCCATCATATAGTGACATACAGGTCGGATATCTAGCATTTCTTGTGCTGGATCTACGCCTGAAAATTTCAACGATATTTCACGAATGCCACCGAGTTTTTCTTTTATTATGTCATCACCAATGTGTCTAAGATCTAGCTTCATACAATCCACTCCTGTTTCATTTTTGAATCCACGACCTTCATTAATTTCGGTCATTATTGATCTTGATACTATATCTCTTGGAGCTAGTTCCATTAGTTTGGAGGCATATTTTTTCATAAATCTGTCACCATCCTTGTTGATAAGATAACCTCCCTCACCTCTAGCACCTTCTGTTATCAAGATACCAGAGGGCATAATTCCAGTAGGATGGAATTGTACAAATTCCATATCTTTTAGTGCAAGACCTGCTCTGTAGGCCATATCAAGACCATCAGGCGTAGATGAAAGCGCATATGTTGAAAAGCTGTAAATTCGACCCGCACCGCCAGTTGCGATGATTAATGCCTTGCCCTTAATGGTATGAAAATCACCATTAGACAATTCAATTGCTGTGATACCGACAAATTTTTTCTCGTTCTGTAAAATGGAAGTTACAAACCATTCATTGAGAAATTCAATATTATCAAATTTTTGGCATGTATCATACAACGTTTGCATTTCAAAAAATCCAACTTTGTCTGATGCATATGTTGCCCTAGGAAAACTGTAACCTCCAAAAGCTCGTTGACCAAGTTTTCCATCTTCTCGCCTAGACCATGGCATGCCCCAGTGTTCAAGTTGGTAGACTTCATCAGGCATTTCTTTGCAAAGACGTTCTGCAGCATCTTGGTCTGCCAGAAAGTCACTGCCCTTTACTGTATCATATATGTGTGATTCAATAGAATCACCATCCTCTGGAAATAGTACAGCTGCAGTTCCCCCCTCTGCGGAAACTGAATGAGAACGCATAACTTGTACTTTGGATATTACTGCGATACGTATCTTAGAATTTCTTCGTGCAGCCTGAATTGTAGCTCTTAAACCAGCAAGACCAGAACCAACAATAATTAGATCGTATTCAATGGTATTAGTCATCTTGACATCAAATCTGAAATCCGGCTAAATATGAGTGTAAATTCAGTTTAAGATCAAAACAAAACACTAATATATATCACTAGCGATATCACCAGTGATGCAAGCTGAGTGGATGCAACGTGTTGGCAGTTCTGTTCCAAGAGGATTTTCACGACACTTCATACTTGAAACACTAAAAAAGAAACCACATACAGGAAAGGAGCTCATTGATTTTGCTGTAAAACAAAGTGAGGGAAAATGGAAACCCTCTCCAGGCTTGATTTATCCATTACTGGGAAGATTATTGGATGAAAAATTGATACAGGAAACTAGTGGTGGTAAATACAAGATAACAAAAAAGGGTACTACAACCGCTGACGATCTAGAAACAATCAACAATATAGTAAAAAATCAACTCGATGTTTTATTCAGAATTGGTAATGTAGGTCGATTTGTAGCACTTGATATGATAGAACGTGTTTATACTTTAGGTTCAAT
>LULM01000205.1_pt1 | contig 13074 bp, 12 predicted proteins | sample 728151 | NCBI WGS metagenome assembly LULM01 (sample SAMN03860289, study PRJNA289734) | marine metagenome | biome: seawater column; feature: ocean; material: water; isolation source: Red Sea water column Station 149 - depth 200m | place: Saudi Arabia: Red Sea | collected 2011-10-15 | depth 200 m
CTTGCAAGTTTTTCGTCATCGTAGATGTAGAATGTACCAGTGATTTTTGGTTGACCAGTATAATTTTGTAATTTAATTGGAATTACAATCTTTCCATCCAATTTGAATTCTTTAGTAATCATATCTATAGCTTCAAGTTTTTTTAGTTTTCCACCCAATCCCTTAAAATCACAAGTGATCTCTCGTCTAGATAAAAACGAATTTTTTTCATCACTTAATGTTTCAATCATTGACATGTTTAAAGCCCTTTGAGTATTTCATATAAATCTTCAAGCCAACATCAACAAATTTATGAAATCATTATAAGAAAAAAGTATGGACAGATTTATGTTACATTTGAAAAATTCCAAATATTTACCCAAGGATGCAACAACTATACTCAATAATTCACGAGATCTAATTTATGGAATGGCTGCCGTTATACGTGATTGTAGAGTATCGAGTAAATTTATCGAACTAGATGTTTCTATACATAAAAACAATCTTGAATTATTACTAGAAAAATTATCTTCAATTGGGGAAAATGATGATTCTAGGCTCATAATTGAAGAGGAAATTGAAAAAAAACAATTAGTTAAAGATGGAATTTCTTATTTTAATAACGAACGGTTTTGGGAATGTCATGAAGCACTGGAAGGCGCATGGAAGCAATCCGAAGGAGAAGAAAAGGAACTAATTCAAGGGTTGATACTAGTTGCTGCAGCACTAGTGCATTATCAAAAGGCAGAAGATGATATATGTCTCTCAGTGCTTGGTCGCGCACTAGAAAAACTTGATGATAAATCAGGGCAATATTGTAAAATTAATGTTGATCATGTCAAACAAAAAGTGATTGAGATGTTAGATAAAAAAGAAATTTTTACATTTATGTTTTAAACAGACTTATTCCAGTTTTTACTACATCTGCGCCATCAATCAATCCGATTGTACCATTTTTTCCTTCTTTCTCAGTGAAACGTTGAGAATTATCATTTTCTATCATATTGCCAGAGATCAACAGAGGGACAGGATCATCACTATGTCCCTTGTTAATGCATGGTGTAGAATGATCTGCTGAAATCATTACAGCAGTCTTTGAGACATCTATATTGTCTAGAAGCGTACCAAAAAACCTCTTATCAATCTCCTCAATGTTTTTCATTTTACCTATAGCATCACCATCATGCCCAAATTCATCAGGTCCTTTCAGATGTACGTATATTGCGTTCTCAGTATTCATTGCCTGTGCTGCAACCTTCGCTTTCTCTTCGTAATCGGTAAGACCGCCAGCATTGAATGTCTTCATTTTAAGAATATTGGAAATACCTACTTCCACTGGCATATCAACTATACATGAAAAGTTCATCGTATACATTTCGTTAATTGGTTTCACATTTGGATACTTGTTACCTGCATCACGTAGCAATATACTATTTAGTAATTTTTTATTTTTTTGTGCTCTTTGTTTGTTCACATCACTATTTTTCATAATTTCTAATGATTGTTCGGTGAACTCATTTACTAATTTGGCTGCATTAGACGCATCCCCTGTTTGTTCCATCGGAATGCATTTTTCTATTCTCATAAAGTCGCTTACTGCTTTTGCTATTCCCATTCCATCTACTCGTGTATAAGCCGGGTCAGTGTTTGTAATCTCTGAGGAAAGTTGTTTACTATCTCTCAATCTTACAATTATTCTATGTCCAATTGTTGGTGCTACAACTACAGATGCTTCTGGATTTGAAAATTTAACACCATTTTCAATTTCTTTTGAGATTTTTTCTGCGTCATCTCTCTCAATTTTTCTTCCTGCACGTCGATCAATAATTTGACCTTCATTATCTAACGTAGCAAAATTACCACGTAATGCTAAATCTCCATCCTTAAAATCAATCCCAATCCCAATTGCTTCTATAACACCCCTCCCAGCGTAATCAGAGTGTTGAAACCTATATCCTAGCATATTAAATACTGCTATATCTGATTCAGGTGCTATGCCTTTTCCTACTGATATAACCTGTCCCATCACGCCATTTTTTGCTAGTGCATCAATATTTGGTGTTGTTGCAGCCTCAAGCGGCGTCTTACCATCTAAATCTGGATGTGGTAGATCACCAACTCCGTCTAATAGTACATAGACAATCTTAATGTGATTGTTATCAGTCATTTCTTAATCCCTGTTTTCATGAAATAGTTGGACGATTAAAAGCTTGTAATCAAAGTAGCGATCATTATGATAATTATTATCTTGTAATTGTTTTGGAAAGATTTTAACTCTCAGAAACTCCATCATTCTTCATGGGGGATATGAGAAAAGATTACGTTCTTGAACGTGATGTTATAGTCCACCCAACTACAAAAAAAAGTACTGATTCCAAAAAATGTCCTTATTGCCCTGGAAATGAGTCCATGACAAATCCATCATTACTATCATTGGTTGCAAAAGATGGAATGTTACAGCGATTACAGGATGACGAAGATGATTTTGTTAAAGATTGGTCAGTTCGTGTATTTGAAAGCAAGGAACCTGCTGTTTCAACATCAACCCCAAACACCTATAGTGATAGACCATTGTATAGCGAGCCAGCCTATGGATACCACTATGTAGTGGTGGCATCACCTGATCACAAAGATTCTCTTGCCACTATAAGCGTTGAACAATGGTCAAATGTCTTGGTTGTAGTTCAGGACAGACTTCGATGGCTGTATACGCAAAAGGGAGTAACTTACGTTTCCATCTTTGTTAATCATGGCAAAGAAGCTGGAGCGGATGTTCAACATTCACATATCAATATGGTTAGTTTTTCAACTCTACCTCCAAGAATTGAAGAGGAGGCAGAATCTTCACACAAAATACTCAACGAAAAGGGCGTGTGCCCTATGTGTCAGGCGGTAAATACTGAAACTACTGGTCCACGGCAAATCTTACAAACTGAGGGATTCATCGCATTTTGTCCTTGGGCACCTTCTTATCCTTTTGAATTTTGGATATGTCCAAAAAAGCACGCAACAAGCTTCTCAAAGATAACTCAAAAGGAGATCAATGATGTTTCATTAATTTTAAGAGCTACACTTGGTGGTTTATCGAAAGAAGTGAAAGACGTGTCATTTAATTTGGCTTTTCATCTATCACCTGAAAAGAAAAATAGCCGCCAGATTCATTGGCACATTGAAGTATATCCAATTACTGGTAGTTGGTCTGGACTTGAACGAGGCTATAATGTGTTCCTTAACACAACTTCGCCTGAGAATTCCGCTAAATTACTAGGGGCTGCATGTAGAAAAGAACTAGCTGGTCTTGTTGGAATAGATTAATAAAAATAGTTTATTTAGACATAAGAAAATTCCATTCCTATGGCACTACAATATGGCGCTTACATTGCAATGGCTGGCATTGGTTTGTATGCAATGTTCGTAGGAGAAATAATTTCAATTTTTAATTACATGAGTAATCCAGAAATCGCTATTGAACCTGCATCAAAAGTATTACAATTCATATCAATCGGAGTCGCGCCTGGTGTAGTCATGTCTGGCACAGCTTATATGATTGCTAGGAAGTTTGGCTCAAAGCAAATTGGATGGTTAGTAATTGCTGGTGGAATAGTATTATTGGTTGGCATGTTGTATGCATATACAATGTTAGATGATATACCCAAAGACTATCAAGTATTTACTGTAATGATCACACCTCCACTATTCGTACTTGTTTCTATACCAATTATGGTAGTAGGAGCACTGTTGTTTAGACTCAAAAAAAGACCAAAAAAATATTTTTAGGCATGATCATATCTCATACCATTTGATTCATGTTTGAATCCAATTCTTTCATAGAATTGTTTTATATCATCCTTGCAATCTAAAATTGTTTTATAGCAATTTTTTCTTTTTGCATATTCTAACATAGATGTGACAAGTTTCATTCCTATTCCTTTTCCTTCGTAATCTTTTCTCACTACTACATCCTCAATGTGGCCTACAAGTCCACCATCGTGAATGAATTTTTGTTCAATTAATAATGTAATACAACCAACAATTTTCTTATCATCTATTGCCACTTGAATTATTTGATTTGAATTTTGTTTTATTTTTTCTAAAATTTCCTTTGCCTTGCTTTTATCAAGGTCACTTGCCTTTCTTAAAAAATCTAATGTTTCTAAGAATCCATTTTGAAGATCATTCTCCCTAATTTCACGTATTTCAATTTCTGGCATATTAAATCAAATCCTACCACGTTTTCTGTATTCTAACCTCAATTTTTCATAAGTTTTTCTGTCGCCAATATCTATGAATCCACTTTTTACTACTATACTGCCAACAGTTTTACGTTTAGACATCGCTTTTTTTATTGCATAATTCATTCCGTACTTTTTACCCTTAGGAATAAGGTTCAGTATGTTAGGTTCCATAACATAGCAACCCATATTGATTTTTGATTTAATCTCAGGTTTTTCATTCCAGGCTAACACCTTACCGTTATTCTTAGTATCAATAACACCATACTTGATTGATGTTTTATGTTCACAAAGACTCATTGTAACAAATGATTTCTTTTTTTTATGTTCAGTTATCATTTTTCTAAGATTAAAATCAAATAGAGAATCACCATAAACACAAACAAATGTATCATCGATGAATTTTTGTGCAGTTTTTAGTTGTCCTGCATCACCAAGTGGCCTACTTGATATAGCATACTCAATGTTTACGCCAAATTTACTTCCGTCTTCAAAATATTTTTCAATTGTTTCATGAAGGTAGCTAACACAAAGAACAATGTCTTTTACGCCATTTTTTTTAATCCACTTGATTAGATGTTCTAATAGTGGTTTCTTACCTAATGGTAACATCGGTTTTGGTTTTTTGTTAGTAAGTGGGCGAAGTCTTGTACCCAAACCACCAGCAAGAATCACAGCTTTCATGAATTTGTATTCTCATTCTTGCACTATTTATGTTAAGTTACACAATTTTTAGTGGGCTAATCTCAATTTTGAAACTTTTTGTATTATCTCATTAGGATTATTACCAAAGATTAGTATCATTGGTTCCTTTCCAATATCACCCTTATGATAAATTATGTCAGGCGATTTTGAGTTTAGACAGTTAGATATTCCCCAGGAAATGGAAGAATTTTCTTTTTGTTTTAATTTTTTTGGTTCTTTACTTCTGTCATAGTTTAGAACAGTGAAGTTTGATTTTTTTGCGTTAGAAATGATTTTTGGTTCATATTTTATATTAAGGCCAGAACGAATTCCTGGAAATTTTTTACATACTTGAATCACAGCAGTTCCAACATGCTGTGATCCACCATATACGATTTCACCAGCTGTGACAACTTCCTTGCCAGATTTTACCAAACGTCCAGAAATTCCTAACACATCCATTACACTTTTTGGATTTTTCTTAGCAAAGACAAAGTTTGTTTGACATTCCGGAATTACTTTGTAAATATTTTTCATTTGCTTAAAATCATTGATTGAATCTGATAATTCTTTTACCTCATTTGAAATATTTTTATGTGTTATATTCACCCCTTTTCCAATATTTTTTGAGTGTTTTATGGACTGGTAAACATAGTTCTTAGCTGTCTTTACTGCATTTTGAATTGTTTTTCCATTTGCAAGTGATACAGCAATTGATGCCGAATAATTACACCCACTACCATGGTTTCTAATAGGAATTTTTCCCCCAGAAATTACATATTCCTTACTCTCTTCTAAAACAAAATCAGAAATTTTACCATTTGATGAAGTTGCACCAGTAATGATTACACACTTTGCACCCATTGATTGGATTTTCTTTGCAGATTTATTCGCATTTGATAGTCCTGATAAAACTTTTGCTTCATACCTATTTGGTGTTATAATATCAGCCAATGGAATTATCATCTTTTTGTAGTCATGACGCGCATTTTTTTTAAGAAGTATTGCACCAGTTGTAGATTTTATTATTGGGTCAACAATGATGGGAACTTTAACTCTTTGTAGTTTTGAATTAATCACTTTTATTATTTGAGAGTTATAGACCATTCCAATTTTGATTGCATCAACTTGAAAATCTGAGAGAATTGAATCCATTTGTGTCTTCAAGCTTTTAGTGGAAACTGGTTCAATTGATGTGACATTTTTTGTATTCTGACTAGTAATTGCAGTTACAACCGTGAATCCATAAGCATTATGATTTGAAAATGTCTTGACATCGCTTTGTATTCCAGCACCTGCTGATGGGTCTGATCCACCAATGGAAAGAATATTCATATCTGTATTGAATTATTTACCGTGTTTTAAAATTTGATCGCTTGTTTGATCATTGTTTAAATCCATCAGAAAGTTAGTACACACATGGCTACTCAAATGAGCTATGCAAGAAGGGGTGTTGCAACAGATGAGATGAAGCAAGTCGCAAAGGATGAAGATGTAACACTAGATTGGCTTTTGCCAAAGATTGCGACCGGCTCAATTATCATTCCAAGCAATAACGTAAGACCACAAAAGATTCACAATGTTGGAATTGGAAAGGGTATGAAAACCAAGGTTAATGTCAATATTGGCACCTCAACGTTAAACGTCAATGTTGAGGAGGAGATTGAAAAAGCCAAAGTAGCTGTAAAATATCACGCCGATACAATCATGGATCTTAGTGATGGTGGAGACGTCGGCAGTATTAGAAGGACGTTATTGGATACAGCACCTATAACATTTGGAACTGTACCAATTTATGAAGCATATAATTTCGGTGTTGAAAAACACAAAAACCCTCTTGATATTACGGAAGATGATTATCTAAACGCATTTGAAAATAACATTAAGGATGGAGTTGATTATACGACAATACATTCTGGCATTACAAAGGAAATTGCAAAAAGAATTTTCAAAGTACAACGATATGCTGGAGTTGTAAGTAAGGGTGGAACAATAACTGCAGCATGGATGCTAAAATATGATAAAGAAAATCCTTACATCACTCACTATGATTATATGATTGAATTAGCACAAAAATATGATGTAACTTTTAGCCTTGGTGACGCATTACGCCCTGGCTCCATATTGGATTCTCATGATGAATTACAAATACAGGAAATGATCAATGTCAGCAGATTAGCGAAGCAAGCCATTGAGAAGGATGTTCAGGTGATGGTTGAGGGTCCAGGTCATGTTCCATTAGATGAAGTTGCAACAAATGTGAAATTGGCAAAGTCAATGATAGGAGATGTACCATATTATGTTCTAGGACCATTAGTTACGGATGTTGCATCAGGGCATGATCATATAGCAAGTGCAATAGGTGCTGCAGTTTCAGCCAGTGAAGGTGTTGATCTTTTATGTTATCTAACTCCATCTGAACACTTGGCGTTACCCACTCCAGACGAAGTCAAAGAAGGTTTGATAGCATATCGAATTGCGGCTCATGCTGGTGACTTGGTGAAGCTTAGAGAAAAATCGATTAAATGGGATATGGATATGACTGAAGCGAGAAGGACACTTGATTGGGAAAAACAACTGGCTTTATCGATAGATCCAGAAAAGGCTGCATTGATTCATGGGCGTACAGGTCAGCATCCTGGAAATAATGTACCATGTACTATGTGTGGTGGTGCATGTGTCTATATCATGCTACCAAAACAGCGAGATTATGGAAAGGAAGAAAAAAAGTTACAACAAACTGAATAGTATTTTATCTAATTCTGGAACAGTCTTATAATTTTTAATTTGATTTGGTTTTATCCAATCATAATCTGAATTTTCCCAGTTTAGTTTTATTTTTGGATTATTTGCTTTGAATAAAAATGGGAAAATATTCCACACATGATCCCTATATTGTGCAGATTCAATTTTTATTTGTTCAACGGATTTTAATAATTCTATTTCATTTTCATTAATTCCAGTCTCTTCAAAAATTTCAGTTTTTGCCCTATCCAGTGGTGTTGCATCATGTTTTTCAATTATTCCACTAACACCAGCCCATAAACATTTCATAGATTTTACTTTAGTACTTCGTTTTAAGATGAGTATTTTATCATCATCTTTAATGAATGACGTAACAATGTTTGTAGAAGACATTATTATTTTTCAATTGTTTTGATCATCGCTGATAGTTTTTTGTATGATTTATCTAAATCAATATTTTTTGAAATTCTTTTTTGTGATGATTTGATATAATCAATTATTTCTTCACTCTTTCCTTCCTGTGAATCAGTAAGTAGCTTTCCTATGTCCTTCCAGAATTCCTCACCATATTTTCTCATTTCTGGATTAGATACTATAGTTTCAATTAGCTCTGGTGACTCTGTAAGTATGCTTTCTGTAACAATTTTTTGTATCTTAAATGTACTACCAGACATTTTTTCAGTCAATGATATTTTTTCATCTTTTGCAAGTATGTTTGCAAATGCGATATTAATTAAATGAGTCAATCCAAGTATAACTGCGATTTTTTTATCATGTTCAGACGCATCAATGGTAACAAAATCTGCTTTTGGGAAAAGAAGTTTTGCTGCATCAAGTTCCTTTTTGACATCCTTGATTGGAATTATAATCATATTTTTACCATCTATTTTTTTTGTACCTGGTCCAAACATCGGATGAATACAAATAGGATTGATTTTGTTTGGTGTTTTCATTAGTGTTTGAGCAGTCTTTGATTTTTGTGAAGAAATCTCTATTAGATATGATCCATGTTTCATCTCTTTTGAAATTAATCTAATAATTTCAGGGGTATTCTTTGTAGGTGTGCATAGAAGTACATAATCTGTTTTTAATATAGCCCCAATTAGAGAATTTGCTTTTATGATAAATTTTTCTTTGATGTCATCGTTTGTGTCGAATCCTGTTACTTCAAATCCTATCTTGTTAAAATAATTTGCAAACCATTTACCCATTCTACCGTTAACACCAATAATTGAGATTTTTTTATTCATAGGATTCCTTCAACACAGTATCTAATATTTTCATACCTTCTATTAACCTAGTTTCATCTATGGCTGTTATTCTAAAAAATTCCTTATAATCTCCAAATCCCTCGCCTGGGGCTATTGCCACACCATGCTCTAACAGCTTTTCTGAAAATTCTGTTGCGTCAAAATCCTTGTATTTTGTTTTCACAAACAGGTACATGGCTCCATCAGGCTCGATGAATTCTAAACCAATATCTTTTGCACTTTTAATCAATCCTTCTAATCTTGATTTTATAATTTTTGTATTTTGAGATGTATCAGCATTAAGAGCCTGTAATGCAACATATTGAATTGGTTCTGAAACATTTGTTAGACTAAGTGCTTGTAACTTTGATATTTTTTCTATGATAGATGGTTCTGCGATAACATAGCCAATTCTATAACCAGTCATAGCATGAGATTTAGAGAATGATTTTGTGATTATTGATTTTTTATAATCATATTCCAACACAGACTTAGAATTTGTCGATGTATATTCAGAATATATTTCGTCACTTAATACATAGAGATCATGTTTCTTTGCTATTTCGATAATATCATCTTGAATATTTTCTGATAGTTTTTTCCCTGTTGGATTATTTGGATAGTTTAGTACAACCATCTTTGTGTTTTCATTTATTGCATTGTTAATTTGGTCAACAGATGGTTCCCATTTTGTTTCTAATGTTGTTTTGATTGTCCTGACCTTGATACCTGCATTTAACGCACAATCTTTGTATGCTGGCCATGCTGGTTCTATTACAATTATTTCATCACCAGGATTTAGCAGTGTGGTTATCGTGAGGTAAACTGCAAATCTTGCGCCTGGACAAATCATTATGTTTTCAATTCCTGCGTCAGATTTAGCTAAAGCTTTTCGTAATTCTGTAATTCCTTTTGCAGGACCATACTTTCCGTATCCTTTATCGTATGCCTCTGCAAGCGCAGTTTTCACCACTTCTGGTGGCTTGAAATCTGGCTCTCCAACTTCAAGATGAATTATTTCTTTACCCTGCTCTTCAAGCGCTTTTGCTTTCAAAAACATTGAAAGATGTGTTTGTTTGTTATCAGATTGTACCTTTACAGATTCGTTAAGCAGTAAATTGAGAAATTTTGATGCAGTAGATTGATCCAAATCAATTTCCTTGCATAACTTTGCAACTTGATTTCGTAATGTATCCTCTCTTTCCTCGTCTGTTACAGTCATGCCAAGACTTGCTTTGGCATCACCTATCTTCTTGGAAATGTCCGTTCTTGTCTTTAACAGCTTGATCATCTCAAGCGTTACATCTTCAATCTTCTTTCGATGTTCTTCTATATCTGACATTTTAGATAACTGGTTTTATGAAACCGCCTTGCAATGCTTGGTCCGCAATTACTAGCGATACTATAGAATCAACAACAGGTGGTGCTCGTGGCACTACGCATGGGTCGTGCCTTCCTTCTACTCTTAACTTTGTATTTTTCTTAGTTTTTAGATCAACCGTTTCCTGAATCTTTCCGATTGATGACGCTGGCTTGAAGGCAACTCGCATTATTATTGGCATACCATTTGATATGCCGCCTAAAATTCCACCAGAATTGTTTGTCTTGGTAATCACTTTACCATTACGGAATGTGTATGAATCATTATTCTGTGAACCATGTTTTTCAGATCCTGAAAAACCAGAACCAAATTCCACCCCTTTGACAGCAGGTATTGAATAAATCCCCCTGCTTAGTTCTGATTCCAGTGAGCTGAAAATTGGCTCTCCCAAACCAACAGGAAGGTTGCTTGTTATGGATTCAACAACGCCGCCTAATGAATCACCCTTCTTTCTTGCGTCAAGTATTGATTTTTTCATTTTTGTCGCAATAGATTTTTCAGGACATCTGACTTCGTTTGTGTATATTGATTTGAGTGATTGCTTAGAAGCCTGATTTTTCATTCCTATTTTTCCAATTTTACACGTGTAGGCATTTGTCTCAACATTCAATGTCTCCTTGAGTAACTTTCTTGCAATTGCTCCACCCATGACAAGTGTAGCAGTCAATCTTCCAGAAAATCTTCCTCCGCCACGATGGTCATTGAATTTTTTGTATTTTACAAATGCTGGGTAATCAGAGTGACCTGGTCTCATTGCCGTTCTCAGTTTAGCATAACTTCTCGAGTCATGATCTTTGTTCCAAATAATGGTTGTAATTGGTGCACCAGTTGTATATCCCCTAAACACACCAGAAAGAATCTCTACGATATCTCCTTCCTTTCTTTGAGTTGAGACTAGAGATTGCCCGGGTCTTCTTAGATTAAGCATCTTTTGTATGTCTTTTTCATCTAATTGTAGTCCAGCAGGGCAGCCATCAAGTACAGTACCGATACATTTACCATGACTTTCACCAAAACTTGTTAGTACTAAATTATGACCAATTGAACTTCCTGCCAACAATATAATATTATTTAAGATAAATATAACTCTACGATTTTTTTGGAAGATGATTTCCTATCAATCTAGGAAAATTTTGCAACCAAGTCTTTTCATTTCAGAAATAAAATTGGGATATGAAACTTCCACAGATTCTGGATCAGATATAGTACAATTACCAACATACATACCAGCTATGCAAAAAGCCATGAACAACCTATGATCATTTTCAGAATTCAGGTCAGCGCTATTCAAATTATCTGAATTATCGAGTATCAAACCATCTTTCTTTTCTTCAATTTTAATTCCTAGTTTTGAAAGTTCGCGTGCAATTATGGATAGTCTGTCTGTTTCTTTTAGTCTTACATGTTCCGCGTTGAAAATCTCAATTGGACTTGATGCTTTTAGTGCAAGTATTGCAACGGCGGGGACTAGATCAGGAGAGTCACTTAGATCAAATTTTCCTCCATCAAGTTTTTTTGGTGATTTTATTTTTATGATGTTTTTGTTTAATGTAATCACTACTCCCATCGTTTCTAAAATATCAATGATTGCTTCATCCGCTTGTGGCATAGAACCCGTGGATGCTTTTATTGTAACGTCATCACCAAGTAATACAGTTGCCGCCAACAATAGTGCAAGGCTAGAAAAATCAGATGGTATTATCAAAGTTGTAGATTTGTAATTTTGTTCAGGTATAATGTATTTTTTATATGGTGCTTTGATCTCAACATCCACTCCAAATTTTTTCATTGTTGCTATTGTTGCATCAATGTAGGGTTTTGATACTAGTTTTCCATCTATATCTATAACCAACCCATCTTCTAATTTTGGTGCAGTAATCATTAAAGCTGAAATAAATTGGCTTGACATGTTACCGGGGATTTTCACTTTTCCACCCTTTATTCTTCCTTTGATTGATATAGGTGGATTACCACTAGCTGAACTACATTTTGCTCCTAAAGATTCTAGAGCATCAAGCAATGGTTGCATTGGTCGTTTTTTGAGACTTGAATCACCAGTTAAAGTAATTTCATCATTTGCCAATGATGCAATGGCTGCAGCAATTCTAATAGTTGTTCCAGAATTAGCAGCATCTATAGTGTTGCTTTTAATCTTTAATTCACTTGCACTTGTTACCGCCACATCATTGCCTATATCATCTATTTGTACTCCAAAGTTTTTACAAGCATCAATTGTTGCGATAGTATCTTCTGATCTCAAAACATTTTTGATTATACTTTTTTCAATAGCTAATGACGCAATGAAAATTGCTCTATGAGTATAGCTCTTGTTGGGTGGACATTCTATCTCACCAGTAATTTCAGATTTTTCAACTCTACACTTCATGTACTTCAGCCTTTTTGTTATTTATTTCAGATATAGTTGTACTACCATCAAGTGAGGAAAACACCCTTTTTATTTTTGATACAGAATCATTTCGAACAACGGCAGCTATTGATGGACCATTACCAGAAACTGATGCTCCTAACGCGCCGCTTTCGATTAGTTTAGGAATAATTTTTGGCTCTGAACTTAGTATTGGCGATGTAGCTAAACCGTTAAGTATCATGGCATTCCAATAATCAGATTTTTTTGCAAGATTCCAAGCCTGGTCAAAAGAACTGCTTGACATTCTCAGTTTTCTAATATTTCCTCTTTTTCTTGATTTAGGTATGAAGATGACAGCAGACACATGATTAAGGCATTTTTCAGAATGGACTATCTTTTTCTTATGATTGTCTGTAACAACAAACCCACCATAAT
>LULM01000255.1_pt1 | contig 12902 bp, 8 predicted proteins | sample 728151 | NCBI WGS metagenome assembly LULM01 (sample SAMN03860289, study PRJNA289734) | marine metagenome | biome: seawater column; feature: ocean; material: water; isolation source: Red Sea water column Station 149 - depth 200m | place: Saudi Arabia: Red Sea | collected 2011-10-15 | depth 200 m
GTGTATAAGAGACAGGATCACCCGCTCGCGACCGGTCCCGGACATGCTGGTGGCCCCCGGGGACACGCCCCGGAGGCCACCGCTGACACGAGACGCCGCCGGCTACCAGGCGTGCATCATCAACTTGCTGCCGCGGGAGCATCCCGACTCGACAGGCACCCTGTAGGAAGGGTCGATCGCCGCGTGGGTACCTCGGGCCTCGTGTACGTCTCTGGAGTTGTTGGACTCATGTGTACGCCGATGTGACGGGCGACACAACCCCTCCCGGCGAGTCTTGGTGCTGGTCGACCGGTCCACCCGCTGGAGGAGGTCGCGACCGGTGCGGACCAGGGTCAGCAGGCCGCCCGCGGAGGTGTCGGCGACGCTCATGACGGGGAGTGAAGCACACACTTTTGTCAGAAACTAGCGAAAGAATGCTTGTATCGATCCAAAAGTCCTGCGACCGTAGACCCATGCACTCCACGGTCGACGTCTCGTCCACCATGCCCCCCGTATGCGACTTCACCGTGTTCGGCGGCACCGGCGACCTCGCGCTGCGCAAGCTGCTGCCCGCGCTCTACCACCGCGACCTCGAGGGCCACCTGCCCGAGGACACCCGCATCCTCGGCGTCTCCCGCTCCGAGATCGACGACGAGGGCTACCGCGTCGAGGTGCGGGCGGCGCTCGAGCGCTTCGTCGAGCCCGAGCTCCTCGGCCCGTGCCACGAAGGCGGCGAAGTCGGCGTCGTCGCCGAGCTCGGGGTGGATCGCGTCGTGCCCGCCCTCGGCGGCGCCGATGGCCCACGGCGAGCCGACGTCGTCGGGGCCGGGGGTGAGCGTGTTGTTCGGGCCCTTGCGGTTCTCGCGCCCGATCGGGTGGATCGGCGGCAGGTAGACGACGTCGAACTGCATGGCGGCCACCCGGTCGAGCGCGTCGGCGGCCGTGCGGAGCGTGCCGTGCACCGGGCGTCCGTCGGCATCGACGCCGCCCGTGGACCGCGGGAAGAGCTCGTACCAGGACCCGAACGCGGCGCGTCGACGGTCGACCCACACGCGACGGACGGGGCCACGGGTGAGGAGCTGGCGCACGGGGTGGTCGTGCATGACCGCGCGGACGGCTGCGTCGAGCGCGGGACCCACGCGGGCGCCGAGCGGGAGGGTGTCGTCGCGCAGCGCCGCGGCGGCACCGCTGAGCGTGCCGGCCTCGGCGCGACGGTCGCGGCGGGTCGCCTCGAGGGCGTGCACCGCGGTGGCCCACGGGTCGCTCCAGGCGTCGACGCGGAAGGTCCAGAGCCCCGGGGCGTCGGGGACGATCGTGGCGGCGAAGAGGTCGAGGCCGGTGCCCTGCTCGTGCATCCGGACGGTGCGGTCGCGCCGTTCCCCGGGACCACGCCAGGCGACGGTGGCCGCCACGGCGTCGTGGCCCTCGCGCCAGACCGTCGCCTGCACGGGGACGTGCTCGCCCACGACCGCCTTCGACGGGTAGGTCCCGTCGCCGGACAAGGGTCGGACGTCGTCGATGCCGATCCGGTCCGTCATGCGGTGCACTCCCGTCGCTCGCGTCGGACGACTGGTCCGTCGTCGTCTCGAACGTACCCAGGATCGAGGGGTCGCGCGATCCGCCGACGCCTCAGTCCTGGCGCGGGGCCTTCAGCAGCAGCAGCGATCGGCCCTGCACCGTCAGGCGCCCGCCGGCCGGGAGCGGGTCTGTCGTGGCGGGCGACCCGTCGGGCGACGTCGTGTCGAGGGTCGGCTCGAACGTCTCCCCGAACTCCGGCCCGGGCAGGACGACCTCGAGCGGGTCCGCGCCGGCGTGCAGCAGGAGCAGCCAGGAGTGGTCGGTGAGCAGCTCGCCGTCACGGGTGCGGGACTGGCTGTGGGAGCCGTCGATCCACATGCCCAGGGTGCGCCGCTCCGGGTCGAGCCAGTCGGGCTCGGTCATCTCCTGGCCGTCCGGTCGCAGCCAGATCAGGTCCGGTCGTCCGCTCGGCGTCGTACGGCCGTCGAAGAACTCCGCCTGCCGCAGCGCAGGGCTGTTGGCGCGCAGGTGCACGACGCGTCGGGCGAAGGCGAGCATCGCGTCGCTCTCGGGCGTCGACGTCCAGTCGACCCACGAGGTCGCGTCGTCGAGGCAGTAGGCGTTGTTGTTGCCGCCCTGCGTGCGCCAGCGCTCGTCGCCGGCGACGAACATCGGGGTGCCGGTCGACAGCAGCAGCGTGGCCAGCAGGTTGCGCGCCTGACGCGCCCGCAGCGTCCGGACCTCGGGGTCGTCGGTCTCGCCCTCGACGCCGTGGTTCCAGGAGCGGTTGTCGTCGGTCCCGTCGCGGTTGTCCTCGCCGTTGGCCTCGTTGTGCTTGTGGTCGTAGGAGACGAGGTCGCGCAGGGTGAACCCGTCGTGGGCGGTGACGAAGTTGATCGACTGCCAGGGTCGGCGCAGGGTGTGGTCGTACAGGTCGGAGGAGCCGGACAGCCGGTACGCGAGCTGGTCGACCCCGCCCGACGCGCCGCGCCAGAAGTCGCGCACCGTGTCGCGGTACATGCCGTTCCACTCGGCCCACTGCGCGCCGAACGCCCCGACGCGGTAGCCCTCGCCGGTCGCGTCCCACGGCTCGGCGACGAGCTTGCACCGGGCGAGCACCGGGTCGGTCGTGATGGCGGTCAGCAGGGTGCTGTCGCGGTCGAACGCGCCGCCGCGCGGGCGGCCCATCGTCGAGGCGAGGTCGAAGCGGAACCCGTCGACGCCGAGCTCGGTGGTCCAGTACCGCAGCGAGTCGGTCACGAGCCGGACCACCGCGGGCGACCCCGCCTCCAGCGTGTTGCCGCAGCCCGTGATGTCGGCCATGTGCCCGTCGTCGTCGTGCAGGTAGTAAGCCGGGGCCTCGAGCCCGCGCAGGCTGAGCGTGGGCCCGTCCGGGCCGCCCTCGCAGGTGTGGTTGTAGACGACGTCGACGAGGACCTCGATGCCCGCGGCGTGCAGCGCGGCGACCATCGTCCGGAACTCCTCGACCTCGCGTCCCGTCTCGCTCGCGTAGCCGGGGTGCGGCGCGAAGTAGCCGAGCGGGGAGTAGCCCCAGTAGTTGTGCCGACCCGCGGCCACGAGCGACGGCTCGTCGGTGAAGGCCTGCACGGGCAGCAGCTCGACGGTGGTGACGCCGAGGCGCAGCAGGTGCTCGACCACGGCGGGGTGGGCGAGGCCGAGGTAGGTGCCGCGCAGGTGCTCCGGGACGTCGGGGTGCTGCTGCGTGAAGCCCTTGACGTGCAGCTCGAGGACGACGGTCTCCTCGAACGGCACCTCGGGCTTCGTGCCGGTGTCGGGCCCGCCGGGGCTCGTGACGACGGCGAGCGGCACGTGGCCGAGGGAGTCGACGGTCGACATCTCGACCCCCTCGGGGTCGTCGGCCCACCCGCGGGCGGCCTCCATGTCGGTGAGCGCGCCGGTGACGCGGCGGGCGTAGGGGTCGAGGAGGATCTTGTGCGGGTTGCAGCGCAGACCGGTCTTGGGCTCGTAGGGGCCGTGCACGCGGTAGCCGTACGTCTGCCCGGGGAGCACGCCCTGGACGAGGCCGTGCCAGACGCCGAAGGTGCGCTCGGTCAGCTCGACGCGCCGCTCGCTGCCGTCGGGGTCGACGAGGCACAGCTCGACCCGCTCGGCCACGCTGCTGGCGACGGCGAACCGGACACCTCCCGCCTCGGGGTGGGCCCCCAGCGGGAACGGGCGGCCGGCGAGCACGGGCAGGTCCTGCGGGCTCGACAACGTCATGCGCCCCAGTGTCTCAGGCGGTGGGTCCGGTGCAGGCTGGATCGCCCGCGGACCATCGTCCCCTCCGGCCCTGGGAGGTAGGTGGCGCGCGCTACGACCACCCTGGGAGGTAGGTGGCGCGCGGAAACGCTGGCGGTTGGCGCGGGTGGCCTACCGCCGGGGCGAGGTGCCGCGCGCCACCTACCTCCCGGGGGGCCGGTGCGGGGGCTCAGGTGTAGGGGCCGGAGAACGGGGCGGGGGCGTCGGGGTCGTCGACGTCGCCCTCGAGGCCCGGGTCCTGCTTCTTGTGCTTCTGGTCGTCGTCCCAGTCCTCGCGCTTGCGCGGGTCCTCGCTCGGCATGTCGCTCATGCCTCAGTGTGCGGCGGGCGCGACGTCAGCGCTCGTCGGACGACCAGACCACCTCGTCGCCGCGCCGCACCTCCGCCCGCTCGGCGTCGAGGTCGACGTCGACGACGTACGGGCCGCGGTGCAGGAGCACGCGGCGGTCGTCGTCGGAGACCTCGACCCTCGTGTCGACGAGGGACGGGTCGCGCAGCTCGGGGTGGGCGCGGCGCAGCGCGACCAGCGAGCGGTAGACCTCCAGCACGCCTCGGTGCCGGGGCTCGTCGAGCTCGTGCCACCGCAGCGTCGAGCGCTCGAGCGTCGCCGGGTCCATCGGGTCGGGCACCTCCGACTCGCCCCAGCCGTGGCGGCCGAACTCGCGCCGACGTCCGGTGCGCACGGCCTCGGCCAGCTCGGGGTCGGGGAACGAGGCGAAGAACTGCCACGGCGTGCTCGCGGCCCACTCCTCGCCCATGAAGAGCATCGGCGTGAACGGTCCGAGCAGCACCAGCGCGGCGCCGCAGGCCAGCAGGTCGGGCGAGACGGAGTCGGAGATGCGGTCGCCCGTGGCCCGGTTGCCGACCTGGTCGTGGTCCTGCAGGTAGGTCACGAACGCGTGGCCCGGCACCGCGTGGACGTCGACCGGGCGACCGTGGGTGCGGCCGCGGAACGACGACCACGTGCCGTCGTGGAAGAACGCGCCGCGCAGCACCTTGGCCAGCGCGCCGGGCTCGGCGAAGTCGGCGTAGTAGCCGTCGGTCTCGCCGGTGAGCGCCACGTGCAGCGCGTGGTGCACGTCGTCGGCCCACTGCGCGTCCATGCCGAGACCGTGCTGGTCGCGCGGGACGACCGTGCGCGGGTCGTTGCGGTCGGACTCCGCGACGAGCGACAACGGACGGCCGAGCCGCTGCGACGCGCGTTCGGTCTCGAGCGACAGCTCCTCGAGGATGGTCAGCGCCCGCGCGTCGGACAGCGCGTGGACGGCGTCGAGGCGCAGCGCGTCGACGTGGAAGTCCTCGAACCACGAGATCGCGTTGTCGAGCACGTAGCGCCGCACCTCGTCGGAGCCCTCGCCGTCGAGGTTGAGGCCCGGGCCCCAGTCGTTCTCGCCGGCGAAGTACGGACCGAAGCGGTCGAGGTAGGCCCCCGAGGGCCCGAGGTGGTTGTAGACGACGTCGAGCACGACGCCGAGGCCCCGTGCGTGGCAGGCGTCGACGAAACGCTTGAACCCGTCGGGTCCGCCGTACGGCTCGTGCACCGCACCCCACAGGACGCCGTCGTAGCCCCAGCCGTACGGGCCGTCGAAGCTGTTGACCGGCAGCACCTCCACCAGGTCGACGCCGAGGTCGACGAGGTGGTCGAGCCGCTCGACGGCGGCGTCGAACGTCCGGCCGGGCGTGAACGTGCCGACGTGCAGCTCGTAGACCACGGCACCGCGCAGGGCGCGGCCCTCCCAGGCGTCGTCGGTCCACGCGAACGCGTCGTGGTCGTAGGTGCGCGACGCCGCGTGCACGCCCTGCGGCTGCCAGACCGAACGGGGGTCGGGCAGCGGCGTGTCGTCGTCGCCCAGCAGGAACGCGTAGTCGGTGCCGGGCGCGACGTCGACGTCGTGCCACCACCACCCCGAGCGCGCCTCGCCCGGCTCCCACGCCTGCATGCGGTGCTCGACGCCGTCGATCCGCACGCGGACGCGGTCGTGGTCGGGGGCCCAGAGGGTGACGGCCACGCTCAGACCACCCGCGTGGGCGGCGACGCCGTCTTGCTCGGGTCGGTCGTCGGGATGCTGCCCAGCACCTCGTCGATCCTCGCGAGCACGTCGTCGTCCAGGGTGATCCCGCTCGCGGCGGCATTCGACTCGACCTGTTCCGGGCGCGAGGCGCCGACGATCGCGCCGGCCACGTCGTCGTGCGCGAGCACCCAGGCGATGGCGAGCTGGGCCATCGTGATGCCGAGGTCGTCGGCGACCGGGCGCAGCCCCTGCACGGCGGTGAGCACCTCGTCGTCCAGGAAGCGCTTGATCATGTCGGCGCCGCCCTTCTCGTCGGTCGCGCGGCTGCCCTCGGGCGGCGCGGCGCCGGGCTCGTACTTGCCGGTGAGCACACCCTGCGCGATCGGCGACCACACGATCTGCGACAGCCCCAGCTCGCGGCTCGCGGGCACGACCTCGCCCTCGATGACGCGCCAGAGCATCGAGTACTGCGGCTGGTTCGAGACGAGCCGGAAGCCGAGGTCGCGGGCGAGCTCCTGCCCGGCGCGGATCTGGTCGGCGGTCCACTCGCTGACGCCGATGTAGTGCGCCTTGCCGGCGCGGACGACGTCGGCGAACGCCTGCATCGTCTCCTCCAGCGGCGTCTCGTGGTCGTAGCGGTGCGCCTGGTAGAGGTCGACGTAGTCGGTCTGGAGCCGCTGCAGCGAGCCGTCGATCGACTCCATGATGTGCTTGCGGGAGAGTCCGGTGTCGTTGGGTCCGCCGGGGCCGGTGGGCCAGTAGACCTTCGTGAGGATCTCCAGCGACGCGCGGCGCTCGCCCTTCAGCGCCTCGCCGAGCACGCTCTCGGCCTTGCCGTTGGCGTACACGTCGGCGGTGTCGAACGTCGTGATGCCGGCGTCGAGCGCGGCTCGCACGCATGCCGTGGCTGCGTCGTTCTCGACCTGCGACCCATGGGTCAGCCAGTTGCCGTAGATGATCTCGCTGACCTTGAGGCCGCTGTTCCCGAGGTACCTGAACTCCATGCTCCGAGCCTAGGCGCGCTGCGCCGTCGCGCGACCCGGCCGAGCACCTCGCTGGTCGAGTAGTCGACGCCCGCGAGGAACGAGCGTGGCGGAGACGTATCGAGACCAGTCTCGGCGGATCAGCGTGGGCCGCCTTGCGCTGAGCCGTTACCGGGTGGTCTCGATACGCGGCCACGTCGCTCGTTCCGCCCCCGCAAGCGGGAGGTGCCCCCAGCGTGGCCGCTACTCGACCAGCGGGGGGCGGGTGAGCAGGGCGACGGGGTAGGTGGCGAGGAGGTCGGCGAGCCGGACGTCGCCGCCGTCGAATCTCTCGCCGGTGAGGGCGTCGGTCCACGTCCCGGAGCCGAGCGGCAGGGTGGTCCCGCCCCAGCCGCCGCGATGCTCGAGCCCGACCGGGAGGCGGGTCGCGACGGCGACCAGGTCGTCGCTGCGACCGAATGCGACGGCGTGGTCGGCGGCCTCGCCCGAGGCCGCCAGCGGCGTGTACCCGCGGAACAGCTCCGGCCGGTCGCGACGCAGGGTCAGCACCCGACGCACGAGCGACGTCTTCGCGGCACCGGACGCGTCGACGTGCGGCAGCCAGCCGTCGTCGAGGCGACGCAGCAGGGTGCGGAACGCCTCGTGGTCGACGGGGCGACGGTTGTCAGGGTCGACCAGCGAGAAGTCCCAGCCCTCCGTGCCCTGGTAGACGTCGGGGACGCCCGGGCCGGCCAGCTGCAGCAGCTTCTGCGACAGCGACACCGTCCAGCCGAACGCCTGGACCCGCCCCACCAGCGCCTGCACCTGCGGACCGAGCTCGGCCCGCACGCGCGCCGGCCACGCCGCGACGGACTCCTCGAACGCCTCGTCGGTCTCGGTCCACGTGGTCCGGACCTTCGACTCGCGTGCGGCCTTCAGCAGGTAGTCCGACAGCCGCTCGTCGCTGATCGGCCAGGCGCCGAGCAGCGTCTGCCACGCGAGCAGGTCGAGCGCGGGCTCGTCGATGCCGCAGCGCGCCGACCAGTCCGCGACCGTCGACGTGACCTCCTCGCCCAGCTCGGCGAGCGTCAGCATCCGCGCACGGGTGTCCTCGGACCGCTTCGTGTCGTGCGTCGTCAGGGCGGTCATGGCCGTCGGGTGGTCGGCCTCGCGCGCCGCGGCCAGCGCGTGGAAGCCGTCGACGTCGACGCCCCAGACGTCCGGGGAGCCGCCGACCTCGTTGAGCGCCGCGAAGCGGGTGAAGCGGTAGAAGGTGGTGTCCTCGGTCCCCTTGGCGACGACCATCCCCGACGTCTGCTGGATGCGGGTCGCGAGCTCGCCGGTGGGCTCCTCGGTCACCTGCGCGTCGAGGGCGCGGATGGCCGGGTCGACGTCGGGCCGACGCGTGCGCGCGCGCTCGATCGCTGCGTCCCACGCCTCGCGTCCCGCCTCGGGCAGGTAGGACCGGTACACGCCGAACGCGACCATCGTCTCGGCCACGGCGGTCCGCGCGGCGTCCTGGTGGACGTCGCGCACCAGGGCAGCGATACGACGCACCTCGGCCACGAGCACCTTCCGGGTGACCATGCGTCGGGCGTCCTCCTCGACCGCCGCGTAGTCGGCGGGCGCGCCGAGCCGCTCGGTGAGCGTCTGCCAGGGCGCCTCGCCGCCCCGCCCGTTCCCGCCACGGTCGAGCAGCACACCGGCGACCTCGCGCATCGCGTCGTAGCCGGTGGTGCCGTCGACCGGCCAGGTCGTCGGCAGCTCCTCGCCCGGGTGCAGGATCTTCTCGACCACCAGCCACGCGTCGGGGGCGGCCTCGTGCAGCCGGCGCAGGTAGCCGCCCGGGTCGGAGAGCCCGTCGGGGTGGTCGATGCGCAGACCCGTGACCCGCCCTTCCTCGACCCAGCGCAGCACCTCGCGGTGCGTGTCGTCGAAGACCTGCTCGTCCTCCACCCGCACGGCCGCCAGGGTCGTGATGTCGAAGAAGCGTCGGTAGTTCAGCTCCGCCCCGCCCCGTCGCCAGCCGACCAGCTCGTAGTGCTGGCGGTCGTGCACCTGCTGCGGCGTCATCGAGGCGAACGACGGGTCGGCCAGCGTGCCGGCGTCGATCGGGAAGCGGTGGTCGTCGTACGTCAGCTCGTCGCCGTCGAGCGCCAGCTCGGCGACGTCGGCGTCGTCACCGAGCACCGGCACGAGCAAGCGACCGCGCGACCAGTCGACGTCGAAGTGGCCCGCCCACGGCGACGCCTCGCCCTCGGCCAGCACCGACCACCACCACGGGTTCGCGCGGGGCACCTCGACCGACATGTGGTTCGGCACGACGTCGACGACGAGGCCGAGCCCCGCCTCGCGCACCGTCGCCGTGAACGCGTCCCAGCCCTCCGGGCCACCCAGCTCGGGGCGGGCCTGCGTGGGGTCGGTGACGTCGTAGCCGTGCGTCGAGCCGGGCGTCGCGTCGAGCACGGGCGAGACGTACACCGCGCCGACGCCGAGGTCGCGCAGGTAGGGCACGAGGGCCTGCGCCTCGGCGAAGCCGAACCCTGGCCGCAGCTGCAGGCGGTACGTCGAGCTGGGTGCGCTCACGACTCGACCCGCTGCAGCACCACGAGCGAGCGGGCCGTCACGTCGAGCGTCGCCCCACCGGCCACGAGCTCGTCGCCGGGCTCGTGCACGCTGCCGGTGGCCGTGTCGACGACGAGGGCCCACGTGCTCGCGTACTCGCCGTCGGGGACGGTGAACGTGATGTCCTCGTGGTGGGCGTTGAAGGCGAGCAGGAAGGAGTCGTCGACGACCCGCTCCCCGCGCTCGTCGCGCTCGTCGATCGCCCGGCCGTTGAGGAACACGGCGATCGCCCGGCCGAAGTCGTCGTCCCAGTTCTCGTCGGTCATCTCCTCCCCGGCCGGCGTGAACCATGCGATGTCGCGCAGCTCGTCGGCCCTGCGGACCGGCTTGCCCTGGAAGAAGCGACGCCGACGGAACACGGGGTGCGCCGTGCGGAACGCCGCGAGCGCCGACGTGAAGCCGAGCAGGGCGTGCTCGTGCTCGTCGAGGTCCCAGTCGACCCAGGACGTCTCGTTGTCCTGGCAGTAGACGTTGTTGTTGCCGCCCTGGGACCGGCCGAGCTCGTCGCCGTGCAGCACCATCGGCACGCCCTGCGAGAGCAGCAGCGTCGCCAGGAAGTTGCGACGTTGGCGGCGGCGCAGGTCGAGCACCTCGGGGTCGTCGGTCGGCCCCTCGACGCCGCAGTTCCAGGAGCGGTTGTCGTCGGCGCCGTCGCGGCCGTCCTCGCCGTTGGCCTCGTTGTGCTTCTGCTCGTAGGAGACGAGGTCGTCGAGCGTGAACCCGTCGTGGGCGGTGACGAAGTTGATCGACGCGTAGGGCCGGCGGCCGGTGTCCTGGTACAGGTCCGAGGAGCCGCTGATGCGCGACGCGAACTCGCCGAGCGTCGCCGGCTCGCCGCGCCAGAAGTCGCGGACGGTGTCGCGGTACAGGCCGTTCCACTCGGTCCAGAGCGGCGGGAAGTTGCCTACCTGGTAGCCGCCCGGGCCGACGTCCCACGGCTCGGCGATGAGCTTGACCTGGCTGACCACCGGGTCCTGCTGCACGAGCTCGAAGAACGTCGCGAGCTTGTCGACGTCGTAGAACTCGCGCGCGAGCGTGGCGGCGAGGTCGAAGCGGAACCCGTCGACGTGCATCTCGGTCACCCAGTAGCGCAGCGAGTCCATGATGAGCTGCAGCGGGCTGGGGTGGCGCACGTTCAGCGAGTTGCCCGTGCCGGTGTAGTCCATGTAGTGCTGCGGGTCGTCCTCGACGAGCCGGTAGTACGCCTGGTTGTCGATGCCGCGCATCGAGAGCGTCGGGCCGAGGTGGTTCCCCTCCGCCGTGTGGTTGTAGACGACGTCGAGGATCACTTCGATGCCGGCCGCGTGCAGCTCGCGCACCATGCCCTTGAACTCCTGCACCTGACGTCCGGGGTGCGAGGCGTAGGCGTCGTGCGGGGCGAAGAAGCCGATCGTGTTGTAGCCCCAGTAGTTCGTCAGGTCCTTCTCGACGAGGTAGTGGTCGGTGACGAACTGGTGCACCGGGAGCAGCTCGATCGCCGTCACCCCGAGTCCGGTCAGGTGCTCGACGATCGCCGGGTGCGCGAGGGCGGCGTACGTGCCGCGCAGCTCCTCGGGCACGTCGGGGTGCGTCATCGTCAGGCCTCGTACGTGCGCCTCGTACACGATCGTCCGGTGGTACGGGTGGTGCGGCAGCCGGTCGTCGGCCCAGTCGAAGTACGGGTCGACGACGAGCGAGAACGGCACGTGACCCGCGGAGTCGTCGTCGTTCGGCTCCTCGGGCGAGCCCATCTCGTAGGCGAAGAGGGACGGGTCCCAGTCGGGCTGGCCCTGGACGGCCTTGGCGTAGGGGTCGATGAGCAGCTTCTGCGGGTTGCAGCGCAGGCCCTGCTCGGGGTCCCAGGGGCCGTGCACCCGGTAGCCGTAGCGCTCGCCCGGACCGATGCCGGGCAGGAACCCGTGGTGCACGAAGCCGTCGACCTCCTCCAGGCGGACGCGGGTCTCGGTGCCGGACTCGTCGAAGAGGCAGAGCTCCACGTGGTCGGCGACCTCGGAGAACAGCGCGAAGTTGGTGCCGGTGCCGTCGTACGTGGCGCCGAGCGGGTAGGGCGATCCGGGCCAGGTGCGCACGGGGGTCTCCTCGTTTGGGGGGATGGAGCGGGTCAGGGGGTCGGCCGGGCGGCTCGCAGGGGCGCCACCGCTGCTCGTACCCGGTCGTGGTCGAAGAACGCGTCGAGGTCGACGGGCAGGCGCACCCGCCAGTTCGGGTACTCGTCGACCGTGCCGGGCAGGTTCGGCTGGCGCACCTGCCCCACGGCGTCGGCGGGCGAGCTGAGCACGAGCCGCGAGGCCGCCGGCGCGATGACGGCGTGCAGCGCGACGAGCAGGTCGTCGGTGTCGATGCCCTCCTCGCGCAGCAGCGCGAGCAACGCCTCGCGGTCGGACGCGGCGGTGGCGAGCGCGTCCTCGACGGGCTCGCCGAGGAGGTCGAGGTCGGCCTGCACGCGGATGCGCTCGTCGCGCAGCCACCCCTCGACGGTCGGGAGGTCGTGCGTACTGATGCTCGCCATCGTCTCCGGCTCCCACGCGCGGGGCGGGACGTGCGGCTGCCCGGGGGCGTCCCAGTCGCGCTCGAACCAGAGCACGGCCGAGCTGAGCAGCCCGCGCTCGTGCATGGTCGTCGTGACGACGTCCTCGACGGTCCCGAGGTCCTCGCCGACCACGACGGCGCCGGCGCGGGTGGCCTCGAGCAGCAGCACCGCGAGCATCACGTCGGCGTCGTAGTGCACGTAGGCGCCGCGGTGGGCCGGCTCTCCCGGCGGGATCCACCACAGCCGCCACAGCCCGGCGACGTGGTCGACGCGGATGCCGTCGCCGTGGCGCAGCACGCTGCGCACCACGTCGCGGAACGGGGCGTAGCCCGTCTCGAGCAGGCGGTCGGGCCGCCAGGGCGGCAGGCCCCAGTCCTGGCCGAGCGGGTTGAACGCGTCGGCGGGGCAGCCCACGCGGACGTCGGAGGCGAACACGTCCTGCAGCGCCCACGCGTCGGCGCCGCCCGGGTGCACGCCCACGGGCAGGTCGTGGACGAGGCCGACGGCCATGCCGGCGTCGTGCGCGGCGTCGCGGGCGGTGTCGAGCTGCTCGCGGCACAGGTGCTGCAGCCACGCGTGGAACGCAACGCGGTCGGCGAGGTCGGCGCGGCTGCGTGCCACGGCGTCCGACGTCGGGTCGCGCAGCTCCTCCGGCCACTCGCGCCAGTCGGCTCCGTGCCGCTCGGCGAGGGCGGAGAACGTCGCGAACGCGGCGAGGTCGGGCTCGGCCTCGAGGTCGGGGTCCTCGTCCAGGACCCGTGAGGAGACCTCGCGGGCGTGCAGGATCGTCTTCTCGTCGCGGAGGACCCGCAGGTCGCGCAGGCTGGAGGTGAACCCGGACTGGGAGGCACCGAGCACGTCGCCCTCGCGCCGCTGCTCGAGGTCGACGCGACTGAGCTCGAAGCCGTCGGTGGTCGAGGCCACGGCGTCGAGCCGCTCGCGTGCGGGACTGCCGACCTCGGCGTGGCTCACGAGCAGGCACAGACCGGGCAGGCC
>LULM01000212.1_pt1 | contig 12836 bp, 10 predicted proteins | sample 728151 | NCBI WGS metagenome assembly LULM01 (sample SAMN03860289, study PRJNA289734) | marine metagenome | biome: seawater column; feature: ocean; material: water; isolation source: Red Sea water column Station 149 - depth 200m | place: Saudi Arabia: Red Sea | collected 2011-10-15 | depth 200 m
CTATCAAGGGCTGCAATACCACCTGAAGTATTGAAGTAAACGTCAGTAGTTAATCCTGCTGAGACACCAGTTAATCCACTACCATCTCCTTTGAAACTTAGTGCTGTTACAACACCAGCCTGACTAACAGAGAATGCAGCACCAACACTGATTTCTCCACCACTAACAACAACTCCAGAACGAGCAGTTATAATTCCAAGAGAATCTATATTAGTTACGTCTTCGTATGTTAATGTTCCACCAATTGTTATATTGCCTGTGACATCTACATTACCACTAAATGTTCCATCAGTGAATGTAGCACCAGTTCCTGTTATATTTCCACTAAAAGTAGGCGCAGTAATGATGCCACTGCTAACTACATTCTCAACATTAGAAGCAAATGTAGAAACACCAGCAACTTCTAATTGTCCACTTAAAGTTGTATTATCATCTACTGTTAAAATACCATTAACATCAAAGTTTCCATTACTCTCAGAAACATTACTGACATTAAACGCTTTATATGCAACTAACTCTACAATATCTCCGTTCTGAGCAGCACTTGTTAGTCCTACTGTTGTACCATTTTGAGCGGTATAATCCCTTCCTAATAAAATTTTAGAACCATTAATATAGACATCCATATACCCTACGGTATATCCAGACGTGAAAGTAAAATCAGTCGTTACTCCAGTCGGCGTAAACTGTTGTCTCGCAATCGTGACCTGCGAATCACCAGGATTTCTTCCTATATATCCACCCTTATCTGCCATTTTTAGCTAACCCCTTTAAGAATACTTAGGTTGACATCAATTGCATTTGCAGTATCACAATAAACTCTAATCTCATCACTACCTTCTAATACAGTTTTACCTGCATCACTGATAACAAAAGAACTTCCAGTTGGAACAGGAATCTTCGATGCTATTTGTGATTCAGTTCCACCACTACTATCATAAACTGATACTGTTAGATTAACGGAATTGGCAGTGTTATTTGCGAATGTTCCACCAATTAAAATACTCTTTTCTCCTGATGCTGATGAGAAGGATGTTGTGGGTCCAAGGAAACTAACATTAGAAGCAGTAGCAGCAACCGTATTTGTAGATGCTCTATCTAACTGAACTGATGAAACACCAACCTTAGTTACTTTTGTTCCTGCAATAAAGTTTGCGTTGTCCACCAAATCATGAATCGCCACATGTGAAGTAGAAATACCTGACATCCAAGTTAAACCAATACCAATAGATGCATTGGAACTTGATGTCACAATACCGACTGCTCTTGTTAATGAATTTGCGAATGATTCTGCCATTGTTCTTTATATGTTAGTAGTATTTATTAACCACCTAGGGCTATTGCGAGTCCGATTGAAGCACCTGGGGTAACTGTAACGGTAGCAATGCCACTTGTTCCTGCAGGTTCAACTGTCCATGCTGTTCCAGTAGATGATGCAAAGTTAATTACACTGGCACCTGTTCCAAGATATGTTCCTTCAGAAGAAACACCAACTTGTGCAGCACCAACAAAGCTAGTAGCAGTTAAAACTCCAGATACAACTGCATCTGTAGCATTTAACCGAGTGATAGTTCCAATAGTACCTGTCAGATTAGTACTGGTAAGATAAGTAATCGTGCCAGTAGTAATAGTACCAGTAGTGCTATTAAGAGTAGTAATAGTACCAGCAGTAGCAACAAGACTTGTTATAGTAGAACTTGTGCTAACTTGGTCAGTATTAGTTAACCGTGTAATAGTACCTTGGGTGATTGTTCCAGCAGTACTTACAACATCAGTTGTATTTAATCTTGTAATAGTAGAAATAGTACCAACAAGATTAGTAGTATTCAGTCTGGTAATCGTACCAACACCAGTGATGTTTAGATTTCTACCAGATACTTCATCATAAGTGATATCACCAGTAACATCTAAGTTACCAGCAACAGTCATTCCTCCACCAACCCATACATTAGTAAAGGTTGATACTCCTACAAAGGTAGAAGCAGAAGATACATTAACAGTTGTTATGTTTGCTTGAGCAATCGTAGCAACCCCAGTAATATTGAGGTTTCTACCAGTTACTTCATCATATGTTATGTAATCAAGGACATATAAATCCCCTCCAACATAAAGATCTCCACCAGTAGTAGTAATACCACCAGCAGAGGCTAAGGTTGTTACACCTGCGACTGTTAATCCAGTCTCCATTCCAACTGGACCAGTTAATGTACTGATCCCAGTAACAGAAAGACCACTCCCAACTACTACGTTGAGAATGGTTCCAACCCCAGTTATATTGAGGTTACGTCCAGTTACTTCATCATATACTACATCGCCAAGAACACTAAGGTCCCCAGCAACATAAAGATCGCCACCAGTGGTTACAATTCCACCACCAGAAGCTAATGTTGTTACACCTACGACACTTACATCTCCAATGAATGTGGAAACACCTACCTGAAGAGTAGTTGCTCCGATACCACCGAAGACATGGAGAGTTTGATTCGGAATTGAAGTACCAATACCGACCATCGAATCCGTGGCATTTGCCAGGATAAGATCGCTATTGACCTCTAATCCATTTTTGACTACAAAATTCTTATTTACAGCCATTCGGGTTCACTCTCCCCCGCAAGTTAAATTAATCTTTATTTATTTATACAATGTTATTGTCTACTCTTCATCAGGACCATATCCTTCAAGAGTTTGTAAGAACATATTAGTATTAAAATTAGGATTCTCAACTAAGAATTCATCCAAATCAACCCAATTAACACACTTATCACAGACTGCTACAGGTTGATCAGTTCCAGTTCTTCCAACAGTTCCACACTTTGTTCCACCAATACATCCCTGAACCTTTCCATCCTTGCATCTAAATGCTGAACCATCCCTTGTCCATTCTGGGAAAGAAGCAACAGCAGCATTAGATCCTAGTAAAGTATTCTTAGGTGCCTCAGATCCTCCCCCAAGACTACTGATAAGTCCTCCGCCAACTATACCAACTGCAACAGCAATGGCTAGCTTAACCTTATTGTTCATTTAATTATAGCATCTAGGGGATATTTATAGAGAAGAAGCCGCAGGAATGACAGGCTCATTATCACTTGCAACTGATGTTGCTTCAATTGATATAAATGCAGTGTCATCATTACCACCCTGTCTAGTGCCAGTAGGTAAACTATCACTAGTAAGAAGAGTTACCTCACCATTAGAATATCCAGATCCACCACCACCTCCTCCAGTGTTACCAACTAAAGGAGCATCTCCACCATATGCACCTGCTCCACCACCACCTTTATAAGTATCAGAACCAGCATTTCCACCATTCTCTCTATATCCCTTTCCTGACTTATATCCTCTATGAATTGATGCACTTCCTACAATTAACTGTCCATCATATGTTCTTGCCTGTGCAAATCCTACTTCCTCACAAGGAGCATATCCCTGTTGAGCATAATAATCTCCTACGGTACATTTTGGAATTAATCCTCCTTCCACATTCAATCCATCAAAATTAATAATATCAGTATTTACAGTAACAGTAGGTCTAGCATAAGATCCTACAGTACCCATTGCACCTTCTGTAAGCTGTTGTCCTCCACCACCTCCATCAGGTCCAGTTCCTGTTTCTCCACCAAGGTTTACTCCACCTCCATCTCCTCCACGACCACCATTACCAGATCCACCACCACCGCCACAAACAGCAATGACATTTGCTTTACGATAGAGAACAGCAAGTCCACCACCACCTCTTCGTCCTCCTTGTGGTGCCAAATTAGCTGAATAAGGAACACCAAGTTTAAGAGTATATTCTGTTTCCTTTACAAGCGTCAGTTTAAAAACTGATAATCCACCATGACCACGACGATAACCACTATTAGCATCTCCTCTTGATCCAGCCATTGTAATCTTAACTTCTACATCCTTCTCTGATGGCCAGAATGTTATTGATCTAGTAGAAGCAGATGTATCAGCACGGAATGAAAGAGCACCATCTGTTAAATTCTTAGATCCACTGGAATTTAAAGTTGTAGAGTTCTCAGTGAATGATTCATATTTAATAATTGGCCTTGGATCAATCTCATCAAAATCTATAACATTCGTAAAAACAGGTTCAGGGATTGCTGTTGGATGAGAAAATTTACACATTAAAGTGCTAACACCTACAGCACTTGAAAATATACTCAACTGTGTACTAGCAGATCCAACAATACCCGTTGTATCTGTTAAATCAGTACCATCTTGAGACCATTGATAAGAAATATCTGAAGTAGTTCCATCACTGGCTGTTGCATAAGTACTAAAACTAGCAGTCAAACCTGTTGCAACCGTAGTATCTACTGGTTGATCTACAACTGTTATGATTGGATTAACAGTAATAGTAGCAGAATCAGAATTAAAAGGTTCATTTAATGCATTAGCAGTATTACCTGCTTCATATGCTGAAGGAACATAATCTGCTTGAAGATAAAATTCTCCTCCACCACCAGTAGCTAAATTACTTAAAGTAAGAGTTGTAGTTGCAGAACCAGTAACATTATCTCCATCAACAACTGAACCAATCCCTACCTGATACCATTGATAATCAATCGTTCCCGTACCCGTAGCAGGATTAGAAACATCCCCTACTGTCATAAAAGAAACCGTAGCAATACCACTAATACTTGCTGAACTTGAAGTACTAGTGGCTACCCCTACAGGTTGAGTTGAAAAATATAAATTAGGACCGTTAAGATCTAACGTTGTTCGGGTTGCTCGAAATAATGACATTTATTTAGTTAAGGAAGTTTTGTCCTGTAATTACTCCGAAGATTCCTTGACCTTCCAAATCTGCTCCATCAAATATCTTGAAGGAATAGATGTCAGTTCTACTTGCAGTAGTGGTAACACCTGGAACAACACCACCTGGCCAGTAAACGGGCATTGTACCACCCGCACCAACGTTCATTGTATCAATGCCAACATTGCGTCCACCAGTACTATCCTGAGTTAATTTCAGAGTAAATGATGTTGCTGAAGTCTCATCAGCATTATAAATTCTAAATCTATCAACATTATCAGTAACAGTACAAATAAAGTTATTTGCTTTGTTGAGATAGATATTAACTTGGTTAGATACAACCGTAACAATACCAACTTCTTCTGAATGACTCTTCAGTCTAGTATGTGCAGTCACATCTAGCTCTGCCCTTGGTGCCGCAGTCCCAATTCCCACACCATCACTGGTAGTCATCATTATGGTGGCACTACTTCCAACCTTAATATTGGTAAGAGTTGCAAGACCAACTGTAAGATTACCACTTGTAACGTTTAAGTTTGCTGCAGTAATAATACCACTAACATTTACATCCTTGGCATTCAGATAATCAGGGAATCTTGCTTCTCCATTGACCCACAATGAAGTCGTTCCCATTCCTACATAACCAGTTTCTGCATAGTATCTTGGTAATGCAGTTCCAAAACCTACATTATCAAGGTCTGTGTTATATAATCCACCTGTTATGTTAGTCCAACCAAATAGTGATGTAGTCAGACCTGTTAATCCTGAACCATCACCAGCAAATGCAGTTGCAGTAATGGTTCCAACAATATTACCATCACCAATCATCTGTAGTTTATAGTGTCCAGCAGTGGTTCCAATACCAACACCAACACCATCTACAGCAAAGATTGTAGAACCTGCACCAACTTGGAATGTATTTACTCCAGGAGTTGTAGTTCCAATGCCTACCTGATCAAGTGCAAGAATATCTGCTTCTTTAGAAAGACTGATGTTACCAAAACGTTTCCAGTCATTCTCTGAAGTATAAACCCAACCAGCATATCCACCCTGGTCTGGGTTAGCATAGTAACTAACATCACCTGGGTTAGCAGCAAGAGTAGGAGTTCCTAAACCAACAGTATATTTCCTTGAAACTGTTGTATCACCCTGCAGGTAAACTGCATTAGCTTCAAGTCCTTTATCGGAACTAACTGTTACCTTATTATTAACAAGAAGAGGACCATTAAACTCTGAAGTAATCTTATTGTCATCACCACCCTCAACCTTCAGTGAACGCTTAACTGTAAACTCAGTAGCATCACTAACATTGAGTTCTGGAAGATTAGCAATATCCTCACCAGTTACTGTCTGAACTGGAGTATCAACAATCTCTTCTTTACCTGTAATGGTACTTACTTTCTTATTACCTGTATAAGAAATACCCTTATCATTCATTCCAGTGAAGAAGTTAACTCCACCTTCTTGCTTGAATGATTGTGCTAGTCTTTGCTCTGTAGGATTAACATCCCTATTCTGTTTAGATGGGAATGCAGTTGAATAGTTACCTGGACCATATCCAAGATATTCAAATGTATGAGCAGATGCACGAATTAGAGAATGTCGTCTAAGTTCTATTGGGTCAACCTTAACCCTTCTAATAACAGAATTAATAAGATGACTCTCCGCTTGAGTTCCCATAACTCCACGGAATACAGTAACGGTAGCATCACCAGCAACTGTAGTAGTCTTAATTCTCATCATCTCATTATCAACTACCAGATAATCACCAACTCTAAGGTCAAGATTACCTAAGTTAAGGTCTTGAATAGAGATAGTAGGAGTAGTTGAGTTAGCTACTGCAGCAGCAAGAGTAGTGGTAATTCCAGCATATCGTGGAACCATTCTACCACTTACATTCTCATTATCTACAGTAATTACACCACCGTTAGCAGCAAATCCTTCACGATAAGCATACATCGTTCCAGTCTTAGTGGGACTAGCAGTGCTAGTACTCATCTTAACTGCAAAGGATGTTAAACTAATATCCTTCGTTATTACAAAATTACCATTATATAATGTCTGACCTGCACCAACAAACTGTACTCTCTCATCAACTTCTAAACCATGTCTACCATTCGTCGTGACAGTGGCAATACCAGATGTATAGTCATATGTTAATGTATCAATCGAGACTGATTCGCCCGTTAGATGCATATATGCACTAGCAGTCAGTGTCTTACCAATACCAAGATTACCTACAGTTGAAATACCAGCAACACTAGATGCAGAGGCTACCGTAACACTTGATGCTTGACCAACAACAACGTCAGTAATTCTATAAAGTTGGTTATATCCTTCATAAGATTCTGAAGATACACCAGAAATTCTAACAGTATCTCCAATATTACTATAAATCTTCTGAACAGAAAGAACACCTTGAACAAATCCACTAGTAGTTGCAACACCAACTACATTCATGGTATTACCTATACCATAGGCACTACCACCATCCATAATCTTAACAGAAGTGATAGTTCCACTTCCATTAACGGTTAACCTAGCAGTTGCACCTTGACCTGTAGTAGAAGTTCCAATACCAACTAATCGTGCATTATAAACATCTCCTGCAGTTCCAGAACCATAACCAGCACCACCTGAATCAATACCAACCTTAACAACTCTATTAAATCCGTGCTCTAAAGTTGTAGTGATTGTGTGAGCACTTCCTGTATGAGAAACAATATTAGTAATACCTATACCAATATCACCATCAATAATATACTTATTAAGAGTCTCTTTAGTAACACTATTCTGAGTGTTATCAACAACAACCTTACCAATGGTCTCAGGAACAGCAAAAGATTTTGTCTGTGGTGGGTCAGATTGAGGAGTATCTCTGTTAGTCTGAGGATAAAGTTGCTTTAATGGTTGAGAGAAACTTTCTTCCTTAAATGGAGTAACAGTTGGTTTGTTAGATGCATTAACTACAGTTAAGTAGTAAACACCATCTTGCTTTCCTGCAATATAATCTTGAGATTCCTTAGCACTATAAACATAGTAAACATTTTCATATCTCTTTCTCTTAAAGTAAGGAAGAGCAGTGGTTCTTGCAGAAGTATCATTACTAAATGTTCCTGGATCTGTTGTTAATCCAACAGAGAATGTTTTATTACTACTAATTCCAACAACATTATAATACCTGTTAAATCCAGTTCCTGCTGCACCAGTTGTGTTCTTACTACTCTTAACATTAACCAACTCAACTCCAGAACCTACAGATAGGTTATGGGGAAGTTCTGTTGTAACATTAATATGAGTATTATCCCAATTAGCATCAGCAATGAAACTAAAGTTTCTTTGTTGGTTTACATTAGCAAGTGAACCACTTCCATAGTAAGTAAGAACTTCTGCATCAGTTCCACCAATACCCGTATTGGATTCCTGAATAATATATCCATCTATAGGAGGACGAGCAACAGTAATTCCACTAGCAGCAGGAATTACATATCTCATTCTGTAGATAGTATCATCTGCGTTTCTACTATCTGATCTTCTTTGTATATAAGTTCTTGTTGTTGCTTCTCCAAGTCCAGTTGAACCAAGTCCAACAATTCGAGGATAAAGTGTATTCTCTGTAGCAGCAGTAGCAACATTAACATACCACTGAGAATTACCAGAACTCCACTGAATTGGGTGTCCTTTATCACCAGGGAGTTTATCAGATACTCTACTTACAACTTTTAGAAGACCACCTTTATTGTTAATAGCAATTGGAAGGTCATTCAGTGCTTCGTTTAATGTCTTAGCAAGTTTAATATTTGTATTAGTTGCAATACCAGCACCAATTGTAACAGCATAGTAAACAACATTAGATTCTACACCATCAGGAACCTGTCCATCATTACTAATAATACGAACCGATTCACCATTAATAAAGGAGTGTGGTGCTGTAAAGGTAATAACTTTATCATTTCCACCAGCACTATTAGAACCAATACTATTAATACCAGTAGCACTTTGTTTAACTGTAAATATCTTCTCTGCTGTAGATTGAGTTAAATCTTCTCCACTGGTGGCTTTCCAACCATCCATAACAATACGAGAAGTATATTCTGTAACAGACCCGGCATATGATACAAGAGCTCTTAATTGATCATTCTCTCTTGCACCAACTCTATATCCTTCAAGAACATTCTCAGGTTTAACTGCTTGGTTGCTCTGATTATATAAGTAAAGATTGGCAGTAGATCCAATACCAGCAGAAACAGAATTAAGAGTGGTATTAACATCAATTGCTTCAAATTCAATAGCACTCTCTGTTAGAGAAACTTCTTTTGGTGGAATAATATGGGTGATATATCCTACATCATCCTGATTATATGCATCAGGTCTAAATCCTTTTGATGATAATGCTTTAGCACCGAAGTTAGAGTTTGAGTTGGTTAAACTCATGTCTCCACCGTTTGTTGTCAAGAAATGCTGTGCATAACCAATAGCAAAACAAGAAACTGCCTGACAAACACCATCATTAGATATTTTCAGATGGTAATTCTCATATGATGGTCTATAAACTGCATGTGAATTAGTACTTAAATTAGCAACAGTCAGACTAGTATCATAGTTACCTGAAGGAATATCATCTGTGTTAAATCTTACAAATGCATTGTCATCCTTTTGAAGTCCAATACCAGTAAACTGGGCAACAACCATCGATTTGAATCCAGATGCCTTGTTACCATCAACCTCCATACCACACATACCATAAACAGATCTCAATGATACGTTAAAGACGTATGGAGATGATCCTGTTACTGTATCGGATGAAAGAGTTAAAGTAGCACCAGTTGCTGTTGGAGCAGCAGTAGTTGGAGTATTCTGAACGACATACTTTAATACAGTATCACTTGGTCTTTCAGATACAACAAACTTACCATCATATCCAGAAGCAGACACACCAGAAATACGGAATGGAGTATCTACATCCAATCCACTTAAAGCACTATCAAGTGTTACAGTGATTGTAGTATCAGCAGTGGTTGCATCTCCTGCATAAACACTACTAATTCCTACAGATGCACCTCTTGAACCAACGATTCTATATTCATCAACCTTAGCTTGAATATCAATAGAGGTAGATGGATAGTCTGGTTCAATAGCACGACCAGAAGATTGTCCGTAAGCAAGACCAACCTTCTCATAATACATGGTAAGGTCAGTTCTATTAGTTGTATAACCACTAATAAACTCGTCATTAATCTTTACATCATTAACACCATCAGCAAATTCAAAGACAGTTAGTTTATGGTGAGAGAAGTTAGGAACAAAGGTATTAGTCGTATAATCAACATAACACTTTCCATTTGGATCAGCATCAAATATACTCCACTCTGCTAGATAACATCCACCAGTTAATCTGAATACACAACTCCTTTCTATATCATCATTCGTTGGAGAAGGTACATACTTAGGACGTAATTTTGTCTTTCTTACGTCAAAACCAACAATAGAAGTACCACGAGGAACAATTACACCACCGTAAATACTATTAAGCTTATAAAGTTCGTTATTTGGGTTGTCTAGGTCAAAGTTAGTTGTTAAGTCAAATGGAGGGAAGTCATCAGATGTTGTTCCATTCCTTAATCTAAAATTATTTGATCCATCTGGTATCCATCCTGGTCTATTATCTATTACATGATCGCCTGGATATAGTAATATTGTAGTTTTTGCAAATCTATCATTATCTAATCCCTTCTGATATGAAAATCTTGACGACTCAACTAGTGCTCGTTGAATAGTCTTAAAGGGGCGAGTTAAAGAGTTACCCTGATTTTCAATACTATCCGTAGCATCCAAATCATTTGGGTTAACATAGAGAATGTTCCCTCGCGTCGATTTTAAAAAATTCTCTAATCTTGAAAGACCCATCTTACTCGCATTATAGTTCTTGTTATGGATTATTTATCATCACAAAAACCCTTCAATTCCTCCAGGGTCGTTGCGATTTCATTCATAGCATCACGAATCTCAGGATTTTGTCCAGAATGCATCTTTAAGGTATCATCCACAAACGTCCATCTCCATTGTTTCACCTCTTTATTGTGCCACAAGTTGATATTCATCAATCGACAGGTACTAGTTCGGGATTTTCCAACTCCAACTCAAACATCATAGGATGACATTCTTCTTCCATTAGGTAAGAATATGCCTTATATAGGTCATCAACTTCCCATCTTTTCTCCTGATCGGCTAATGTTACTATTTCCAAATCTTCTTTGGCAATTTCAGGCAACTCATCAAAGGTAAAAGGAACATTTTGGATGAAATACATGAAGACTAATTTGTCTCCCTTATCATACCAGCAATAGCGTGTATGTATTAGGTATTTCATTGTTCTATCTATTTCCCTTTATTTAGTGGGGATTATACCAATTCATCAAAAGAACAGTGGCAAATATGCCAATAACAACACCAAGACCAATCCAAGAAAGTAATGCCATTTTTAGAGAGGATCAACGTAGGACAATGTATCTGTAGAGACATGTTCACGAACATAGTTTAATACATTCATAAACTCCTCTGGAGTATCACACTCCACAGTTTTTTCATCTCCTTCACTAGAGTAAATATAAACTGTTCTCTTAGTTGTGTCTACCACACAACGAGTTAGATATTCATCAGACATACGGTAAGCACTCGTTTATTTGAGTATTCTACCATACAACAAAAAATGCGTCAACTAACAACTTCAACCACTTTCCAAGCACCATCATAATAATTAAGTTTACTCGTTGTAGAATTATATACCATTGCACCTGCAGTAACAGTCATTGCATTTCTCTGGGCAGTAGTCACAACAGGAGGATAAAACGGTGCTGTTGTGCTAGTGCATTTAACTTCACCTGTTGCAGTTACCTTTCTACAATCAATATCCTGACAGTCCACATCAGAACAATCAATATCCTGACTTACACCTACATTATAAGTTCCACCATTATCTTCAATACTAGTTAAAGTATCACCTGCTTGTGTTATATGTGTATAATAATTAGCCATTATAGTGTCCTCCTATCATAATGGTATCCTGCAATTGAGTATTGATCATTATTACCTGGATAATCTTGTGGGGTTTCTCCTTCATATTCTGGAGTGAGTCTTTCACCATCCGCACGAGCACCAAATACATGATAAAAACAATCAATAGGCATTCCACCATTTGCTTGTAAATGAATTTCAGTAGGATCTATTCTCTTTACGATAACATCTTGATGTGCTCCAAAAGGAGTAAGATTAACTGTAATTGTAGTAGGATCTACTAACTTCTCCCAATATGTAGGAAGTTTTATTACTTTCTTATTCTTTACTCTTCCTCTAACATAAACAGCACCTTCAGGACCTTCTAAACAAATATGTCTTAATCTATAACCTTCCCTAGATGGATGTGGAATATCAAATCCTTTCCATCCCTGAACATTAATACTACTACCACTAAATACTCCACCTGTTCCTACTAAACCAGCAAAAGTACAAGTTAAAAGATTACTAGTATGCAAATTACCATTATTAATAGTTTGATGACCTTCAACAACTAAAGCATCAGCATTTGCTGTTCCATTAATAAGAACATGTGCTGGATTTGTTCCATCACCTTCGGTTTTAATATCACCTTTGACATGCAATGAATGATCTGCTGGAGTACAATCAGGATCACTATTCCTGGTCCTTCCAATCATTATAGTAGCTGAATTACCAGGAAACTCAGTAGGTCCACCAAAAACTCCTGGACCTTCACACATCATTGATCCATTAATTCTAGTATCCCCTTCTTTAATAGGCGGACAGATACCTGTTCCTACTCTCAGTTGTCCTCCTACTTGTAAATCATCAAATCCCCACATTCTTCTTTAACCTCCTGAAGTCTTGTTGTTTTGTTGAACTATAGATTTAGTATTACATTTAGAATCTTTAACAGCAGATGCATCACTCACACCTTTAATTAAAGAAGCATACATTTTCAAACAAGTGTTAGCAGCTATATCCATAATACCTGTTGTAGTAATCTTAGTCATTGACTTAGAATCTAAGATTATTTTCT
>LULM01000213.1_pt1 | contig 12787 bp, 14 predicted proteins | sample 728151 | NCBI WGS metagenome assembly LULM01 (sample SAMN03860289, study PRJNA289734) | marine metagenome | biome: seawater column; feature: ocean; material: water; isolation source: Red Sea water column Station 149 - depth 200m | place: Saudi Arabia: Red Sea | collected 2011-10-15 | depth 200 m
CTTTTAAACTGCGTTCAATGTTAACCGTACTACCAGCCTTTACGTTACCCAAATCAGTCTTTTTTGTAGTTTCATCTATCATTTCAAAGATACAATTATTTTTTGAAATTTTTGTAGCACTAAGACATACACCGTTAATTGCCACACTTTGACCAATCTTCAAACCTTTTGCATACTTTCCTAAATTAACAGTCATCTGTATTGCACTTCTATTCTTTGTTTTTTGATCAAGTTTTGTGACTTTCCCAGTCCCAACGATTATTCCTGTGAACATGATTTTATTGATTTGGCTAGATCGTTATAAATCAAATTTCCAAAAGTGCCTTTGCTCGCTTATAGTGAACTTCATCTATCATTTTTCCCTCAACAACAGTAGCACCCTTTCCTTTCTTTGTTGATTTTTTATAGACATTACAAACTTTCTTGGCCCATGCAATTTCGGGCTTACTAGGATGAAAAATTTTATGAACCGTCTTAATTTGATCTGGGTGAATTACACTTTTTCCAGCATATCCTAGACTTTTACCAACTTGACAGTCCTTAACAAATCCACTCTTATCTTTCAAGTCTTGCCATATTCCATCTATTGCAGCAACACCAGCGGCAGTTGCTGCTACTGGAACCTTATACCTAGAATATTTTGCTCCTCTAGGGTTTCCCTTGGTATATTCTATTCCCATATCATTCAATAAATCAAATATACCAAATACCAAAGCGTCAATACGTTTGCTTGATGAGGCTATTTCATAACAATTCACAACTCCAAGTGCAGATTCTATCGATGGCATCAAACGAATTCCTTTGATCTTTCTTTTTTTCTCTAGAGATGAGATTGTTTTTTCAATTTTCTTGAGTTCCTTTGCAGAATTTACCTTTGGGATAACAACTCCATCTATTCCCTTTTGAATAACCTCTTTAAGATCTGCATCAACCAAACCTGATTCTGGTGAGTTTGTTCTAACAAAAACATCTGGAGTATATTTTCTTCTTTGTTTGAGTGTATTTTTTATCAAGGTTCTAGCTTTTTTCTTTTCTTTATCTGGTACAGAATCCTCAAGATCAAAGCAAACAATATCAGCTGGAAGTGATTTTGCTTTTTCTAAAAATCTTGGATTATTTCCCGGAACAAAAACTAGACTACGAAATAGGTTTGACATTAATGATTAAGCGCCTTCAGGCTTCATTAAGATTTTGCCAAATTGTTTAGCAGTTAACATTTTTGTGTGAGCTTCTGCGGCTTGCTCAAATGTGTGAATTGAGTCAATTGCTGCTTTAATTTTGCCCTTACCCATCCAGTAAAGTCCTTCATCAAGTTCTGCCTTTGTTCCTTGAGTTGAACCTAGGATGTTTGTGCCCTTGAAAAATACATGTCGCAAATCCATTTTTGCATCATAGCCTGTTGTTGCACCACATGAAACTAGTGTACCACCAAACTTTAGCATAGAGATTTGTTTGTTCCAGTGGGTTTGACCAATATGATCAAATGACACGTCAATTCCTGGTGCTTCGCCTTTTGTTTTAGCAATTTCTTTTGAAATTTTAAAAACTTCCTTATGCCAATCCTCCTTTCTATGATCAACAGCATGATCTGCACCCAATTCCAGACATTTATCTAATTTATCTGGGCTTGCGGTTGCAATAACATCACAATTGTATAATTTTGCAATTTGAATTCCAAAGCTTCCAACTCCAGAACCACCACCCATGATAAGAACAGTTTGTCCAGGAATAATCTTTGCTCTTCCAACAAGCATATGCCAAGCTGTAAGAATTGTCATTGATGCAGCTGCTGCTTCATCATAAGAAACTCCCTCAGGAACTTTTGAAACATTAACTTCAGGAAGGTGAATTTGTTCACAGTATGCTCCCCATAATGGACCAGTTTGGAATCCCCAAACTTGTCTTTTTACACAATCAAATTCACGTCCGTCAGTACATGCTTTACAAACTCTGCATGCTAAGTTTGAATGTGAAACAACTCTATCACCAACTTTGAAATTTGTAACATCTTCACCTACTGCAATAACATCTCCTGCAACATCGGAACCTGAAACATGTGGTAGAGGAATTGCGATTGGAACACCTCTCATTCCCCAGATATCATTATAGTTTAAGGCAGATGCCTTGTTTGTAAAAATAACCTCATCTGGTTTTGGTTTTGGATCATCAATATCCTCAACTTTTAGAATTTTAGCATAATCGTCATCAGGTGCATATTCACGGTATACAACAGCCTTCATGAATATTGTCGCCTCTTTACCCTTAATTATATTTTGAGATCAGACTCGGTTAATCTTGAAATCACGTTTGGGCTGCTGGGCTGATGATAGAATTTGTTTTAGTTGGTCGTCCGAGATCTGCCCAGGAAGTTTTCCTTGTACTGAGAGATTAAGAATGTAATTTTCAACTAGGTCAGCAAGTTCAGGTTTTACCATTCTTACATTGTTTAAGCGTAATCTTGCATCACCAGATAATACTTGTTTTAACATAATTTCTTTTTGTGCTTTTAATTGACTGTCTTTTTCTTGAGCAGCGTTATTGTCATCATCCTGGTTTGGATAGCTCATAATATCACTAGGAATAAATCTTCAATCCTGGTTCTTTCTTAATTAGCTCAGATAATATTTCAGTAGCTAATTTATCCAATTTCTGTGTTCCCTGCTTTGTTAGTATACGTCCTTTTTTCTCTATCTTTTGAACATAACCAAGCTTTTCTAGTCCATGAATTGCATTTCTTATAATTGCACCACTAGCATCTTTATGATGAGCAGCACCATAACCAACTGGTCTACCACCACCATACATAGAACGTAGATCGTTAACTGAAGCAGGACCATGAAGATATATTTTTCTTAATATTGATGCACATCTTACATGCCACCAGTCCGAATTTTGTGGTGGTTTTTCTGCATGAGTACCAGTTTTTACAAATACTGACCATTCGGGAGCAGGTATGTCTTCGTTTTTTAAAATTTCAGCTAGCTTGCTAACAAAAATATCAGCTGGTACATCATAGACTTTAGCCATTGGAGTCAAACTTGCAAATCGTCTTATAAATCATTGAGCTATCACCTTGCGATATGTATGTTCACAAAAATTACATGTTATCCGAATTGACTTGAGTGAAGTTCGTCCAAGTCTTATTCTTGAATTAATTCCTGGAGCAATAAAATTTTTACATTGTTTACAAAAATTTATTCGTAATTCATAGGGCATCTTTATTCTATGATGAGTACTTATTCTTCTAGCTAAGTTAGCCTGCTTTTGAGCTAAATGAGGGTTTGTTCTAGCATTTGAAATTGCATTGTTGATCAACACATACATTCTTTCAAGTGCAATTTTTCTTTTTGCCTGTTTCATAATTTAACGCATAACATACTACTAAAAAATTGGATCTAATTGAATGCGGTCAGCGGGATTCGAACCCGCGTCACAGGGTTGGAAACCCCGAATACTAACCAGGCTATACTATGACCGCATATGTTGCAAATTTTTCTGCTGACATAAAAATGGTTTTTTACGTTCTATCCTGATGTACAACCACTATATCCACAGTCAATGCAGATATTACATCCTTCAACAAAAATGAGCTTATTCTTGCATGCAGGACATAAGACTTCTTCCCTTTCATCGTCCACATTCATCTGTGTTGGTCTAGGTGAATCTTCTAGTTTGACAGATGATAATGCGTTGTTGATTTGTGATCTAACGTATTCATTTGTAATATTATCTGAGATGTAACTTACAAGATAATTGCTTGGTTTTACCTCAAATGTTTTTGTTGCATTTTCACTTGTCATATGCAAAACTTGTTTGTGCCTCGAACCATCTCTATAAACTGTTATTCCTTTTAATCCCACTTCATGTGCCAAGAGATAAGAAGCTTTAACGTCATCAGCAGTTACATCGTTTGGCATGTTAATTGTTTTAGAAATTGCATTTCCAATCCAATCTTGCCATACTGATTGTGCTATAACATGATCAGCCCAATGTATATCCATTGCAGTAACAAAGATGTTTTGAATCCAATCTGGAACTTCAGGTATTCCTCTAACAGAACCATAGTTATCGGCTATCTTTGCAAGTAGTTCTTCGCTATAGAGATTGTTTTCTTTTAAAACAGCTTCAAACACTTTGTTTGTGTAAAAGAATCTGCCTACCGTTACTCTCTTTTCAAAAACAAGTGCAAAGTTTGGTTCCATTCCATTAGAGCAATCAGCTAACATAGATAGAGTGCCAGTTGGTGCTACTGTTGTAGTGAGAACATTTCTGATTCCATATTTTTGAATTTTTTCAATAAGTGCATCCCAATCGTAGTAATGTTCTTTGTTTGATTTCTCATAATATCCTGCAATTGGAATCTTTCCTTCTGGATAGTCTGTTTTAGAACACAGTGGAAATTCACCACGACTTTTTGCTAGTGCAACACTTTCTTCCATGGAATAATATGAAAGTGCTTCAGCCAGTTTTAATTGAAAGTCGTATCCTTCTTTTGAGTTATATGGAATTCGAAGTTTGTATAATAGATCAGCTACTCCCATAACTCCTAGTCCTATCCTCCTAGATTCCTTTGATGCAACATCAATTTCTGGTACGGGGTATAGATTTACATCTATAATATTATCTAAGTATCTTGTAGTTTTTCTAATAGTTTCCTCGTATCTTTGCCAATCAAATTCGTACTGACCATCAGCTGTTCTTTTGACAAGATTTGATAAGTTGATTGAGCCTAGATTACAAGATTCGTATGGGTAAAGACTTTGTTCGCCGCATGGGTTAGTTGCACGGAGTGGACCTCCACGTGCTTTCTCAAATACATTGTATTTGTTGATATTATCAAAGAAGATTAATCCTGGCTCTGCACTCTTCCAAGCTGATTGAGCTATGACATCAATTAAATGATGTGCGTTTATTTCTCCAGCTGATGTGTTGTCCTTTGGAGAACGCAGTGTATATTTTCCATCTGTAGAATTTACAAGAACGTCCCAAAAATCCTTCCATACACCTACACTAACATTGAAATTTTCCAAGATGCCGGGCTCTGTCTTGTTTGTAATAAATTTCTCAATATCTGGATGCCAAACTTCCATAATTCCCATATTTGCACCTCTTCTTTTTCCACCCTGCTTTACTACTTCAGTTACAGTGTTGATTATATTCATGAAAGATACAGGTCCTGATGCTACTCCAGAAGTAGATGCAACGATCTCTCCTTCATCACGAAGATCAGAATAGTTGATTCCCACACCACCACCTGATTTGAAAATCAAAGCAGCGTCAGAGGTTGATTTCATTATTCCTTGCATGTCGTCAGGCATTCCCAAAACAAAACAAGCAGAAAGTTGACCTAAACGTCCGCCTGCATTCATCATAGTAGGTGAATTTGGCAAAAAGTCTTGAGATGTCATTAATTCATAGTATTCTGATATCCTATCCGCATAAACATCAAATTTTTTGGATGCAAGCATGGTTAGGAGTTCCTTGAATGCTACCTTCATCATTCCTTGCTTTGCAAGATCAAGATAGCAGTTTATGAGGCATCTAAAATGCCATTTATTTAGATAATACTTGCCTATCTTGAATTTGTAGTTAAAATCATCTAGTTTTTTGAGATATTCTGCTGCTTCCTCTAGATTTTGGGATATTCCACCCTCCTTGGTGAATAGATAATTATCCCGTATCAGGTCAGAAATGCTAACTAGAACTGCAACCCTTTCAAATAATTCAGATGGCTTTTCAATGATTTCGTTCTTATTATCACGGAAAAGATAACGAGAAGCCAAAACCCTCAAACAATTAATATCGAAAGATTTTCCTACCGAATCAAGTGTTTTAGTATTTAACACTTTCATCTTTTCTTCTCTAATCTTCCTACGTTCATGGCGATACAGGATATAGCTCTTAGCAATATCGCTATGACCTTGATCGATTAGGGTTGATTCCACTAGATCCTGAATAGATTCTACACTTGGAGGGTTATTTGCTGAAAATCCATGCTCAGTTAATTTGGCTAGTACGCCATCGCAGAGTTGTGCCGCGATTTCCTTATCTGGATTGTTTGAAGCTGAAAATGCTTTATGTATTGCAATTAATATTTTGTCTCTGTTAAAGTCTGAAACTGATCCATCCCTCTTCCTAACTTGTGAAATAGAATGCTCTACCTGAGATTTGTTGTCTGCCACAATACTCCCCGCATACAGTGAGAATAATGAGCATATAACTTCTCTGCAAAAGGATTTTTGATCTAAGATCTAATTTGGGTGAATTTTTTTAACAAAATTTCAAATTTGCAGATCAGCGATCAACTGCAATATGACACTGGATCTTTATATGATATAGGTAGATTTGCAACTGGGGCATTTCTCGGCAAGTTTGGAGTCCTTAAATCCACAATTTCCACAGGTTGGTACTTGCATAATTGGCTTGAATGAGTTAGTAATGCTAGATGCTTTCTCAATAACTTTTTTAATTTTATCTCCATCAGTTCCTCTTCCCATCATAATCTGTACGAACAAATTGCCATCAAGAATCTTACTAATTCTATTACATTCTGTGATCTCTGTACTCTTTCCAGTCAGGTTTGATAATGTATCAATATCAAATTCCATTCCTTCTGAATATGTTTCATTGTTGGCAATTTCTTGTACAGAGTTTTTTCCATATTTATCACCGTCTAGAGAAATAAATCTGGCAGAGCCATCACTGCTAGTCATTCCAACAATTACATCAATTCCAAGTTCTTTACCCTTCTTTGAAGCAATATCTACAGCAGTTTCTACTACTTTGTGCAGAATTTCTTGTCCTTCTTTATTATCTTTGAATCCAAGTATACCATAAACTGCATTTTGTAAACCAACTAGGTTAACCACTAAAGATACCGTACCACGTTGCATATATTGTGTGTTAGCAGCAAGTATTGGATTGACTCCCAGTCTGATAAGATTAGAGATGGTTTTGTTGCGTAAAGCCATAGCAGCTAAAGCTGGCTTCATTAACAACGCAAGTCTTGCTCGAAAATAGGTTTCATCTTTATTTGATTCGAATGCTAAACGTGGAAGATTAATAGATAATGAACCAAGATGTAATACAGTAGAAGTTGGATTTTTTTTACAAACAATTCCCTTTTGGGAGATATTATGTTTCGTAAACATGACTTTGCCTCCAAGAGAAATGATTTCGGATATTATAGATGATACATCTGTGATTTTCCCTTTCTCATAATCAATAACAAGACCGATCTTTGGTATTGGTGTAAGTTGTGCATATGTTTTGTATGCAGAGAGTACAGTTTTTACAATTTTTTGATCTGTTCCCAGTGGAATTCTAAATGAGACTACTGTTGAAGTTCTACTATACCCTACAGTTGTAGAAGATGTTGTAAAGGAATCAACAAGTTTGTTTTCAAGTTCAGATAAATCTTTTGAGTGTTTTGAGAGTAATGGAACTAGGTCATCCATAACTACTTCCTGAGAAGCCTCTTTTGAAATGAGTGCAATAATTATGGATAGTGCAGAAGATAGGTTACTTAGTGTTTTAACTGATGGAATTCTACAGACTCCGAGCGACTTCCCTTTGAGATCAAGACCGTCCTCAATCAGTGTCTTTACATTTATGAATATAGTATCTGGTAGGATTGACCATAATCCAAGATTAGTGATATGAAGGTCGGCTGATAAATGCGCATCTGCTATATCCTTTGGAAGTGTGCTTGTAAGAAGATGCTCAGCAAACACCGTTTGACCAGTCTTGAATAATAATCCCTCAGCTCCATTATCTACGTTTTCTGCATTTGATATCATTTCTTGTACTTCAAATGTAGGCAGCCCAACTCGTGCTAGTTTGTGTCTATACTCTTCATGCCCATGTTCTAACAGCACTGAATTAACCAACTCACGAATGAGAGAACCAGTCAGATATGCAGTCTGGTATTTGTAAATACGGTTTTCAACTTCCTCAGTTATTTTTTGTGCCAATTCCAGCGGTAAGCTACCCTCACGAACTAGCGATTGAATTATTTTCTGAGAATTAAATTCCTCAATTGAATCATGTGATGTTCTTACATACATTTTGCCGCTTTCAATAATTGATCGCTCTTCAATCTGTCTTGCAAGGCTTAGGACAAGTTTGCCCAGATTTGTAATTGTGTACCTTCTTTCGGATTTGTTTAAAGCTACAAGAGATTGTCTCAGTAATTTTCTTAGATGATATGCAAACTTTCCACTTTCTTTCTTTGATTTAAATCCAGCCAGAGATTTTAATTCAGAATAGGTAAGAGGTCCTTTTGAATTGAGAATTCTTAATATATCAATTCTGTTTGGGCTAGCCATAACAGAAAAGATCATCCTTACACGTTTGGATGTAGATTGTAATACTTGATTGCCTGATGGTTCTTCATCTAAAGTAAGTTCATCATCATCAATATCATCCATACCATCTAGATCCATATCAGATTCAAGATCTAGATCCTCCTCTAGTTCTAACTTTTTTTTACTCCCCAACAAAATTATTAATAAAAAAAGAAGTAATTAAGGTTTGTAAAATGATCAGAATTTTTTTGACATCAATATTTACAGAAAAAAACTGAAAATCCAGCTATTTCCTTTCTACATCCAACGAAAATTCAGTTGTTGAAAGTGTCTGTCCACAAGCTGGACATTTATTATTATAATGTTTTAGAACATCCTTTACAGACTTGAGCATCTGCATGGTAGAGATCTTCTCACCACATTTTCCACAGCTTATATCAACAGACATGAATCAAATTATGGTGCTAAATCGTATTAAATTTTAAAAAATTTTTTTTCATAATATACTAAAAATGATTTACAGTTTTTCCAAAACTATACCACGATCGTCAAAACCAACCACCTTTAATGCTGTACCAATTGGCAGATCTTCTGGTTTTGATATATTTGCTAAAAATCCTGAAATCCTCAAATCAGATTTATCTATGCTAAGAACTACCCAAGCGTATGGTGCATATTTTTCAAATCCAGATGGAGGAACTGTCATAATTGTATATGTCTCAGCTTTGCCATGACCCTCTAACACAAAATCCTCAAATCCTCGCTTTCCACATTTTTTACAAAAGTATACAGTGGCCAAAGATAGATCCTCACAATTAACGCATTTGTGAGCTAGGATCTTCCCACCTTTTGCATGCTCTATAAAATCCTGTTTTTCACTCAATTTTATACACTTTGAAAAATATGAACTGCACAACTTGCACCAGTTGCACCAAAGTTTTGAGTTAATCCAATTTTTGCATTCTTGACAGTTCGCTCTCCTGCTTTTCCAGTTAACTGATCAAAAACTTCGGCTACCTGGCCTACACCAGTTGCGCCAATTGGATGTCCCTTTGATTTAAGACCACCAGAAGGATTAATTGAAATTTCACCATTAAGTTTGGTTTTACCTTCTCTAACAGCCTCCACACCCTTTCCCTTTTCAAAGAAACCAATATCCTCACTATCAACAACTTCAGCTATAGTAAAGCAATCATGAACTTCCGCAAAATCAACATCCTTTGGAGTAATTCCAGCCATTTTGAATGCAGCTTCAGCTGCTATTTTTGTGCTAGGTATTGTGGTGAGATGTTCTCTCCCTTGCAACGCTGCAGGTGATCCACCTCTCCCTGAACCAAGAACTTCAATATAGTCACCACCGTGTTCTTTAGCAAATTTTTCATTACACAATATCACTGCACTAGCTCCATCAGAGAATGGACAGCAATCATAAAGTTTTAGCGGACTTGCAACCACTGCGGAACTCATCACATCATCAACAGTGATCTTTTTTCTAAGATGTGCCTTTGGGTTTAGTAATCCGTTATTATGATTCTTAACAGCCACTTGTGCAAAATCTTCTTCTGTTGCATTAAACTCGTTTATGTAAGCTCGAGCCATTGATGCAAATAATCCTGGAAAGGAAGCACCAGCCTGACCTTCATAAAAAAAATCCGAGCAATATGAAAAATAAGTTGTTGTCCATTCTGTACCAGTATGTGTTACCTTTTCAACTCCAGTTACCAGTGCAACATCATAAAACCCTGCTGCAACATTTGCATACGCTTCCCTAAATGATACCGAACCGCTTCCACATGCTGATTCGATTGAAAGCGAAGGTCGATCTGAAATTCCAAGATTACTCATTACCACAGGTCCTAAGTGTACTTGTTTATCTGCTACACCAAAAACGTTTGAGATGTAACCAGCTTTGATATCTTTCGATTCTATTCCTGCACTCTCAATTGCACCAACTGATGCTTGAAGAGTGATATCAGAAATGCTGTCATCTAATTTACCATATTTAGTGCTACCAGCACCTAAAACACAAACTTTCTCCATAAAAAATTCTGACAAACTCCTTATAAAAATTCTTCATATGTTTTGATAAGGACAAAGCTTTACCTAATACTATGCAAAAAAAAAATAATCTTTCCCAAATTATACAAAGACCAAGATCACAAAACATGGTAAGACCAACAAAGAAAAAAATTAATGATTTAAAAAATGAATTAACACAATACCTTGATTCAAATGGTTATCTTTCATATTCTGCCAAAAAGAGGAAATACATAATTTTAGGTACGAATTCGCCAAAAGATGGTATAGTTGAATGTCCACAATGTAGGATTGGACAATTAATGATCATAAGATCACCAATTACTAAAAAGCGGTTTATTGGATGTTCAAATTATAATAATGGATGTAAGGCATCATCACCTCTATTACAAAAAGCTAGACTACGCGCAACAAAAACAAAATGTGAATTTTGTAAATGGCCTATTGTAATATTTCGATATAATAGAAAACAAAAATGGGCTAAACAGTGTTCAAATTTTAAATGTAAATCAAGAAAGACTAAAGTCTAAAACTAGAATACAACTCTGTCCTGCGATTTTTTAGTAATGGTAGTTTCTTTCTAACACTTCTAATAACTGAGATAGATATGTTTACGTAACCAATTCCTTGCCGCTTTTTCATATCAAGAAGTATTTTGCCATAAGGATCAACTGCTAAACTTCTTCCTGAGTAAATATGACCAAGATGATCTGGTGCAATTACATAACATCCATTTTCAATTGCGCGTGATTTGTTTAATGTGAGCCAGTGTTCTTCCTTCATGGGACCATTAACCCATGCAGACGGAGCAATGAGTATTTCACTCCCAGATGAAGCAAGTGCTCTAGATAATTCTGGAAATCTAAGATCATAACAAATGATCATTCCCAATTTGCCCACTGAGGTTTTTGTTGGTAGAGGAATTGTTTTTCCAGCAACCATTTTAGATGATTCCTTGAATCCAAGCGCATCATAAAGATGGGTTTTCCTGTACTTGCCAATAATTTTCCCACTTCTATTTATTATGAATGACGTATCATATACACGATCTTTTTTCTTACTTTTTTCGAGCATTGTTCCAACTACAATTATAGAATTTTGTTTTGCACATTCTGATATAGCTGATACAAACTTACCATTGATTGTTTCAGCTTGTTGTGCAACTCGTTTTGCAGATTGTGATGCTGGTGTAAAAAACATCATGTACTCAGGGAACGCACAAAGATCCGCATTATTCTTTGCGGCCTGTTTGATATATCTTAAAATCTTTGGAAGATTTTTTGTTTTATCAGTTGAAGCTTTGAATTGTACTATTGCAATTTTAGACATAGGCGTCATAACATTGATCAAAATAAAAAGATAGTTAGAGTTGGCTTCCTGCTAAAAACCAATTCTCTTTTGGATTCTCTTTAAAGACCACAATTACTTGATCCTCTTTGGTCTTTAAAATCTCAGCAGCAGATTTCGTTACTACCTTGGCAAAATCATCCTTTTGTTGTTGGGTTCTGCCAGGATACATTGACACTGTAATCAGCGGCATGATGATTTTTTTCTAATGGATAATTTAGCAGTTATTATCTATAATCCCCTCTATAGCCATAGCGTGTTCCATAGGTAAACTGCGAACCATGAGATTTTCTGTATATGTAGCCAACCGCAAGTCCCAGTGCGAAGCCACCAATGTGAGCAAGATAAGCAACTCCACCTCCTGCAACACCAAATCCCCCTATGAAAAATGGTAATAAGTTTTGAAAAATCAACCAAAATGGAAGAAAATACATAGCCTTGATGTGAAGCATTCTCCAGAAAAATCCCAACATCAAAAATGTCTTAACTTTTGCATGTGGAAATATTACAAGATAAGCTCCTAACACGCCAGATATTGCGCCTGATGCACCAACTGCTGGAATACCAGTTGATGTATCGCCCATGACGTGAATTAACCCTGCACCTATTCCCCATAACAAATAGATGCCTAGATATTTTACTCGTCCAAACTTTGCTTCAATGTTGTCACCAAAGATCCAAAGAAACAACATGTTTCCACCAAGATGCATCAAACCTCCATGCATGAAAGTAGAAGTCAATAAACTAAGTTCTGGAATTGCAGGGCAACTAACTATGTCAACTCCCGTGTTAATGCCGCTTATTTCTCCAGTAATGCAACCGGGTACTGCACCCCAATTCAAGAACATATTCATTGCTTGACGATTACTAAATTCAAAAAATTGTCCAGTAACTGCTACTTCAAAAAAGAAAATAATCACATTGATTGCAATCAAAGCGTATGTTAGTTTTGGTTTGAATCCTGGTGGATGAGGATTTTCATCCCCGATTGGTAACATAGCTAACTAGTTTTACGAAATCTTCATGATTCCGTTTGAGATAAGCCATTGAAGTCCAGAGACAAATGAGCTGTCGTCTATCTGTCCATCTGCCCACCA